>Ga0073904_10000509_pt1 | contig 27677 bp, 19 predicted proteins | sample KloWWTrecipitate_FD_66668 | JGI IMG/M metagenome (GOLD analysis project Ga0073904, IMG submission 66668) | Active sludge microbial communities from Klosterneuburg, Austria, studying microevolution and ecology of nitrifiers - Klosterneuburg... | ecosystem: Engineered > WWTP > Aerobic digester >... | reverse complement strand
GCGGGAGACCCTAGTGTCACGTCTCAGAGATTCGTTGGCATTCGGCCGGCGCTGCATCCCGCCCGGCGGCGTTGCTCGTCGTTCACATACGCTCAGTATGCTCGCTCCTCGCGCCTTGCCGGCCGGGCGCAGTGCCGCCCTCGGCGCACAACGAATCTCCGAGACGTGACACTAGCGTGCCAGCTCGTACACTGCCGCACCGCCGAAGTCTCCGTGACGCCGGGCACCGCGGCCGGTCAGCCACGCGTCCAGCGCGCGGGCGTAATCCTGATCCCATGCGCCGGTGTGCACCACCACGTGAGTGGTCCCTGCCGCCATCAGCGCCGCGAACGCCTCGTCTGGTGTGCGCACGGGGTTCACGAGCCAGCGGGCGCGCCGGTCGAAATCGGGGGGAAAGAACGAGGTGAAGCCGTTCACCAGCGGGTGCCAGTGGAACGTCGAGAAATAGAGGTAGCGCGTGTTGTACCAGAGATCCGTGAAGGGCAGCTCGGCGATCACGGCCGGTTCCCTCAACGAGGCGAGGTAGCGGTACACCTCAGGTGCCTCGGGTCCCGGGGTGAGGTAGGCAGCCGGCCTGATTACGCCAACCGTCGACGGCGACTCGTGGTTGAGCGGGAATGCCTGCAGGCTGTTGAGCCACACGGATACCAGTGCCAGCCCGACCACCGCGCCGGCGCCGCGCCGGGTGCCGGCGGTCAGTGACGCGCCGAGTCCCGCGGCGAGAGACAGGAACAACACGAAGGCGACCGCGAAGCGCGACGAGACGCGCAGCACGGTCATCCCCGGCACCAGCTCCTGCAGGATGCGGTACAGGCCGAGCGAGGGCATCGGGCGGCCGCCGATCACTGGCGCAGGCCCGAGCGACAGCCAGAACGCGAGCCCGGCCCCGACCACCGCGAGGCCGAGGAGGGGCAGGCGGCGCCGCGTCCACCCGAGCCGGCCTGCCGCACCGCCGATGACGGCGATTGCGGCGAAGGTGAACGGCACCACGAGAGGCCCCACCGCCGCGAGGTAGCTGGCGATCGGCGCCGACATCTGTGCCGCTTCCTCGACCGAGCGTGCGAAGCCGAGGCGCCGTCGCGCCTCGATGTAGGCCAGCAGGACCGGAGCAAGCGCCAGCACCGCGACCATGCCGGCGGCGGCCAGCGCGCGCCACATGCCGGCGTCGCGCCACCGGCCCCGGGCGGCGATCTCCCAGATGACGTAGAGCACCACGAACAGCGGGACCATCACCATGTAATAGCCCGACGAGAGGCTCACCATGACAACGCCCAGCGCCCCGCACCAGAGACCGGCCCTGCAGCCCCGCTCGAAGTAGCGGCGCAGGCCGAACAGGGCCAGCGGCAGGCCCCATGCCGAGATCACCTGCAGGTGCGGGATCTCGTACACCAGGAAGAACGGGTTGAACGCGAAGGCGCAGCCGGCCATCACGCCCGCCGCCGATGAGCCCGTGACCTCGCGCGCGAGCAGCCAGGCGCAGAAGCCGTTCAGCGTGAACGCGATCAGGTACGCCAGCCCGAGCACGAGGAGCGCGTTGTGCGTGATCCAGTAGACGGGCGCCAGCGGCAGCGCCTGCGCGATGAAGTGATCCGACAGGGCGAGGGCCGCCGGCTCCGGATAGAGCTGGTTGGCGGCCCAGAAGTGGGTGACGGCGTCGACGTGCCCCGTGAGGGCGCGGCCGGCTTGCCGGCACACCCAGGCCAGCGCCCACGCCACGAACAAGGGGTCGCCGTAGTCGCTGGGGACGTCGCGGCCCAACCCGCGGGCGAGCGGCCAGGTGGCCGCTACCGACAGCCCGGCAAAGAGCGCCAGCGCCGTCCAACTGGAACGGACCAGACGCGTCAGGCTCGCGGAGGGGGCGTCCACCGCCAGAACCGCAGGATGGTGTAGACGGCCTTGAACGCGTCTTTCAGTCCGATCTTCTTGCCCTCTTCGTACGTGCGCCCGTGATAGGAAATGGGCACTTCGTACACCCGCGCCCGCATGCGCGCGACCTTCTGCGTGATCTCGGGCTCGATGCCGAAGTCGCGCATCTGGATGTCGAGCTGCATCGCGACGTCACGGACGAAGACCTTGTAGCAGGTCTCCATGTCCGTGAGGTTCAGGTCGCTGAACATGTTCGACAGCATGGTCAGTCCCCAGTTGCCGATGGAGTGCCAGAAATACAGTACGCGGTGGCCGCGCGGCGACCCGAGGAAGCGCGAGCCGTACACCACGTCGGCGTGTCCGTCGAGGATGGGCTGAATGAGCTGGGGGTACTCGCATGGGTCGTACTCGAGGTCGGCGTCCTGGATGAGAATCAGGTCGCCGGTGGACTCCTGGATGCCCCGCCACACGGCCGCGCCCTTGCCCTGGTTGGTCGGCTGGAAGAAGGCGCGCACGCCGTCTTTCCCGTCCAGCTCCTCGAGGATGTCGCGGGTGCCGTCCTTCGAGCCGTCGTCCACGATGACCAGCTCCCGCTCGATGGAGCCGAGATCGACGGTGAGCACCCGCGCGACGATTTCGCGGATGGTGGCCTGCTCGTTGTAGGCAGGCATGATGACGGACAGTTTCATGAAGTGGAAACCGAATTCTACCCCAGGAGGCGGGCCTATTTCGCCTTCAGCATCCGGTCCAATTGCCCCAGCCGCTCGTTGCTGCCCAGCAGCGACAGGACGTCGCCGTCCCGGATGATGTCATCGGGCCCCGGCGCGATGTTGGTGACCGGACCGCTTGCCGCACTGCGCTTGATGGCGATGGTGGTGAGGCCGAATCGCGCCCGCAGACCGATGTCCCTGAATGTCTTGCCGATGAAGTCGGCGGGCGCCGGGATATCGACGATGGAGAACTCGTTGGAGAGCTCGATGTAATCGAGCACGTTGGGGATGACCAGGCTGTGCGCGAGGCGGATGGCGGTCTCGCGCTCGGGAAACACGACGCGCGCCACGCCGAGCTTCTCGAGAATACGGCCGTGCAGCGGCGTCACGGCCTTGGCGATGATTTCCTTGACGCCGATTTCGCGCAGCAGCGTCACGACCAGCAGGCTCGACTCGATGTTCTCGCCGATCGAGACCACCGCGACGTCCACAGCCTTGATGCCGGCGCCCAGCAGCGCCTTCTCGTCGGTGACATCGAGCTGCACGACGTGCGTGATGAGATCGGCCAGCGCCCGCACCCGGTCTTCGTTGCTGTCCACGCCGATGACCTCGTGGCCCAGGTCCGAGAGCGTAGTGGCCATGGCCGAGCCGAACCGGCCGAGCCCGATCACCGCGAAGCTGCGCTTAGCCAATCAGGACCTTCCCTTCAGGGTATCGAAGCCGCGGCTGCATCGTGGCGCGGCGGGCCAGGGCGAACCCCAGCGTGAGCGGCCCGAGCCGGCCTACGAACATCATCACGATCATCAGCATCTTGCCCAGGGGGGAGAAGAACGCCGACAGTGAGACCGGCGCGCCGCCTTCACCCATCGACAACCCGACGGTGCCGAAGGCCGAGGTGACCTCGAAGAGCGTGTGCATGAGATCGCGGCTCTCGGTGAGGAGCACTACGCCCGCCACGGCGTTCAAGGCCAGGAAGGCGATGAGGGAGACGAAGAAGGCCCGGGCCACCACATCGGCGCCGAGCCGACGGCCGAACACGTGCGGCTCGTCGTCGCCGCGCAGCGTCGCCCAGAGCGCCGCCACCGTGATGCTGAACGTCGTGGTCTTCACGCCGCCTCCGGTGCTGCCCGGCGAGGCGCCGATGAACATCAGCGCCATGGTGAGGAAGAGCGCCGGGGCGGTCATCGCCCCGTAGATGAGCGTGTTGAAACCGGCGGTGCGCGGCGTGACCGACTGGAACCAGGCCGCGAGCCAGCGCTCGCCTTCGGGCAGCGGCCCCAGCGTGGCCGGGTTGCCCGACTCGAGCAGGTAGATGCCCAGCGTCCCGACGGCGAGCAGCAGTGCCGACGACACCAGGACCAGCCGGGTGTGCACCGACAGGCGCGCCCGCCGTTGCAACAGTTCGGCCATCACGAAAAAGCCCAGTCCCCCGAAGATGATGAGCAGTGTCACCACCAGATTGACGACGATGTCACCCCGCCAGCGGATGAGGCTGTCGCTCCACAGCGCGAAGCCGGCGTTGTTGAACGCCGAGACGGCGTGGAACAAGCCGAACCAGATGGCGCCGCCGGGCCCGAGCTCGCCCCACCAGCGCGCCGCGAGGATGACGGTGCCGGTCAACTCGAAGACCAGCGTGAGCTTGAGCACGGTGAAGGCGAAACGTAGCAGCCCGTCCAGCCCCTGCACGTTGAGGCCTTCCTGCAGCGTCAGCCGTTCCTGTAGCGTGACCGAACGGCCGAGCGCCGCCGCCAGCACGGTGGAGATGGTCATGTAGCCGAGCCCGCCGGCCTGGATGAGCAGGAGGATGACGACGTGCCCGAATGCGGAGAAGTGCCGCGGCGTGTCCTGGACGATGAGGCCGGTGACGCAGACGGCGGAGGTGGCGGTGAACAGCGCGTCGAGTAGCGACGTGTGGCGACCCGCGCCGGCCGACACCGGCAACCAGAGCAGCAGGGTGCCGCCGAGGATGAGGCCCGCAATCGAGAGCGCCAGCACCCGCGGGGGAGAGAACAGGCGGCGGCGATTCCGGCGGTTGCGAACGGCAGCGATCACCGCTGTCGGGAGCGAGGCGGCCTCCACGGACGAGGTGATTGTACAGGCACCGGGTGTAGACTCAGCCCACCGATCGGATCGTGAACCGGCCCACGGTTGCAGGATGGAGAGCCTGCCGTCAGGGGCTGGTCGGAGTACCGCGATGTGGCGCTGTGGTGTCATGGGGTTCATCGGGTGCCTGCTGGTGCTGGGTTCAACCGATGCGCTGGCGCAGCCCGATGGGTGGGTGGTCCAGCCTCTGGCGGGCAGCGTCCCGCCGTCCGTGCGCGTTCTGGATGCCACCAACGGCAGCGTGCAGCGGCAATTCGACGCGCCGCCCATGGCGCTCGGAGCCGAACTGGCAAGGGCGCAGTTCTCGTGGGTGTCCGACTTCAACCCGCGGGCGTTGGATATCGCGCTCGTCGGCGACCGGGTGATCCTGATCGGCGGAGATAATTCGCCGCTGGTCGGCGGCCAGCAATTCGTGGTGACCTTCGATCAAGAGACCCTGTCTCCAGGACCATCGAGCTTCACGCCCGGCGAAGGGTTGAGCAGACTGGACCTCGCATTTCGCTGGAACCAGGAGGCTGAATCAGCGTGGGAAGCAATCGGTGAGGTGTCCGTGCCAGCGCCTCCTCGGCTCGAGGTCTCGGCTGAGCCCGATGGCCGGTTCTCGCTTCGCTGGGAACCCGACGCGTCTGGACCGGAGCCGGGTGGCTTCGAGGTGCGCGGTGGACCGGCCGGACAACTGCTGCCGGTGATGACCGGTGTGGGCAGCGATATCCGCGCGTGGACGTCTCCTCTGCTGCCCGCAGGTGCGTACTCGATGGAGGTGGTGTCCACGAACGCGGTTGGCGCCAGCGCTCCGTCGAACCGAATCGACCTGAGCGTCGGCGAGTCTGCCATCCCCTCCGAGCCGCAATCGCTGACCTCTGCCATCGCAGACGACGTCGTGCGGCTGTCGTGGTCGCCGCCCACGGGGGGTCCCGTACCCGGTGGCTATGTCGTGGAAGCCGCCCCGGCGGGCAGTGCGGTGTTCGCACCCGTCCCGCAGGTGTTCGTTCCCGAGTTGCGTGTATCCAGCGTGCCCGCCGGAACGTGGCACGCACGCGTACGTGCGGTCACGGCCGGAGGAGCGGGCGCACCCTCGGATATCGTGACGATTACCGCGGTGTCTTGCACGACGGCCCCGTCCGCGCCTTCGTCGCTCGCGCTCATGGCGACGGGACGACTGCTGACGCTCCAGTGGACTCCGCCGGGCATTGGCGGTGCCGCCGAGTATGTAGTGGAGGCGGGAACGGCTCCCGGACTTACGAACCTCGCGCGCCTTGGCACCGGCGGTTCCGCGCCGTCGTTCCAGTCGCCCGTGCCGGCCGGGGTGTTCTTCGTGCGGGTCCGAGCGAAAAACGCCTGCGGCGAGAGTCCGCCCTCGAACGAGAAGGCGGTCGTTGTGCCGTGAGACGACTCGTCTGCGCGATCAGCGCGGCAACACCGACAACATCACCGCACCGCCCCCGGCCACCGGCACCGGCGCGATGCCGATGCGGCGCGACCCATGGCCCAGGGTGACGGTGTAGCCGCCAGCCACGCCGAGCGCCGACCCGAACAGGACATCGCTCATGTAGTGCTGGTTCTGCTGCAAACGCGACGCTGAGACGTAGGCCGCCACCAGCGACGCCGGCACGCCAGCCCTCCAGCCCAGGTGCCGCCACAGCACGGTGGCCGTCGTCCAGGTGGATGCGGAGTGGCCCGACGGAAACGAGTGCGTGCCCCGGTAGGCGGTGCCCTCGCTGGCGGGCCGGGATCGGCGGACGGCCAACTTGACGCCGTGCGTGGCCAGGCCGGTCAGGATCTGTCCGCGGATCAGGTCCGACCCGAGGTGCACGGCGGCGGGGCGCCTGGTGAGCCGGCCCATCGTGTACGTGCCGAGCGCGATGCTTCCCTGCACCCAGCCGTTGCCGAGCACGCCACCCACGGCAAAGATCTGGTCGGTGCCGCCCGCGGCAGCGTGAGCCGTGAAGTAGTTGTCGTTGTTGTGGGCGACGACGCTCAAGGCGCCGCCGATGCCGAGCACCAGGGCCGTGCCGCCGGAGGGGAACCGGACGAGATCGTGCCCAAGATTCGGCAGCAGCCGCGCGAAGGGCCGATCGGCCGAGGGATCGGGAATGGCAGAGGGCGCCTGCGGCGCAGGAGTCGTCGCCTGGGAACCGTCGCTCACTGCGGACGGTTCGGGTGCAGACTGCGCCCACGCGGGCCCGGCGTAGAGAAGCACCGCGAGGCCGCCGGCCGGAGCGATGTGCTTCCACTGCACCGGCTGAGTATACGACTCCGCCCTGGTTTGGGCGAACTAAAGTTGACGCCGCCCCTACCGCCGGCGGGAGCGACTGGACAGCCCGCGCGCGGACGACGACAATCGGTGGCTCATGTTCCGCCGCCGTCCCGTCGTGGCCCTGTGCTCAGCACTTCTGCTCGCATCTTCACTGGCCGCTGCGCAGGGCGCGTCGGGCCTGGTCGTCATCCGGGCGCTGACGCCGGACGGCGCCGTCGCGCGTGGCGCGCTCGTAGAACTGTCACCCGTGTCTGACACCGGCCTCGCGCGGTCCGCCCAGGTCGCCGACACGATGGTGGCGTGGCCGGTGTTTCCGGCCACCTATCGCCTGCGCGTGACGCTTGCCGGCACGGCGGCGGTCGAGCGGACGCTCGTGATCGCGTCGGACACGGTCACCACGGTTGAAGTGCGACTGGCGCCCGGCGTACCGCCGGTGGATACGGTCGCGATCACCGTGGATCGATCGGACCTCGCCCGTCAGACGACGTTTCCCACGCGGATGCTCGACGGCCTGCCGAGCGCGCGCACGCTCCAGTCACTGGCCGAAACCGCGCACCCCTTTCTCATTGCCGACCGGATTGACGGGGGCGGGCTCTGGACCGGCGAAGTATCGCGCCTCGGCGCTGGAAGCTCGGCGACCCAGACCACCTATCGGGTCGATGGGCTGGACGTGAGCGACCCGCTCGCAACCGGCACACCGCTCTTCCATGCGGACCTCGGCGTGTTACAGGAGGTCGGCGTGGAGTCGGCCAATCTCGATCCGGCTGCCGCCGGTCCCGGCCCCATCATGACGATGGTGCTGCGCCGGCCCGGCGACAGTTGGAGCGGGAGCGCCCAGTTCCTGGCGGCGCCGGGCGGATGGCAGAGCGACGCCGGCGAGATCGCGCCCATCGCCCGACTCGAGTCGTGGACCGACGGAAGCCTCGTTGCAGGAGGGCCGCTCGCCACCGGCTACGGGCTGTTCGCATCGGGACGGGTGACCGATGGTGAGCACGTCGAACGCGAGCAGCCCGGGACACTCGACGGCGGCGTGCGATCGCTGACGGCCCACCTCGTGGGCGGCCCGCGGCCGGGGGAGCAACTGCGCGTCATCGGCGCCTTCGCCGACATCACGCGGCCGCTGGCCAGCCGCGCGCGCTTCGCGGACCGCGATCTCGGCCAGCGCGATCGACAACTGGTGGCGTCGGCCACGTGGGAGCGAGCTCGGGATGCGGGCACGTGGTCGGTGTCGGCCGCTTACCAGCGAGCGTCATCGTCGGCGGCCGTGTCCCCAACGGCGCCGGGCGGCCGCATCGAGCGGCTGCTCGACGGTCCTCCCCTCGGGCTCGCGGATCCGCTCGACTCCCACAGGCAGCGCTGGGACCTGCGCGCCGACGTCGCACCGGCCACGCGCCGATGGCTGGGGCGTGAACACGGGCTGCAGATGGGCGCCGGCCTTGGCGGCGCCAGCACGGTGGGTATTCCCGGTCCTCAACCCACGTTCGCGGAACTGGTCAACGGGCGCCCCGCTCGAGTATGGGACGTCTCGTTTCGCGGAGCCGAGACGCGCTGGACCTCCACCGCGGCGTACGCGTGGGTGAGTGACCGCATCGCCCTCGCCGACACCGTGACGCTGACCGCGGCCCTGCGGCTCGAGCTGGATCGCGGGTCGGCCGACGGCGGATCGAACAGCATCAGCTGGTTCAACGGATCGCCGCGGGTGGCCGTACGATGGGCTCCGGCCCGCAACGGCCGCTTCGCAGTGACGACCGGCTACGGCTGGTACCGCCATCGCCTGCCGCTCGGCTATTTCGCCGTGGGCGATCCGGCGGGCTCATCCGGCGTGATGTACCGCTGGGATGATCTCAATGGCGACGGCGCCTATACGACGCCCGAGCTGACGGCGGTGGCGCACGTGGGATTGTGCTGCGCCGGCGCGGAGCCGAACGGCATCGCGGACGACCTCCGGCGTCCGACGACCGGAGAATTCCACGTCGGCTTCGAACAGGCCATCGGGTCGTGGCGCTGGGGCATCACGGGCATCGATCGGCGCGAGCGTCAGACAGTGGCGCTGATCAACACGGGCGTCACCGTCGAAGACTACGCCGTCACCTACATCCAGGATCCAGGCGTGGACGTGGCGGGATTGCAGGGCTTCAATTCGCTCCCCATCTACGATCGGCTGCCCGGGAGCTTTCTGCGCGACCGCTACGCGCTGGTCAATGCGCCTGTTCCCCCTTCCCGCTTCCAGAGCTTCGAAGTGACGCTGGCGCGAGAGGCCGGGGAGCGCTGGTACTTCCGGTTCGGGGGCAGCGCCTATCGGAGTGAGGGCGTCGGCGCCAACCGCGGATATCGACCCGACGAAAACGATCAGGGCCTGCTGGGTGAGGTCTTCACCACGCCGAACGCGGCGACCTCGGCTCGCGGGCGGCTGTTCTACGACCGGGCGTTCGTCATGAAGATGCTCGGCGCGTATTCGGCCCCCGGCCCCTTCCGCGCCTCGTTCATCGCGCGCTACCAGGACGGTCAGCCCTTCTCGAGGGTCGTGCTGGCCGAGGGTCTCAACCAGGGCACCGAGGTCATCCAGGCGTATCCGCGGGGTGGGCAGCGGTTCACGTTCACGGCCACGCTCGACACGCGCGTCGAGTGGCAGTTCCCGCCGCGGGGCCGGCGCGCGGTGGGGCTCACGGTGGACGTCTTCAACCTGCTGAACATGGCCAACGAGGTCGAGGAGGACGTGGTCGGCGGTGCGGCCTTCCGCACCATTTCGGCGGTGCAGCCGCCACGCGTGGTCCGGGTTGGCGTGCGCCTGACGTTCTGACTCACGCACACGCCGAGGCGTCCTGAGTGACATTCAGCACGCGACCTCCGTCACGCGATGTCGACGAGCGTGTCCCCGGAGTTGAACAGGTCGGGGCCATGTGCGAAGGTGACGGTGTGCCTGTACCCGCTCAGCGCGATGCCGCCGACGCCGTGTCGTTTCTGAGCCGGCCGGCCGCCTATCCGGAGTCGCCCACCGCCGTGCAGGTGATCGAGACGCACATGTCGTGGGTCTTTCTCGCCGACGCGGATGTCTACAAGCTGAAGAAGGCGATCCGCCATGACGAGATCGATTTCAGCACGGCGAACCTGCGGCGGCACAACTGCCAGGAAGAAGTCCGGCTGAACCGCCGGCTCGCCCCGCGCGTGTATCTCGGGGTCGTGGCGCTCACGCGGGATGCCGGCGGCGCATTCGCCATCGGCGGCGACGGCCCGGCCGTGGATTGGCTCGTGCACATGCAACGGTTGCCGGACAATCGGCACCTGGACGCGGTGATCGGGGCGGGAGGCGCCCGCGCCGAAGAGCCGCGCATTCGTGCCGCTGCCCGGCACCTGGCGCAGTTCTTCGCCACCGCGACGCCGGAGCCGATCTCCGCGGGCGCCCATCGCGGTGTGCTCGAACGCGGTGTGAAGGCCGATCGCGAGATGTTGTCGGACCCGCGGTACGGCCTGCCGCGCACCCGGGTGGACGCCCTCGCCTGCGCGCAACTCGCGTTTCTGCACGACTGCGCGTCGCTCTTCGAGGCTCGCGTCAGCGCGGGCCGCATCGTCGAGGGCCACGGAGACCTGCGCCCCGAACACATCTGGCTGGACCCCGAGCCGGCCATCCTCGACTGCGTGGAGTTCGATCGGACGCTCCGCACGATGGATCCGGCCGACGAACTTGCGTTTCTGGCGCTCGAGTGCGAGCGGCTCGGTGCGCCGGAGGTGGGCGACTGGTTCATCGAGGCCTACATCGAGGCGACGGGCGACACGCCGCCGATGGCGCTGCGGCGCTTCTATCGCGTGTACCGCGCGCTGCGGCGAGCCACCATTGCCGCGCGGCACCTGGATGACCCGTCGGTGAGCGATCCCGAGCGCTTCCTCGAGCGGGCCCGGCACTACGTGAACCTGGCCGAGCCGGTGACCTGCCCCACGGCCTGACCGTGCCGCCGTCCTGCCGGCCGCCCCTCAGCTGCCGGTGACGATGGCGCCCTCCCCGTGCATGTCCCTGACGGCGTCGGCGATGAGGCCCGAGCTGTCGATCAGGCGCACGCGTCCGGCCACCAGCGCCGGATCGAGCGCGTCGGGCGGGATGTGATCCAGCACGAAGATCCGCTCGATGGCCGCGGCGGCGAGGGTTCGCGACGCGGCCGGTACGAACGCGCCGTGCGCGGCCGCTGCCACTACGCCCGTGGCGCCTTCCCTCAAGCACGCCTCCGCCGCCCGGGCCAGCGTGGTCCCGCCGCTGATGAGATCGTCCACCAGCACGACGGTGTGCCCCTTCACCTGCCCGACCACGGCATCGCCGGTGACGATGCCCTCGCTGCGATGCTTCTCGACGAAGGCGGCGGCGATGTGCCGGCCGAGCCGCTCGCTGAGCGCCGCGCGATAGATCTCGGCGCGCTTGATTCCCCCCGGATCTGGCGACACCACCACGAGCCTCCGATCGGGCAGCTCGTGCGCCAGCACGTCGGCCACCAGCGGCCCGGCTTCGATGTGCTCGGTGCGGCAGCGGAAGGCGTTCTGGAAGGCCGCCAGATTATGCACTTCAACCGTGGCGACGCGGTCCACGCCGACGGCTTCGAACAGCGCGGCGACGTAGCGCGTGGTAACCGGGTCGTGCAACTTCGTCTTGCGATCCTTGCGTGAATAGCAGAGGAACGGCACGACCGCCGTCAGGCGGGCCGGGTCGGCGTCTCTGATCGCGCCGAGGAAGAACAGCAGCCTGCACAGCTTGTCGTTGACGTTCTGGGCTTCGTCGCCGTGCAGCGAGGCGACGACGTACACGTCGCGGCCCCTGACCTGGTCGAGCGGCCGGCTCTTGTGATGTCCCCACTCGAACTCGCGTTCCTCGTGGGCGGCCAGGGCAATACCCAGCCGTGCCGCCACGCGCTCGCCGAGCGCCTGGCCCGACCGGAGAGCGAAGATCGCGAGCGGGACGTGCGACATATCTGGTCTCCGCCGGCGCGGCTGATGCCGCGCGAGGCCGATGTGCCCGCCCCGGCGCGTGCCATCGGGCCGGCGGCGCAGGCGAGTTATCGTGGTTGCGAGGGATAACCATATCGTGACTCTTCGCGAACTGGGCGTCGAAGCGGCGGCGGCGGCGACGATGATGGCCGAGGCGGCACGCCTGGCCCGAACGGTGCAGGTAGACGCTGCCAGCGTGCGCGCGAAGGCAGACGAGTCGCCGGTGACGGTTGCGGACTTCGCGGTGCAGGCGCTGGTGGCCGGGCGGCTGGCGCAACGCTTCCCGGCCGATCCGCTCGTGGCCGAGGAGGACGCCTCGGCGCTGCGTCTCGAGTCCGGTGCCCGGTTGAGGAGGCGGGTGGTCGACGCGCTGACGGCCTTCGACTCCACAGCAGACGAGGCGACCGTGGCCGATGCCGTCGACCGCGGACGCGGCGAACCGTCCGCCCGATACTGGACCCTGGATCCGATCGACGGCACCAAGGGCCTCCTGCGCGGCGGTCAGTACGTCGTCGCGCTTGCGCTGATCGTCGAGGGGGCGGTCGAGGTGGGCGCCATCGGATGCCCGCGCCTGACGCTTCAACGCGCGGGCGCCGCTGAGGGCGGCGTCGCCCTGGCCGTCCGAGGGCGGGGGAGTTGGTGGATGCCGCTGGCGGGTGATGGGCGGCTGTCGCCGCTGGCGGTGTCGGTCATCGACGATCCGGTCCAGGCGCGGATCGCCGATTCCGCCGAGTCCGCCCACAGCGACCGTGCCCGGCAGCAGCGGCTACTGACCGCGCTTGGCTGCCAGGCGCTTCCGCTGCTGATGGACAGCCAGGCCAAACACGTTGCCGTGGCCGCCGGCCAAGCGGACGTGCTGGTACGGTTCCCCCGGCCGGGATATCAGGAGGCCATCTGGGATCAGGCTGCCGGCGCGCTCGTCGTTGCGGAGGCGGGTGGGCGCGTGACCGATCTGGCGGGCCGGCCGTTCGACTTCTCGACGGGACGGCGGTTGACCGGAAACGAGGGGGTGCTCGCCAGCAATGGGCGCCTCCATGAGGCGGTGATCGCCGCGATAAACCGGACTGTTTAGGTCAATCAACTACGCGCGAGCTTATCGGTCGATACCGCAATTGACCTAAAAACGTCGATTTCGTCGGACACCTTGGCCATCAGGAGTGCCCCTTCGAGCAGGGCTACGACGTTGCGCGCGCGCTGGGCGTTACTTCCTGATGGGATCTCGCCGCTCACTACGGCTTCGTCCAGCCAGCCCTCGATCACACCGCACTGCTCGTGGAAGACGACCTGAATCGCTCGCCGCAGGCGCTCGTCCTGATGGGCGGTTTCCTGTGCCAGCCCGCCGAACGGCGACCCGAGCACGACGTGGTGGGTGGCCACGGCGCGCGTCTGCTGCTCCTCGAAGCTCTGCACCAGTCTGCGCAGCCTGTCGAGGCCGGGAGGGCCGGTTTGGGAGACGAGGTCGAAGACGTGGGCGCGTGCGGCGGCCCAGCTGGCCGCCACTGTCGCGACGGCAAGATCGGTCTTGGAGGAGAAGAAGTGATAGAAGCTGCCCTTTCGCGCGTCGGCGCGGGCGCACAGTTCGTCCACACCCGTGGCGTGGAAACTGCGCTCCCAGAACAGCTCCATAGCGGTTTCGATGAGGCGATCGCGTGTGGGCAGCCGGTCCATTTCCGACGAATCGTATGGTTGAATTGACTAATCGGTCAAGATCCGAAGCCCACGGCAGTGGATCGACCCGCACGAGATTCGCCAAATTTTCGTCCTGCTAGCGTCAAGACCTATAGTTGTACCGATCGGTCAACCGAGTCCGCAGTCGAATGCCGCGCCAAACCAGTCGACGTCACGCAGACATCAGGGTCTTGCCGCTCACCTTGAGGTCGTGCGGCCTAGTAGACCGATCGGTCAACGAAACTGGCCTGCAGGGCCCTACTTCACATGCCGGCCGCCATCCACGCGGATGGTTTCGCCCGTGACGAAGTCGGTTTCCACCAGAAAGCACACGGTTCTGGCGATTTCGTCTTCTCCACCATAGCGCCCGAGAGGCGTCTCTTTTTCCACAGCTGCGATCTCTTGGGTGGTCGCACCGGACAGCGGGACGATGGGGCCGGGTGCGATGGCGTTGACGAGGATCTGGTCCGCCGCCAACTCCAGTGCCAGCGCTTCGGTTACTGCGATCACACCGCGCTTGGCGACGTAGTACGGCGCATATCCCGCGTACCTGGGCCGGCCGCTCGCGGCGACCCAATCCGAGAAATTGACGATGCGCCCGCCGCCTTGCCGGCGCATGTGGGGCACTGCGGCCTGTGAGCACAGGAACGTCGCCCGAAGATCCACAGCTATCTGTTCATCCCAGTCAACGGCAGTCGTCATGTTTAGGGATATAGACCTATAAACGGACGCCATGTTCACCAGGATGTCGAGCCTGCCCAGGTCCGCCACCGTGGCGCTCACCACGCGCGCGCACGCCTCCGCGTCCGAGAGGTCGGCCTGCCAGGCCCGACCCTGCCGCCCGAGAGCGCCGACGGAGGCCACCGTCTCGTCGGCCTCCGACCTGGACCGGTGGTAAACGACCGCGACATCGGCCCCCGCCTCGGCGAGCCGCCGTGCCACGGTCGCACCAATCCGCTTCCCGCCCGTGATGAGAGCGACACGGCCTGAGATGGTCATGAGGTCGATTCTACCGGACCGTGCGCACGTCAGGGGGCGGCTACAATGACGCCGTGCTGCCCCGGCGCGAGGCTTGCGAAGCTTGGCCGTGCGCGGTGTGCGCGTGGCGTTGCGGCGGAGGACCGGCGATTGGCTGACGAGACGTCGCTCGAGTCCACCCTCCGCGACCTGCATTGCCGGATGACGCGTCTGCAGGCCCACCCGGCGGTGGGCGCGCCCGCGCTGGCTGTTCCCGAGTGGGATCGCCTGCTCTGGCGGATCGGACGCGACCAGGTGGCGACCCGCCGGCCGGCTCTCAGCCAGGACCTCGCCCCTGCCCGGCGGCCCGCGCGCGATGTCTATCTCGCCACCCAGGTGTACGAGATCGGCGGCCACACCGCCCTCATTGGCGACATGGTGCGCGCCCGCCCGGCGGCCGACGCGTCAATCATCGTCTCCAATCTGCTCGAGCAGAATCCGCCGACCGTTCCGGACGTGATCGTCTCGCGGCTTGGCGTCCCTTCGGCGCGCGTGCGCGTTCTGCCCGGCCCATCTCTCGCCGACCGCCTCGGTCAGTTGCTCGACGTGCTCGAGGCGGTGCAGCCCGACACCTTGTTCCTGTTTCATCACCCCCAGGATCCGCTGGCCTGCCTGGTATCGCAGCCCGAACTGGCGCGGCGCCGGTTGCTGCTGCACCACGCCGATGCGACACCGTCGTTTGGCCTCTCCCTCCCGGGAGTGACGCTCGTCGACCTGTCGCCTTCTGCCCTGGCCAACACCCGGCTGCTCGGGAGGGGATCCGTGCTCCTGCCGCTCACCGCGCCGGATCCGGGGCCCCGGCCCGCTGGATTCCTGGCGCGCGGCCGCCTGGTCACCGCGTCGAGCGGAAGCGCGCACAAGTTTGCGGGACCTGACGCGCCTGGGTACGCCGAAACGGTCGCCCTCGTGCTCGAGGCCACCAGGGGCTGGCATCTGCACATTGGGCCGCTGCCGGACGAGACGCTGGCGGGAGTGGCGGCAGCTATCGCCGCGCGGCACGTGGACCCGGACCGCTTCATCTACGTCCGATCGACGCCCTCGGTGGCGACCGCTCTCATGGAGCAAGGCTGCGACATCTACCTGGCGTCGTTCCCGATCGATGGCGCCAGAACCAAGGTCGAAGTGCTCGCCTCGGGAACACCCTACGTGCGCCACTCGCGGTACCTGCCAATCGAGGGCGACCCGTCAATCGATGCGGAAGGGTTCTTCGTGTGGCGATCCTGCGACGACCTGCTGTCGATCCTCGACCACTTGTCGACTCCAGACGAATTGCGGGTGCACGGCACCTTGGCGCGCCGGCGGTACGAGCAGAATCACCACCCCGAGGTCTTCGCGCGCCGCCTTGACCTGATCGTCCAGGGAGTCGTGCCCCCAGATCCAGTGGATGGTCAAGCCCTGTTGACGGCGATGATGCGAACCGTGCGGGCCATGGCCTCGACCCGCCTCGATGAAGCGACCCTCGCCGACCGCGTGGACGGGCTGGAATCCCGCATGGAGACGGCAGTGCCCGCCCTTGGCGTCCTCGAGCACGAGGTCGAGCGGCTGCGAGTCGCCCTCGATGAGGCTGAGGCCCGCGCGGACGCCGCGCGGCTGGCCGGTTCCGAGGTGGAGCGGCCGTTCGCGCAGCGGCTCTGGAATCGCCTCAGGCGATCGTGACCGGCGAGCCCAGCCCGCGCGCCACCGCGGCGGCATCGTCGCTGAACTGCTCGCGCAGGGACAGCAGCACGACATCTCCCGGGTCCGACCGCTCGCGCACCACCCGCGGCAGGTCGGCCAGGGACGGCGCGCGCGCGACGGCGACCCCGAGCCCGATGAGGTCGCGCGCCAGCGTCTCGAGGCAGAATGGTTCGTTTCGCCAGCCGACGTGCGACGCGGGCTTGTGCTCGTACGGCGAGGTGAGGATCACCGAGTCGAACCCGGAGAGCGCTGCCGGCAGGTCGCGCTGGTAAATCCAGCGGCGGCCCCCGGTCGCCCGCGGCTGCATCACCGACACCAGCCGTCGTCGCGGAAACCGCTGGCGGAGCGCCGCCCGGAGTTCGCGCAGCGACTCGGGATGCGAGGCCTTGTCCCGCACCACGATTCGACCGCCGGCCTCGAACGCGTCCTGGCGATCCGCCAGTCCCTCGAACCGTGCCAGCGCCCTGGCTGCACTGGTCAACGGCACACCAAACCTGCTGGCAGCTACGGCGGCCATCGCCGCGTTGCGCACGTTCATCCAGCCGTGCAGCGGCAATTCAACCCGGACGCCATCGAGCGTGAACGCCGTGCCGTGTGCGGCGAGTCGCACATCAGCCACGCGCGCATCCGCTTCGGGCCCCGTGCCGGCGGTCACCACGGCACACGAGGCCGTGCTGGCCAGCCGCATGGACGCCAGGTCGTCGGACCAGCACACGAGGCATCCGCTCGAAGGGACCAGGCCGACCAGCGTGGCGAAGAGGTCGTGCATCTGGTCTGGCTCCGGATACAGGTCGGGATGGTCCGCCAGCAGGTTGGTGACGATCGCCACCTCGGGCCGGTAGTGCATGAACTTCGCCAGGTCGTCGTCCGGCCCCGACGCGTACTCGTCGCCTTCGAGCACGGTCAGCCCCGCGCCAGACAGCCGGCACGACTCCTGGAAGTTGCGGGCCATGCCGCCAATCAGGAAATCCGGATGCTTGCCGGCGTGCTCGAGGATCCAGGCGAGCAGTGCCGTGGTGGTGGTCTTGCCGACCCCGCCGGCGACCACGGCATTTCTCGAGTTCTTCAGATAGTGCGTCCGCAGAAACGCCGGGAACGACAGGCACGGCTGGCTGGCCTGCCGGGCGTACCGCACTTCCACGTTGTCGGTCGCGACGCGCCGGCCAACCACGATCGCGTCAGCATCTGGCGGCACGTGATCCGCCGCGTAGCACGTGGCGCGGATGCCGGCCTGCTCGAGCCAGCCTCGCATGGGCTCGTAGGCGTCTTCGTCCGACCCGGACACGCGGTGGCCGGCACGCGCGAGTGCGATGGCGATGCCGCCCATGGCGCGGCCGGCGACGCCGATGAAGTGCACCCTCACCCGATCGTCTCCACCCGGCGTCGGAGCACCTCGACCTCGGCGCGCAGCTCCTCGAGGGACGTCGCCCTGGTGGGCGACGACCACTGGCCGTCGAGCAGGCGGTCGGTCATCTTCACCAGCGGGACAATGCGCCGCAGGTAGTGCGCTGCGGCGCGGCTTTCGGCATCGGGATCTTCCACGGCGCCGGCGTGGCTCGCGACCACGCGCTCGTACACCGGCACCAGCGCGTCGAGGAGCCGGTCGAAGCCGGCCTCCGCGCGCGTGCGCGAGGACACACGCAGCACCTCGGCCGGGTCGTAGCGGTCGATCTCGCAACCGATGCTGGAGGCGGAAGGCGGCGCGGCGTTGACGGGCAGGCTGAAATTCACCCGCCGGAAGCGGTCGAAGTTGGCGTCTCCGACCAGCGCTCCGCAACTCGTGCGACCCAGCACGACGACGGCGCAGCCGCACGCGAGGGCCTCGAGGGCCGAGAGACCAGAGGCGAAGACGAGGTCGTAGTCCTGGAGCAGCGATTCGGGACGCTCGGTGGCCCGGCCGAAGCGTGCGCCCACGCAGTCGAGGGAAATGCCGCGCCGGGTGGTTGCTTCGGCGATGGCCCGAACCGGCGCGCTGCGGGCGTCATGCCGGCTGTGGTACACCAGGGCACGCCCGGGCCGACCGGGCGGATTGCTCCGCGGCTGGAAACGCGACAGGTCCACGGCGTTGAGCAGCACCGAGATGCGATCCGGCGGAATGGAGAACTCCACGGCCAGGCGTTCGGCCAGGGTGTCCGATACCGCCAGGTGTTCGAGGATGCGCGGATGTGCCGGCACCGATTCGCGCCAGACGGCGCCGTGGCAGTGATACACCGCGGGTACCCCGCGCAGCGACAGCAGCGCAGACATGGCGTCGAGGTGGTGCTGGGCGTGGATGATGTCGGGACGAACGGCCAGGCGGGTGAGGTCGGTCGCCACCGGGATGACGTCGCTTTCGAGCAGCCGCGGCAGTTCCGCCGCGTCGCTGCTGTAGGCCATCACCGTGTGGCCGCGTGACTGGAGGCCGCGCGCCAGTTGCCGCGTGAAGGTTTCGGTGCCGCCGCGTCCATCGAGGCGAGTGTTGGTGATCAACACCCGCATCAGGACAGGCACCAGCGAAGGCGACCGGCGGACGGTTGAGTGCGGAGCATGGCGGCCTGCGTCCGGTGGTTCGTCCCGGACAGCCGATGATAGCTGAAAGCGAACCCAGGAGAGTGCCGCGGCTGCGAGTGATAGGGCCGGATGATAGCATCGCGCAGGAGACCTCACCATGCTACGCCACCGCCACTCGCGCCTGTTCCTGGTCAGCGTTGCCGGCCTGCTCGTGGGTATGACCGGCGCTCCGCCGCGGGCGCAGGTGCCCGTTCAGGATCGGCAACCCGCCGGCGCCGCACTGCGACCAGCGGTGGCCGGGCCCAACGCCGGCGTGTCGACCGGACACCCGCTCACGACGGCCGCGGCGTTTGCTACGCTCCTCGCGGGAGGCAACGCCTTCGACGCGGGCGTGACGGCGCTGCTCGTGGGCGGCGTCGTGGAGCAGGATCTCTACGGCCTGGGCGGCGAAGCCCTCGTGCTGGTCTATCCCCGACAGGACGCGAGGGTCACTTCTATCGTCGGGCAGGGGTGGGCGCCGAAGGCGGTGGACGTGGACTGGTACCTCTCGCGCCACAAGACGCTCGCCGGCGAGGGACTCGACCCGGCCGTCGTGCCCGGCGCCCTGCACGCCGCCCTCACCGTGCTCGAGAGGTGGGGGACGATGAGCTTCGAGCAGGTGGCGGCGCAGGCCATCGCCTACGCCGGGAAGGGCTTTCCACTCCGCACCAGCACGGCCCGGGCCATCGTCAACCAGAAGCGGCTCTTCGACAAGTGGCCCGACAACCAGAAGTACTGGTACAAGCCCGACGGGTCGTATTACCGAGCCGGCGACACCATCCGGCTGCCCGCCCTGGCGCGCACGCTCACGCGGATGGTCGAGGCCGAGCGCGCGGCGAAGGGCCGGGGGCGGGCGGCGGGCATTGTGGCCGCGCGCGACCTCTTCTACAAGGGCGACCTCGCGCGCGAGATGGTGGCGTTCCTTCAAGAGCACGGCGCGCCGTTCGACCTGTCGGACTTCTCCGAGTTCTTCGCTCGTATCGAAGAGCCGGCCCACACCACTTACCGGGGCTACACCGTCTACAAGCACGGCTTTGGCAGCCAGGGACCGATGCTGCTGCAGACGCTGAACATCCTCGAGACGTTCGACCTGCGCGCGATGGGGTTCGGCAGCGCCGATTATCTGCACACCGTCACCGAGGCGATGAAGCTGGCCTACGCTGATCGCGACACCTACTATGCGGACCCGGCATTCGTGCAGGTGCCGGCCGAGGGGCTGCTCTCGAAGGCGTACGCGAAGGAGCGAGCGGCGTCGATCGATCCGGCGCATGCGTCGAAGGCCTTCATCGCCGGTGATCCGACGAAGTTCGACTCGACGGTGAAACAATGGACCTGGTGGAAGGCCGACGTGAAGGATGGCACGGCGCCCGGTGCCGAGGGGCGGGTGGCCTCTCTGGCCGACGAACGTGCGTCGCTCGGGCAGGACTCCACTGGCGTCAGCAAGGACACCACCCACATCGCCATCGTCGACAAGGACGGCAACGTCTTCGACGCCACGCCGAGCGGCGGCTGGGTGAACGGCGCCGTGATCCTGGGCGACACGGGCATCGGGATGAGCGTGCGCGGCGAGCAGTTCTTCCTCGACACGACGCGGGCGAACCAGATTCGCCCGCGCGCCCGTCCCCGCTACACGCTCACGCCGAGCCTGGTGTTCAAGGGCGACACGCCGCTCATGGCGATCGGCACGCCGGGCGGCGACAACCAGGATCAGACCATTCTTCAGACCTTCCTGAGCGTGGTCGAGTTCTGGGACGCGTGGTATCCGAACCTGCACGCCGCCATCGAGCGGCCGAAGGTGCAGACGATGCACTATCTGGGGTCGTTCTGGCCGCACTCGGCCGGATACAACCGCTTGAACGTGGAAGCGGCGATTCCAGACGAGGTGTACAACGAGCTTCGCGCGCGCGGCCACGACGTGAGCCGGCTGCGGACCTTCGGCATGTCGGGGTGCTCGACGGCGGTGCTGATCGATCCGGCGAGCGGCAACCGGATTGCGGGGGCGGATCCGCGGCGGGATTGCTATGCGATTGCGTATTAGGTGGCCGGTGATACGTCGCGTCGCGGCCACGAGTATCTATTGGCTCATGCGGGACAGCGTGAGTCGACCCTTTCTTAGCGCCCGCGTCTTCATGATGTAGAAAATCACCGGCGTGATGATCAGCACGTGAATCGTCGAGGTGACCATCCCGCCGATGATCGGTGCCGCGATTGGCTTCATCACGTCGGAACCCACGCCCGTGCTCCACATGATCGGCACGAGACTCGCCATCACCACCGTGACGGTCATCAGCTTCGGCCGGAGCCGGAGCACGGAGCCGTCGATCGTCGCCTGCAACACGTCCGCCGGCGTGAGGTCGCCGCCCTGCCGCAGCCGTTTGTCGAGCGCCTCGTGCAGATACACGACCATGACGACGCCGGTCTGCACCGCGACGCCGTAGAGGGCGATGTACCCGACCCACACGGCCACGGAGAAGTTGTAGCCCAGCCACCACTGCAGGATCACGCCGCCCGTCATCGCATAGAGGACCGAGAGCATCACGATCGTGGCCTCCGAGGCGGAGCGGAACGTCATGTACAGCAGCATGAAGATGATGAGGAAGACGAGCGGCAGCAGCGTCTTCAGCCGCTCGCGCGCCCGCACCTGGAACTCGTACTGGCCCGTCCACTGCAGCGTGTACCCGGGGGGCAGCTTCAGGTCGCGCGCCACGGCGGCTTTGGCCGCATCCACGTATCCGCCGATGTCGCTCGTGCCTGTGTCGATGTAGACGTAGCCAGCCAGATGCGCATCCTCATCGCGCACCATCGCCGGGCCGGTCGTCAGCGAGATCGCCGCGAGCTGACCGAGCGGCACGTTCGCGCCATCGGGCGTCGTCACGAGCACGCGCTCGAGTTCGGGCAGGGTCTCGCGGAACGCTCGCGCGTAGCGAACGTTGACGGGGTACCGCTCACGCCCCTCCACTGTCTGCGTGACGTTCTCCCCGCCGAGCGCCGACTGAATGACGTCCTGCACATCCTCGACAGTGAGTCCGTATCGGGCGATCGCCTGCCGGTCGACCCGGATGTCGGTGAAGTACCCTTGTGAGACGCGTTCGGCATACACGCTCCGCGTACCGGGCACGGGCTGGAGAATGCGTTCGATCTGCTGGCCGAGTCCCTGGATCACGTCCAGGTCGGCGCCGAAGATCTTGATGCCGACCGGCGTCTTGATGCCCGTCAACAGCATGTCGAGGCGATTGCGAATCGGCTGCGTCCAGACGTTGGGAAAGCCGGGGAACTGCAGCATGGCGTCCATCTCCGACTGCAGCCGATCGAAGGTCATGCCGGCCCGCCACTGTTCCCGCGGTTTCAGCGTCACGGTGGTGTTCACCATGCCCATCGGCGAGTTGTCGGTCGGCGTCGTGCCACGGCCCACGGTGCCGAACACCTGCTGGACCTCGGGGACCTGCCGCAGCAGCTTGTCCTGAACCTGCAGCAGACGCGTGGCTTCGGTGATCGACATGCCTGGCGGCGCCGTCGGCATGTACAGCATCGACCCCTCGTACAGGGGCGGCATGAACTCGCTGCCGATCACGAATAGCAGCGGAATTGTGAGCGGCACGACCGCGAAGTTCAGGACCAGGGCCGCCGACTTGAACCGGAGCGCGGCCCGAAGGATTGGCTCGTAGAGTCGGGTGAACACGCGCGAGATCGGGTTCGCCGACTCGGGCTTCAGCCGGCGCCCGCGGATGAAGATTGTCATCAGCACTGGCACGAGCGTGATCGAAAGGAGCGAAGCCAGCACCATGGCCGAGGTCTTCGTGAACGCGAGCGGCCGGAACATCCGCCCTTCCTGCGCTTCGAGCAGGAACACCGGCACGAACGACACGATGATGATGGCCAGAGAGAAGAAGATCGCACGGGCTACCTGCTTGGCGGCGCCCACGATTGCTCGCGGCTGGTCCTCGTACGCCAGAGGCACCTCTGGCTCGGACACGTGCCGATACGCGTTCTCCACCATGACGATTGCCGCATCGACCATTACGCCGATCGCGAGCGCCAGCCCGCCGAGCGACATGATGTTCGAGGTCACGTCGAGGTAGTACATGGGGATGAACGACCCGGCGAGGGCCACGGGCAGCGCGAGAATCGGGACCAGCGCGGACCGCACGTGGAAGAGAAACACCAGGATCACCAGCGAGACGACAACGGCTTCCTCGATCAGGGTGCGCCGCAGCGTGCCGATGGACGCATTGATGAGGCCCGAGCGGTCGTAGGTCGGGACGATCCGCACGCCCGACGGCAACGCACCCTTGAGTTCCGCCAGCCTGGTCTTGACGCGGTCGATCACCCGTAGAGCGTTCTCGCCGAACCGCATGACCACGATGCCGCCGACTACTTCGCCCCGGCCGTCTAGCTCCGCGACACCACGTCTGAGGTCGGGCCCCAGCTGCACATCGGCGACGTCGCCGACGCGAACGGGCGTGCCGCGTGGAGTGGAGCCGAGCGACACCGACGCGATATCGTCCAGGGAGGAGAGATAGCCGCGGCCGCGCACCATGTACTCGCGGCCGCCAAACTCCAGGAGCCGACCCTCGACGTCGTTGTTGCTGGCCCGGATCGCCCGCACGACGTCCTTGACCGACTTGCCGTAGGCCGCCAGCTTGTTCGGATCCAGATTGACCTGGTACTGCTTGACGAACCCGCCGATGCTGGCGACCTCCGCTACGCCGTCGACCGAGGCCAGCGAGTATCGCAGGAACCAGTCCTGCAGGCCCCGCAGCTCGGCGAGGTTCCGCGTCCCGGTCTCATCGACGAGCGCGTACTGGAAGACCCAGCCGACGCCCGTGGCGTCGGGACCTATGGTCGGGTTGATCCCGTCGGGCAGCCGTGCTCGAATCCCCTGCAGATACTCGACCACCCGGCTCCGGGCCCAGTAGATGTCCGTGCCATCATCGAAGATGACGTAGACGTACGAGATGCCGAAGTCGGTGAAGCCGCGTACGGTCCGGACGCGCGGCGCCGAGAGCAGCGCCGTGACGATCGGATAGGTGACCTGATCCTCGATGATGTCGGGACTGCGGCCCGTCCACTCGGTTGCCACGATCACCTGCACGTCGGAGATGTCGGGTACCGCGTCCAGCGGCGTGACGGTCATCGCCCAGACGCCCCACACTGTTAGCGCCACCGTGCCACTGAACACCAGGACCCGGTTGCCCGCGCACCAATCGATGATTCGGGTGATCATGGCCGCTACCTCGCCGCCAGAGCGAGCTGCTTCTGCCCGAGCTGCTGGCCAGCCTTCGAGACGACGACCGTTACGTCCCAATGCCCGGCCATCAGCACTTGACCCATCCCGCGGTACACGCCGCCGCCCACGTGGAGCAGCTTCGTCTCGTTCCGCATCGCCGGCATGCTCATCGTCGGCATCGCCGGCATGAACATCTGTACGGCGACGTCGGCGTCGGCGACCGGCTGTCCGTCGGCGCCCTTCACGACGACCTCGAACTCACTGTCGCCGGTCTTCGGGGGATCCGGGTTGGTACGGAACGTGATGTCCAGGGCTGGCCCCGCGGCAGTCGGCCCGCCAGCCGGTGCCGACTTCGAGACGTCGTAGTTGTCCAGACCCGCCCGGAGCTGGCTCTCCGAGTCGAGGAAGAACGTGGCGCTGGTCGCGACCTGTTCGCCTTCCTTCACGCCGTCCAGAATCTCGATCCGATCGCCGAGGTTCCTGCCGACCCTGACGCGCCGCGGCGTGTAGTACCCGTCCCCCTGCGCGACGAACACGATCTGCTCCGCGCCGGTATCGATGAGCGCATTTGCCGGCACCGTCAGACCCATGACTCCCGTGCCGTGGAGCTCGACGTTGGCATACATACCGGGTTTCAGGCGCCCGCGCGCGTTGCCGAACTGGAAGCGCACTTTGACGGTGCGGGTGGCCTCCTCCATGAAGGGGTAGATGTAGATCGCGCGGCCGTCGAACGATTCGCCTGGATACGCCTCGAGCGTCACGGTCGCCCGTTGGCCCACTCGAACCGTGGCCATCTCCCGTTCGTACACGTCCGCCTCGATCCAGACGGTCGAAAGGTTCGCCACCTTGTAGAGTGTCTGTCCCGGCGCGACGTGCATGCCCTGGAGCGCCTGCTTCTCGATCACGAATCCTGTTACGGGCGAGCGAAACACGACGACCTCCGGCGCCGAGCGTGTCTCGTCGAGCGCGCGGATCTCGTCCTCGGGCAGGTTCCAGAGCGTCAGACGCTGCCGGGCGGAGGCCATGAGCTGGTCGGCCCGTTCACGCGCGTCGGGGATCACGGACGACTGCATCTGGTCGCGTGTCTTCAGGGCCAGGAGGTACTCCTGCTGCGTCGTGAGCAACTCCGGGCTGTAGATCGTGAAGAGCGGCTGCCCTTGCTGAATCGGCTGCCCGGTGTAGTCCACGTAGAGGTCGCGAATCCAACCTTCGAGCCTCAGGTTGACGTCGGCCAGCTTCCTTTCGTCGTAACGGATGACGCCGACGGTTCGGAGCGTCTGCTCCATTGGCGCGCGCGTCACCGGCGCGGTGCTCACCCCGATGAGCTGCTGGCGGCGCGCATCGATGACCACGTCCCCTCGTGGCATGGCCTGCCCGCTCGACGTCGCCATCGTCGTCTCAGGCGCGGCCTCAGCCGCTGCGGGGACCGCCTCGCCACCGTGCACGAGCGGCATACCGCCTCCGCGTGCGCGAATGGCGTAGATGACGACGGCCGCCACGAGGAGAACCGCGACGATGGCTGCCGAAGCGAGCAAGGTGCGCTTCATGGTCACTGCCCTTCCTTGGTCGGCGGGGTGGACACGGCCGCGGTGGGCAGGTCGGCGCCGACGGCGCGTTCGAGGTCGGCGAGGGCCTGTGCGAGGTCGCTGAGTGCGCGGAAGTAGTCGAGATTGACCTCCAGCAGCACGCGCTCGCTGTCGATGAGTGTCTGAAAGTCGACGCGGTCGGTCTGATACGCGACGCGCGAGACCTCGAGGGTCTGCTGCGACTGCGGGAGAATCGTCGTGCGCAGGAGGTCGGCACGATTCTGCGCCGACCGAGCGCGCACGTAGGCCTCCTGGACTCCCAGCCGAACTGCGCTTTCCCGTGCGTCGACCCGGGCCTTGGCCGCCTGGACCGCGATTGTCTGCTCCGCGACGCGCGCATCGATCTTGCCGCGCGACCACGGTGCCTTGGGCCAGGAGATGCCGATGCGGGCGCTCCAGGCGTCGGTCATGCGCGGCATGAACATGTAACCGCCCTGGACGGTGAAGTCGGGCTCGTAGTCGCTCCGAACCGAGGCGAGCTCAGCTTCGGCGCGGGCGACTTCGGTGTGCGCCCGTTGCAGCTCGGGTTGCCGCTCGATCGCCTGCCGCTGGAGATCCGCTGTCGCCGGCAGGGCCGCCTGCAGCGGGGGATCGAGCAGTGGACCGATTGGCGTCTCCGGCGGACGGTTCACGAGAACGTTGATGCGCGCCGACGCGAGCTTGGCCCGCTCGTCGAAGATGATGAGGTCGGTGTGAAGCCGCGAGAGCTCGACGACGGGCTTCAGCACGTCCTGTTGGGAGATACGGCCCGTCGAGTACTTGGCTTGCGAGACGTCGGCGATCTGGCGCAGCAACTCGATGCTGTCGAGGTAGATCCGAGTCGCCTTGCGCGCGATGAACAGCGAGGCGTAGGCCTGCTTGATCGCGTTGACGACGTCTCGCGTACGGATGCTGATGTCGTTGTCCGCGAGCGCGACGTCCTGTTCGGCCACCGCGGCCCGGAGCTGACGTTTGCGGCGCCCGGGCAGATCCTGCGTAACCATGAACATGTACATGGTCGTGTCCGCCGGGTTGACGGAGTTGAACGGCCACTGCCAGACTTGAGCCTCGGCCATGGGGGCGTCGAGGGCGCGCGCCTGGGCCGGACGCTGGCGGACGGCGCCAGCCTGCTGACGGAGCACGATCAATTCCGGATTCCTCTCGAGCGCTTCCCCAATCAAGTCAGCCAGCGCGACGGGCGGCCCGGTCGGCTGCGCCTCCGGGTCACTAAGGCCCGGCAGTGGCCGGGTGGGGTTCGGCGCCTGCGCCCGCAGCCGCGCCGAGCCGGACAAACCGATGCCGAATAGAGAGAGCGCGAGGATCCCGCGCCCGAGAATCCGGAGAAACGACGACGCAACAGGATTGGTCATGGCCACACACACTCGTCATGGCGCGCGTGTACGCGCGTCCTCAACGCCCGCGGTGTACGCGAGCAGACACACGACGACTGTCAGTGGCTAGACGAGGAAGACGGAGAGCAGGACGTGCCTGGCAGTCCCGGCAGGCGGCCGGGGCACCATCAACTGAGAAGCCCGGGTGCGAGGCGGCTCTGGGGCCGCGAAGGGAACAGGGCTTACGGAGACGGCGGTGGACGGAGCTACACCTGCCGGTGTCGTCAAGGGGGGAACGGGCTGGCTGGGCGCGGACAGCACGCAGCATTGGTTCGCGTCGGCCTGGTTCCTCGAGTGCTGGTGGTTCGCGACGGGCGACGACTGGTGCCCCGGGCACGGCCCGCCGTCGCAGCACAGCATCCGCGCTTCGGGGCCTGGAATCCACCTAGCGCAGTCCGCCATACTCCCGGACAGTAACGCCAGGCTGGCCAACATCGATGCGGCGGCGCGGAGCAACGACACTAACCTCAGGATGCGCCCTTGCTGTGCTGATGTCAACTTGCGGCTGGCGCCGCCTGCGACCGAGTCCCTCTGAGCGCCTGCCGCGCCCGATAGATCCTCACAACCGCATTGCTAGGCTGTCACCGAACGTTCAAATGCGGCCACTGAGGAACGTTTGAAAAGCGGCCACGCGGTAGGCGGTCTGAGTATCGTCTGACTCCTCATCCGCGCGCAAGCGCGGACTGTTCTTTGTCTTCC
>Ga0073904_10000508_pt1 | contig 27687 bp, 26 predicted proteins | sample KloWWTrecipitate_FD_66668 | JGI IMG/M metagenome (GOLD analysis project Ga0073904, IMG submission 66668) | Active sludge microbial communities from Klosterneuburg, Austria, studying microevolution and ecology of nitrifiers - Klosterneuburg... | ecosystem: Engineered > WWTP > Aerobic digester >... | reverse complement strand
GCGGCCCGGGGCCGGAATTCATGGTATACGAACGCGGGCAAAGCGGGGATTAAGGCCGGCGAAGGCCGGCCTGCCGGCGGCGGGCAAACACTACTCCGGCGGCCGCACCGAGGGCGGCGATGACCCCGATAGCGGATGCGAACAGCCACCAGGCGGAGGGACCACCGGCGGAATCCGAGGCGGTGGAGGGCGGAGTGACGGCGGTGCTTGCCTGGCCCGTAGCGGGCGGGAACTGGACATCATCGGTAGGCGGGACGCCGGTGGGACGCTGCAGGGTGGGGGAGCTGGCAACCGGCGTTGTGGCGGTGGGTGAGGGTTGGGCCGTGGCGGCGGTGGGGAGGGGGATGGGCGAGCCCGAGCCTGAAGAAAGGTCGACCTGCTGCGGACCGGGGCGCCACAGGGCCTGCTGGGCGGCGGGAACCCCGGCAATGGTGAAGGTGACGGTCCTGCCATCGCGGCCACAGCCAGGCCTCTGGCTTTCGTGGACCACGTGGAGGACGTAGATGGTCGCGGCGCCCTGCCGGGCGGCCAGGTTCGAGCCGGGGTCGGCCTGCGTGCAATCGACGCCCTCGATCAGGCCGCGCACCTCGGTGCTATCCGGCGCGGGCTGGCCATCGACCGTCACCGAGCCGTAGAAGCTGGACGGGATCTGAGGCTGAGCGAGGACGGGCAGGATGCCAGCGGCGGCTCCAATGAGGGCAAGCAGCGGGAGCGGCGCCAGCAAGAAGCGGATGGGCACGCGCTCATGGTAGCCGGGCGGGGTGGAAGGACAAGGAGGGGGCGGGTCGCCTGTTTGACGGAAGCGGCATACCTTATGTTGCTATTGGAGGTGCGGGTTGGCGGGAATCGGCGAGACGCTGCGTTCCACGCGGGAGCATCGTGGGCTGACTATCGAGCAGGTAGCGCAGGATACGCGCATTTCGGCGCGGTTCCTGGAGGCGCTGGAGGCGGAGCAGTTCGATGAACTGCCGGCGCCGGTGTACGTTCGCGGATTTCTGCGCTCGTACGCGAATTACCTGAAGGTCGACCCTCAGCCGCTGCTGGATCAGCTGGTCGGCGGCGAGCGGATCCCTCCGGGCGGCCCGGATGCCTTCGTACGCGGACCGCAAGCGCCGCGCGAGCGGACCAACCCGTTCCAGAAGCCAGCTGCGCCACCGCCACCGCCGCCGGAGACATCCGAGGGTGAGGAGGAGACGTGGGCGCCCGAGGGACTAACTCCGGTTTCGAGCGTTAGCGGGGGCTACATCCCGGGGAGCGATCTGATCGAGGACCCCGAGTACCCCCTGGAACTCCAGGAGGAAGTCCGGTACCGGCCGAGGACTACGGGGATCCTGATGGAGCGGCCACCGCGAGAGGGCGAGGGCGGGCCATCGACGCGGCTGGTGGGGATTGCTGCCCTGGCGGTGCTGGGCGTGCTCGCGGTCATCGCGCTGGGCGTCTTCCTCATGGGTGGCGACGGAGGCGATAGCAATGAGCAAGCGGGGCCCGGCATCGAGGGGGAGACCCCCGGGGTAACACCGACGAACGTGGTGGCGGTTGGATCGGCAACGCCGGCGCGATCGCCATCGCCTTCGCCGACGGGGAGTCCTTCGGCATCGCCGGCGGCAACGATGACCGGGACGGTGACAGCAACGGGGACCCCCGCTACGGCAACCCCAACCCCAACGACCGGCGGGGCCACCGTGGCCCCGGCAACTGCCACGCCGACTCCGACGGAGACCGTGGCGCCGACGCCCACGGTCACGCCGACTCCGCCGAAGATCCCGACGGCGACGCCGCCGCCAATCCAGCCAGAAAACTACGCGCTGGGTGAATGCGAGAACACCGGGCCGGGGCAGTACGACTGCGGGCCGCCGCCGTACCGCGTGATCTGCTACCCGCCGCTCGGGACACCGCAGAACGCGAACTGGTGGGTGGATGTGAACAAGTCGTTTCCCTCGTCGCTCCCGGCGGGCTGGAAAGAAACGACCGTCTCGAGCAGAGGGGCGATCCTTACCGCGGGACAAAGCCGCTGCGAGTGAGCGGTGGTTTGGCGGCCTGAGCGGCTCCTCCTGTACACCCTTACGTAACCCTTAGGGGTCGGCGCAAACCCCTAAGGGACCATAGGGTGAATGCGCCCCCAAGCCGTCACCATGCCGTCCTCCGAGTGACCATGTGAGCGGTTTGGCTCGCTGTCGAACCCCCTGTTGAGACCCGGGCGGCCACCCGCCGCCGAATCGCACGGGTCGTATGACGGGGGCATGCGATGGCAGGGTTTGAAGGCGTGCGGCCGGGTGTCCTGGGCGAGGCTATCCGGGAGTGGCGGTGGAGCAAGTATGTCCCGCTGTACCTGGCAGGGATTGCGGCCGGCGCGGGGCTTGGCATAGGGCTCGCGACCTGGCCGGAGACCAATGTAGTCGAGGCCCCGGCGGCGCCGGTGGCGCATGCACTGATGGTGAACGATGAAGCGGGCGGCGCTGCCATCCCCGCCGGCGACTTCAGCGCGGACGCTCCGGCCAGCGCCCCGGCGGTCGTGGAATCGACCGTGGCGAACGGGCCGGATGTCGTGGCGCTCCCGATCGAGTTCGTACGGGCAGCCGGCGGGGCGACGGCGCTGCCCCTACCCGCTCCGGAGGCGCCCGCGGCCAACCCGGTCGCTCCGGCGGTGGTCGAACCCCCGGCCGCTCCGGCGGCAGCTGCCGCGCCCGAAGCTCCGGTGGCGCCCTCGGCCCCGGCGCCCGCGCCGGTGGCCGAGAGCCCGGCAGCACCACCCGCGGCGGTGGAAAAGCCCAACTTCTACGTGCCGGCGGTGTCTTCGGCCCCCGCAACGGAGCTGGAGTTGCGGTTCTTCAATCTGCTGAACGCTGAACGGGCCGCCGCTGGCCTGGCGCCGCTCGTCCTGGACCCGGGCCTGACCGTGGTGGCACGGACGCGCTCGCAGCAACTGATCGACCAGAACTACTTCGCGCATACGGACCCGTACGGCTACTCGATGTACGTGGAATTGCTGGCGCACTTCGGCTTTTCGGCCTACGCATGGGCCGGAGAGAACCTGGCGATGAACAATTTCAAACTTTCGGAATCGCCGGAGCGGGCCACAAAGGCTTTGATGAACAGCCCGACACACCGCGCGAACATCCTGGCAACGGACTTCTTCCGGGTTGGCATTGGCGAGATCACGGACTCGAGTGGGCGGCACTTCTACACGATGATCTTCCTCGGCTGACGGGGGAGCCTGCGATAAGCGAGAAGGGCACCCGCAACCGGGTGCCCTTGTCTTTGTGCCTGGCGCGCCGTGGTCCTACTCCGAAGGCGGGAAGGTGGTGGCGTCGTCATCGGGGTGGACGCGCGAGCTGCGGGACATGGCATAACCGACACCACCGCCGATAGCGGCGATCCCTCCGAGGATCAGTACGACGATTCCCCAGACGGGGAAGCCGCCGCCATCACCGCCGGACTGGCCGGGGCCGGGCGTTGCGCTGGTTATTCCGCCACGGGGGGTTGCGATGGGCGAGCCTGCCCCGGGCGAGCCGGGCGGAATCGTCTCGATTGCGGCGGTGGCACCGGGGGTAGTACCGGGGCGCAGTGTGGCGGTGGGTTCGGGGGTGCTGGTGGGCGCTGGCGTGAAGGTCGGGATGACAGCCGGCGTGGCCCCCGCAAAGGTGATGTCGAGCTGGACCGGCCCGGGCGCCCAGCGCGCGGTCTGGGGCGCGAACCGGTCGCCAATCTTGAGGCGGACCTCGCGGCCGGTCGCGCCGCAGCCTGCGATCTGGGACTCGGAGACGACATCGACGAAGTAGACGGTGACTTTGGCGGCGCCATCGCCGGTGAACTCGGTACGGCCTTTGGTGCCACAGAGCTTTTCGCCGATGTAGGCCTCGACGGGGAGCCCGGCGGCGACTTCTCCGCCGGAATCGGCGATAGAGCCAAAGACGGTAGACGGGGGATCGAACTGGGCGTGGGCCAGCGGGAGCGTGGCGAGACCCGCGAGCGAGGCAGCGGCCACCGCGACGAGGAGTCGCGGCGAAACGAACCGGGCGATGGGCATGAAGAGCATCCTGATGGAACTAACGGCCACGTCCGAGGGTACGGAGGTAGCGGTCTAGGCGCACTACTTCGGGACGGTCAACGTTAACGGGCGCTTGACGTGGACCCAGAAGACGGCGTGGTCGCCGAAGGTGGTGATGGTGTTGACGCTGGCGGGGGCGCCAGGAATGTAGCGCTTCCACTCCTGCTTTTCCGAATCCCAGGCGTAGATGATGGAGATGGCGTCTTCAGCGCCGCCGATGACGGTGGCGATTTCGGCCGTGCCCGCCCCGGTTGGAACCATGTTCCAGCCTTCGGCAAGGGCAAGGGTCTGATCCTGGCCGTAGGGGATAACGATATCGATGACGATCTCGCCTTCGCCATCGGGCACGAGCGTTGCGGGGAGCGGGTTATCGATGACGCGGCCATCGCAGAAGACGGTGCTGATGACGTAGTCGTTCCAGGTGAGCATGACGAAATCGTCGGGACCACTGAAGACCTCATTGTTATCAACGCCGATCCAGAGGTTGTCCTTCACGGCGGGAGCACCGAAGAACATCTTGCTCTGGCCGGGTTCGAGGTAGCCCGAGAGGTCCCGCTGCTGGGCGATGCCAGCCTCGGTGCCGAGGCTTTCGAGGCCGAAGCCGGCGAGGTTGACGGGGTTGGTACCGACGTTCTTCACGGTGATCGTTTCCTCGCCGGAGCACTGGAGGCCGGTGACGCGGACTTCGCCGGGGATGGGCGCGGGCTGTGCGGGGAAGGTGACGACAACGTTGGTTGGTTTCATGAGGCTGTTGGAGACCTTGATCCAGGCCTGGCACTCATCGACCTCGATGGTGGGCATGGCGAGGCCGGGATTCGCCGGGTGTTCGAGGACATCGAGCGTATCGAAGGAGGTGACGGTGGCGAAGCGGCGGCCATCGTTGATGGAGTAGGGCCTATCGGCGGCGCCGACGATTGCGCCGCCGCCGGCATCGATTTCGAATCGGACGGGGACGCCGAGGGTGTTGTTGTAGTTGGCGGCATCGCAGAAGCCATCGCGGTCGCGGAGGTGGGCGACGACGTATTTCACTGCCGGGGAATCGGTGTTGACGATGGTGACTTCCTTGTATCCAGCCCAGCGCCAGGTGGTTTCGGCCTTGTTCGAGGCGATTGCGGGCCACTTGCCATGGGTCTTCGGGTCGGGGTATTCGGCGACGGCGTAGTAACGGCCGGTGCCGACGATGTTCTCGAGCTGGCATTGGGGATTGCCGTTGAACTTACTCGGGGGGCATTCCTCATAGGTGAGGTTCATATCGCCGAAGGTGAAGACGGAGGCATTTCCGGAGGCATCGCTTGGCTGGCTCATCATGCGCGGCTTCGCGGGGGTACCGAGGACGGTGGTGGCCTTGGTGTGGGGATTCACGTTAAAGGAGAAATCCTCGGAATCGTCCGGGACGAAGAAGCCGGAGGAGCCGGTCTTCACGGGTTTGCGGTAGTCATTGATGGTGGGTTCGCTATCCATGAAGAAGGTGACGATGGCAGCAGGCATTTCGATGCTGCCCCAGTTGCCGCGGAGGCCGCCGGGGCCAAGGAGCTTGTCCCAGTCATCGGGCATGACCCAGCGATCCCTGGGGACTTTACGGCCATCGGGCTTGATCTCCGCGGGACGGCCTGAGGGGTTGGAGCCGACAAAGTAGCCGCGCACGCCGGCACTGACGCTGCCGAACGTCGAGACGAACTGATCCGGGGTGGCCTCGATGACGATGTCCTCGAACATGAGGAAGAAGAGCGGGACGACCGCCTTGGAGTTGGGGTTGTTGGCGAGGAAGATGCTGACATCGACTTCGCCCGGCTCTTCGCTTTCATAGAGCACGGTGGCCGAGCAGGCAGCCCCGAAGTCGGCTGTGGCCTGGTAGGGGCCGTTGAGGGTGATTCCCGGGCCGGGGAGGAAGTTGCCGCGCTGGTCTTCGGGCCGGACGAAGATTACCTGCTGGCCGGCACAGGAGCCTCCGCCGCCGAACGCGTAGGTGATGGTGACGGTCTGGCCGGCCCAGGCGATGCGAGGCGTCATGTTGGCGGGGGAGAAAGTCAACGCTGCGCCGACCCACTCCTGGGGAGCGGCGGGGGTGGTATCGCCGGGGTAGAAGACATCGATTTCGATGCGGACGGTTGAGCCGGCGGTGCAGCCAGGATCATTGAGGGTGGAGAAAAGAAGGTCATCGGCAACGGCGTCGGTATCGCCGTAGGCGGCCGAGAAGGGGTTGCCATCGCCGTTGTTGAGTTCGAAGCGGCCGCCGATGCTGACGCCGCGGACGGTTTTTGGCTGGCTGAGGCTGGGGACGCTGAAGTACCCGCATGAGCCATCGATGCGGGCTTCGATCCAGGCGCCATCGAGGATTTGATCGGAGTAGAGGATGCCGCCGGTGCTGTGCGAGCCAAGAACCCATTCGCGGTAGAGGCGGGAGCCAATGAGGGTGCCCGTTCCCGCGTTGAAGATGACGGCGAGGGAATCGGCGGTGTAGGTGACGACCCCGGCGGTGGGTGAGCGTCCGGTGGTGATTTCCGTGCGATCGATGTGGTTCCAGCGGGTAATGAGCGGTCCAGCCGAGCCGGGGCCTGTCTGAACGCCGTTGCCATCGTCGTTGGTATCGAAGAAGGCGACATCGGGGACGCCGTTGTTGAGGAAGCTGACGCTTACGGTGTGTTCGCCAGCCGATGGCGAGGTGTAGCTGAAGCACCACGTATCGTTGGCAACACCGTTGAGGCGGGGATCGTGGGCGGCGGACTTCCGGAAGGCGGTGAGGTTACCGACTCCGGGGACATCGGCACCGGCGAGGGGGCTGAACTGGATGCCGACAACGGTCAGGGAATCGGTGGGATCGGTAGCCCCAACGACGCAGACATAGTGGGTCGAATCGATGACGAGCTGGGCAGAACGCTGGCGGGGGGGCACCTTTCCATCGGAGGTGACGTGGCGCAGCTCGACGGAAGCGACGATTTTCAGTGTGACGGTTACGGGGAGGCCGATGGTCGCTTCCTGGTCATCGCCGTCCTTGTCGATCGTGACCGGGGTGCCGATATCGGTCCGGTTGTAGATGGCATGGAAGTCGAATTCGACAGCGAGCCCGCTGACCGGAGCGGTGGCGGCGATGCCGGCGCACCATTCGAAGCCGGCCTGGCGGACGTAGGCGATGGTGACACCGGGCGGCGCGGATGGGACCGACCAGTCGGCGATGGCGACCTGGTTCACCGGGTCGTAGACACCGGGGGAGACGACCAGGGGATCGCTGGGCGTGTTGGAGGTTGCACCGGTGAGGAAGGTATCGTCCCAGCCGACGGTGCAGACCTCGGCGGGGCCACCGATGATGCCATCGCCGATCTTCTGGAGGGTGACGGTGACGATATCGAGATCGGGGAGGGAGAGCGATGCCGGGATACCGGTGCCATCGTTGTAGTGCCAGGTGATGCCGAGCTTTTTGTAGCCGGGCGGTGCGTAGGCGACCACGCAGTAGACATCGTCAGTGGTGGTGCCTATGCCATTGTTGAAGCCATCGACGCCGGGAGCCGGGGCGGAGATGTAGGCATAGGGCCCGGTTGAGGGGATCGGCACGTTGATGGTGGGGGGCGAGGCGGAGTCGATTGGCTGGGAGGCGGTGAGCTGGAAGCCGAGCGCGGGGCCGGGGACGAGGAACGTCTCGGCGGGGGTTACGCCTTCGATATTGACATCGACGCAGTAGCCGTTGCGCGTTGCCGCATCGGCCGGGAGGGCGTGGGAGTTCGTCCCGGCGAGGAGGCGAGGGGGCTGGAATACGGGATTGGGAACCGGGCTGACATCGAACTCGGAGAGCGGATCGAAGGCCGGGGTTGTGGGGTCGTAAGCGGCGCGGACGCGATCGGGAATCGAGACACGCCCGGCGGAGACCGCCAGAACAGCGAGAAGGAGTACGGCAGGCAGGATAAACCGCCGACAGCGATGCACCATGAAGTCCCCCTGGGACTCTTGGCCGCACCCCGCCGGGCGAACCTGAAGTCGTTCGAGACGAATGCGCCGAGGTCTCGACCCCTCGATGCCCGTCAACCGCTTCGCAAGTTATTGCCGATACAGACCCCTAAGGTCAAGGGCCAGTATGTAAAAAGAGGAACGCGTTTGAGCAGTTAAGAGTTAACCCGGGTGTGCGGGCCAACGCACACCCGGGTCTGCCTCCTGACCAACGAAAGGAGAGGCCGGTTACTGGTTTACATTTGCCCGGGCGGAGACGAGGGGCCACAGGGCGGCGGTCGCGGCGGCAAGAAGGGCGGCGAAGAGAAGTCCGGTGTAGGGGGCGCGCATGCTTTCGGGGCCGGACTGGACGGCAGGGGCGTTCCCCGTTTGAGGGGGGAGCGGGGCGCCCGGGCCGGGTTCGCGGACGCCGCGGACTTCTTCGACGGGCACCTCGGATGGGGTGGCCGGCGAGATCGGATCAACGGGGATGAGGACGGTGACTGAAGTGGGCAAATCGGGGCAGGGGCGAATCGTGAACGGGACGAGGAGTGCTTCCCCGGTGAGTTCGACAGTGGTTTCGGCGCCCGCCGGGGCCGGGACTTCGTAGAAAGCGCCGGGGGCACAGGTGGAACGGGTATCGCCCGTGAGGACCTGGCGGACGGTGTAGAAGCCGTGGGGGAGTGGGGGCGTAGCGGCGGAGCCAACCGGGGAATCGCCGCTGGTGCTGGTGGAAAGCGCGGCGACCACCTGGCCGGAGGTAGTAAGGACTTCGTAGCGCCAGGTGCGGGCGGCAGCTTCGGGGCCTGCATCGAGCGATGTCTGGATTTCGATCTGGCCGAACTGGACGAAGCGGAGGTCGGCGACGGCGAGGACCTGGCCGGCGAAGGAGACCGTGAGGCGGGCCGGACCGGGGGTATCGCGGGTGATGACGACTGCGCCTTCCGCAATGTTGGCGGCGACGGGATTGGGCGGGACGACACCGGCAAGTTCGGCGCCATCGACGGAGTAGTCGAAGGCCGGGAGTGTGGTGGTCTGCCCTTCGATGCGGACGGCGAGGGTTGCCTCGGCGCCGGCGGGGAGCGAAGGTTCGCGAACGACGACGGTGACGGAGTAGGGGAGCGCTGCCGAGGCGGGGCCGTACCAGGCGAGGGCCAGGCCAAAGGTGAGGGAAGCCAGGAGGGCGAGAACCAGGAAACGGGCGGTCTGTGGCATTGGGTGGAGCAGTCCCATCGGGGTTCGCCGGAAGGTTCTGGAAATCCGGACGAGCGCCTGGGGAAACCCTTTCGATCCCGGCTATCCACTGTTTGACCACTTCAGTGAACGCACGGTGAATGTACCGCGGCGAAGGGCGGGGGTGCTATAAGAGACGGGTTAGAACTTCACCGCGCATCCACCGGATGGCTCCGGGGCGGCCACCCGGATGATGCGGGAGAGCCCCGAATTCGCGGGCGAGTGCGGCGTGCTAGAGTGCCGCTCATGGTGAAGGTACGGGCGGACGAGAACCGGTACCTGGTGGCGGCCGATGGCCGCGCGGGTGCGCATGTCCGGCGGATTCCCGGCTGCCGGGTGAACGCGAGCCTGGGCATGCTGGTGTTGCCGCGCCATACGGGAGTGATCCTGGCGCTGGATGAGCTATTCGGGCCTGACGGATGGGAGCACCCGGCGGACCTGGCGATGGAAGTGGCGGAAACGCGAGGGCGGGAGATGGGGGCGGCGACACAGCGCGCGACGGTTGAGCTGGCGGGGAGCGAACTGGCGGTGGAATGCGCGTTTGGCGACAAGGAGCTGGTGAAACTGGTGCCGGGATACCGGTGGTCGGCGGCGCAACGGCGCTGGTATCTGCCGGGCAGCCCCATGGCACTCGAGATCCTGGAGCGGTGGTTCGGGGAGCTGCTCGAACTCGGGGATGGCGTCCGGGACTACGTGGATTTGCGCGCGCGTGATGAGGCGGCGTTGGTGGCGCGGGAGTCGTGGATGGAGGAGAGCGCCCAGGCGGAGTCGCCCCCAATGGCGATAGCGCCAGCAACACCCGGGGCCGGGGCGGATGCCGCGGGGGCGGGAGCTCCGGAAGGTGGACTGGACGCGGAGACCACGCGAGCGCTGTTCGAGCGGCTGGAACGGCTGACGGCGGCGGTCGAGTCGCTGGTGGGCGCGATACGCGACGGGGCGGTGGGGGCGGCCGATCCGGGCGTGGAGGCAACGGCGGCATCGCTGGAGGACTCAAGTGGTGGCACGGACACGTGGCGGGAACTGCTGCTGCAGGGGCTTTCGGATCCGGCGGGAACGCAACCGATCATCCAGGCGCGGTTGCAAACCGCTTCTCCCGCGGATACTCGCAGCCTGCTGGCGGTGGCGGGAATCACGGCGGAGCTGCTGAAAGACCACGAAGGAGCGCTCCGCTGGTTGCGGCGAGCGCTGGAGGAGGGGTCGCCGGGGGACGAAGAGCTGGAAGGGCACGCATTCGCGTCGTACGCGCGGGCGGCGCTGGGGCTCCTGGAATCGGCGTGCGGCCCGACCCGGGAACTCGGCAGGAGCCAGGACTTGCTGGAATTGCTGCGGGCCGATATCCACCAGGCGGGCCTGGGTTTCGCTGGCGAGGCGCTTTCATCGAAGGAAGCGCTGGGCCGGCTGGAGTACCTGGTGAACGACCCGGTGCTGCTGCGGGCCGACCACGCGCTGAGTGATTGCTGCCGGGTCGCGCACCTGCTGGCGGTATCACGGGGGAAGAGCTGGATGGGCGCGGAACGGGTGGCCGACTTGCTGCGGGACCGGCAGATCGGCGGGGACGGGTTCGCGCTCGGCGTGGGGATCCTGGCTGATGCCCTGTTCGAGGCGGAATCGATGGAAGAGTGGCGCTACCGGTGGCCATCGATCGAGGCGGCGGAATCGGTGAAGGACCTGCGCTGGCTGGTGGAGGCGTGCCTGGCGCGGCTCCCGGGGGCCGAAGCAGATTCGGCTGCGCTGGCGGCACTGGCCTGCCTTGCGTGCATTGCGAATGGGCCGGCGGAGTGGGCGAGCATGGACGAGCGGAAGGTCCTGGTCCGGTACCTGCCGCTGGGCTCGCGGGAGCGGCGCTACGCGGAGTTCCTGGCGGCGTTCAGCCTTGCGGCGGCCGGCCACCTGCGGGTGGGGCGAACGTTCCCGGGGTACACGAGCCACCTGGCGGAGACGCGGATCGAGACATCGGCCGGGCACCTGCTGGATGTATTCATGATGCAGAGCGGAAACGCGGGCGGGTTGACGGAGGAGCTTGCCGACGAGGTGATCCCGGCGGCACTCCAGAAGGGGATCGGGAATCCAGGGGTGTTGCTGGAGTTGCTGGACCTGGTGGCGGAATCACCGCGGGGCGATAAGCAGCTGAACCAGATCGCGGCGCAGGTGGAGGATGACGAATTCATCGGTGCTGCAAGCCTGAGCCACCACCAGCGGCTGACGCTGTACCGCCGCGCGCTGGCCGAGGCACAGGCGCGCGGACACGATGTGGACGGAGTGGAGGCGTTCAACCGGCTGGTTAGGGAGTTGCTGGCGCACGGCGAAACCGAGGAACTGCGGACGACCTGCCACGACCTGGGAAACACGTTCCGGGCGATCCGCGATGCCACGCTGGAGGTGGCACTGGAGCTTGCACTCGAGGCGGGCGAGCCATTCGAGGAGCTGGCCGATGGGCTGATCGCCCTGGCGGGGCGGCCCGAGGCGGATGTCTTGCGGCGCGAGTTGATGGGACTGGCGATCGCGTACCCGGCGGTAGGGAAGTACCTGGGCGAACGGAGCTTCGCGGGCACGGAAGAAGCAGCCGCGAGGCAGGGCGTGAGTGTGGCGGGGAAGCGCATCGTGGTGGTGGGGGGGCACGAGTGGCTGAAAAAGAATGCCCGGCTGCTGCTGGAAGATGCGTGGGGCCTGGATGTGCGGTGGCTGGACCCGGGAGCAGCGAAGAACGGCCCGCAGGCACTGGACCTTGCCGGGGGGACGTGCGACCTGGTGGTAGTGAATACGGCGTGCATCAGCCATGCGGCTAGCGGGCGCGTGACTGCCGAGGCGAAGAGCTCGGGCAAGAACTACGTGTTCCAGAACTCGCGTGGTATTGGGGCGCTGCTTTCCTGCGTCTGGACGGCGCTGACGGCGCCGGAAGAGGAGGCGGCGGAGCCGCGCAGGGGAAGCCGGGCGGCGGACCGGCGGCGGCTGGTGCGCTGAGCCGAGCGGGACGCTCTGGTAGGATGTTGGGACGACATTTGCATTCCGTGACGCCGGGAGTCCGCACCCTCTATGACCAAGCCCCGCACGATTATCCAGAAGATCTGGGACAACCATGTTGTCGCCAGCGAGGAAGGGAAGCCCGACCTCCTCTACATCGATCTTCACCTCGTCCACGAGGTGACCTCTCCCCAGGCTTTCGAGGGGCTGCGGCTGGCCGGCCGGAAGGCTCGGCGGCCCGATCTGACGCTGGCGACGGTGGACCACAACGTGCCAACGGTGGACCGGGACAAGCCCTGGACCGACCCGCTTTCGGTGAAGCAGGTGGAAGTGCTGCGGAAGAACTGCGAAGAGTTCGGCGTGCCGCTATTCGGTGTTGGCGATATCCGCCAGGGGATCGTCCACGTCATCGGGCCTGAACAGGGTGTGACGCAGCCGGGGATGACTATCGTCTGCGGGGATAGTCACACGGCCACGCACGGGGCCTTCGGTGCGCTGGCGTTCGGCATCGGCACCAGCGAGGTGGAGCACGTGCTTGCCACGCAGACCCTGCCCCAGGCGAAGCCAAGGACCATGTCGGTGGAAGTCACCGGGAAGCTGCACCCGGGGGTGACAGCAAAGGATGTGATCCTGGCCGTCATCGAGCAGATTGGCGTTTCGGGCGGCGTTGGGCACGTGATCGAGTACCGTGGCGACGTCATTCGGAACCTCTCGATGGAGGGGCGGATGACGGTCTGCAACATGTCGATCGAGGGCGGCGCGCGAGCCGGACTGGTCGCACCGGACGAGACGACATTCGCCTACATGAAGGGCCGGCCGCTCGCACCGAAAGGCGAAGACTGGGAGCGGGCGGTGGAGGCGTGGAAAGAGCTCCCGACGGACGAAGGAGCGGAGTTCGACACGTATGTCACGCTTCGCGGAGAGGACATCGAACCGTCTGTGACGTGGGGGACGACGCCCGCGCAGAGCGTGCCGGTGACGGGCCGGGTGCCATCGCCGGCAGAGGCGGCTAGCCCGCAGGCGCGCGAGCTTGCGGAACGTTCGCTGGTGTACATGGGGCTGGAAGCAGGGACGCCAATCGAGGAGATCGCGATCGACCGCGTGTTCCTCGGTTCGTGCACGAACTCGCGCATCGAAGACCTGCGGGTGGCGGCGGAAATTGTGAAGGGCCGCAAGATCGCGAGCACAGTCCGCGCGATGGTGGTGCCGGGCTCGGGGCTCGTGAAGCTGCAAGCGGAGCAGGAAGGACTCGATCAGATCTTCAGGGACGCCGGCTTCGAGTGGCGGGAGGCGGGTTGTTCGATGTGCCTGGGGATGAACCCGGACACGCTGGCCCCGGGAGAGCGGTGCGCGAGCACTTCGAACCGAAACTTCGAGGGGCGGCAGGGGCGCGGCGGGCGAACGCACCTGGTGAGCCCGCAGATGGCGGCGGCGGCGGCGATCGCCGGGCACTTCGTCGATATCCGGACATGGAAATAGGGAGGCCGCGATGGAGAAGTTCCAGACCGTGAAGGGGCGCGCGATCCCGTTGAACCGCGCCGACGTGGACACGGACCAGATAATCTCGAAGGAGTTCCTGAAGCGGATCGAGCGGACCGGGTTCGGGCCATTCGCGTTCGATGAGTGGAAGAAGGACCCGGACTTCGTGTTGAACAACCCGGCGTTCAATGGCGCGCCGGTGATGGTGACGGGCCCGAACTTCGGGTGCGGATCATCGCGCGAGCACGCGCCGTGGGCGCTGGAGGACATGGGCCTGAAGGCGATCATTTCGCCATCGTTCGCGGACATTTTCCGGAACAATTCCGCGAAGATCGGGCTGCTCACGGTGGTCCTGCCGCAGGAGGATTGCGACTACCTGATCGCGCGCTCGGAGGAGCTGCCTTCGGCCGAGCTGGTGGTCGACCTGGCGACGCAGACCGTGGCGACGGCCGACGGGACGTGGTCGCGCCACTTCGACATCGACCCTTTCGTGAAGCATTGCCTGCTGAACGGGCTTGACGATATCGGGCTGACGCTCCTGGAAGAGGAGCGAATCACCACGTTCGAGGGACAGCGCAGCAAACTGCTGCCGGCAACGGCGGGGCTGGCCTGATGGAGGGGCGCAGGGTGCGGCCGAGCCTCGGAGCAGTGGTTTCGAATTGGCGAACATACGATGCGGCATTTGGGACGAAGCTGCGGATGGCGCTCCGGAACAACTGGACGAAGGTGCGGAACCGGAGCGACTGCTGCGGGAACACGGGCGAGCCCGGCTGCTGAGTGGTTACTCCGGAGCCTCGTGAAGGCTCTGAGGGGGAGTAGCGTCCAGGCGGCTTTGCAGCGCGGCGATGGCGGTGCTGACACCTGGAGTTAACGGTGCGAACTGCAGCGCTTCGTGGGCGAGGCGGAGGCGGGCGTGCAGCATCTCCGTGGGCAGGGATCGGAGCAGGGTGGCGAGGAGATCCGAACGGCGGCTGGCAACGATGGCCGTCGTGAGGAACCCGTAGACCTCGGGTGTGGGCGCATTGGCGAGCATTCCGCGCACGGTTGAATCGACTGCCTGGCCCGGTTCGAGCGAAACGATCAGGTCGGCCAATCCGAGGAGGAGAATGCTGCTGGGGGATTCCACGTAAAGGTCGAGCACTGGCTGGATCCAGGGCAGCGGCAACCCTGAGAGGCCGCGCAGGCATTCAGCGGTGACTTCGGGGGGTTCTCCCGGGGGCGAATTGAGCAGGTGGGCGGTCAGGGCGACGGTGTGGCCAAGCGAACCAAGCAGGCGGGCGGCAGTGAGGGCGGGCTCCCCGCTCATCTGGGCGGAATCGCACAGTGCGAGAATGGTTGCGGCCCGGTGGGCGGCGGCTTCGGGATCGAGGACGCCGAGGAGGGCGAGGCCCGCGGCGCGGATGACCCGGTCGCTCTCGCTCATTGATGGTTCGCTGCGGCGGGCGGCAGCCTCGGCGATGTCGAGGTCCTCTCGCGAGCGGAGGTGCCAGAGCACGCGCAGGACTTCGACCCTGACCGTGCCGGTGGTGTCTCTCCGGCTGAAGTCCTGTTCCAGCCATGAATAGAGTTCACGCAGGACTTCGCGGTCGCTGAAGGAGGCGCCATCGCCGAGTGACTGCAGGGCGAGGAGCAGCAGGTCGGGATTGGCCTCGCCGGGGAGGATTTCGCGGGCAAGATCGCGGACTGCGGGGGGATCGTTCCGCAGGGCGTGCAGGCGATCCATGCTTCGGCGGACTTCGGCGGTCGTGGAAAAGCGGCGAGCCATGTGCGAACTCTAGCGCCCGCGGAGGAAGGGGGCATTGCCTTCGGAGGGCCGGGTGAGGCAAGGTTGCGGCGATGAATGACGACGTCCTTGCCGGGCTGCGAGAACTCTATGCCGGGCGGTACTGGGGGCTCGTGGGGATAGAGACGGTGGCGGCGGAGCCCGGGAAGGTGGTGAACCGGGTGGTTCTGCGGGAACACCACTTGAATTACAACGACGTGGTCCACGGCGGGGTGATTTCAAGCCTGATCGACTCGGCGGCGGGTGGCGCCGTGCGTTCGACGCGAGCGCCGGAGGAGATCCGGGCGCGACCGCACGCGACGAGCGACCTCCATGTGACCTATCTTTCGCCGGCGAGGGCGGGCGAGCTGATTGCGCGGGCGCGGGTGGTGAAGGCCGGGCGGACGGCTATTTTCACCGAGGTGGACGTCGAGACGGGGGAAGGGAAGCTGGTGGCCCGTGGACTGGTCACCTTTGTGATTGGAGCGGGGCCGCCGGTGGCGCAGGGGGAGTGATGGTGGGTGACAGGCCATTACGGGACACGGCCGGCAGGGAGGTCCCGATCGCGATCGAGGTGCGCACGGCTGGCCCGGGGCAGCGGCTGCCTCCGTGCCCATGGGAGTTTCCGGAAGCACGGCGCGCCGCGGCAGAGGGGCTGGTGGCGGCGGGGGCGAACTTCGAACCGGCAACGATTGTGGAGGCGTACCGGGCAGGGATCTTCCCGTGGCCGCATCCGGGCGAGGAGTATCTCTGGTTCAGCCCCGATCCGCGGGCGATTCTGCCAACCGATGGACTGGTCATCTCGCGGCGGCTGGGGCGGACAATCCGGAGCGGGCGTTTCGGCGTGAGCATCGATGGGGCGTTCGAGGAGGTTATGCGGCGGTGCGGCGATCGGCCGGATGAGGGCACATGGATCACACCGGCGCTGGTAGCGGGATACGCCGCGCTGCACCGGCTCGGGTGGGCGCACAGCGTGGAAGTGTGGGGACCGGATGGGGAACTCGCCGGGGGATTGTACGGCGTTGGCGCCGGGGCGATGTTCGGCGCCGAATCGATGTTCCACCGGGTAAGGGATGCTTCGAAGGTGGCGATGGCCGCGCTGGCGCAGTACGCCCGGCAGATCGGCATTGAACTTATCGACATCCAGGTGCTGACCCCACACACAGCCTCCATGGGCGGGGTAGAGGTACCGCGGGAGGAGTACTTTTCGCGACTGAGGAAGGCGCTGGCGAACGATGCGCGCTGGGGGACGAGCAGCGGGGCGTGAGGGTCAGGCGACCTCGACGATCATCTCTATTTCGACGGCGATATTCATCGGCAGGGAAGCCATGCCAACGGCGGAGCGCGCGTGGCGGCCGGCCTCGCCGAAGATCTCCACGAGGAGGTCACTGGCGCCGTTGATGACCTGGGGGTGCATGGTGAAATCCGGCGGGCAATTGACCATGCCCAACAGTTTGACGATGCGGGTTACGCGGTCGAGGGAACCAAGTTCGGCGCGGATGGTGGCGAGGCAGGCGAGCATGGTGGCCCGGGCCGCGGCGTAGCCGTCTTCGATGGAGAGATCCTGGCCAGGCTTGCCGGTGATGAGCGAGCCATCAGGCAGGTAGGGGCCATGGCCCGAAACGAAGAGGAGGTTCCCGGCCCTGGCGGCGGGGAGGTAGTTGGCCGCCGGCGGACGCTGCGGGGGGATGGTTATGCCAAGTTCGTGGAGACGGGCTTCAGCGGACACGCGGGGCCTCCTCGGGTGAGGTGGATGATGACGGCCCGGGCGGTCCCGTTCAATCCGGCCGTTCAGCCATCGCGGGCGCTTGACCGGGAGTGGAGACTGGAGGGAACGACGAGAACGGGAGGAACCCCTGAATGACCAACCCTCGCCCGGCCCCGGTGGGCCTGTACCACATCCTGCAGGACTTCGAATGCCCGACGGCGAGCGTGCGGGTATTCCGGATGGCATCGACAGGGGACGCGGTGGCCGGGCACGTACACAGGAAATCGATGCAGATCTACGTGGCGCTGGAGGGTTCGGTAGTGGTCGATGTCGATGGCGTGGAAACGGTGCTGGAGCCGTATGGAGCCCTGCCGGTGTGGCCGGGGAGCAAGCACAGCGCCACGCCTGTTGGGGCGGACGCCGTGCTGATGAACATTTCGATCCCGCCGCTGGCAGCAGATGACCAGGTGGCCGGCGCATTCGCCCATGAAGCTCCGGACCTGGCGCTTCCGCGCTCGGGCGGCGATGTGGATGACTGAAAGGACGACCGACATGCGGGTGCTGATCGCCTACGGAACGAACGAGGGGCAAACGGCCTCGATAGCGGAGCGCATCGCCGGGCGGCTGCGAGACGGCGCTCATGAGGTGGTGGTGACGGACCTGGGCACGGAGGCCATCGATCCAGATGGCTTCGATGGGGTAGTGGTGGGGGCCTCGATACACGCGGGCAGGTTCCAGGGGGAGGTGGCGCGCTGGGTGGGGAAGCACGTGGAAGTGCTCAACGCCCGCCCCTCGTGGTTCTTCAGTGTGAGCCTGAGCGAGGCGGGTGTGCTGCCCGGCGGGGGCCATGAGGCGGCACAGGCGGTGATCGATGCGTTCCTGGGCTCGACGGAATGGAGCCCGTGGGAGGCGGTCAGCCTTGCGGGGGCGATCCGGTACCGGGCGTACAACTGGCCGATGCGGCGCCTGGTGCGGCTGGTGGTGAAGCGGTATGGCGGGGAGATCGACATATCGCGCGACCACGATTACACGGACTGGGCGGCTGTCGAGAAGCTGGCTGAGCGTGTGGGGGAGGCGATGAAGGGGGCGGGGGCGGCGGCCAGGTAGGGTAGCGGGCTTGGACGGGTTCGCGGCGGGGACCTACGATCCAGCGCACTATGTCGACGTACCGCATTCTTCTCACCCCCGGCGATGGCATTGGGCCAGAAGTCATGGAAGAGGCCCTGAAGGTCCTCGGCCGCATTGAAAAGCGCTTCAAGCACGAATTCCAGTACGAGGAGGAGACGATCGGCGGCGCCGGAATCGACAAGTACGGCACCGCCCTGAGGCCGGGGACGGTGAGCAAGGCGAAGGCATCGCGGGCGGTGCTCTTCGGGGCAGTCGGGGGACCAAAGTGGGATGACCCGAAGGCCGCAGTCCGCCCGGAGGATGCGATCCTGGGGATGCGGAAGCAGCTGGGGTTGTTTGCAAACCTTCGGCCGGTCCGGATCCACAGCGAGATGATCGATGAGAGCACGCTGAAGCCGGAAGTACTGGCGGGCGTGGACATGGTCGTGATCCGGGAGCTGACGGGCGGGCTGTATTTCGGGCAGCCGAAGAAACGGTGGGAGAACGCGAGCGGGCGCCAGGGCGTCGATACGCTGCGTTACAGCGAGAGGGAAGTGGCGCGGGTGTGCCATGTCGCGTTCCAGCTCGCCCGGCAACGGCGGAAGAAGGTGACGAGCGTCGACAAGGCGAATGTGCTGCGGACGGGGCAGCTCTGGCGCGAGGTGGCGACGGAGGTCGGGCGGCAGTACCCGGATGTGGAGCTAGAGCACATCCTGGTGGATGCGTGCGCCATGTACCTGGTGAGGAAGCCGGCGAGCTTCGATGTCATCGTGACGGAGAACATGTTCGGGGACATCCTGACGGATGAGGCGGCGATGCTGGCGGGATCGATGGGGATGATGCCATCGGCGAGCCTGGGGCGGCGGCGGAAGGACGGGACGGGGATTGGGCTTTACGAGCCGATCCACGGGAGCGCGCCGGACATCATGGGGCAGAAGAAGGCGAATCCGCTGGCGATGATCCTGAGCGCGGCGATGATGCTGCGGCTTTCGCTCGGGTTGGAGGCCGAAGCTGGAGCGATCGAGGCTGCGGTGGATGGCGTGATCAGGGACGGATACCGGACGCCGGACATCGCGGGGAAGAGCGCGAGGGTGGTGGACACGGCAAAGATGGGGACGCTGGTCGCCGAACGGATAGGGTAGTCTGCCGACGGACACGAAAACGCGGCGGTGGTAGAATGCGCGGGCTGTATACAATCCGCGTAGAGGAGAGTGCCCATGTCCGAAGCCGTCGCCCGAGGCCTTGAGGGCGTCAATGTCACTGCAACGAAGCTCTGCCGCATCGATGGCCTGAAGGGCGAGCTGATCTATTCCGGCTACAACATTTACGACCTGGCGGAGAAGTCGACGTTCGAGGAAGTGGCGTTCCTGCTCTGGAACCTGCGGCTTCCATCGAAGACGGAGCTGGCGGCGCTCGAGAAGGAGCTCCGTGCGGAGCGGCCACTCTCGGATTTGAACGAGCGGGTATTGCGGGAGATCGTTGGCCAGATCCGGCCGATGCGGGCACTGGAGATAGCGGTCATCATCGCGGGGGCGCTGGATTCGAAGTCGAGCGACCTGACAAACGTCCAGTTGAAGACGACGGCGGCACTGCTGACGGCGCGGATGCCGACGGTGCTTGCGACGTACCACCGCCTGCGGCAAGGGCTTGACCCCATTGCGCCGCGGGACGACCTGGGACATTCGGCGAACTTCCTCTGGATGCTGACTGGCCGCGAGCCGAACGCACTGGAATCGCGGGTGTTCGACGTGGCGATGATCCTGCATGCGGAGCACGAGATGAACGCATCGACGTTCTCCGCACTGGTGACGGCATCGACGCTGAGCGATATGTATTCGGCGACTGCCTCGGCGATCGGCACGTTGAAGGGGCCGCTGCACGGCGGAGCGAATGAAGCTGTCTACAAGACGGTTGAGGCGATTGGCGTGGAAGCGAACATCCCGACGCACGTTGAGGGCATGCTGGGCCGCGGCGAGCGAGTGATGGGCATCGGCCACCGGGTGTACAAGACGACGGACCCGCGGGCGATCATCCTCGAGAAGCTGGGACATCAGCTGGCAGAGACGTCGCCGGATCGCAAGTACTTTGACCTTTCGCTGAAGCTGCGGGATTACCTCGCGCGGAAGCTGGAGGGGAAGCCGCTGTATCCGAACGTGGATTTCTTCAGCGCCTCGGTTTACAAGATGCTGGGGATCCCGAGCGACCTGTATACGCCGATCTTCGCGATGTCGCGGATCACGGGCTGGACGGCACACATGCTGGAGCAGTACGCGGATAATCGGCTGGTGCGCCCGAATGCACTTTACGAAGGCGCGGACAACCGCGCGTACGTGCCGGTGGAGAAGCGGTAGGTTCGCTCCGGCAGGAACGGTAACCGGGAAGGTGGGGGGCCCGTCATGGGCGACCCACCTTTTCTGTTTCGGGGGCCGGGTCCGCAGGGATCAGGACTGGCCGCGCTCCCGCTCGCGGGCTTCGAGCTCCTGCCGGCGTTCGCGCTGTTCGGGCGTCTCTGCAATGAGTGCGCCGTTGACGCCGACTTCGACGACGGCATCGAGCGGATCGCCGATAACTGCGTAGCGGGTTCCGCCGATGAACGTGAGCGGGCTGTGCTGGCGATCGCGGAGGAGCCACTGCTGCGCATAGGCTTCATCATCAGCCTGGACTTTGACTACGAGGCCGACGAAGAGGGTGTGGTCGCCGGAGGGGATGACATCGTGGACGGTGCATTCGATCCAGGCGAGGCTGCCTTCGATGAGCGGGGCATCGATGACCAGCGGGCTGAACACCTCGAGGCCGGACGCCTCAAGCTTGTTGGTATTGAGTCCAGACTGGCTGCCGAAGAAGGCGGTGTGGTTGAGGAGGGCGGGGCCGGGGATGTTGATCGCGAACGATCCACTGAAGCGGATCATGTCGGCGGTATGGCGATGGGGGTGAACGACGCAGCCAACGAGCGGGGGCTCCATGGAAAGGGGAGCGACCCAGGCAATCGGGGCAGCATTGGAGATGCCCCGCCACGAGGTTGTGACGATGGCAACGGGCCCGGGATTGAGGAGGCGGCGAGCATCGGTGACATCACAGAGGCGGCGCATGGATCACTTCCGGGTGCGCGAAGAGGCCGGGCATGGAGCCCGGCCGCGGTGATGCCAGCTGAAGGTTCAGTGGCGGTTGTTGCCGTTCGAAGACATGCGGCGCCAGCGGAGAAAGTTCCAGTAGGAAAGGAGCTCCGGGAGGTCTTCGGGGTGCTTCTCGAGTTCACCGATGAGTTCGGCGATGTCGCTATCCTTGACGTAGAGCATTTCGCCGTCTTCGCCGAGGAAGTAGTGGAGCGGGCGATTGAGGATGCGGGCGACGCTGAGCAGCATATCGATGCCGACAGAGCGCTGGCCGGCTTCGTACAGGCTGATGGCGCTCTGGGTGGTATTGAGTGCCTGCGCGAGCTGGCCCTGGCTCATGCCAGCATCGCGGCGGGCGGTGCGAATGCGGTTGCCGAGACCCGCGGAGACAGGCGCTTTTCCGGATTCGGACGTAGCTTTGATCATCAGTGTATCGACTCCAGGTGGGGACCGAATGATCGGCCCGCGGAGTGGGGCCGAAGATCCTTGTACAGCGTTCAAGTTACGAAGGGAAACGCTTCGAGTCAATCGGACTGGCGCGTTAGCCTGATTTCGCAACGTCAAACTGGTTTCGGGATGGGGACAGCAAGGGAATGGCCGTGGGCGGGGCGTGGTATGGCATAACCGGGGCCGTACCTATACTGGGGCGGATGGCAAAACAGCAGGACCTGGAACTGGGATCGGCAAGCGAGGAAGAGACCCGGCAGCTCGGTGAGCGGCTTGGACAGCTGCTTCGCAAGGGCGATATCGTCCTCCTGAGTGGCGACCTTGGGACGGGGAAGACCTGCCTGACGCAGGGAATCGGGCGGGGGCTTTCGTGCCAGGGACAGGTGAACAGCCCGTCGTTTGTGCTGATGAACGAGTACGAGGGCCGGGAGCGGCTGTACCACGTAGACCTGTACCGGGTCGAGGACGTAGAGGAGCTGGACGAACTCGGCCTTTGGGACTACGCGGAGAAGGGCGTGCTGGTGATCGAATGGCCCGAGCGGGGGGCGGAATTGCTCCCCGGGGACGGCCTGGTGATCGAGTTGCGAGCGGGCTCCCTGGGGCCGCGGAGCCGCGACCTGCGGTTCATCCCGCGGGGGCCACGGGGAGAAGAGCTGGTCGGGTCGCTCGGGGCGGCGTGAGCACGATTCTCTGCATCGATACGGCTTCGGAGCGGTTCGCGATCGCGGTCGAGCGCGAGGGGCGCGTAACCGGTTTCGAAGCAGAGGCGGAACAGAACCATTCCCGGCTGCTACTCCCAGCGATCGCCGAACTGGCGGGCGATGCCGGGCGCCTGGGCGGCATCGTGGTAGTGACCGGACCCGGGGCGTATGCAGGTATCCGGGTGGGGATTGCGACGGCCGAGGGGCTGGCGCTGGCCCACGGGTGCGGCGTGTACGGCCTGGGCACGCTGACGGCGGTCGCATTGGCCGCAGAGGAGGATGGCGCGTTCGCGGCCATTCACCCGGCAGGGCGCGGCGAGTTCGCGGTGCAGTACTTCACGGGGCGCGAGCCAGCCGGACCGCCGGCCATCCTTCGCGGCTCCACGCCCGGGACTGATTCCCGCGGCGAGGGCGCGGCAAGGTTCGGTGGCCGGGAGATGAGCCCCCTCCAGCGGGCGGAAGCTGCCCTGCGCGAACTTGGCCCGCGCATTCGTGCGGGGGAACTCGCGGCGGGGGCAGATGCGTTCTACATGCGCGAACCGAACATCACGATTTCGCGGCGCCAGGTGGCTGCCGCTCCATGAATTCCGGAGGTAACAACGTGGAACCACGTGAACGCACACTGGTACTGGTGAAGCCCGATGCGATGCAGCGAGGGCTTGCCGGAGAGGTCATCGGCCGGCTGGAACGTAGAGGCCTGCGGATCGCCGCAATGAAGTTGCTTCAGATTACGCGGCCGCTGGCGGAGGAGCATTACGCCGAACACAAAGGCAAGGGCTTCTACGAGGGGCTGGTGGACTACATCACGAGTTGTCCGGTCGTCGCGGTGGTGTTCGAAGGGACGAACTCGGTTGCTGTCGTACGGGCGACGATCGGATCGACGGACCCGGCGGCGGCCACACCGGGAACGATCCGGGCGGATTTCGGGCTCGAGCGCGGGCGGAATCTCGTCCATGCGAGCGACAGCACCGGGAGCGCGGCGCGCGAGGTCGAGCTGTTCTTCAAAGAGACGGAGCTGGTGGACTGGGGCCGGGACACGGACCGCTGGATCTTCGAGTAGGGCGCCCCGTCAGGGAATAGCGGAGGCGAGCCGGCCTTCGATGAGGCGGAGGCCGAATTCGACTCCGAGGGCGAGCGCGTCCTCATCGATGGCAAAGGCCGGATCGTGGTGGCGGCCGGCGATGCCTTTGGCTTCGTTTCGCGCGCCCAGCCAGAAATAGCAGCCGGGCCGGGCCTGGAGGAAGACGCTCATGTCCTCGGCTCCCATGGTGGGAGCGGCGACGACGGACGTGGGGCCGAAGTAGGCTTCGGCCTCATCGCGGACGAATGCGGCAAGGGCGGCATCGTTGACGAGCGGCGGGCAGCTGGTGGTGTGCTCGAAGGCAAAGGTGGCGCCGAAGGCGGCGCAAACACCGGCGATGATCTCTTCCGTGCGGCGGAGCATGGTGGAGCGAACCGCATCGGTGTAGCTGCGAATGGTGCCCGTCATGGTTGCTGATTCGGCGATGACGTTGCCGCGGAAGCCGCCGGTTATCTTGCCGATGGTAAGGACTGCCGTGTCGGAGGGGGCGACGGAGCGGCTGACGACGGTCTGCAGAGCGGTGACGGCATAGGCTGCAACGACGACGGCATCGACAGACTGGTGGGGGGCGGCGGCATGGCCACCCCGGCCTTCGATGGTGATGCGGAATGCCGTGGGGGCCGCGAAGAAGGGGCCAGGTGCGACATTGATACCGCCGAGCGGGAGATCTGCGCTGATGTGGAGTCCGAGGGCGGCATCGACGCGAGGGGCATCGAGGACACCGGCGTCGATGCAGGCCTGGGCGCCGCCGGAGGCTTCTTCGGCGGGCTGGAAGACGAAGCGGACGGAGCCGTGGAGGTTATCGCGGCGGCCAGCGAGGACTTCGGCGATGCCGAGGGCAACTGCCATGTGGGCATCGTGGCCGCAGGCGTGCATGACGCCCGCGGTCTTCGAAGCGAAGGGCAAGTCGCTCTTTTCGGGTACGGGGAGGGCATCCATATCAGCCCGCCAGAGGATGCAGGGGCCGCCTTCCTGGCCCTCGACGAGGGCGGTTGCACCGGTCCGGGCGATGGGACGGACATCGGAGAGGCCGAGATCGCGCAGGCGTTCGAGCACGCGCTGCTGGGTGCGGGATTCCTGCCACGAAAGCTCGGGGTGCTGGTGGAAGTCGCGGCGGATGGCGATGACGCGCTCGCGGATGGCCTGGACCTCTGGCCGGAGGGGGAGGCGCCTCATGGTGGAAGCTTAGCAGGAAGCAGGGGGGGCCGGTCACTCACCGCCGGCAGGATGGGAGAGTGCGGGAGGGGATTCGGGTACGGTGGTGCGGCGCTGCGGGATGCCCTGGACAAAGGCGACGCCGGCAAGGATGGACGCAAGCCCGGCCAGGATGTTCCATCCGATGTGCTCATCGAAGGCCAGCCAGCCGGCAAGGATGCCGACGGGCGGAATAAGGTATGTGACCAGTGATGCGCTGACGGCGCCCGCCTGCTGGATGAGCCACATGTAGGCGGCAACGGCGACGCCGGAGCCGAGAAGTCCCAGTGCGAGGATGCTGGCGACGACATTCGGATCCCAATCACCACCATACGAGCCGGTGACAAGCGCGAGGGGCGCGAGGTAGAGCGCGGCGAAGGACATCTGGCCCATTGCGAGGATGACCGGCGGCACATGGCCCATGTACCTGCGGATGTAGACGGAGGAGGCGCCGTAGAAGAGGGTGGCGAGCAGGACGAGGGCGATGCTGCCCGGGGACGACCCCTGGAGATGTGCGAGGTCTTCACCCATAAGGAGGACGACGCCAAAGAAGCCGAGGGCGAGGCCAACGGCGCGGCCGCCGCGGATGCGTTCTTCGTGCAGGAGAGGGACAGAGAGAAGGGCTACCCAGAGGGGAGCGGTGGAATTGGCAATCGAGGAGACGCCGCTGGGGATACGGCTCCCGACGATTCCGAAGATGGTCCAGGGGACGGCGAAGTTCATCAGGCCCAGCCCCGCGAAGGCAATCCAGGTCGAACGGGGCTGGCGGAGGTTTCTGCGGGAAGCCAGGGCAAGCGGCAGCAGGCTGATGCCGCCGAGAAGAGTCCGGAGGGAGGCCATGCCCATCGGTCCCACGCCCGCATCCACGATGACGCGGATAAAGAGGAAGGAGCACCCCCACGTCAGCGCGAGGATGGCGAGTACGGCAAGCTGGCGGTTGTTCACGGGGGAAAGCTACCTCCCCTGAGGGTACCGCAAGTTCGCCAGAGACGACGGGGAGGGCTTCACAGATGCTCGTACTGGAGCGCGCAGGTGGAGCGCATGAGGGCGGACCATTCTTCGAGGTTGAGCGGTGGGCCGGTGAACCCGGGGCATTCGACATGGCCGAGGAGCAGCGGCGTGAGCGCGGGCTGCTCGCCGGCGAGGAAGGCGGCGAGCATTTCGCGGGCAAGAGAGCCCGAGGGGGTGGTGACGCGCAGGGTTGCCGAATCGATGAAGACGACGAAGTGAGGGTAGAGGCGGCAGGCGTTCGGGCGGCCGGAGTAGACCGTGCAGCCGAGGTCTTCACCGAGGAAACGGCAATGGCCCCGTTCGCGAGCGAGGAGATAGGGCTGGGCAAGGGGGAGGGCGATAGGTTCGCCATCTTCGAGCTCGAGGAAGCTCGTGGACGGGAGGCCGGTCGCGCGGGTCATGCGGTCGGCCTCGGGCTCGCCGAGGCTGACGCTGAAGGCGTGGCAACAGTGGGCCCTGCAGTCTGCCGGCTGGCAAACAAAAGATGGGCGGTGGGGGAGCACAAGCGCGTAGGCGGCGAACCGGGGAGAGACAGCGCGCCAGGCGGCTGCGACGGCATCGGCACCGGGAACGGCGGACATCGAGCCGATAGTAGGGCCGGAAAGGATAGCGCGCATTGACGAAACCTTCCCGAAGAAATGGCTGGAGCGATTGCCTGAGGGGTTCGGGAGCCGTATCCTGTCGGCTCGCCGGGGCGGGGTAGGGGCACACAAAATGACCAACGAACCTGACATTGAATCACTGCCGCTGGAAGAGCGAATACGCCTGAAAAAGCAGATGGCCGACCAGGCGGTGAAGTTTGCGGTGAACAGCCGCTGGCTTGAAGCGGCGAATGTGAACCGGGAGTACCTCAAGACGTTTGGAGATGACTCCGAGGCGCTGAACCGGCTCGGAAAATCGCTGACTGAGCTGGGACAGGTGAGCGAGGCGCGGGACGCGTATGCGCGCTCGCTGGACCTTGAACCAGCGAACACCATCGCGCGGCGGAACCTGGACCGGCTGGCGACGATGACCGACGCAACGGCGGCGGCAGCCACCCCGAGCCAGCTCGACACGCGGCTGTTCGTCGAAGAGACCGGGACTGCGACCGTGGCGAAGCTCCAGGCGACGGACGCCGCCGTGAGCGCGTTGCTGGATGCGGGCGACGTGGTGAACCTGGAAGTGCAGGGCAACGCGGTGAACGTGTTGACGGTGTCGGGCCAGTATGTGGGGATGGTGGAGCCGCGCATCGGTCTGCGGCTTTCGAAGATGATGACGGCAGGGAACCGGTACGGGGCGGCGATGGTGACGACCACGGGCGGCATGAAGGTGATGCTCCGCGAAACGTTCAAGCATCCATCGATGATCGACAAGGTGAGCTTCCCGATGGGGAAGGCGGCCGACGTCCGGCCGTACACGCGCAAAGGGCTGCTGCGCCGCGACGAAGACGACGACATCGAGTTCGGGGACGACGAGTACGTGGAGGAGGAGTCGGATGAGGGCTGGAGCGAGACCAGCGACGACATCGATTCCGGGAACGGGCTCGGCGTAGACACCGAGGACGAGGGCTTCGACTAGGCAGCGGTACACCCGGCGAGGCATCAGGATAGAATCGGGATCCGAAACAGGAGGGTCCCGTGATCAGCAAGCAAGAACTCGTCGACGGAATCCGGTTCGCCGGGAAGCGGGCGGCTGCGGCCGCGCAGAACACGAAGGACTGGGACCACCAGCTGGCGCACCAGTGGACGAGCGGCGATGCGTTCCGCCACATCGCCGGGACGGCGGGCGCCGCATCCGGGTTGTACCCGCTCTTCGATGCGGGGGTCCTTTCGGGGATCGGTTCGGACCGGATCGCGGAGAGCAACGCGGCCACCATCAGCGGGATGGCGGAGAAGACCCGGGAGGAAGTGATCCAGGCGATCCTGGACGGGCAGAACGCCTCTGC
>Ga0073904_10000506_pt1 | contig 27738 bp, 22 predicted proteins | sample KloWWTrecipitate_FD_66668 | JGI IMG/M metagenome (GOLD analysis project Ga0073904, IMG submission 66668) | Active sludge microbial communities from Klosterneuburg, Austria, studying microevolution and ecology of nitrifiers - Klosterneuburg... | ecosystem: Engineered > WWTP > Aerobic digester >... | reverse complement strand
CGCCCTTGCGCTCGTACGTGCCCGTCGGCTCGGCCGGGCAGTGGTAGCCGATCGCCCCGGTGGTGCGGACGTACGGCGTGCGCAGGTAGCCGAGGTCGCACAGCCGCGGCCGGGCGGCGCGCTGGTCCATGTCGGACAGCGTGCCGGGCAGCTGGACCACCTTGAACGGGAAGCCCGTGGGGGAGGCGAGGGCATCGGTGCGCACCTCGAGCGAGCCGTCGCGCAGGCCCTCGAGCAGGCGCGCCCGCAGGTCGGGCCGGACGCCGGAGTCCTGGGACAGCGCGAAGATCGTGCCGACCTGAACGCCCACGGCGCCCGCGGCGCGCGCTGCGGTCAGGGCCTGCGGCGTGCCGGCGGAGCCCGCGAGCCAGAACGGCAGCCCGACGGCGGCCACCTTGGCGATGTCGGCGTCGTCGCGCGGGCCGAACACGGGCTGGCCCAGCTCGTCGAGCACGCGCTTGCCGCGCGGCGGGGCGTTGTGCCCGCCGGCGGAGGGACCCTCGACGACGAACCCGTCGGGGCGGATCGTCTCGTCGCGCGCCAGGTAGCCGGCCAGCACGTCGGCCGAGATGATCGCGAGGAACACCGGGCGGCGCAGCGGCGGCAGGTGGTCGCCGAGCACCTCGCGCGGGTCGAGCTCGACGCCGTGGGCGCCGGCGGGCGCGCCCGTGACGTCGATCGGCAGGCGGACCGGGCGGTGCGCCGCGAGCTCGTCGAGCAGGTGCGGGATGTCGCGCGGGACGCCGGCACCCATGAGCACGGCGTCGACCCCGGCGAGCATCGCCCCGAACGCCGCTGCCGGTGTGGCCATCTGGATCTTCTCGAGGAAGTTGATGCCGACGAGGCCCGGGTGGCCCTCCTTGGCGAGCCAGACCTCGGCGTAGTTGCCCAGGACCGTCAGCTCCTGGTCGCTGGGGTGCTGGCGCAGCGCGAGGCGGGGCAGCGGCGTGTACGGCGCACCGGCGCGGCCCTCGGGGCGGAAGTAGCGGTGCAGCACACGCTCGACCATCGCCTGGTCGGGGAATGCGGCGAGCGCCCTACGGACGTCACCGTGCGGGTCGCCGTCCTGCAACCGGCGGGCGAGCACGAGGTCCAGCGCCGTCCCGGAGACGACGCCGAGCTGGCCGGTGAGGCTCACGGCCCTGGCCAGGCGCCACGAGGACACCGCGACCCCCATCCCGCCCTGGATGATCATGGGCAGGGTGGCCGCCATGTCGTACACGCGGGAGGGCAGGGGGGCGTCGGTGGGGACGGACGGTGTGCTGGTGGTCACTGGCTACCTCTCGAGTGGCTACGGCACCGTAGGTTACGTCAGCGTAGGTAGGTACGTCCACGGTCCTCGCGGTGCGAGTTCTCGGGCGTGTCGGCGCCGTCGACATCACCGCAGGTCCGGCGGCTGAGGACGAGGAACGGAACGGCCAGCATCTGGACAGCCGCGCCGGCGAGGTAGGCCGTCCCGTAGCCCCACAGATCGGCCGTGCGGCCCAGGAGCGGCTGCACCACGACCCCGCCGCCGTTGGCCACGAGGGAGTCGAACGAGAGGACGGTCGCGCGCTGGGCCGAGGGCACGAGCGCGTTGAGGTAGGCCTGGCGCACGGGGGCGGCCGTCGCCTGGACCAGGCCCATGACGACGAGCAGGGCCAGGGCGGCACCGAACCCTGCCGCCGTGCCGACGAGGGCCAGCAGGATCGCCCCGAGCAGCGCCGCGCCCACCAGCACCGTGGTGCGTCGCCCCACCCGGCGTCGCACCCAGGGTGCGAGCAGCCCGCCGACCACCTGCGCGCACGCCAGGAGGGCGGCCGCGAGGGCCGCGACGGCGTACGCCCCGCTGTCGCCGTAGAGCTCGAGCAGGTACGGCTGCAGCGCGTAGAACGCGAAGATCCCGACCCCCGACAGGAAGGCCCCCGACACCATGAGCCAGCGCACCGCCGGGCGACCGGGCCCGTGCGCCACCGACGCCGTGAGCAGCGAGCCGAGCGCCGTCCGGGTGGAGCCGCTGCGGTCGGGCGTGAAGCCCTCGTCGTGCAGGAGGGCGCCGGCGACGGCGCACAGCGCGAGCAGGAGCCCCGCGCGCACGAGGTACGGGACGGCGATCGACGTCGTCTGCGCGAGCACCCCGCCCCCCACGGTGCCCACGAGCATCCCGATGCCGCCGACCACCTGGGCCCGGCCGAACACGCGCTCGATGCTCGTGGCCGCGCCGACGTGGGTCAGCGCGTCCACGAGCCACGCCTCGAGCGCGCCGGAGAAGAAGGTGAAGCCGAGTCCGATGAGCACGGAGACGACGGCCCACGCCCAGAACGGGGCGCCCACCTGCCACAGGGCGACATAGGCCAGCGTCGCGGCGGCGAGGACGACCGTGCCGAGCAGGTAGGAGGTGCGGCGGCCGCGACGGTCCGCGACCAGCCCCGTCGGGATCTCGAAGGCGACCATGCCGGCCGTGAAGAACGCGTTCGCGGCGAACGCCGCCGTGGCGCTCAGGCCCGCGTCGAGCAGGAAGAGCGTGTTGATGCCCCAGATGAGGGAGGCCGCAAGGGTGTTGCCGAGGACGAGGACGAGGTAGGTGCGTCGGATGCGCGTCGCGGCCTCGACCATGAAGCCACCCTAGGCGGGGACCGGCGGCGGCGAGGCTCAGGGGGTGTCGAACTCCCAGTGCCACGGCTCGAGCGGGCCGGTGCCGCCGGGGCCCATGGCGTCCGGGTGGTGCCAGCCGAAGTCCTCGGCGTGCTGCCCGAGCCACGCGTAGAGCGGCTGGCTGAAGTCACCGAGCGAACCGGCGCCCGCGATGTCGATCGCCAGCGCCCGGCCGTGGTTGGACGCACCCGGTGCCGCGGCCAGCGTGCCCTTCGCGGCGCGCACCGCCGCCTGCTCGTCCAGGTCGCGGTAGCTGCTGACGACGTCGAGGTCGCGCCCCGTCGCGGCGCGGTACGCGGCGTTGAGCTGATCCAGCGCCGCCGCGGCGTCGCACCGCAGGAGCACGTCGTCGTCGAACGCGACGCCGCAGAGCAGGTCGCGCGGGATCACCCCGTTCGGGGCCGCGTCGGTGTCGCCGACGCGCCGGGCGACCTCGGCGGCGAAGGCCTCGGCCGCGACCCGGGCGGCCTCGTCCGCCTGGGCCAGCGCCGCTGCCGCTGCGGCGGCCGCGATCGCGGCGTCGGCCGTGACCTGCACCTCGGCGGACAGGACGAGGACCTGCTGCGCGGCGGCGACCAGCCGGGCCGAGGCATCCAGGTCGAGATCGCCGATGGTGGTCTCGACGGCCTGCTCGCGCTCGACGGCGGCGGCGTCCGCTGCCGCGGCGGCTGTCGTCATCGTCCGCTGCTCGGTCGTGCCGGCCAGCAGCGCCACGGCGTCGGCACCGGGCTCGGTGGGCGCCGGCGACTCCTCGACGGGACCTGGCACCGCGACGGCGTCCGCAGACCGGCTCGCCGCGAGGACCACGGCTGCGGTGTCCGGGGTCGCCTCGACGAGGGCCGCGAGGTCGGCGACCGCCTCCTGCAGCGGGGTCAGGGTGGCAGCGTCGACGACGGTCGACGCGGAGGTCGCGAGCTGGTCCGCCGTGCGCACCGCGGTCTGGGCCAGCACCAGGGCCTCCGTGCGGCGCTGCGCCGCGAAGACGGTGGCCTGGCCGTTGAGCCGGGCGGCGTCGGCGCGCTCCGTCCGCTCGACCAGGGCCGCCGCGGACTCGCGCGCCGCGACCTGCTCGGCCCGGACGGCGTCCCGGTCGGTCTGGTCGAGGTTCACCTGGAGCACCGCGCCGGCCAGGAAGGCCGATGCGACGGCGAGCGCGACCCCCGGACGTGCGAGCAGCGCCAGCGACGGTGCGCACAGGTCGCGGACCAGCTGGCGGCGCGCGAGGGCCGGGCCTGGGGCGCGGTGCGCGGCGCGATGCCGGGCGCGGTGCGCTGCCTCGTGCGACATGGGACCCTTCGCTGACGCTGGCCCGCGGGGATGAGCCGGGCCGAGATGCTCGACCAGGACATCGACCGCCGACGCGCCGACGTGAGCCCCGAGGCGTGGGTTCACCCGAAGGATCACCCGGGCGGCCCAGGGCGCTCACCCGGACGGCCCACACCGGCGCTGCCGCCGGCTCCGGGGACGCCGAAGGCCCCGTCGCGTCGGCGACGGGGCCTTCGGTGCCGGTCCGGGGCGAGCCGCCCCTGACCTCAGCTGCAGCCGCTGGTGGAGCCGCAGCCCTCGCACACGTGGCACGAGCCGGCGGGGCGCATCTTGATCCCGCAGTTCATGCAGAGCGGCGCGTCCGCCTCGCGGCCCTGGAGCAGGTCCATGAGCTCGGCGGACGAGTGCACCGATGCGGGCGCCGCGTGCGTGGTGGGCGTCGCCGGTGCGGCCGGGGCCACGAGCGCCACGGGCGCGGGGGCGACGACGACGGGCGCCTCGCCGATCGCGTCGTAGCTGTCCGTCGCGACCGGCTCGTACGAGCCCGTCTCGAGCTGGCGGGTGCGCTCGTCGGTCGTGTAGATGCCCAGCGAGGAGCGGGTCTCGAACGGCAGGTAGTCCAGCGCGAGGCGACGGAAGATGTAGTCCATCATCGACTGCGCCATGCGGATGTCGGGGTCGTCCGTCATGCCGGCCGGCTCGAACCGCATGTTGGTGAACTTCTGCACGTAGGTCTCGAGCGGCACCCCGTACTGCAGGGCCACCGAGATCGCGATGGAGAACGCGTCCATGACGCCGGCCAGGGTCGAGCCCTGCTTGCCGAGCTTGACGAACAGCTCACCGAGGCCGTCGCCGGGGTAGGAGCCGGCCGTGATGTAGCCATCGGCACCGCCGACGGTGAACGACGTGGTCAGCGACGTGCGCTGGCGCGGCAGGCGCTTACGGGTGGCCCGGGCGGGGGCCGATGCGACGACAGCGGTCGTGGGCGCGGCGGCGGGCTTGGCCTTGCCGTCCGAGAGCGGCTGGCCCACCTTGCAGTTGTCGCGGTAGATGGCGAGCGCCTTGATGCCCATCGACCAGGACTCGAAGTAGATCTCCTCGATCTCCTCGACGGTGGCCGTCTCCGGCATGTTGACGGTCTTGGAGATCGCCCCGGAGATGAACGGCTGGACCGCCGCCATCATGCGGACGTGGCCCATCGGGGAGATGGCCCGCTCGCCCATGGCGCAGTCGAAGACCTCGTAGTGCTCGGGACGCAGGCCCGGTGCGTCGACGACGTGACCGTGCTCGGCGATGTACTCGACGATCGCCTCGATGGTCTCCTCCGGGTAGCCCATCCGACGCAGGGCGCGGGGGATCGTCTGGTTGACGATCTGCATCGAGCCGCCGCCGACGAGCTTCTTGAACTTGACCAGCGAGAAGTCCGGCTCCACGCCGGTGGTGTCGCAGTCCATCATGAAACCGATGGTCCCGGTGGGCGCCAGCACGGAGGCCTGGGCGTTGCGCCAGCCGTTCTCCAGGCCGATCCGGTTGCCCTCGGCCCAGACCTTCGATGCGGCGGAGTGGATCGCGGAGTCCATCGCCCCGAGCGTGCGGACGTCGTCGTTGGCCGCCGCGTGCTTGCGCATGACCCGCTGGTGGCCCTCGGCGTTGCGGGCGTAGCCCTCGTACGGGCCGACCAGGCCGGCGAGCTCCGCCGACCGCTTGTAGGCGGTGCCCGTCATGAGCGACGTGATCGCCGCAGCGAGCGCCCTGCCGCCGGCAGAGTCGTAGCCGTGACCGGTCGCCATGAGCAGCGCGCCGAGGTTGGCGTAGCCGATGCCCAGCTGGCGGTAGGCGCGCGTCGTGACGCCGATCGCCTCGGTGGGGAAGTCCGCGAAGCAGATGGAGATGTCCATCGCGGTGATGACGAGCTCGACGGCCTTCTCGAACCGCTCGACGTCGAACGTGTCGTCCTCGCGCAGGAACGACATGAGGTTGAGCGACGCGAGGTTGCACGAGGAGTTGTCGAGGTGCATGTACTCGCTGCAGGGGTTGGACGCGTTGATCCGGCCGGCCTCGGGGCTGGTGTGCCAGTCGTTGATGGTCCCGTCGTACTGGATGCCCGGGTCGGCACACTCCCACGCCGCCGTGGCGATCTTGCGGAACAGCCCCTTGGCGTCGACGGTCTCCACCACCGAGCCGTCGGCGCGCGCCCGCAGGGCGAACGCGGTGCCGTCGGAGACGGCCTGCATGAACTCGTCGCTGACGCGCACCGAGTTGTTCGCGTTCTGGTACTGGACCGAGACGATGTCCTTGCCGCCCAGGTCCATGTCGAACCCGGCGTCGCGCAGGGCGCGGATCTTGTCCTCCTCGCGCGCCTTGGTCTGGACGAACTCCTCGATGTCGGGGTGGTCGACGTCGAGCACGACCATCTTGGCCGCGCGACGCGTGGCGCCACCCGACTTGATGGTGCCGGCGCTGGCGTCCGCTCCGCGCATGAAGGAGATGGGGCCGCTCGCGGTGCCGCCGGAGGACAGCAGCTCCTTCGACGAGCGGATCCGGGACAGGTTCAGGCCCGCGCCCGAGCCGCCCTTGAAGATCATCCCCTCCTCGCGGTACCAGTTGAGGATCGAGTCCATCGTGTCGTCGACCGACAGGATGAAGCACGCGCTGACCTGCTGCGGCGACGGGGTGCCGACGTTGAACCACACGGGGGAGTTGAACGAGAACACCTGGTGCAGCAGCATCCAGGTCAGCTCGTGCTCGAAGATGAGCGCCTCCTCGTCGGAGGAGAAGTAGCCGAAGTCGCGGCCGGCCTTGGTGTACGTGAGAACCACCCGGTCGATGAGCTGCTTGAGGCTCGACTCGCGCGTGGCCGAGCCGACGGCACCGCGGAAGTACTTGGTGGTGACGATCGTCGTCGCGTTGATCGACCAGGACGCGGGGAACTCGACGCCCTTCTGCTCGAAGATCGTCTCGCCGGACTTCCAGTTGGTCTGCACGACGTCGCGACGCTCCCAGGCGACGTCGTCGTACGGGTGGACGCCAGCGGTCGTGAAGACCCGCTCGAACGTCACCCCGCGCTTGCGCGAGCGTGCGCCTCGCGCGGCTCCCTTGCCGGTGTTCTCCGAGGTCTGCGTCATGACGTTCTCCTTCAGCCGTGTCGTGCCGGCGCGATGGCCGTTGTCCGTCGTTCGTCTGTGCCGTGCTGGTCGTGCCGTGCGTGCTGCCAGGATGCGCTGCTCGAGCCGCGCGAGGTCGGTGGGTCGTGGCCGTGGTGCCCGCGACGTTGCGGCACTCACCACTACGGGTGCCTACCGTACAAGCATGTGACCACTATATGTAGTGGGTGAGACAAGATCTTTCCCCCACGGGCCCCGCCCGCCGCCCGGCCGGACGAAGCCGCAGGCCAGGACCGTGGGCCCGGTCGATGACGCACCGGGACGACACGCGCGGTCGGCGTGTCGCGGCCATCCCGAGGCGGGGACGGCCCCGGTGGGGGATCAGGCCGGAGGGCCGAACCCGGCGCGTCCCGCCGTGCGACGCAGCGCTGCCAGCACCGGACGCCCGACGAGCGCGATCCCCACCGCCGTGGTGATCGCGCGTCCGACGTCCCACCCCAACGACGTGGCGGCGGAGTAGAGCGCGAACCGTCGCAGGTTGTCGACCACGGGGTCGCCGGCGACGAAGGACAGGCCGGTCCCGCCGCCCAGCTGGAAGGGCCAGAAGGACAGGTTCATCGCCAGGCCGAAGGCGAGCGCCGCGACGATGCCGTAGCCCGCCAGGAGCCCGACCTCGCGTCGCCCGCGGACCGCGCCGGGCAGCAGCCCGGCACCCAGCCCCACCCACGAGGCGCCGAGCATCTGGAAGGGCAGCCACGGACCCACACCGCCGGTGAGCAGCGCCGAGGTGAACAGCGTCGTCGAGCCGAGGGCGAAGCCGAAACCCGGGCCCAGCACGCGCCCGCCCAGCACGATGACCGTGAACACCAGCTCGATGCCGGCGGTGCCGGCCGACAGGGGCCGCAGCACCGCGCCGACGGCCGAGAGCAGTCCCAGCAGCGCGACGGCCTTGACGTCGATCCCGCGCTCGCCGAGGGCCACGAGCACGACGACCATGACGGCGACGAGCACCCCAGCGAGGACCAGTGGCGCGTCGGTGCCGTGCGCGAGCCCGCTGGTCGGGGCGACGAGCAGCGGCCAGGTGAACGCGATGCCGCCGGCGACGCTGGCCAGCACCAGGGCGAGGGCCGTGCGGGGCACGAGCGGCAGCGCGGGACGCCGGCGTGCGCCGTCGTCGCTCGCGCCGCCGGTCACGTCACGGCCGGTCACGTCACGGCCGATCACGCCGTCGCCGCCAGCGCCGCCCGGACCGCCGCGACGGTGAGGAGCTCGACGGGGTGCAGGATCTTGGCGGTCTGCGGCGCGAACGTGGGCGAGGCGACCAGCACGTCGCGCGCCGTGCCGTCCGCCACCACCTCCCCGCCGGCGAGGACCATGACCCGGGCGGCGGTCTCGGCGACGAACTCGACGTCGTGGCTGGACAGCAGCACGGCACCGCCGGCGTGGGCGTGCCGCACGAGTGCTGCCGTCAGGCGACGCTTCGCCGCGTAGTCCAGGCCGCGGGTCGGCTCGTCGAGCAGCAGCACGCGGGGACGCGCGGCGAGCTGGATGGCGAGCACGAGCGCGAGCCGCTGGCCCTCGGACAGGTCGCGCGGGTGGGCGTCGTCTGGCACGGCCGCGAGCCCCGCGAGCACCGCGGCGGTGCGCCCGGGGTCGGCGACCTGCAGGTCCGACGCGCGGCACTCGGCCTCGACCGTCTCCAGGTACAGCAGGTCCTGGGGGTTCTGGGGCACGAGCGCGACGAGGCGTCTGGCGTCGCGCGGGCGGACGGTCGCGGGGTCCGTGCCGCCCACGAGCACGGAGCCGGCGGCACGGGGCCCCGCACCGGCAAGGGCCCACAGCAGGGACGACTTGCCCGCACCGTTGCGTCCCATGAGCGCGGTGACCTCACCGGCGCGCAGCGCGAGGTCGACGCCCCGCACCGCCCAGGACCGCGGGTAGCGCACGTGCACCCCGCGCGCCGCGAGCTCGACCAGGCCCGAGCCGGCCGCGCCCAGCGGAGCGGGATGTGCCGCCGCGGCGCCGTCGAGGCGCGCACGCAGCGGTCCGGCCACCCGGCGCGCGTCGCGCACGGACAGCGGGACGGGGTCCCAGCCGGCGACGCGAGCCAGCTCGACGATCGGCGGCGCCACCACGCTGCTGGCCATGACGTCGGCGGGGGTGCCGTCGCTCACCGTGCCGTCCGGGGCGACCGCGACCACGCGGTCCGCGTACTGGAGCACGCGCTCGAGCCGGTGCTCGGCGAGCAGCACCGTCATGCCGAGGTCGTGGACCAGGCGCGTCAGGGCCGCCAGGACGTCCTCCGCGGCCGCGGGGTCGAGCGCCGAGGTGGGCTCGTCCAGCACGAGGAGCCGCGGATGGGCGGTGAGCACCGCGCCGATGGCGACCCGCTGCTGCTCGCCGCCCGAGAGGTCGGCGAGGGGCGCGGTCCGCAGGTCGACGAGGCCGAGCAGGTCGAGCACCTCCTCGACGCGGGTGCGCATCACCGCGGCGGGCAGCCCCAGCTGCTCCATGGCGTAGGCGAGCTCCTCCTCGACGGTGTCCGTCACGAACCCGGCCGCAGGGTCCTGCACCACGACGCCGACGACGTCCGCGAGGTCGCGCGGCAGGTGGTCCCGCGTGTCGCGGCCGGCGACCAGGACGCTCCCCTGCACCAGGCCACCCGTGAAGTGGGGCACCAGCCCGCACACCGTGCGCAGCAGCGTGGACTTGCCGGCTCCGGTGGGTCCGACCACGAGGCAGAGCTCGCCCTCGCCCACGCGGAGTGAGACGTCGCGCAGGGCCGGCGCGGCCGCGCCGGCGTAGGTGACCGTCACGCGGTCCAGGACGATCACGCGCCCACCCCCCACGCGGTCCACGAGCGGCGGTGCACGAGGATGGGCAGCAGCGCCAGGACGGCGCCGAGCGCGAGGAGCCCGACGGGGGCTGTGGTGCCACGGCCAGCGGTGAGCAGCGCAGCGGTCGCCAGCGCGCCGCTCGCCGCGACGACCGACTCCTGCGCACGCCACGGGTCGGGTCGGTAGCGGCTGCGACGTACGCGGCGGCCCGCCAGCACCGTGCCGAGCACGGCGGCAAGGCTGCCGAGCACGAGCACGGGCACACCCATCCACGACGGGGACGCTCCGTCGAGCAGCCCGTAGGAGCCGAGTGCCGCGGCGAGCAGCGCCGTCGCGAGCAGGGTGCCGACGCGCCGGTCCGTGCTGCCCGGCAGCGTCCTGGCGTAGCCGCGCACGTCCATCGACGCCGCAAGTGCCTGGGAGCGGTCGAGAGCGTCCGCGAGCACGGGGACGGCGGTCGCGAGGGCGACGCGGACGCCACGCCCGTCGATGCCGCGCAGGCGTTGTGCCCGGCGCACCCCGGCGGCCGACGCGACGAGCTGGGGCGCCGCACTGACCGCGATCACCACGGCGGTGCCGAGCTGGTGCAGGGACGACGGGAGGGAGCGCAGCGCACGCTTGGGGTTGGCCAGGGCGTTCGCGGCACCGAAGCACACGATGAGCGCCGCGAGCCGCAGCCCGGCTGCCAGCGCGATGAGCACGCCGGGCAGGGTGACGGGACCCAGCAGCTCGACGCCGGCCGCCCACCCTGGCAGGGCGATCGAGGGCAGGTCGAGCAGCACGCGGCCGGGTCCCTTGATGCCCACGACGACGTGGAAGGCCAGCCGCACGACCACGACGGCGCCCGCCAGGACGAGGTACCCGGTGAAGGCCCGGCCCCAGGGCGTGTCGGTGCGGCAGGTGAGCACGACGACCACCGTGGTGACCAGGACCAGCCCGGTCACCACGGTGCTCGTGCTCCGCGTGGTGGCGACGGCGAGCCCGAGAGCCCACGCCCACCACGCCAACGGGTGCATCTCAGTCCTGGTGCAACGTGCGCCGACGGCGGACCAGCAGCACACCGGCGAGACCGGCGAGCGCCACGACGCCGATCCCCGCCACGACGAGGGGGGTGACGTCGCCTGCGGGCTCCACGGGATCGGTGGTCACCGCGGTGACCTCCTCTGTCGCCTCGGCGGACTCCTCCGACTCCTCCTCGGTGGCCTCATCGGTCTCGCCGACGGTCGCCTCGTCGGTCGCGCCGGGCGGGACGATCCCCGGACCGGCGGAGCCGTCGGAGTAGCGCCAGCCCTCGACCGCTCCCGGGGCGGGCACGGCCGTGTCCGAGCCCTCCAGGTAGCTCTGCCACTCGCCGCCGGGGGTGGCGTACCAGTAGGACCAGTAGGAGCCCTCGAAGGTCGCGGGGCACGGGTCGGGGAGCGCGTCGATGGCGCAGATCAGCCCGGACGCGTCGCGCGTGTCGACGAACCCGGCGGCCTGCAGCGCCGCGGTGCCCGTTGCCGGCGCGACCGCGCAGCCGACCTCGATCTCGCCCCCCAGGTCCGTGAGGTCGACGACGACGGTGACCCCGGTCGGGTCCGTGCAGGCGCCGTCCGGCACCTGGGCCGGCTGGGCGGCCTGGGCTGCGGAGGGCAGGAGGGTGGCGGCGGCGGTGACGAGCAGCAGTGCGCTCACACGGGCTCGCAGGGAGTTCAGGTGCATGGATGCCTCTTTCTGAGCGGTCCGTGGACGGACCCGTGCCCCGATCCGGGCCCATGACGTGACCGCCACGCGCCGCTGTCGCGACCCGGGCTCCGTCCCGTATGCCTCGACGGAAGGAGCCTCTCGTCCCACCCAGGTGCTCCGGCTCGTCGGACTGGTGTCCGACCTACGGTTGCGGGTCAGCGCCGGGTTCTGACCGGCTTCCCCTGGACTGCGGGACGTGCTGCAAGAGGTGCCGCAACGTGCGGCGCAGCAACGGTACCGCGTCGCGGGGCGTCGCCGGACGCGGCGGCGGCGCCGGTCGCGGCATGGCACGCTGGGCCCGGCCCCACGCGGGGCGGGCGACGGAGGGCGGCAGCCGGTGAAGATCTACACCAGGGCGGGCGACGACGGGACGACGGGGCTGTTCCTCGGCGGCAGGGTGTCCAAGGCCGACACGCTCGTCGACGCGTGCGGCGACATCGACGAGGCCGTCGCGGTGCTGGGCCTCGCGCGGGCCGGCACCCAGGACGCCGTCCTCGCGCAGATCGTGCTCGACCGTCAGCGCGAGCTCTTCGTCGTCGCTGCGGACCTCGCGACGAACCCCGAGCACCGCGACCGGCTCACGGCCGGCATCTCGCTGACCACGGCCGAGATGGTCGAGGGTCTCGAGGCGCTCATCGACCGACTCGTGGCGGAGCGCCCCCTGCGACCGGTCTTCGTGGTGCCCGGCTCTGGCCCGACGTCGGCTGCGCTCGACCACGCGCGCACCGTGGTGCGACGCGCCGAGCGGCACGTGGTGCACGCGCAGGAGGAGGGTCACCTCGTCAGCGTCACGGCCCTGCGCTATCTCAACCGGCTCTCCGACCTCACCTTCGTGCTGGCCCGCCACGCGGCGGGCGACGAGCCGGAGCCCGCGAGCCACGACTGACGGTGGTGCCTCGGCCGGCCGCGCGCGCCGAGGTCGTAGGATCGCCCCGTTCGTGTGGTGCACGCAGGCGCCGGGTGTCCGGTGGGAAGTGGGCGTCGTGGCGTTGGAGCTGGAGCCGTGCCTCGTGCACGCAGGCAGCGGAGAGCTGCTCGCGCGCGGGTTCGTGCGCGAGCACGACGGCACGTCCCTCGTCGTCGAGGCGAAGACCTTCACGGGGATGTGGCTGCAGCCGGGGGACCCCGCTGTCGTCCAGGTGCTCAGCGCGGACCGTGGCTCGATGACCTACGACGCCGTCGTGGCGTTCAGCGCCGCGCGGCGCATCGGCCTGTCGAACCTGGCGCTGCGCACGGTGGTCCAGCAGCGCGCCGCCCTCCGCGTGCCCACGGCGATCCCGATGCAGATCGGTCACGCGCTCGAGGGCAGGGACGTCGTGGAGTTCGAGCCGATCGACGTCCTGGTCATCGACGTCTCGGCCCACGGCATGCGCGTGCGCACCGAGGCGGTCGTCGCGATCGGGACCCGGTGGGCCGTGGTCTTCACGGCGACGGGCCGGCCGATCGACCTGGTGGTCGAGGTGCTGCGGGCCGAGGAGATCCGGGGCGGCTTCGCCTACGGCTGCCGGTTCGAGGGTGCGACCGAGCGCGAGCACGACGAGCTCTTCCGCTTCGTGCTGCGCGAGCAGCGGCGTCAGCTCGCCGAGCGGGCGAACGCGCGCTGAGCCGCCGCGCCGCCCCGGCGACGTATCCTCGCACCTGGGACGAAGGTCCTGTCGCCGCGCCGCCCGGTGCGGTGTGACGCGCGGGAGCGGCCGGTGAGACCTCGAAGCGAGCCGTCGGCCGCGCACGTCGAGCGGATGCGCGAGCTCGAGGAGCGTCGGCGTGCCGCCGAGCGGCGCCGTGCTCGCCGGATCGTCATGATCGCCGCCGTTGCCGCCGTGCTCGTGGTGGTTCCCGCCGTCGTGCTGCTCCTGGGCGAGCGCGGTCCGCGTGCGGTCGAGCCCGAGCCGATCGACGGGGTCGTCGAGTTCGCGGGCACCACGGGCCGGCCCGTGCCGGGCCACGTCGAGTACGCGCAGACACCGCCCGTCGGCGGCGACTTCTCGCGGTCCCCGATCGCGTGCGGCGTCCACACCAGGGAGGTCTCCCCGGAGCGCGCCGTCGCGACCCTCGCCCGGGGGGCCGTCTGGGTGACGTTCGACCCGGACCTGCCCGAGGCGGACCTCGCGGTGCTGCAGGCGCTGGCTCCCCGGCACGACTTCCTGCTCGCCAGCCCGATGCCGGGGCTGCCCAGCGCCGTCGTCGCATCAGCGTGGGGCCTGCAGCTGCAGCTCGACGACACGTCGGACGAGCGCCTCGAGGCCTTCCTCGACGCCTACCAGCAGGGTCCGCAGGCGCTCATCCCCGCCGAGCGGTGCACGCAGCCCTGAGGTGGCGCCCCGTCAGCTGCGCGGCGCGCCGCGGTGGTGCGTGCCGGGGTGCGCGGTGCTCCGCGCGGCGGAGTGGACGCGCGGGCCGGTGTCGGGCGCGATGCGCAGCGGTCGGCCGGCGACGCGCGCGCCACCGATGCGCCGGAACGCCTCGGCGGACAGCTCCGTGGTGATCTCGACGAGGCTGAACGTCGCGAAGATGTCGATCTTGCCGAGATCCTTGCCGGTCAGGCCGCCCTCGCCCGTGATGGCGCCGACGATCGCCTCGGGGCGTGCGCCATGGGTGTGGCCCACGGCGACGCGGTAGCGCGTCCCCACCACGGGCCGCAGGGCCTTGGTGCGAGCCCGCTCCTCGCTCGTGAAGGAGATCCGGCCGTCCGACGCCCGCTCGGCGCCGCGCACCTTCTGCAGCACGGCCGGCTCGATCTCCTCGACCACCTGCGACGAGGGGCCGTCGTCGCCCACGGCGAGCGCAGCGAGGACCGCGACGAGCTCGAGCGGCTCCATCGGGTGCTCGGCGAGGAAGGCCGCGACGGCGTCCCGGTACACGTGCAGGCGGCCGGCCTCGACCCGCTCCGGGGTCTTGCGCAGCAGCGCGGCGACGCGGTGCGACGAGACGTCGGCCGGCGAGGGCACGGCGACCTCCTCGAGCCGCTGGCGGATGGTGCGCTCGATGGCACGGAGGCGGCCCTGCTCGTTGGGCGTGACGAAGGTCAGCGCGACGCCCGAGCGGCCGGCGCGACCGGTCCGCCCGATGCGGTGGACGTACGCCTCGGGCTCGCCGGGCACGTCGAAGTTGACCACGAGGCCAACCCGCTCGACGTCGAGGCCACGGGCTGCCACGTCCGTCGCGACGAGCACGTCGAGCGTCCCGCCGCGCAGCCGCTCGACGATCTTCTCTCGGTCCTTCTGGGCGACGTCGCCGGAGATCGTCGCCGCGGAGATCCCGCGCGAGACGAGCTCGGTGCCGACCTCCTCCGCCGCGCCGCGCGTGCGGCAGAAGACGATGGCCGCATCGGCGTCGGACGTGGCCAGCACGCGCGTCAGCGCGCCGATCTTGTGCCGGAAGGGCACGACGGCGTACGTCTGGCGCACGTTGGTCACGGTCGAGGACTGCCGCGACGTGGCGATCTGCACCGGATCGGTGAGGTGGGCGTTGGCCACGCGGACGATGGGCGGCGGCATCGTGGCGGAGAAGAGCGCCACCTGACGCGGCACGGGTGCCTGGGACAGGATCGTGTCGACGTCCTCCGCGAAGCCCATCCGCAGCATCTCGTCGGCCTCGTCGAGCACGACGAAGCGCATCGCGTCGAACCGCAGCGTGTGCCGGTTGAGGTGGTCCATGACGCGTCCCGGGGTGCCGACGACCACCTGGGCGCCGCGCGCGAGGGCGCGCTGCTGCGGCAGGAAGGGCGAGCCGCCGTAGACCGCGACGATGCCCACGCCCGGCAGGTTGGTGGCGAAGGACTCGAGCGCCTCGGCGACCTGCATCGCCAGCTCGCGCGTCGGGGTGAGCACGAGCGCCTGGACCTGGCCGAGCTCCGGGTCGACGGCCGCGAGCAGCGGGAGACCGAAGGCCGCGGTCTTGCCCGTGCCGGTCTGGGCCACGCCCGTGAGGTCGCGCCCGGCGAGCAGCGGCGGGATCGCGGCCGACTGGATGGGCGTGGGGCGCGTGAAGCCGAGGTCGAGCACCGCGCGCAGCAGCGGCTCGGGCAGCCCGAGGTCGACGAGGTCGAGCTCGGGGTCGTCGGTGACGGGGGTGGGCGTGATGGCAGCGTCGTGCGACATGGGGTCCTGTCGGTCGAGGGGGAGCGCGGCCGGACGGCCGGGGGTCGCATCCCGAACTCTCGATCCGCCGGCGAACAGCCGGCTGCACACGGTCCGCCCACGTTCGGCGGTCACACACAGGGAGGAGCGACGCCCGTAGTCTAGCGGGCGCCGCGTCGCGGCGGTCGGAGCCCTCGGGTGACCGCCGACACCCTTGTACCAGTCATCACCAGGCGGCAGGCTTGTAGTCCTTGAGAAACACGCCGTAGAGATCCTCGCCGGCCTCACCGCGCACCACGGGGTCGTACACCCGGGCTGCGCCGTCGACGAGGTCGAGGGGCGCGTGGAAGCCCTCCTCGGCGAGCCGCACCTTCGTCGGGTGCGGCCGCTCGTCCGTGATCCAGCCGGTGTCGACGCTCGTCATGAGGATGCCGTCGGTGGCGAGCTCCGCAGCGCTGGTCCGGGTGAGCATGTTGACCGCGGCCTTGGCCATGTTGGTGTGCGGGTGCCCGGGGCCCTTGTACCCGCGGGCGAAGACGCCCTCCATCGCCGAGACGTTGACCACGTACGTGCGCCGCGCTGGGGACGCCGCGAGGCTGGGCCGCAGCCGGCTGACGAGGATGAAGGGTGCCGTCATGTTGCACAGCTGGACCTCGAGCATCTCGAGCGCGTCGACCTGGTCGACGGTGGCCACCCAGCTGTTGGTGTGGTGCAGGTCGGGGACCAGGCCGCCCGCGTCGATCGCGTCGCCCGCCGCGAGCCGGGCCAGGGAGGTGGAGCCGCCGGCCAGGGCCTCGGCCGTGAGGTGCCCGGCCCGGGCGACGGCCTCGGCGGCGTCGCCGTCGTGGTGCGCGACGGCGTGCGTGCCGACCGAGCCCACCAGCGCGGCGGGGTGCGCGTCGCTGGCGTGCTCGAACGTCACGAGGTGCGGCAGCGGACCGTCGGGCAGGGGAGCGAGCTCCGCCTGCGCCAGCGGGGCGTACGCGCCGGGCGAACGGCGCACCGTCTGCGCCGCGTTGTTGATGAGGATGTCCAGCGGGCCGGCCGCCGCGACCTCGTCTGCCAGCGCCACGACCTGGGCCGGGTCGCGCAGGTCGAGACCGACGACGGTGAGCCGGTGCAGCCAGTCGCCTGCGTCCGGCATCGCCGAGAACCGACGGACCGCGTCGCGCGGGAAGCGCGTGGTGATCGTCGTGTGGGCGCCGTCCCGCAGCAGCCGCAGCGCGATGTACATGCCGATCTTGGCCCGGCCACCGGTGAGCAGCGCGCGGCGGCCGGTCAGGTCGGTGCGGGCGTCCCGCTTGGCGTGGTGCAGCGCCGCACACCCGGGGCACAGCTGGTGGTAGAACGCGTCGACCTGCGTGTACGGCTCCTTGCACACGTAGCAGGCGCGCGGGCGCAGCAGCGAGCCCGCACTGGCCCCCGGCACCTGTGAGACCAGCGGCAGGCCGGCGGTCTCGTCGTCGATCCGGCGCGGCGAGCCGGTCGCGGTTGCGGCCACCACGGCGGCGTCCGCCGCGCTGACCGCGGCGCGCCGGTCCGTGCGCCGCTGCTTCTTCACGGCCTTGAACAGGCGCGCCGTCGCGCGCCGCAGGGCGAGCGCGTCCGGGTGGTCCGGGTCCAGCTGCTCGGCCCGGTGCAGCACGTCCAGGGCGTGCGCGAGGTCGTCCGGGGGCAGGCCGTCGTCGGGTCCGCCGTCGTCGGGCTGGGCGTCGTCTGGCTGGGCGTCGTCGTGGGTCATGGCCTCGGGGAGTCGTGGTGCGGGCTGGCCCCAGAACTGTACGCAGGTGCCGTTGACCCGTCGGCCCGGCCGAACGTACCGTGCAGTAACAAGGCTGCGCCCACCGGCGCCCGAGCGCGAACGGACGGTGCCCCATGACGGCTCGCTTCCCCCAGGTCAGGCGCCCCGGCGGCCCGGACGTGTCGGACCTGCCCACGGGCTCTGGCCTGCCGGACGTGCTGCTCGTCACGCCGGGGACCGCGCTCGACGACCGGCACCGGGCAGCGCTGGCCGCGGGGGCCGGCCTCGTGGTGGTCGGCGGGGGAGCGTGGCGGCCAGAGCTCCTCGAGCTGGCCGGTCAGGCAGGGATCGTCGTCGCGCCACGACCCCCGGAGCCCGGGCCGCTGCACCCCGACCGCACCGGTCTGGCGGGCCCAGCGGCTCCGGTGGACCTGCTCGCGCGCGTGGTCGAGCCCAGCGGCACCGCCGGGGCCCGCGTGACGGGGCCGGACGGCGGAGGCTTCCTGCGCACGGCGGACGGCGCCCACGTCGCCGCGGTCGGCGTGCTGCCGTCGGGGGCCCGCGTCGCCGTCGTGGCCGCCGACCTCGCGGACGACGTCGCGCTGACGCACAACCTGCTCACCTGGGCCGCGCCGCAGGTGAGCGCGGCCGGTCGACCGCGCCGCGCCGACGTCGGCGCGGCGGCCGACCCGGCATGGCCGGCGCTCGTCGCGGCGATCACGGCCCTCCAGCCGCTCCAGGAGGCAGACGGCTCGGTGCCCGAGGCCGACCGCGCGGCGGCCGCGGGGCTGGTCCGGGAGATCGCCGGACACGTCGGCGTGCTGAGCCGGCACGTCCCGCACGACGCCGCCTACCTCGAGGCCGTCGTGGCCGACCTGCACCGGTGGGTCGACGACGGCCTGGGGGTGCCGGACTTCCTCGACTCGATCCTCGCCTTCGCCCCGGCGAGCCAGCGCGTCGACGGTCTCGTGCACCTCGTCGTCTTCCCCATGTACACCCAGAACGGCAGCCGCGACCGGCACCTCGAGGCCGTGCTCCTCGAGGTCGTCTGGCCCGACCTCGTGGCGCGGCTCGAGGCCGGCGACTACAGCAACAAGCTCTTCGTCCCCGTGCGCTTCCTCGGCTTCACCGCGGGGTACGACACCAACGCGGCCGTGCTCTTCCCCGAGACGGTCGCCATGCGGTCCGTCCCGGCGTTCACCTGGGGTGCGATCTTCGCGGACCGCGAGGCGGCGCGGTTCCGCCGCGTCGTGAGCGTCGCGGCCCGGACCACGGGCCTGGCCCTGCCGCCGGACGCCGCCCGGCTCCTGGCCGACCAGGAGCTCGCCGAGGAGACGTTCGTCCTGTGGGACCTCATCCACGACCGCACGCACATGCGCGGCGACCTGCCGTTCGACCCGTTCATGATCAAGCAGCGCATGCCGTACTTCCTCTACGCCCTCGAGGAGCTGCGCTGCGACCTCACGGCGTTCCGCGAGTCGGTGCGGCTCGAGGCCCAGGGCGTGCCGCACGCGCGCCTCGTCCAGTACGGCGTGATCTTCGACCGGATCTTCCGGTTCGCCGTGACGGGCAGCCGCGTGCGCAACTACGACGGCCTGGCCGGCCAGCTGCTCTTCGCGTGGCTGCACCAGCACCACGTGCTGCACTGGACCGACAACCGGCTGTCGGTGGACTGGGACCGCGTGCCCGACGTCGTGCTCGCTCTGGGCGCGGAGATCGAGGACCTGTACTGGCGCTCGATCGACCGGCCGAAGGTCGCCCACTGGCTCGCCGCGTACCAGCTCGTCGCGGCGACGCTCACGCCGCACCCCACCTCCACGTGGGCCAAGGGACCGGACGCGCTGCCGCTGGACGGCCCGCTGGGTGGGCTGACGGACGCGCTGCTGCCGGACGAGTTCCCGCTGTCGATGTTCTACGAGGCGCTGAGCCGCAAGATCGGCGACGTCGTCGCGTCGACCAGCGGCATCACGGGGACCACGGCAGACGAGGCGTGAGCGGCCCGTCCGCGGTGGCAGGATGCCTCGGGTGACGCTCCACGACATCGCCAGCCGGGGGTTCGCCTCGGACAACTACGCCGGGGTGCACCCCGAGGTCCTCGCCGCGCTGGCCGCGGCCAACGGGGGCCATCAGGTCTCCTACGGTGAGGACGTCTACACCGAGCGGCTCGGCGCGGTGATGCACGGGCACTTCGGCCGCGCGGTCGAGGTGTTCCCCGTGTTCAACGGCACGGGCGCCAACGTGCTCGCCCTGCAGTCGATGCTGCCGCCATGGGGGGCGGCGATCTGCGCGGAGACGGCGCACATCAACGTCGACGAGAACGGCGCGCCGGAGCGGGTCGCGGGGATCAAGCTGCTGCCGGTGCCCACGCCCGACGGGCGGCTCACCCCGGAGCTGGTGGACCGGCAGGCTCACGGCTGGGGCGACGAGCACCGGGCCCAGCCGCTCGTGGTCTCGATCACCCAGAGCACCGAGCTCGGCACGGTCTACACCCCCGCGCAGATCGCCGCGCTGACCGAGCACGCGCACGCCCGCGGCATGCGGGTGCACCTCGACGGCGCCCGGATCGCCAACGCCGCGGCGAGCCTCGACCTGCCGCTGCGGGCGTTCACCACGGACGTCGGCGTGGACGTCGTGTCGTTCGGCGGGACGAAGAACGGCGCGCTGGGCGCCGAGGCCGTCGTCGTGCTCGACGCCGCCGCCTCGAGCGGCCTCATCTACCTGCGCAAGATGAACATGCAGCTCGGCTCGAAGATGCGCTTCCTCTCGGCGCAGCTGCTCGCGCTGCACGACGGCGACCTGTGGCTGCGGTCGGCGCGGCACGCCAACGCGATGGCCCGGCGCCTGCACGACGGCGTCGCGAACCTGCCGGGGGTCCGGGTGGTCCGGCCGGTCGAGGCCAACGCGGTCTTCGCCGTCCTTCCGCCCGGCGCGGCCGACCGCCTGCGCGAGCGGTTCCGGTTCTACGACTGGGACGCCGCCACGGGCGAGGTGCGGTGGATGTGCTCGTTCGACACGACGGAGGCCGACGTCGACGCCTTCGTCACGGCGATCGCCACCGAGACCGCCTGACCCCGCGACCCCAGGACGCCGTGGCGGGGGAGCGGGGAGGGGTCACAGGAGGTCGGCGTCGAGCAGCCGGACGGTGAGCTCGTGGCCGTCCGCGCCGTGGACCGTCGGCACGTCCGGGGCCGCCGGGTCCGACGCTGCAGGGCGGCCCGGGGCCGGCGCAGGGTTCTCCGGGACCGGCGTGCCGTGGGCCAGGAGCTGCTCCGCCGGCGTGAGCTGACGGATCGCGATGGCGGCCACCCGCCCGGGGTGCGTCCGGGCTGCCGCACGGTAGACCTCCGGGTCGTGCTGCCCGTCGTCGCCGACGAGCACCCAGCGCACCTGCGGCAGCTCGCCCATGAGCCGGTCCAGGGAGGTCCGCTTGTGCTCCGGCCCGCTGCGGAACCAGCCCGCGTTGGTGGGGCCCCAGTCGGTGAGCAGCAACGGACCCTCGGGGTACCCGTGCCGAGCCAGGAAGCGCTCGAGCGCCGGCGCGGCGTTCCAGGCTCCCGTCGACAGGTAGAAGGTCGCAGCGCCCGGGTGGGCGGCTCCCCACCGCCGGTACAGCTCCGCCATCCCCGGCACCACCCGGCGGGCGTTCTCGTGCAGCACCAGCGCGTTCCACGCAGCGACGAGCGGACGCGGCAGGACGGTGACCATCACGGTGTCGTCGATGTCGCTGAGCAGGGCGACCTGGGGCTCGGGGCCGAGCACGAGGACGGGCGCCGCCACCGCGGCGTCGCCCGCCGCCACCCGGACCGTTGCCCGGCCGGGCGGCAGGTCGGCGGGGAGCACGGCGTCGACGTAGCCGCCGCGATCGGCCGAGACCTCGTGGGTCACGGAGCCGACCGTCACGGTCACCACGGCGTGCGGCACCTCGACGGTGAGGTAGCTGCGCCACCCCCGCAGCGCCGGTCGGGCGGCCTCCCGCGCGTCCTGTGCCGCCGTCGTGCCCGGGGGTGCCACGACGACGCGCGCGAGCACGCGCACCCAGCCGTTCGTCCCGTAGCCCGTGAACGGCTGCACGCGGCTGCGCCACCCACGACGCCGCCAGAACCGCAGCACGGCCCGCGCGACGGCATCCTCGAGCACCGCTGCGCGGTGCGGGCGTTGGGTGCGGCGCACCGGCAGGGCGGACGGCGCGCCGGACGACGCGGGCGGCGGAGCGGACGGTTCAGTCGCCATGCTGGTCCTCCGGGGTCTGCAGCGGGGCCACGGCCTCGAGCGACGCGAGGTCGCCCTGGACCAGGACGGTCGTGACCACGGTCTCGTCCCAGAGCGCCAGGCGCGACCGGACGGCCGACAGCGGTCCCACGAGCGCGATGTCCTGGACCAGCTCCGTGGGTACCGCGGCGGCGGCCTCCGCACGGCGACCCGCGCGGAACAGCTCCGCGACCCGGTCGCACTCCTCGCCGTAGCCCAGCCGTTCGAGCATCGCGCGGTGCGCGTTCGCCCCCGGGGCGCCCATCCCGCCGACGTAGAGCGCCACGAACGGGCGCACCGCGTCGGCGGCACGTTCGACGTCGTCGTCCACGACCAGGGGCACCGTCGCGCTGACCTCGAACCGCTCGGGCCCGCCCAGCCGCGGGTCGCGCCGCGCGAAGCCGTCCGCGAGCAGCTCGCGGTACCAGCCGTCGACGCTCGGGGCGTAGAACAGCGGCAGCCAGCCGTCGGCGATCTCCGCTGCGAGCGCGACGGTGCGGGGGCCCTGTGCGGCGAGGTGGACGGGCAGGTCGGAGCGCAGCGGGTGGACCGTGCTGCGCAGGGCACGGGCCAGACCGGTGCCACCCGGCAGCGGCAGCGCGTAGGCACCGCCCGGTGAGGTCACGGGGCCCTCGCGGCGGAGGACCTGGCGCACGATGTCGACGTACTGCCGCGTCCTGGCGAGCGGTGCCGCGAAGTCGGCGCCGTACCAGCCCTCGACCACCTGGGGTCCCGAGACGCCAAGGCCCAGCGTGAACCGTCCGCCGGACAGGTGGTCGAGCGTGAGGGCTGCCATCGCGGTCGCCGCGGGGGCGCGAGCCGACATCTGCGCCACGGCGGTGCCGAGCCGTACCCGCTCGGTGCGGCTGCCCCACCACGCGAGCGGGCTGATCGCGTCGGACCCGTAGGCCTCGGCGGTCCACACCGAGGCGAGGCCGAGCCGTTCGGCCGCGAGCACCGTCGCGAGCGCGTCGGGCGGAGGGCCGGCCGACCAGTAGCCCAGATGGACGCCGATCCGCATCAGGCGGCGCTGCCGGCCGGTCCGCGCGCCCTGTCGTCCGCTGCGTCCGCGGTGCCAGACCCGGGCCCGCCCCGGCGCCGGCCGCGTCCACGGCGCAGCCGCACGGCCCCTACGACGAGCGCACCGAGCAGCACGATGACGAGGAGCGGCACCAGCACGGCGGCCAGGCTCAGGGCGAGGCTGGTCGCGTCCTCGGCGGCGCTCACCACCGGCGTCCCCAGGCCGGCGGTCGCCACGTTGACCACGGGGCGGCTCAGCGCCTTGCCGGTGTGGACCACGAGCGCCATGACGACGCCGATCGCCACCGGGACCCACGCGTTCGACGTGAAGAACGACGCCGGGTCCGTGACGGCTGCCGTCTGGGCACCCGACCCGGCTCCGAAGGCCAGGCCGCCGGCCGTCGGGCGCACGACGGTCTGCACGACGTCGTTGAGGTGGTCCAGCCCGGGAACCTTGTCCGCGACGACCTCGAGGAGGAGGAGCGCGGCGAGGATGGCCAGCACCCACGGGTCCGAGAGCCACCCCCAGGCGGCCGGCAGCTCGACGAGTGTCGTCCAGCGGTCCAGGACACCCAGGACGAGCAGGGGCAGGGCGGCGTTGAGGCCGGCTGCCGTGGCGAGGCCGGTTCCGGTGAGCAGCTCGAGCATGCGCACAGCATCCCACCGGCCTCGTACAGTGGTGCGGTGCCCGCCCCGCGACGAGTCCTGCGACCGTCGCCGGACGCTCCCGACGCCCCGGCCGTGCTCCGCGCGGGCTTCGCCGCGATCCGCGTCGAGCTCGGGGTCGAGGAGGACCACGAGCCGGAGGCGCTGGCGGAGGCGGAGGCTGCGGCCCTCGCCCCGACCGGCGCCGGGCGCGCCGACCTCCGCGACGTGCCCTTCGTCACGCTCGACCCGCCCGGCTCGACGGACCTCGACCAGGCGATGCACCTGGCGCGGGACGGCGCCGGCTACCGCGTGCGCTACGCCATCGCGGACACGGCGGTCTTCGTGCGGCCCGGCGGCCCGCTCGACCGGGCAGCCCACCGACGGGTCATGACCGTCTACTGCCCCGACACGCGCGTGGCGCTGTACCCGTCGGTGCTCAGCGAGCACGCGGCCTCGCTGCGAGCGGGGCACGACCGCCCCGCGGTGGTGTGGACCCTGCGGCTCGGCGCCGACGGCGGCGTGCTCGACGTCGCCGTGGAGCGCGCCGTCGTGCGCAGCCGCGCCCAGCTCGACTACCCGACCGAGCAGCGACGGCTGGATGCCGGGGTCCCGGCGGACGACCCGCTCGCCCTGCTGTCCGAGATCGGGTCGCGGCGCGTCGCCCTGGAGCGGGCCCGCGGCGGCGTCTCGCTCGGCCGGCCGGAGCAGGAGGTCGTCCAGACCCCGGACGGCGGCTGGGCGCTGTCCTTCCGCGCCCCCCTGCCGATCGAGGACCACAACGCCCAGATCTCCCTCATGACGGGCATGGCGGCGGCGGCGATCATGCTCGAGGCCGGGGTGGGCGTGCTGCGGACCATGCCGACGGCGCAGCCCCACGACCTCGCACGGCTGCGGCGCCAGGCGCTGGCCCTGGGTGTGCCCTGGCCCAGGGGCGCCGACTACGCCACCGTGCTGCGCGACGTCGACCACGCACGCCCCCAGGGCGCCGCGTTCCTCGCCGCCGCGACGGGCCTGTTCCGCGGGGCGGCCTGGACCCCGTTCGACGGTGCCCGCCCGATCGACGCCGGGCACGGGGCGGTCGGGGCGGCCTACGCCCACGTCACGGCGCCGCTGCGCCGGCTGGTCGACCGGTACGGCCTCGAGGTGTGCCTCGCCGCCCATGCCGGGCGGCCCGTCCCGGAGTGGGTCCGCGCGGCGCTCCCCGCGATCGGCGACACCATGGCGGGCGGTGCACGGCGCAGTGCCGCCGTGGACCGCGCGTGCACCGACCTCGTCGAGGCCGTGGCACTCGCCCCGCGCGTCGGCGAGGACTTCTCCGGCGTGGTGCTCGACGAGCGGACCGTCCAGCTGGACGAGCCAGCGGTCGTGGCGCGCCTGGAGCAGGACCACCTGGCCGAGGGCGACGTCGTGCGGGTACGGCTGGTCGCGGCCGACCCCGCCACCCGCACCGTCCGGTTCCGGCACGTGCCGGCGGACGCGCCGGGAACCGACGCCGTCGAGGTCGGCCGTGCGACCTAGGATCGGGGCACAGGGGATCCGGTCATGGTGGGGGTGCGGAACGTGAGCAGCACCCGGTCCGACGGCGCGCGCGTCGAGCAGGACCGCTCGCGCATCCTCACGCTGCCCAACGTCATCAGCAGCGTGCGCCTGCTCATGGTGCCCGTCTTCGCCGTCCTGCTGGTCCAGGGCCAGGACCTCGCCGCCCTCGTCGTCCTGGCCGTCTCGGCCGCGAGCGACTGGCTCGACGGCACGCTGGCCCGATCGATGCACCAGCAGACCCGCCTCGGCGAGCTGCTCGACCCGACGGCGGACCGCCTCTTCATCCTCGTCACCCTCGTGGTGCTGACGATCCGCGACGTCGTGCCGCTGTGGCTCCTCGTGGCGATCGTCGGCCGCGACGTCCTGCTCACGCTGGTCCTGGCCGTGCTGCTCTCCGCACGGATCGGCCCGCTGCCGGTGCACTTCGTCGGCAAGGCCGGCACGTTCGCGCTGCTGTACGCCTTCCCCCTGCTGCTCCTGGCGCAGTGGGCTGGACCCGTCGGCACCATCGCCGCGGTGGTCGGCTGGGCCTTCGCGTGGTGGGGGATCGGCCTCTACTGGTTCGCCGCGGTGATCTACCTGCGACAGGCCGCCGGTGCGCTGCGGGACCACCGCCGGTCGGTCGGACCCGGGTGAGCCCGGCACGGGGCGGCCACGCCGCCCGCGCGGTGGACGCCTCGATGGGGCTGCTCAACGAGGTGATCGCGCGCCCGGTCGACCCGGGCTACGCCGAGGCCGCGGCCCGGCCCCGGGTCGACCGCAGCGGACCGCAGCGCTGGGGCGTGTCGGCACTGCACCTGCTGCTCGCCGCGACGCTCGGTCTGACGACGGCGGGCGCGATCGCCAACCTGCGCGCGCCGCAGTCCTCGGCGCAGCAGTCCCGGGACCTCCTGGCCGCGGAGATCGCGGACCGCACGGCCCAGGCGCAGGCGCTCGTCGAGGCCAACGCCGCGGTGTCCGGCGAGATCGCCCAGCTGCAGTCCGACGCGCTGGCGGAGGCCAACCCCACCCTGTTCGCCGAGCTCGCCGAGGCAGAGCTGCTGTCCGGGGCCGTCGCCGTCGAGGGGCCCGGACTGGTCATCGAGCTGCAGGACGCCCCGGTGACCGACCCGGACGACGTCGACCCGGCCTCGCGCGTCCAGGACATCGACCTGCAGGTGGTCACCAACGGGCTGTGGGCCGCCGGTGCGGAGGCGATCGCCATCAACGGCCACCGGCTGACGGCCCTGTCCGCCATCCGCGGTGCCGGCCAGGCGATCCTCGTCGACCTCGCCCCGCTGGTCGCCCCGTACGAGGTCGAGTCGATCGGCGACGTGCGCGCGATGCAGACGGGCTTCGCGCGCACGAGCGCCGCCAACCACCTCGCCCTGCTGTCCGGGACCTACGACATCGCCGTCTCCACGCGGGCCGTCGAGCTGCTCACGCTGCCCGGCGCGGGTAGCACCACGCTGCGGTATGCCGCGGCCCCGGCCGACGATGTGGCATCGTCGTTGCCGAGCGAGAAGGGAGGTACGCCATGATCGCCGTCATCGGGCTCATCCTCGGGGCCGTGATCGGGCTCGTCCTCGAGCCGACCGTCCCGTCTGCCCTCGCGCCGTACCTGCCGATCGCCGTCGTCGCGGCGCTCGACGCCCTGTTCGGCGGGCTGCGCGCGCTGCTGGACCGCACGTTCGACGACCGCGTCTTCCTCGTCTCGTTCCTCTCCAACGTCGTCGTCGCGGCGCTCATCGTCTTCCTGGGGGACCAGCTCGGGGTCGGCACGCAGCTGTCCACGGCCGTGGTGGTCGTCCTGGGCATCCGGATCTTCTCCAACGCGGCGGCCATCCGCCGCCACCTCTTCAAGGCCTGACGTGGGCGGCGAGCACCGCGACCCGGCCACCGCGCCGGAGCACGAGCAGGGTCCGGGGTCGGCATGGCGCGAGCTGGGCCGCTCGCTGGCGCCGCGGGCCACCCGGGCCCAGCTGCTCGCCGGTCTGCTCACCGCGCTGCTCGGCTTCGCGATCGTCGTCCAGGTGCAGCAGAACAGGTCGTCCGACCTGTCCGGGCTGCGGCAGGACGAGCTGGTCCGGATCCTCGACGAGGTCACCCAGCGCACCGAGGAGCTCGACCAGCAGGCCGCCGACCTGCGCGCCCAGCGCACGGAGCTCATGACCGGCAGCGACACCGAGCGCGCGGCACGCGAGGCCGCGGCGGCGCGTGCCGAGGAGCAGGGCATCCTCGCGGGTCGTGTCCCGGCCGAGGGGACCGGCGTCGAGCTCGTCGTCCGTGAGCCCGACGAGCGGATCCCGGCCTTCGTGCTGCTCAACATCCTCGAGGAGCTGCGCAACGCCGGCGCGGAGGCGATCCAGATCGGCGACCTACGGATCACCGCGTCGAGCTACATCGCCGACACGGCGGACGGCGTGGAGATCGACGGCACGGAGCTCACCGCGCCCTACCGCTGGCTCGCGATCGGCGACCCCGACACCATCACGCCGGCGCTCGAGATGCCGGGTGGCGCCCTGGCCGCCGTGCGCAACGCGACGGGCACGGCTGACCTGTCCCCGAGCGAGCTCGTCGAGGTCACGGCGGTCCGGGAGATCGACGCTCCACGGTTCGCCACCCCCGTCCCGGTCCCGGAAGGCGGCTGAACGCCACGTGCGGGCTGCCGGTGCGGCGCCGGGCCGCATAGGGTGAGGGGAGCATCCCGGTCCGGACGTCCCGCAGGAGGAACGATGAGCGAGCGCGAGCCCGCCGAGCACCAGCGGTTCTCGGCCGACACGACCGTCACCTTCGGTGAGGTGCCCCCCGCAGACGTCGACGCCGGCGGGCCCCTCGGCCCCGAGGAGCACGCCGCGGTGGCGGCCCTGCCGCCCACCTCTGCCCTGCTGCTCATGCAGCGCGGGCCCAGCGCGGGC
>Ga0073904_10000503_pt1 | contig 27780 bp, 28 predicted proteins | sample KloWWTrecipitate_FD_66668 | JGI IMG/M metagenome (GOLD analysis project Ga0073904, IMG submission 66668) | Active sludge microbial communities from Klosterneuburg, Austria, studying microevolution and ecology of nitrifiers - Klosterneuburg... | ecosystem: Engineered > WWTP > Aerobic digester >... | reverse complement strand
GATGGGCGATACCGGCCCCTGCGGCCCGTGCACCGAGATCTTCTACGATCACGGCGAAAAGTACTGGGGCGGCCCTCCGGGCACCCCCGAGGAAGATGGCGACCGGTTCGTCGAGATCTGGAATCTCGTCTTCATGCAGTTCGAGCAGCTGCCCGACGGCAGCCGCATCAAGCTGCCCAAGCCGTCGGTCGATACCGGTTCGGGCCTTGAACGCGTCGCTGCGGTCATGCAGGGCACCAACAACAACTACGAGATCGACCTGTTCAAGGCGCTGATCGCGTCGGCCCAGCAGGCCACCGGCTTCTCGGGCGATCCGGCCAATGCCTCGCTCCGCGTCATTGCCGATCACCTGCGCTCGATGAGCTTCCTCATCGCCGAAGGTGTGCTGCCCTCGAACGAAGGCCGCGGCTACGTGCTGCGCCGCATCATGCGCCGCGCCATGCGCCATGCGACGCTGCTCGGTGCCAGCGAGCCGGTGATCCACAAGATCGTTCCGGCGCTGGTCCGCGAGATGGGCCAGGCCTATCCCGAGCTCGTGCGTGGCGAGCAGATGATCGAGGAGACCGTCCGCCTCGAAGAGCACCGCTTCCTCAAGACCCTCAGCCGCGGCCTCGTGCTGCTCGATGAAGCGAGCACCGGCCTCAAAGAGGGCGACATGCTCGAAGGTGTCACCGCCTTCAAGCTCTACGACACCTACGGTTTCCCGCTCGATCTGACGCAGGACGCGCTGCGCACCCGCGGCATCAATGTCGATCTGTCGGGCTTTGAAGACGCGATGGCCAAGCAGCGCGCCGAGGCGCGCAAGAGCTGGTCCGGTTCGGGCGAAGCGAGCGAAGACAAGATCTGGTTCGCGGTCGCCGATCAGGTCGGCCCCACCGAGTTCCTCGGCTACGAGACCGAAGTGGCCGAAGGCGCGGTCACGGCGCTGGTGCAGGGCGGCAAGCTGGTCGATGAACTGAAGACCGGCGACGAAGGTTACATTGTCCTCAACCAGACCCCGTTCTATGGCGAGTCCGGCGGCCAGGTCGGCGACACCGGCACGATGAGCGGCGAAGGCAATGCCGCCGACGTGCTCGAAACGGTGAAGCACCAGGGCGTGTTCGGGCACCGGGTCAAGGTCACCGCCGGCGCGTTCAAGGTCGGCACCCCGGTCGGCCTCGTGGTCGATCACGCGCGCCGCTCGGCTATCCGCGCCAACCACTCCGCCACGCATCTGCTGCATGAGGCGCTGCGGTTGGTCCTTGGCGATCACGTCGCCCAACGCGGCTCGCTGGTCAGCGCCGACCGGCTGCGCTTTGATTTCGTCCACACCAAGCCCGTTTCCCCGCAGGAAATGGCCGAGGTCGAAGAGATCGCCAACTCGATCGTGCTGCAGAATTCGGCTGTCGAAACCCGCCTGATGGGCGTCGAAGAGGCCAAGGAATCCGGCGCCCGCGCGCTGTTCGGCGAAAAGTACGGCGATGAAGTGCGCGTCGTCTCGATGGGCGATCCGACCGGCAACTCGGTCGGCTGGTCGGTCGAACTGTGCGGCGGCACCCACGTTCGCCGCACCGGCGATATCGGGCTGATCACCGTGCTCGGCGACTCCGGCGTCGCGGCCGGCGTCCGCCGCATCGAGGCCCTCACGGCGAAGGGCGCGCGCAACCATGCCCGCGCCAATGCCAATCTCGTCCAGAGCGCCGCCGACGTCCTCCATACCGTGCCGCACGAGGTCATCGGCCGCATCGAGTCCCTGCAGGAAAATCTCAAGAAGGCCGAACGGGCCCTCAGCGACGCCAACAAGAAGCTGGCGCTCGGCGGTGGGGGCGGCACGGCCGCCGCGACCGATGAGAAGGTCAACGGCGTCACCTATGTCGGCCGCGCCGTCGAAGGCATTGCCGCCAAGGACGTGAAGGGTCTCGTCGACACCGAAAAGAAGCGCGTCGGCTCCGGCGTGATTGTCGTCGTGCTCAAGGGCGAAGATGGCCGCGGCACCGTCGCCGTCGGCGTCACCGATGACCTGACCGGCAAGTACGCCGCGGGCGATCTCGTCAAGCACGCGACCGCCGCATTGGGCGGGCAGGGCGGCGGCGGCCGTCCCGACATGGCGCAGGGCGGCGGTCCGGACGGCGGCAAGTCTGCCGAGGCCATCGCCGCGGTGCGCGCCGCGCTCTAGGGCGCGGCCTCCTGCGGACCGCCGTTATCCCCGGCGGTCCGTCTCCGGCCTATCCTCACCGGCCTCGATGGGCTTGGCGATTTCCGCCGCGACCGTCGCCGGTCCGAACGGGGAGAGTCGCGAAAAGATGCGGATGCGCGCGCCGCCTGAAACGACGTTCATGATGCCGAACACCACGACCACCGCGAGTCCTGCATAGGCGATCAGGTCGGGGTATTCCTGGAAGAACACCGCCCCGAAGATCAGCGCCCAGGCGATCTGGCTGTACTGCACCGGCGCAACCTCGCTGGCCCTGGCGCTCCGCGTGGCGTTGATGAACAGCACGTTGCCGGTGCCGCCGAGACCGCCGATGACGAGGAACAGCCCGAATTCCTGCCAGGTCGGCATGACGAAATCCGGGATCATCCAGATGCCGTTGACGATCACGATATAGCCGAGCGGCAGGCCAATGAGGCTGACGCGTTTCTCATGCGGCGCCACACGCCTCAAAATCGTCGTCGCGACGGCGCCGAGCATCGCGGCCGACAGCGCCATGAGATGGCCGAGCTGCAGTTCGCGGAAGCCCGGCCGCACCACGAGCAGCATGCCGACAAAGCTCATCGCGAGGAAGAACCAGCGCTGCGGCGACACCGTTTCCTTGAGGAAGATCACCGACAGGATGACGATGAAGATCGGGCCGAGGAAGGTGATGGAATACGTGTCGGTCAGCGGAATGGTGGTGAACGCAAAGATCACGCTCATATTGCCGAGCACGCCGACCGCACTGCGCAGGTTCACCAGCCAGGGGTGGCGCATGCGCCAGAAGTCAATCCAGCGCTCGTTCTTCGGGCGCGTGAAGATCGCGGGAATGAAGGAGAACAGGCCTGCCCAGAACGCAATCTCGTGGACGGACAGATTGCCGCTGCCAAATCCCTTCGTGATGGCATCGCAACACGAATAGAGCGCGTAGGCGAAAAACGCGAGAATGACGCCGGATGGCATCGCAAGGACCCGAGGGGAGAGTGTGGCGGCGAGGAGGGCTCAGTCGGGGTATACGATTCGCCAGCCGACCCGTCGAGTGCACTTGTGACGAATCCGCGGCGGCTGCGGCGCTTCACCGCTGGCCCGGTCAACCCGACCCGGTTGCCCGCCCCGGGAGCGGGGAGGCGGAGCGCGACTCTGCATCCGGTTCCCTCAAACGACACGGCGGCCCCCACCGGGAGCCGCCGCCAAATGTGTCGCGAAGCCGTCAATGCGGCCGCCGGGCGATGCCGCCGAAGCGGCTATCGCGCTGCTCAGGCCATGGCCTTCTGCAGGTTCTCGTCGATGGCGTCGAGGAAGCCGATGGTCGAGAGCCACGGCTGATCGGGGCCGACCAGCAGGCTCAGGTCCTTGGTCATCTTGCCTTCCTCGATGGTGTCGACGGTGACCTTTTCGAGCGTGTTGGCAAACTTGATCAGGGCGTCGTTGCCGTCGAGTTTGCCACGATGGGCGAGGCCGCGCGTCCAGGCGAAGATCGACGCGGTCGAGTTGGTCGAGGTTTCCTTGCCCTGCTGGTGCTGGCGGTAATGGCGGGTCACGGTGCCATGCGCCGCCTCGGCTTCGACCACCTTGCCATCGGGCGTCATCAGCACCGAGGTCATCAGGCCGAGCGAGCCGAAGCCCTGCGCCACGATGTCGGACTGCACGTCTCCGTCGTAGTTCTTGCACGCCCAGACGTAACCGCCGGACCACTTGAGCGAGGCAGCCACCATGTCGTCGATCAGGCGGTGTTCGTACCAGAGCTTCTGCTCTTCGAACTTGGCCTTGTAGTCCTTCTCGTAGATCTCCTGGAAGATGTCCTTGAAGCGGCCGTCATAGGCCTTGAGGATGGTGTTCTTGGTCGACAGGTAGCAGGGGACCTTGCGGTTCAGCGCGTAGTTGAACGAGGCGTGCGCGAAATCGCGGATCGAGTCATCGAGGTTGTACATCGCCATGGCGACGCCGGCACCGGGGGACTGGAACACCTCGTGCTCGATGACCTTGCCATCTTCGCCGGTGAACTTGATCGTCAGCGTGCCCTTGCCGGGGAAGCGGAAGTCGGTGGCGCGGTACTGGTCACCAAAGGCGTGGCGGCCGACGATGATCGGCTGGGTCCAGCCCGGCACGAGGCGCGGCACGTTCTTGCAGATGATCGGCTCGCGGAAGATCACGCCGCCGAGGATGTTGCGGATCGTGCCGTTGGGCGACTTCCACATCTTCTTGAGCTTGAACTCCTCGACGCGCGCCTCATCGGGGGTGATGGTCGCGCACTTGACGGCAACGCCGTGCTTCTTGGTGGCGTTGGCGGCGTCGATCGTCACCTGGTCATTGGTGGCGTCGCGGTTCTCGACGCTGAGATCGTAGTATTCGAGCGGGACATCGACATAGGGAAGGATCAGCTTGTCCTTGATCGCCTGCCAAATAATCCGGGTCATCTCGTCGCCGTCGATATCGACTACGGGGTTGGCGACTTTGATCTTCGACATGTCCGCTCCTGCTGGTGGGCTGTTTGTGGCGTCGCCTATACCATGAATCCGGCGGCAGAAAAGGCGCAGGCTGAACCGATTATTGACACTGTGCATATACACGGTGTAAGCGGCGCGCATGCTCGACGATTTCACCCAGTGCATGGTCACCAACAGCCGGATGGCGGCCCGCGCCATCACCCGGCGCTACGACCGGCATCTGCGCAGCTACGGTGTGACCTCGACGCAGCTTTCGCTTCTGGCGGCGATCCGCGATATGGGCGGGCGCACGGTGAGCGAGCTTGCCGAATCCCGCGGCTTCGATCGCACCACCCTGACGCGCAATCTCGACCGGCTCGAAGCCATGGGGTTGATCGAGTCGCATGCGGCGGAGCGCGGCAACGGCCGCCTCTGCACGATGACACCGAGCGGCAGCAGCCTCATGCAGGAGCTGCTCCCGGCCTGGCGGGAGGCGCAGGACGAAATGCGCGGCCTGCTCGGCGAAGGCTTCGAAGCGACGCTCGACGTTCTGAAGCGCCTCGCACGCGTTTGACAAATGACTTAGGGCACATGCCCGCATTGATACGGAGACCATGAATGGCCAACGAGGCAGATCCGATCGTCGTCACCGGCATGGGGGCCGTGAGCCCGCTTGGCGTTGGCGTCGGTGTGAACTGGGAACGCCTGACGGCCGGCCGTAGCGGCATCGTTCCGAACACACGGTTCGACACCAGCGCCTTCTCCTCCCGGATCGCCGGTCTCGTCCCCGACAAGGCGGACGACGCGCACGGGTTCGATCCGCTCGATTTCATGGACAGCAAGGACGTCCGGAAGACCGATTACTTTATCCGCTACGCACTCGGCGCCGCGACCGAGGCCATCGCGCAATCCGGCTGGGCGCCGCAGACCGAGGCGGACAGGCAGGCGACCGCCGTCATCATCGGCACCGGGGTCGGCGGCTCGCCGATCATGGCCGAAACGGTCATCACCATCGTGGACAAGGGGCCGCGCCGCGTTTCTCCCTTCGCGCTGCCGAGCTTCCTCGCCAACCTGGCGGCCGGCTGGATTTCCATTCGCTACGGTTTCAAGGGCCCGATGGGGACGCCGGTCACCGCCTGCGCTGCGTCGGCGCAGGCCATCGGCGACGGCATGCGGCTCATCCGCACCGGCGAGGCTGACGTCGCGGTTGTTGGCGGTGCCGAAGGTTCGATCGATATCCTGTCGGTCGGCGGGTTCGGTGCTGCTCGGGCGCTTTCGACGGGCAACAACGACAATCCTACCGCCGCCTCACGGCCATTCGACAAGGCCCGCGACGGGTTCGTTCCGGCGGAAGGCTCGGCTATCCTCGTCATCGAGCGGCTGAGCCATGCGCTGGCCCGTGGCGCGACGCCGCTGGCGGTCATTGCGGGCTACGGCACGTCGGGCGACGCCTATCACCTCACCGCAGGCGATCCGACCGGCGCCGGGGCGCAGGTGTCGATGGGCAAGGCGCTGAAGATGGCGGGCCTGTCGCCCGGCGACATCGACTACATCAATGCGCACGCGACCTCGACGGCGGTTGGCGATGCGGCCGAAATCGCCGCGATCAGCGGGGTCTTCACCAATCGCGGCAAGGACCTCGCAATTTCCTCCACCAAGTCGTCCACCGGGCACCTGCTCGGCTCGGCAGGTGCCATCGAGGCACTGTACGCCGTGCAGGCGCTGCGCACCGGGGTTCTGCCGCCGACGCTCAACCTGGATGAGCCGGACGTCGGCGAGCAGTTCGACCTCGTTCCGAAAGTGGCGAAGCACAAGGCAATCCGTCACGCACTGTCGAATTCGTTCGGTTTCGGCGGCGTCAACGCTTCGCTGGTCTTTTCGGCGCTTTAGCGGGCGCCTTCTCGGGCTTCGGCGGCAGCGCCTTGACGAAGTTCCAGGCAAATTCGACCCAGCCGCGGAGGTTGTCATCGTCTTCGATATCGTCCGTCACCTCGACGAACCCGATCATATCCCGCCCGCCGTGATGCATGGTCTGTGCACCTGGGCGCCGAATCGCCTCAGCATGTAGTTCGGCACCGACACGCAACAGGAGATAACCGGTCGACATCGCCCCGCACACCATGTTGCCGTTCAGCATGAAGCCATATCCGCCGAACATCTTTTTTTCGGTCACGCCCGGCCGGTCACCGAGCAAGCCCCGGACACGGTGCGCGAGTTCGTCGGTCGCGATGGACATGTCAGCCTCCGGCGCGTTGGGGGTAGGTATCGTGGCGGGGCAGGCCGGCCCCCAGTTCGTCCCAGTCGCGATGGCTGCGCGCAAAGAACAGATGCCTCGGCCTATACCACTCAGCCGCCGCGCCCCCGAAGAGTCCGGCCGGGATCATCACCGCGCGATCGCTCCGGCTGGAGCGGCCAAACAATGGCGTGCCGCATGAAGGGCAGAAGGTGCGCGTGAACGTCGCCCCCGACGCCGCGATCCGGTCGAAGCTCCTCGTTTCGCCGGAAATCGTGAGTGACGACGGATCGACGGTGAAGACCGCCGAGTGGCCCGTGCCGCTGGCCTTCTGGCAATCCTCGCAGGCGCACATGAACATGGAATACACCGGCCCCCGCACCGCAAGCGTTACAACTCCGCAGGCGCAGGTGGTCGATAGATCAACGACGGGTCGGTGCGTGTCCGCCATAGGGAAACGCTCTCATGACCCAGCCGGGGACGCAAGGTTGACCGGAGCGATGCACCCCGAGGAATGATTTCCACCCTCGGTACAGGAACGGTCATACTAGGGGCACGTTGGTTGGCTAGTACCATACTGGGCTTGAAGGAAGGATGTTGTGGCGATGACCTCGACTGAACTGCCTGCCGAGACCGACCGACTGGTCCTGCGATATTTCGAGAGATCCGATATCGAGGGCGTAGCCGGCTACTACAGTCTGCCCGAAGTGCAGCGCTACCTCGACTGGAAGGCGCGCGATCGGCTGGAAATCGAAGACGCGCTTGACGCGATGCGCACGCAGCGCCGCCTGCACCGGCCCGGCGATGCTCTGAGCTTCGCGGTGGTGCGCAGGAGCGACGGTGTGCTGCTCGGACAGGTTTCACTCCGCTGGACCGACGCGACCGCTGCCCAGGCCGAGCTGCGCTTCGCCTTCAATCCGCTTTACCGGCGGCAGGGCTATGCCGCGGAGGCGGTCCGTTCGCTGCTTGACTATGGCTTCGATCACCATGGCTTCCATCGGATCTTTGCCCGCTGTGGTGCAGAAAATCGGCGGTCCGCCCGGCTGCTCAAGACGCTCGGCATGCGGCTTGAGGCCCATTATCGCGAGCACGCGCTGTTCCAGGGCGACTGGGACGAGGAACTGCACTTCGCCATCCTCGACCGCGAATGGCGCCGTGACGACAAGGTCAGGGACCTCAACCGCCATATGGTCGCGTGAGGCGCTTGATCTTTGCGCCGGTTGCGCCGTAAGTCGCCGCCGACATGGCTGGGACAGACACATCTCTTCAAATTGAACTTCGCCCTTCGCCGGCGGTGATCCTGTGCGAGCCGCAGCTGGGCGAGAACATCGGCACGGCGGCGCGCGCCATGGCCAATTTCGGGCTATGGGACCTGCGCGTCGTCAACCCCCGCGACGGCTGGCCGAACGAGCGTGCTATCGCCGCGGCCTCGCGCGCCGACCACGTCATCGAGCGCGTCCGAGTCTTCGACACCGTCGAAGAGGCGATCGCCGACCTGTCGCTCGTTCACGCTACCACCGCCCGCCGCCGCGACATCCAGAAGGAGGTCGTCGGCCCCGAGGAATCGGCGCGACGGCTCAATTCGCATATCAGCGCGGGGCGGGGCGCGGGGCTGCTGTTTGGCCGCGAGAAGTGGGGTCTCGACAACGACGAAGTAGCGCTCGCGGAGTCGATCGTAACGCTGCCGGTCGAACCAGCTTTCGCCTCCCTCAACATCGCGCAGGCGGTCCTGCTGATGTCCTACGAGTGGCGCCGGCAGTCCGAGCTGGGGACGGACCTGCCGTTCTCCGGCGGCCTCGAGGAGCCCGCGCCGCGGGACGAACTGCTGGGCCTGTTCGGTCAGCTTGAGACGACGCTCGATCGCACGGGCTTCTTCAAGACCGAGGGCAAGCGGCCAGCGATGATCAACAATCTGCGGGCCGTGTTCACCCGCGCGGGCATGTCATCTCAGGAAATCCGGACCTTCCGCGGCGTCATTTCCTCGATCGACCGCGTGCATGAGCGGGTTGCCGAGAGCCGCAAGCCAGGGGACGAGAAGCCGTAGCGTCATGGGCACTTCCGTTGCTGATCCCGACAATCGCCCGATTCTCGCCTTCGGGATTCCATCGTTCCGGTTCTTCTGGATCACGACGCTCTGCGCCAGCTTCGCGGCCCAGATCATGTCGGTGGCCATCGGGTGGCAGATCTACGACGACACCCGCAACCCGCTCTTCCTCGGGCTCGTGGGGCTCGCCCATTTCCTGCCGGCGTTGTCCCTGGTGCTGGTGACGGGGCTGGTCGCGGACCGCTTTCCGCGCCGTCGGATCATCTTCATCTGCATGATGGTCGAACTGGCCGCCGCCATTGGGCTGCTGACCATCGCGATATCGGGCGATCGCCATATCTGGCCGATCTTTGCGCTGATCGTGACGCTCGGTACCGCCCGCGCCTTCATCGGCCCGGCCGGTGCATCGCTTGCACCGAACCTCGTGCCACCCGAGGCCCTGAGCAATGCCGTGTCGATGAATGCCACCGCCTGGCAGCTGGCTTCAATCCTCGGACCGGTGGCCGGCGGCCTGCTCTACGGGCTGGGCAACGTCGTGCTGGGCGCGATCTCGCTCGATCTGTTCGCGGTGCTGATGGGCGGCGCGGTGGCGCTGATGCCGGTCTTTGCCCGCGACATCCTTGATGTCGGGCCGTGGGGACTGGGTCTTCTCCGCGCGGCGCCGGGGATTGGGGCCATTGCCATGGCGTTGTGGCTGGCGCGCTTTCCGATACGCGACAACGCGGGAATCATCCTGTTCGTGTTCGTCGCGGCGTTCGGCTTCTTCACCCTCTGCTTCGGGCTTTCGACGAGCGTCTGGCTGTCGATTCCCCTGCTGGCGCTGCTGGGGGCCTGCGACATGGTGTCGGTGTCGATCCGCGAGACCATCATGCAGCTCTGGACCCCGGACACGGTGCGCGGCCGGGTCAACGCAGTGAATTCGGTTTTCATCGGCGCTTCCAATGAGTTAGGCGAGTTCCGCGCCGGTGTGATGGCCACCTTCATCGGGGCGCAGGCTGCGGTCGTGTTCGGCGGCGCCGCGACGATGGCGGTTGCGGGCATCTGGAGCCAGACGTTTTCCGGTCTCCGGAGCCAGAAAGCCATCGACCGCAAGATGGTGGAAGGCTAGGCGGCGCTTGACTCCGGAGGTCTCGGGTTCTATGTCCCGGCCACCTCTTGGGCCATATGGTCCGTCAGGCGCACCCGGGATCATCGAATTTTCGAGGTCTGTCGGTCACTCGCAAGGGTGGCAGAGGAGGGCGCGGTCCCATTTTAACTTTCTACAAGGACACGCGATGTCGAAGCGCAATTCTGTCAAACACAAGATTGATCGTCGTCTTGGCGAGAACCTCTGGGGCCGTCCGAAGTCCCCGCTGAACGCCCGTGCCTATGGCCCCGGCCAGCACGGCCAGCGCCGCAAGGGCAAGACCTCGGACTACGGCCTGCAGCTGCGCGCCAAGCAGAAACTGAAGGGCTACTACGGTTCGATCACCGAGAAGGCTTTCCACAAGCTCTATGTCGAGGCCGCCCGCGTGAAGGGTGACACCGGCGAGCGCCTGATCGGCCTGCTCGAGAGCCGTCTCGACGCGATCGTCTACCGCGCCAAGTTCGTGCCGACCGTGTTCGCGGCCCGTCAGTTCGTGTCGCACGGCCACGTGACCGTGAACGGCAAGAAGGTCAACATCGCCTCGTACCAGGTGAAGGTTGGCGACAAGATCGAGGTCAAGGACAAGTCCAAGCAGCTCGGTATCGTGCTCGAGGCCGTGCAGCTCGCTGAGCGCGACGTGCCGGAGTATGTCGAGGTCGACCACAACAAGCTGACCGCGACCTATGTCCGCGTGCCGGCCCTGTCGGACGTGCCGTACCCGGTGCAGATGGAACCGAACCTGGTCGTCGAATTCTATTCGCGCTGATCGGTTCTATACCAACCGCAGAATTCAAAGGGCCGCCCAATGGGCGGCCCTTTCGTTTGGGCGTACGACCGTCGGCGAGACCCGAGAGCGCCTGCAGCTTCAAGAGAAAAGGGCCGCCCGGTGGGCGGCCCTTTCGGTTCGATCAGAACGTTGCCGGTTCCGCCGGCAGCATCGGGGCGTCCGGCTTCCAGCTATTGAGGTAGCGCGGATCGTCGTAGTCGACGCCGTAGACCGAGTCGGCCGGGATGCTGGCCTCGAAGGCGCGGAGGCGCTTGTAGACCGAGATCAGCGAAATGATCGTAGTCCACGAGCTGGCGAGGAATTTGAACGAGTCCTCGACCTGGCTGAAGGCGTTGTTGACCTGCTGGAACATGCCCAGGGTCAGCGCGCCGGTGACGATCGAGGGGCCCATGGCGATGAGGGGGACGAAGTTCGCGCCCTGCAGGTACGCGTAGCGAGCGACGTTGAAGTAGAGGTACTCCCGGTAGAGGCGGAAGTAGTTTTCCTGCATGTGTACGAACAGGTCGCGGACCTTGGGCGGCTGCGCGCTCGCGGGCCGATCCTCGCCGTAGACGAGTTCCTTGCGCAGCGCCGCCTCAACGCGCTGGTTGTGGAATTCGAGGCCTGGAAGGCGAATGCCGACCAGCGCCAGCAGCACGGTGCCGAAGGCGGACGACACCAGCGCCACCCAGACGAGGCTGCCCTGTACCGCGCCGAAGAAGGGCAGTTCGGTGATGTGCTGGCTGAGTTCCCAGAGCAGCGGCAGGAACACGATCAGCGTCATCACCGACGCAACGAGAGAAACCGCGAGGCCCTCAACGATGCTGGCGAGGCGCTGCGTGTCTTCCTGGATACGCTGACTGGCGCCTTCGATCTGGCGCAACAACTGCCAGTGGCTCATGTAGTAGAAGGTCATCGCCCGGCGCCAGCGGAAGAGGAAGTGGGCGATGAAGAAGGCGTTGAGCACCAACACCGTGATGTTGGGAATGAGCACGTAGGCGACGGTGACGATCTCGCCCAGGAACTGGTCGAGCGTAACGGTGTTCGGCGTCGTCAGGGCAGTCTGGATGAGGTTGTAGAAGGTCCCGTACCAGTCATTCAGCCAGGCGCTGATCTGGACGTTGAAATAGACGACCTCGATGATCGTCACGCTGCCAACCACCGACCACCAGAACCAGCGCCGGTTATCGCCCCAGAAGTACCAGGGGACGCAGAACAGGTAGCCGGTGACGATGATGTACTGGTAGAGCCAGACCTTCTGCGGCGAAAAGAACGGCTCGGGGTTGGCCTCGGTCGGCTGGATGCCGAGCCAGCGCCCTAGGCTCAGATACTGCTCGAGTACCGGCCCGATGGTGAACCAGACCAGCATGCAGAACGCCACCCATAAGAGCGCGGCGGGGAAGAAAATCCTCGGGTTGGGAAAAAACGATTTGAACACGAAGGACTCCTCGCCGTGCCTAAACTGGCGTCATGTAACTGACGCAAACGTTGAACAGCAAGGAAACTGCGGCATCCTTACGGCGATGTAATCACCTTGCGGTTCGGTAATCCGACGCGGTATCACGCGCCATGAACGAGTTTGCCCCCCAGCATACAATCGAAGACGCGACCGAGGATAACTCGGGCACGCATCCGATGTTTGCCGAGGCGCCGCGGTCGGTCGAGTTCAACAAGCTGCGCAAGCGCCTGATCCGGCTGACCCGCGAGGCGATCGACAAGTTCGCCATGGCCCGGCCCGGGGAGCGGTGGCTCGTGGCGCTGTCGGGCGGCAAGGACAGCTACGGGATGCTGGCGCTGCTGCTCGACCTCAAGTGGCGCGGTCTGCTGCCGGTGGACCTGCTGGCCTGCAATCTCGACCAGGGCCAGCCGAACTTTCCCAAGCACGTCCTGCCGGACTGGCTGAACCGGCACGGGATCGCGCACCGGATCGAGTACAAGGACACCTATTCGATCGTGACCGACAAGCTGCCGCAGGGAGCGACCTACTGCTCGCTGTGCTCGCGGCTGAGGCGGGGTCATCTCTACCGGATTGCCCGGGAGGAGGGGTGTTCGGCGCTGGTGCTGGGACACCATCGCGAGGACAGCCTCGAAACGTTCTTCATGAACATGTTCCATGGCGGGCGGCTTGCGGCCATGCCGCCGCGGCTGATGAACGACGACGGCGACGTCGAAGTGCTGCGGCCGCTGATCTATTGCGCCGAGCCAGACCTCGCGCGGTTCGCCGAGCACATGGCGTTCCCGATCATCCCGTGCGACCTGTGCGGCTCGCAGGACGGGCTCGAACGCAACGCCATGAAGACGATGCTCGACGACATCGAGCGGCGGATGCCGGGGCGCAAGGACATAATGATCCGGGCGCTTGGCAATGTACGGGCCAGCCATCTGCTCGACCCCAAGCTGTTCGACTTCGCCGGACTCAGCTCCGGCCACGAGCCCGGTGCTGGCCGGGACTGACAAGCAGCCCATCCCCGAGGACCTCATGATCGATACCGAGCAGTTGATGAACGTGCTGCGTGATGCGGCCCGGGCCGAGATCATGCCGCGCTTCCGGCGGCTCGATACCGGCTCGATCCGGCAGAAGACCGAGGCGATCGATCTCGTCACCGAGGCCGATTTGGCCGCCGAGCGCCGGATCAAGGCAGAGGTGGCGGCGCGCTGGCCCAATGCGGTTTTCGTGGGCGAGGAGTCGGTTGCCGAAGACCCGGCGCTCATCGACCGGCTCGCCGGGCTCGATGCGGGCGATGTCGCCGTGGTGGTCGATCCGGTCGACGGGACCGCCAATTTCGCCGCAGGGCTGCCGCTGTTTGCGACGATGGCTGCGGTGGTGCAGGGCGGCCGGACGGTGGCGGGCATCATCTATGATCCGATGGGCGACGACTGGTTTGTTGCGGAGCGCGGGGCGGGCGCGTTCATGAAAAGGCCGGACGGCGGGTCCGAGCGGTTGGCGGTCGCAAAGGCGCCCGAACTGTCGCAGATGGTGGGGACCGTTTCGACGGCCTTTCTGCCGCGCGAAAAGCGGCGTGAGATACTGGGCAACCTCGACAAGATCCGGGTGCCGGCAAGTTACCGGGTGGCCGGGCATGAGTACCGGCTGCTGGCCAGCGGCAACACGCACTTCGCAATGTACAACAAGCTGATGCCCTGGGACCATCTTGCAGGCACGCTCATTGTCGAGGAGGCGGGCGGCTATGCCAGACGGCTCGACGGTTCGACGTACCTGCCCAGCCACAGCAGCGGCGGGGTGCTGGTGACAACCGACCCCCAGACCTGGGACTTGCTCCGGCGGGATGTGTTTACGCTATAGTCGTGCATCGAGGCGGGAGGCCAGCCGGAGATGGACGAACAGAGCTACTGGGCGATTGCCGAGCGCGACATCGAAATCCAGAACCCGGTGACGGACCGCAAGCTCCGGCTGCTCGACGACTACTGCGACATAAGCAGGCCCGGACTCAAGGTGCTGGACGTCGGCTGCGGCAAGGCGTGGGTCATGCGGCGCTGGGCCGAGAATTTTGACATCCACGGGACCGGGCTCGAGATCAATCGGCGGTTTGTGGATGAGGGCAAGCGGCTGGCCGCGGCGGCCGGGGTTGGCGGCAAGGTGCAGTGGGTTCACGGCAAGGCGCTCGATTTCAAGCCGGAGCCGCAGGGCTACGATATCGTGATGTGCCTTGGCGCGGTGTTTGCGCTGGGCGGGTTGGCTGAGGCGCTCGAATGGATGGCCCGGGCGACGAAGCCGGGCGGGACCATGGTCATCGGCGACATCACCCTGAAGCACCGGCCGTTGGTGGCGGACAAACCGCTGCCGCATGACGCGCTGGAGATGATTGCGGTGATCGAGCGGCACGGGGCGGAAGTCTCGGCCACGATCAGCGCCTCGGAGGCCGACTTCGAGCGCTATGCCAGCCACCACCGGCACGCGACATTGGTCTGGGCCCGCGAGAACCCGGCGCATCCGGATACGGTCGAGGTGCTGCGCAAGAGCCGGGACGACTGGATGACATTCCAGCGCGTGATCCGGCCGCAGCTCGGCTGGACGATCTTCGTGGGGCGGCGCGCCGGAGCCTAGTGCGCGGCGTCCTTGCCGTGGGCGTATTGCTCGCCCACGCCGAACAGCCTGCCGCGTTCGCCGAACAGGATGCAGGCAAGCACCAGCGAGCCCATCACCACATAGCCGGTGGCATTGGGCACGAGCGTGCCGTCGAAGTGCTGGCCGATATAGGTGCCGAGCAGGGCTCCACCCACCGTCTGGATGAAGCCGAACACTGACGCTGCCGTTCCGGCGACGGCGCCCAGCGGCTCCATCGAGAGCGAGTTCATGTTCGAGGCGGCCCAGCCGAAGAAGAACTGGATGACGAGCAGCAGGCCGAAGAAGACCGGGAAGGGGACCGGCCCCATCAGCGCCAGCACCAGCCAGACGATGGCCACGGCGAGGTAGACGAGGATCGCGAGGTGGCTCAGCCGGCGCATGCCGAAGTGGCGAACGATGCGGGAGTTGATCAACTGCGCGACGGCGATGCCGCCGGCCATCACCGCGAAGGCGAGCGGGAACATTTCGCCGAGACCGTAGATATCGACGAAAATCTGCTGGCTGGCGGAAATGAAGCCGAACATGGCGCCGAACAGGAACATGCCGGCGAGGCCATAAGAGATGGCCAGCCGATTGGTGAAAACCAGCCGGAACCCCTCGAACACGGAGCGGATGCTCAGCGGACGCCGGTTCTCCGGCTTGAGGGTCTCGGGAAGCCGCAGAAAGCCCCAGAGGCCGATGACGGTCGCGAGCGCGGCCATGAACAGGAAGATATACTGCCACGGGCCGGTGAGGAGGATAACCTGGCCGATGCCCGGGGCGATGATCGGGATGGCCATGAAGACCATGAAGGTCAGCGACATGACTTCCGCCATTTCGCGCCCGGCATAGCGATCGCGCACCACGGCGGTGGCGATGACGCGGGTGCCGGCGGCGCCGAGCCCCTGGGTGAAGCGGATGGCGAGGAGGATGGCGAAGGTCGGCGCGAAGGTCGCGGCGAAGGCGCAGGCGATGTAGATGACGAGGCCGACAAGCAGCGGGCCACGGCGGCCGAAGCGATCGGTGATCGGGCCGAAGGCGAGTTGGGCGAAGCCGAATCCGAGCATGTAGGCGCTGACGACGAGCTGGCGTTCGTTCTCGTGGGTGATGCCGAGCGCTTCGCCCATGTAGGGGAGCGCGGGCAGCATCACGTCGATGGCGAGCGCGTTGAGCGCCATGAGGGCGGCAACAAGAGCGATGAACTCGACGCGGGAGAGGCCCCGGGCCGGTGTGGCAGTCGATGTCATTTCAGCGTCCTGGGGCCATGGGGGAGTACGGCCGGTAAGGGAGGCGGACCATGAACTCATGGTCCGGGATTGGCAAGCCGCGGGGGCGGTCAGGCGGCCGCGGGCTGGAAGCTCGCATCCTTGCGCTCGACGATGGGCAGGTGGATGGCCGCCGAGGCGAGGCCGAGCACGATGCCGAGATACCACACGATCGAGTACGAGCCCGTCTGGTCGAAGGCATAGCCGCCGAGCCAGACGCCGAGGAACGAGCCGAACTGGTGGCTGAGGAAGGCGATGCCGTAGAGCATGCCCATGTAGCGCGCGCCGAAGAACAGCGTCACGAGCCCGGCTGTCAGCGGCACGGTGGAGAGCCAGAGCAGGCCAATGGCGGCGGAGAAGACCAGCGCGCTGACCTCGGTGACCGGCAGGAAGACGAACAGTGCGATGGCGATGGCGCGGGCGAGATAGATCGAGGCGAGCAGCAGTTGCTTGGGCAGCTTTCCGCCGAGATAGCCTGAGGTCAGCGAGCCGACGACGTTGAACAGCCCGATCACCGCGATCGACCAACTGCCGATTTCGGGCGGCAGGCCGCACTGCACGAGATAGGCGGGCATGTGGACGTTGATGAAGGCGATGTGGAAACCGCAGACGAAGAAGCCGATCACCAGCAGGCGATAGGAGGCATAGTCCCAGGCGCGCGAAAGGGCCTGCATGAAGGGCAGGTCGGCCTGTCCGGTAGTGTTCGCGGCGGATTTTCCGCGCAACGCGACGGTCAGCGGGATCAGCAGCAGCAGGCCGCCGGCAAGGTAGAGCAGGGCGCTCTGCCAGCCGAAGGCGGAGATGAAGCCCTGACTGATCGGCGCGAACAGGAACTGGCCAAAGGACGAGGCTGCGGTGGCGATGCCGAAGATCAGCGGGCGGCGCTCCTGCGGCACGTTGCGGCCGAAGGCAATCATGACGATCGAGAAGCTCGACATCGCGATGCCCACGCCGACAATGACGCCGGCCGTGATGTTGAGGATGCTGCCGGTGGGGGAGACCAGCATCAGCACGAGGCCCACGGCGTAGAGCAGCAGGCCGCCAACGATGACGCGGCTGGTGCCATATTTGTCGGCGATGGCGCCGGCGAATGGTTGCGCTAGGCCCCAGATGAGATTCTGGATCGCCATCGCCAGGCCCCAGGACTCGCGGCTGATGCCGAGGTCGCCGGTCATCGGCAGGGTAAAGAGGCCGAGGCTGGTGCGCACGCCATTGGTCACCGCCGCGATCACGCAGCCAGCGATGATCAGGACGAGCAGCGGCGTGGCCGTGGCGCGGGCGGTCGTGGCAATGGACGACATGGGCAATATCCGGTGGAAACCGTCGAAAGGTACGTACCTACACCCCGAAGGCGGAGCGGCCAAAGCGCAAACTTGTCATGGACCAGATCACCCGAATTGATGCCTGAATAGGAAATGCCCGCGGCGTGGCGGGCATTTTACGCGTTCGGCAGCGTGCGGGGACAGATCAGGCGGTCTGCTTGACCGCGATGCCGTTGTCCTCGAAGTGCTTCTGCAATTCACCGGCCTGGAACATCTCGGTGACGATGTCGGCGCCGCCGACGAACTCGCCCTTGACGTAGAGCTGGGGAATGGTCGGCCAGTTGGTGTAGGCCTTGATGCCCTCGCGCAGTTCCTGATCCTCGAGGATATTGGCGCTTGAATAGTCGACGCCGAGGTAGCCGAGGATCTGCACGACGCGGCCGGAGAAGCCGCACATCGGGAAATCGGGTGTGCCCTTCATGTAGAGGAACACATCGTTGTTCTTCACCTGCTCTTCGATGCGGGTGTTGATGTCGGACATGGCGAACCTGCCTTTCGATGGTCCGGGGCGGGCCGGACGGATGCTGTTGGTGCCTAGATAAGCCTGGAGGCTGGCGCTGTCGAGGGCTTCATCGGCTTGTGACGATGGGCTGTCAGTCCGGGGCGCGGGTCTGGATGGCGAGGGAGTGGAGAACGGTGCCGAGGTCGGTGCCGAAGGCGGCGTTGACCAGCTGGTGCTGCTGCACGCGGGACTTGCCCTTGAAGGCGGCGGAGGTGATGGTCGCCGACCAATGGTCGTTGTCGCCGGCAAGGTCGCGCAGCTCGACGGTGGCGTCGGGCAGGGCGGCCTTGATGCGGCGCTCGATCTCTTCGGCAGGCATGGGCATGAGGGTGGGCTCCTAGCCGCGGTCGTCGGTCGGATTGATGCAGCACTCGCCGTCGGAACGGGCCGAGAAATTGGCGATGATGAACTCGACCACCGGCCGGGCGTCCGCATCAATGCTGCGGTCGTATACGCATTCGATGGCGTAGGTGCGGCCGCCGTCGACGGCCTCGGCGTGGATCACGTTGATCGGCACGTTGACCGGGGAATTGTCGCTCTGGCCTTCATAGTGCAGGGCCGGGCCGCTGGAGAAGGCGGCGACACCCTGCTGGACCAGCTTGAACCCGGGAAAGTCAGGGCTCCAGCTTGCCTCGATCCCCGCGACGTCGAGCGACTTGGCGGCTTCCTCGGCGGTCCAGTTCTGCGCCGTGGACGGCACAGCGAACACATCGCACTGGAAGAACTTCTCACCGGACGGGCGGAGCGTGAGGATGGTCTCGGCGTTGCCGTCGTCCACAGTCTGCAGGATGTTTGGATAGTAGATCGTATAGGGCAGGTCGTCGGTCAGGCCGGCATCTCGGAGGATCTGGACCTGCTGATCCTGTGCAAAGGCCGGAAAGCTGAAAGCCACAATAGACAATGCAATTGCTGCGCGCTGCGCGAGCCCAGATTTACGCATGTTACTTCTCCTTTGGCGCCGCTCAACTTACCCCGCAAAACGACACGAAGATGACCGTAACGGAAAGGTTTTGGACTGCCCACCCTTGATTTTACGGCGGGTTTCAGAGCTGGGGATTACTCCCCAGCCATATAGTCCGGGAACCAGGACTCGTGGGCGTTCCGCAGCTCGGCGACCGGAATGGCACGGGCCTCGCCCAGCTTCAGGGAGGTGCCGCCGGTGGTGCCGATCCACGGCACGAAGATGCCGGTGTAGGGATAGATTTCTTCGTAGAAGTAATCGAGCTTGTCGGCCGCGAGGGTGACGACGTAGCGGCCCTGATCCTCGCCGAAGAACAGCGGGATCGGGTCGCCGCCATCGAGCTGGTTGACCTCGGCGCCGATGCCGGAGGCCATCGCCATTTCGGCGAGCGCCACGGCAAGCCCGCCATCCGAGCAATCGTGAACGGCCGTCGCGAGGCCGTCGCGGATCAGGATGCGGACGAGATCGCCGACCTTCTTTTCGTGGGCGAGATCGACGGGCGGCGGGGTGCCTTCGGTGCGGCCGAAGAGATCGCGCAGGTAGAGCGACTGGCCGAGATGGGTGCCCCACCAGTCGGGGGCGCCGAACAGCAGAATCGGCTCGCCGGCGGCGGCGAAGCCGATGCGGGTCGTCTGCTTCCAGTTGGGAATAAGGCCGACGCCGCCGATGGTCGGGGTCGGCAGGATGCCCTTGCCGTTGGTCTCGTTGTAGAGCGAGACATTGCCCGACACGACCGGAAATTCGAGGATGCGGCAGGCTTCGCCGATGCCTTCGACGGCCTTGACGAACTGGCCCATGATCTCGGGGCGCTCGGGATTGCCGAAGTTGAGGTTGTCGGTGATGGCGATGGGATCGGCGCCGACCGCAGTGAGGTTGCGCCAGCATTCGGCCACGGCCTGCTTGCCGCCCTCATACGGATCGGCCTCGCAGTAGCGCGGCGTCACGTCGGACGAGAAGGCGAGGGCCTTGGTGGGGTGGCCATCGACGCGGATGACGCCGGCGTCACCGCCCGGCAGCTGCAGGCCGTTGCCCTGGATCCAGGTGTCGTACTGCTCGTAGACCCAGCGGCGAGACGAGAGCGCCGGGCTGCCGACCATGCGCAGCAGCGCGTCGGCGATGTCCATCTGCGGGATATCATCGGCGGCGAGCGCGGCGGGGATGACGGGCTCGGTCCACGGGCGGCTGTATTCGGGGGCCTCGTCGCCCAGTTCCTTGATCGGCAGGTTGGCGACTTCCTCGCCCTTCCACATCACGCGGAAGCGCAGGTCATCGGTGGTGATGCCGACGGTGGCGAAATCGAGCTCCCACTTCTCGAAGATGGCGCGGGCCTCGGCTTCCTTCTCAGGGTGGAGGACCATGAGCATGCGCTCCTGGCTTTCCGAGAGCATCATCTCGTAGGGCGTCATCTGCTCTTCGCGGACCGGCACCTTGTCGAGGTTCAGCTCGACGCCGAGGTCGCCCTTGGCGCCCATTTCGACGGCCGAGCAGGTGAGGCCGGCGGCGCCCATGTCCTGAATGGCGATGACGGCGCCGGTCTGCATCAGCTCAAGGCAGGCTTCGAGCAGGCGCTTTTCGGTGAACGGGTCGCCGACCTGCACGGTCGGGCGCTTTTCTTCGATGTCGTCGCCGAAGGCCGCGGAGGCCATCGTCGCGCCGCCGACGCCGTCGCGGCCGGTCTTAGCGCCGAGATAGACGACCGGCAGGCCGACGCCTTCGGCCTTCGAGTAGAAGATCTTGTCGGCGTCGGCGAGGCCGGCGGCGAAGGCGTTGACGAGGATGTTGCCGTTGTAGCGTTCGTGGAACTCGACCTCGCCGCCCACCACGGGGACGCCGAAGGAGTTGCCGTAGCCGCCGACGCCGGCGACGACGCCGGAGACGAGATGGCGGGTCTTTTCGTGCTTCGGATCACCGAAGCGCAGGGCGTTCATCGCCGCGACTGGGCGGGCGCCCATGGTGAAGACGTCGCGGAGGATGCCGCCGACGCCGGTCGCCGCGCCCTGGTAGGGCTCGATGAAGCTCGGGTGGTTGTGGCTCTCCATCTTGAAGACGAGCGCCTGGTTGTCGTCGATATCGATGACGCCGGCATTCTCGCCGGGGCCCTGGATGACGCGCGGTCCGCTGGTCGGCAGGGTGCGCAGCCACTTCTTGGATGATTTGTACGAGCAGTGCTCGTTCCACATGGCCGAGAAGATGCCGAGCTCGGTGAGGGTCGGGTTGCGACCGATCAGCTGCAGGATCTTGCCGTATTCGTCAGGCTTCAGGCCGTGGTCAGCGACCAGTTTCGAGGTGATGTCGACGTTGTTGTCGTAGGTCATGCGCCAGCGATTCCGGAGGATTTGCCCCTCCATAACCGATAGGGCGGCGTGGGGCGAGGGCTTCTGCCGATTATCAGGCGTGCAGATTTGCCGGATGGCCGCGGGGCCTCCGGTTTCGGCGGTGTTTTGCCGCGAAAGACGCGGCGCGGGCGAGGCATCGCCTCGGTGCGGGGTAGTCCCGCAGGGTAGAAAGGTGAGGTTTTGCCTCGCCCAGCGCGATCGGGGTTGTGGCCCCGATGGTGTCGCGGCGGCGTTGTACGCCGTGGCACGCAAGTTCCGCGAAAGACCGCTGCCGGTCTCTCGCCTCCCTCCCACGGTCCGATCAGCGGCCCGTAGCTATCGGCGCGCCATGCCCTCTGTACGCTTCAGGGTCACTGGCACCATCGGCTCGACCCAGGACGGCGGCCCGTCCTGCCCGAACCCTCCCCGCGATGCTTCCGTGTGCATCGCGCACCGGGGAGGTGAGGGCAATTTCTCATGGGGGGAATGAGGGGGGATAAGAATCTTTTGGCAGTCGGGAATCCTCTCCTGTGCGAAGCACGGGGGAGGGGACCACGCGCAGCGTGGTGGAGGGGGCGGGGCTGGACGCGGTGTCTTTGGCCGCCCCCTCCACCGGCTGTCAGGATCTGGCGTGGGCGCGCGTCGGGTGCTGACTTCGCCCCCCACCCTAGCTCTGCCAGGGGCCGTTGGCCCTAGCGGCGCTACCCTCCCCGCAACGGGGAAGGGTGAGGCGGTTCAGCGCTTTTTGGCGAGGAGGCGGTCGAGGGCGATGGTGGTGGTGAAGAGGATCAGGAGGAGGGCGAGGACGGCGAGGATGTTGAGGGCGACGGCGGGGTAGCCGAGGCGGTGGGCTTCGAGGATGGGGTAGGGGTACTCGTTGATCACGGCGCCGCGCAGCATGGTCCAGCCGAGCCAGAGGGTGGGCGGCAGGAGCATCCAGCCGAGGTCGGTGAAGCGCAGGCGACCTTTTGGCTGAAACAGCAGCCACCAGAGGATGTAGAGGCTCGGGGTGATGTAGTGGAGCATCACGTCGGCGAGCTTGAACCAGCCCTGCGGGTCCCAGGTGGCGGCGAGGATGAGGTGGTAGAAGCCCATCACCAGCGTGATGGCTCCGAACATCATGCCGCGCGTCACCGGGTTGCGCCACCAGGTGAGCCAGCGCCAGCGCGCGAGATCGCTCAGGTAGATCAGCACCAGCATGAGGTTGGTGAGGATGGTGAAGAACGTGAAGAAGAAAAGCAGCGCGCCGGGGAGGCTGTCGCCGTTGGCGAGGCGGGCGGGGATGGTCAGCGAGAATTGCAGGAGCAGCGCGGCGAGGCCGAGGAACAGGCTGAGGAGAGTGGCTGCCCCGCGCGCCGTCATGCGGGGGCGGTTTGGTTGCGGGCAAGCAGCCGGTCGAGCCCGACCAGCAGGGCGCAGAAGATCGCGACAAGGACGATGAGGATGGCCGCGCCGATGGCGACGCCGCCGTAGCCCACCTTGGTGACGTTGATGATGTCGTACGGGTATTCGCCGGTGATCGCGCCGCGGACCAGCGCGTAGGCGAGGTACCCGAGGCCGGGGAGGAGCATCAGCGGCACCTGGCGCGGACGCAGCGTGCCGTGGCTCGAAAGCGCCGCCCACCAGACGAGGTAGAGGAAGGGCGAGACGTAGTGCATCAGGATGTTGGAGACGAGCAGCCCGCCCTCGAAGTGGTAATTGGGGGCGAGCATGAAGTGGTAGAACACCATCACCAGCGTGATGCTGCCGGCCATCGAGGCGCGGCCGACCGGATGGCGCAGCCAGCTCAGCCATCTCCAGCCCGTGAGCTCGGACACGTAGCACAGAATCAGCCACAGGTTGGTGAGGTGGGTGAAGAAGCTCCAGAAGTAGACGAAGGTGCCCACCGGACCGCGCGGCGGGCCGCCGGTTTCCGTCGGTGCCCACATGCCGCCCATGATCAGCTGGAAGTTGATCCCCAGCCCGATGAGGCCAGCGAGAATGGCAACCAGCGCGTAGGGGCGGCGAAGGGCTGACACGCTTACGCGACCTGCTGCAGCATCCCCGTGAACAGGGCGCGGCCGTCGATGCCGCCGTGTGCGGATTCGATGAGGTTTTCCGGGTGGGGCATCAGGCCGAGGACGTTCTTTTCGGCGTTGAACACGCCGGCGATGTCGTTGATCGAGCCGTTCGGATTGGTGCCCTCGGCATAGCGGAAGGCGACCTGGCCGTTGCCCTCGACCTGCCGGATGGTCTCGGCGTCGGCAAAGTAGTTGCCGTCATGGTGGGCGATGGGGCAGCGGATGATCTGGCCGGGCTCGTAGCCGCGGGTGAAGGCGGTGTCGGTGTTCTCGACGCTGAGCTTGATCTCGCGGCAGACGAACTTGAGCGAGGCATTGCGCATCAGGACACCCGGGAGGAGGCCCGCTTCGGTGAGCACCTGGAAGCCGTTGCAGACGCCGAGGACCATCACGCCCTGCGCAGCGCGCTCGCGAATTGTGTCCATCACCGGGGAACGGGCGGCGATGGCGCCGGAGCGCAGGTAATCGCCGTAGGAGAAGCCGCCGGGGATGACGATGAGATCGACGGCCGGGATTTCGGCGTCCTTGTGCCAGACCACGGCAGGGCGTTCGCCGCTGACGTCACTGAGGGCAGCGATCATGTCGCGGTCGCGATTGGAACCGGGGAAGACGACGACTGCCGCTTTCATGGGACTCACCTTGAAACTGAGGGGCGCAGCGGCGGTATAAGCCTTCATGGCGACGTCATCCACTGCGTTTTGGTCGCTGCCGTACACCTTCACCACCAATTGTTTACCATCAGACCACAATTGGTAGGTCGTGGCGTAGTCGCCGATCGCGGTACGGGCTTTGGTGAGGAAGCCGACGGCGCCGCTGCCGAAATCGACGCGCTCGGTGCTGTAGTAGGCGGCGTCACCGCCGAGCTTTGCGGCGTTCGCCGTGCCGATCTCGGTGTAGCGGTCGGCGGTGGTTTCGCCGGAGCGGACGCGGCTGCCGGTGCCGTCGTCATTGAGGATCTGCACCTGCAACATGAGGTTGCCCTCGCAACTGGTGCATAGGCCGATGTAGCTGCCCTCGCGGACGCCGGCGGTCCAGTCGGGCGTGGCGATGCCCTCGATCTCCAGCGCGGCAAGGTCGGGCGCGAGGAATTCGGCGCTGGCGGGGAGGGCGCAGAACGTCAGCAGGGTTGCGGTGGCGGCAGCCGCGAAGAGGTGGCGCATGGCAAGCTCGCAAAACATCGACGCCGGGCTGTAACCCGGCGTCTTGACGAATTCGTGACCGGCGGGGCCGGGATGCCTGCGAGGGCCGGGGCTTAGCCGGCGAAGGGCAGTTGCGCGTAGGAGGCGGCGAGCAGGCCGAGCGTCAGGAAGAACAGGGCGGAGAGCGAAAAGGTCTTGATCATGTCAATTCACGGGTGGTCGGGACGGGGGAGGCATCAACGCCGCCTATGTGCCCCGGCGCTTCTGAACGACAGGTGAATGTCGGTTGCGTGACAGTGCCTGCCGCCGCCGCAGTGGGTTGACCGATGTTGGGGCGAATACTGGTGTGCTTGACATTGCCCCGAACGATTGGCCGATAGACGATCGGCGACGTTCGCCCGTATTGACAAATATCAATGCAGCGCATTCCGCGAATCGTGTTCAACCGGCCAGTTCCTGGCGAGGTTGACGATGTTTGTGCCCCTGTGGGTGATTGCCGTTGTGGTGTGGGCTACCTTCGCGGGGTCTGGCGCGGGGGAGGCTGTGGCGGCGAGCAACGCCCCGCTCGGGTATCAGATCATGTGTCTGAAAACGCCGTCCGAGTGCCGGGGGGGCGGCGCGGAACGGGTCGAGGCCACGCCCGATCTCTGGCGACGCTGCAGAAGGTGAATGACTGGGTCAATCGCAGCATCAAGCCGCAGAATGACGAGGGCGCCGATAGCTGGGATGCAAACGCGACCGTCGGCGATTGCGAGGATTATGTGCTGGTAAAGCGGCGCCGGCTGATCAAGGCGGGCATTCCGCCGAGTGCGCTCAGAATTGCGTTCGTCGAGACGCGCTCGGGTGTGGGACCCGCCGTGCTCGTGGTCAACACCACCAGGGAACAGTACGCGCTCGACAACCTCACCCGCACGATCAAGCCGCTGAAGCAAACCGGCTATCGGGTGGTCTCGATGCAGACTGCCAATCCGGCAAAGTGGCGGTAGGCGCCCGGATCAGGTGGCGATGCGGCGCTTCGCATCGGCCAGCGCCTGTTCGACAAGCTCGTCGCGCGGGGCGAAACGGTCGGCGGGCGGCGTCGCGTAGCCCTCGGTCTGCCAGTGAATGCGCTCGATGGCCTGCAGCACCGGGAGGGGATCGGCGCCGGCGAGTGCCGTCCCGATGAGGCGCGAGCGGAGCGCTTGCAGCTGCACGTCTGCATCATATGCGTAGGACGTGGCGGGGCGATCGGACGGCCAGGCCGCGCCGCCGGTGGCGACGAGATAGCGCAGCGAGACGATGAAGTAGGATGCTTCGCTGAGCAGGTCCTCGTCCAGCGCGCGTTCGCCTTCGGCCGAGGGACCGCTCGCGGCGAGGCGGCGCGCATCTTCGATGAGGGTGGGGGCGATGTCCTCGGGGGCGACGACGTCGAAGGCCGCGCGCAGCAGCAGCAGGGCGGCCCGGCGCTCCATGTAGGAACGCAGCGCGTGCTCGCGATCGGCCTGGCTCATCTCGACGGCGGGAGGAGGGGCGACGGACATGTCGGCGGCGCTGGCGGCGCAACCCGTAAGGATCAGGCCCATCAGAAATGCGGCAACTCGAAAGCGATGCATGATCTCACAAGGTGTTCAACTGCCGCACGGTCCATATAGCAACGCCGGCCACCCGAGGCCACACAGGCAGCGGGCATATCGTGCGCCAGCGTTAATGCCGGGCCGATGTGGCTCTGGCTATTTCGTGCTGATGAAGCGGGGGACTTCGCCGGGTGCGATGCGAACGGCGGTCAGTTGCCCCGTCTGGTAGCATGCGGTGTCCACCGCGATCTGGTTCGGCTGGAGCAGCGGCTGGCGCACGGGCGTGTGACCGTGCACGACCACCGCGCCGTGGTCACGGTCCGACTCGAGGAACTCGTCGCGGATCCACATGAGATCGCCGTCCCGCTGCTGGGCGAGGGCAAGCCCCGGCCGCACGCCGGCATGCACGAAGATATAGCCGGGCATGTCGAGGGCAACCGGAAGCGCCTTGAGGAACGCGAGGTGCTCGGTTGGCACGTAGGCCTCCAGCACCTGCATCTGCGTCTGCCGCCGGCCCTTGCGCAACCAGTCGGCCTGCATCGGCAGGATGCCGTAGGACTGCATCGTTTCCTCGCCGCCGAATGCCAGCCAGTCGGAAATGTTGGCGCCTTCGGTTACGGCGCGGAGCAGCATGTCGTCATGGTTGCCGCGCAGGCAGACCCGCTCGAAGCCGGGCGGCGCCGGCGCCATCAGGTGGTCGATGACCTGCGCGGATTTCGGTCCGCGATCGGTGTAGTCGCCGAGCTGGATGACGTACCGGTCGCCTTCGACACCCGCGGCATCGGCAGCGATCAACGCTTCGAGAGCGAGCAGTTGGTCGAGGCAGCCGTGCACGTCGCCGATGGCGTAGACCACCGAAGGGGCGCGGGACCACGAAAGCCGAGGCAGCGCGGCGGACGCGGGGGCGGGGAAGAATCGCGACAGCAGGGATCTCACGATCGGCGTGTACCCGGGCGCGGGGCGGTGTTGCGGGGTGACGGTCGATGCTGCACGAGGTCGTCCTTGTCCGTGGGCTGGCCGCCGCTCGCGGCGAAGCGGGAGTGGTACCCCCATTGTGCATGCGGGAGGGTGCCGGGACAACGCGCCCGCAGCCGGGAGCGGCTGTCACTCAGCTGTCGCATAATATCGGTAAACCTCGATATATGGAAATGGAACGTGCCATTGATGCCTTCGCCGCTCTCGCCCAGCCGACGCGGCTCCGTGCCTTCCGGCTGCTCGTCGAGCACATCCCGGACGGCCTGCCGGCCGGCGAGATCGCGCGGCTCGTCGATGTGCCGCAGAACACGATGTCGACCCACCTCGCGGTGCTGGGCCGCGCGGGCCTCGTCTCTGCGGATCGCGATGGCCGGTCGATCACCTACAGGGCCGAACTGGGACAGGTGCGCGACGTTGCGGCCTACCTCGTCAATGACTGCTGCGGCGGCCGGCCCGAACTGTGCGAGCCGCTCGCCCAGGATTTTACCAAGACGACGCATGGCAAGGGAGCCTGCAGTGCCTGCTGACCGTGTCTACAACGTGCTGTTCCTGTGCACCGGGAATTCGGCCCGCTCCGTTCTGGGCGAGGCCCTGCTCAACCATCTCGCGGGCGGACGCTTCCGTGCCTGGTCGGCGGGCAGTCATCCCAAGGGCAGCGTGCACCCGCTGGCGCTCGAGGTGCTGGCGGATGCGGGCGTGCCGACCGACGGCCTGCGCTCGAAGGCGTGGGACGAGTTCGCGGTTCCCGGCGCGCCGGAGATGGATTTCGTCTTCACGGTCTGCGACAGCGCGGCCGGCGAGGCCTGTCCGTTGTGGCCGGGGCATCCGATGACGGCGCACTGGGGCATCGAGGA
>Ga0073904_10000499_pt1 | contig 27882 bp, 29 predicted proteins | sample KloWWTrecipitate_FD_66668 | JGI IMG/M metagenome (GOLD analysis project Ga0073904, IMG submission 66668) | Active sludge microbial communities from Klosterneuburg, Austria, studying microevolution and ecology of nitrifiers - Klosterneuburg... | ecosystem: Engineered > WWTP > Aerobic digester >... | reverse complement strand
CAGGTCGGCATACGGCGCATAGGCCAGGCCGCGTCTGATCGATTGCTCGAGGCCGTTCTTCGACTTGAAGAAGCCTTCGACGGTGCGCTCACCGGTCAGGAAGGCGCGGTCGTTGTCGTCGACGTCGCTGGTCACCAGGTCGGCCACTTCGGCATCGGTGCGCGCCAGCAGGATGGTGGGTGTGCCCATCACGTCGGCAGCCAGGCGGGCAGCCACCAGCTTGGCCACCGCTTCGCGCGTGGGCACCAGCACCTTGCCACCCATGTGGCCGCACTTCTTGACGCTGGCCAGCTGGTCCTCGAAGTGCACGCCGGCGGCACCGGCGTCGATCATGGCCTTCATCAGCTCGAACGCGTTCAGCACACCGCCAAAGCCGGCTTCGGCGTCGGCGACGATGGGCGCGAAGTAGTCGATGTCGTCCTTGCCTTCACTCCACTGGATCTGGTCGGCGCGGGCAAAGGCGCCGTTGATGCGCTTGACAACCTTGGGCACCGAGTCCACCGAGTAAAGGCTCTGGTCGGGGTACATCTCACCGTTGTCGTTGGCGTCGGCCGCCACCTGCCAGCCCGACAGGTAGATCGCCTTCAGGCCGGCCTTGACCTGCTGCATGGCCTGGTTGCCGGTCAGCGCGCCCAGCGTGTTGACGAAGGGCTCGGTGTTGATCAGCGTCCACAGCTTTTCGGCACCGCGCTTGGCCAGGGTGTGCTCAACCTGCAGCGACCCGCGCAGGCGCACCACGTCGGCGGCGCTGTAGCCGCGCTGGATGCCCTTCCAGCGGGGGTTCTCAGCCCAGTCCTTCTCGAGGGCGGCGGCTTGCTGTTCACGGGTGGGTCTGCTCATGTCGGGGCTCCGGTTGTTGCTGAAGTGGAATCAAGATTCAACCCTGTCAGGTTAACGCTTGCTCCAAAGCGTGCCAACACTTGTGTCTTATAGAAGACATGAAAAGTTATTCAATAAATTCAACAACTTGACTTCTTGACTTCACGATATGGAACGAGACTCTTCCATATGGCGAATTTTGCTGCGTCGCCGCATGCGTTCGTTTCACATTGTGAAAGTGTGATTTCGCGATGCTGAAACCTGCCCCTACCGCCGAGATACCGCCTGCAACCAGCGCCCATACAGCTGCCTGGCCAGCCCTTGCTGCGCGGGCAGGTGCGACTGCAAGCCGGCGCGCAGCGCTTCAGGGCCCTGCACGGTCGCAGGGTATTGCTGCTGCGCCGCACGCCAGCGTTCGCCCTTGTCGTGCGACCAGCGCGTGACCTTGTCGACATCGACCTCGACGTGGAACTGCATGCCCAGGTGCGGGCCAAGCGCGAACGCCTGATTCGTGCAGACCGGGCTGCGGGCCAAGGCGGTGGCACCAGGCGGCAACTCGAAAGCCTCGAAATGCCATTGGAAGACCGTGGCCTGCGTGCGCTGACCGAACCACGACTGCGGCTGCGCGCCCGGCAGCAGATCGATGCGCTGCCAGCCAATCTCGGGTGCCGGCGAATCCATCACCCGCCCGCCCAGTGCGCGTGCCATCAACTGCCCGCCCAGGCAGTGGCCGATCACCGGCTTGTCGGCATTCACCGCCTGCAGGATCAGGGCCTCGGCCTGGCGCAGCGACGGCAGCGGGTCGTTGGCGCTCATTTCGCCGCCCAGCACGGCGAGCGCTGAAAAGGTGTCCAGCGCGGGCGGGAAATCCGGCCCGGCTTGGGTGTTGCACACCTCGAAAGGCACAGCCTGCTCGCGCAGCCAGTGGCCGAAGTAGCCCGGGCCGTCGGCTGAAAGGTGCTGCAGGATCAGGATGGGCTTCATGGTTCAGGCTCGGATGGTGGGTCTGTCTGATGGGAGGTCGATTGGCAGTTCCAATGGCAGGTCTAATGGCAGGTCTAATGGCAGGTCCGATCAGCCTCCAGTGTGCCGCGCGATGTCCAGCTTTGCCTTCCTGTCCGATCAGCGCTTTCTGAAGGTCGACGCCGCCGCCGACCAGCCCTTCGGCGTCGCCGGCATCGCCTGGGACGGGGCCACCACCAACCGGCCCGGGGCACGGCTGGGGCCGAGGGCGATCCGGCAGGCCAGCCACATGCTGTGTGACGGCATCCACCCGCACTTCGACGTCACGCCGATCGGGCTGCTGGCCGACCACGGCGATCTGGCGCTGCCCAACACCTCGATCGAGGCCATGCGCGCCGCGCTGGCGCCCTTGCTGCCGCCGCTGCTGGCGGCGCAGCACATGGTCTGGCTGGGCGGTGACCACTCGATCACATTGCCGCTGCTGCGTGCCTATCGCGCCTGGCTGCAGCGGCCGCTGGCGGTGATTCATTTCGACGCCCATTGCGACACCTGGAGCGACCACTTCGGCGAACCCAGCGGCCACGGCACCTGGGTCAGCGAGGCGATGCACGAAGGTCTGGTGCTGTCCGCTGGTTTCGTGCAACTGGGCATACGCTCGGCCGGCCAGCGTCAGGCGCGCGATTTTGTGCAAGACCAGGGCGGGCTGATCTTCAGCGCCCGGGCCATGCGCGGGCTGGAAAGTCCGGCCCAACTGCAGCCGGTGCTGCAGACCATCCGGTCCAGGCTGCATTCGCTGGGCAACCCGCCGGTCTACCTGAGCCTGGACATCGATTGCCTGGACCCCGCCTTCGCCCCGGGCACCGGAACCCCCGAACCCGGCGGCCTGAGCAGCAACCAGGTGCTGACCCTGCTCGAGGAACTGGCTGCCCTGCCCTTCGTCGGCATGGACTGTGTCGAGGTCGCACCACCCTATGACCACGCCGAGCTGAGCAGCCAGGCCGCCGCCAACTTCGTCTGGACCTACCTGTGCGGGCGCATCGCGGCTTCATCGCCGCGAGCTTGACCGGGCGCAAGACGAGGCCTGGCGCCAGCCCAAGAATGAGCGCTCAGCGAAGGAGTTCACACCATGACATCAGCCTCGGCCCACTCCGAGGGCAAAGCCCGCCCGTCGCGCAGCCCGGCACCGTCGTTGCCGCGCTTCGAAACCCTTGACCGCACGCATGCACAAACGCTGGACATGCTGGCGCAGTTCGACCGTCTGCTCAGGCATGTCGACGACAACGGGCCCGACGCCATCGCGCGTGCCAGTGCGCAGGCGATCCATGACTTCTTTGGCGCCAGCGCGCGCCAGCATCATGCAGAGGAAGAGCAGTTCGTCTTTCCGCCGCTGCTGGACAGCGACGACGCCGAACTGGTGCAGCACGTGCGCCGCCTGCAGCAAGGCCATGGCTGGCTGGAAGAAGACTGGCTGCAACTGGCGCCGCAGATCGAGGCCATCGCCAATGGCTACAACTGGTACGACCTGACCATGCTGCGCAACGCCCTGCCGGTGTTCACGGCGCTGTACCACGAGCACATCGGGCTCGAAGAGTCCCTGATCTACCCCGAAGCCAAGCGCCACCAGCAGGCGCTGCAGCAGGCGGCTGCCGCACGCGACGACTGACGCCGCGTGAGGGCCCGCGCCACCGGTTTGCGTCGTGCGCGCAGCGGCGTGGCTAGACTTCTGCCCTCGCCCCTGCCGCTGAAACCCCCCATGTGCACCGACCCCGACGCCTTCTGGATGCCGTTCACGAGCAACCGGCAGTTCAAGCAGGCGCCGCGCAGGGTGAAGGCCATCCAGGATCAGGCAGCCGAACTCGATGGCGCGACCACCGGCATGGACAAGGTGTTCTTCACCCCATCGGCCTCGAAGGCGATGGGGACCATGCTGAAGAGGGCCGTCTAGCATCGACCGTGCGCCTGCTGCAAATCGACCAGGGCCTGGCCCGGAACTCTTATTACGCGGCGACGACCCCACGCACGCTGAGCTTCGCGCCGCTGGACGGCGACGTGCGCTGCGACGTCGCCATCGTCGGCGGCGGGCTGGCCGGCCTTTCTGCAGCAATCGACCTGGCACGGCGCGGCCGCCAGGTGCGGCTGCTCGAGGCATGCGAGATCGGCAGCGGCGCCAGCGGCCGCAATGGCGGCCAGGCCATCCACGGCCTGGCCTGCGACCAGGACGTGATCGAGGCCCAGCTCGGACTGGACGACGCACGCCGAGTCTGGAAGCTGTCGATCGAGGCGCTGGACCTGTTGCAGCAGCGCCAGGCCGAGCACGGCATCGACTGCGAATGGCACGCCGGCTATCTGGGCCTGGCCTCCAGCGCGCGCAAGGCAGCGCGGCTGCAGGCCTGGGCCGACCGCATCGAGCAGGTCTATGCCTACCCGCTGCAGCGCCTGCACAGCGTCGACATGCCACGCTGGATCGCCAGCCAGCGTTACCACGGCGGCATCCACGATCCGCGATCGGGCCACCTGAACCCACTGAAATACACGCTGGGTCTGGCGCGCGCCGCCGCGGCGGCCGGCGTCGCTGTGCACGAACACTCGCCGGTACGCCGCCTGCGGCCGGGTGCACCCGCAGTGCTGGAGACGGCTCGCGGCAACGTCAGTGCCGATCAGGTGCTGCTGGCCGGCAATGTGCACCTAGGCGCCGTGGCGCCGGAACTGGCGACGCGCATCATGCCGGTGGGCACCTTCATCGGCTGCACCGAGGTGCTGGACGCAGCATTGGCCGACAGCCTGATCCCGTCGCGCGCCGCAGTCTGTGACAGCAATTTCGTGCTCGACTACTTTCGCACCACCAACGATGACCGCCTGCTGTATGGCGGACGCGTCAGCTACAGCCTGGCCGCGCCAGCCGACCTGGCGGCCAGCATGGGCCGGCGCATGCGCGCCACCTTCCCGCAGCTGCGCGACGTGAAGGTCGAGTACGGCTGGGGCGGCTTCGTCGACATCACGATGAACCGCGCCCCTGATTTCGGCCGCCTGGCCGGCGGCGCCGGCAACATCTACCACCTGCAGGGCTTCTCGGGCCATGGTCTGGCGCTGACCGGGCTGGCCGGTCGCCTGGTCGCCGACGCCCTGTGCGGTGACGCCTCACGCTTCGATGTCTTCACGCGACTGCGGCACCGGCCCTTCCCTGGCGGGCCCTGGCTGCGCACGCCGAGCCTGGTGCTGGCGATGGCCTGGTACCGCTTGCGCGATATGCTCTCGTGATGATGACGAAGGCCGCCGCCCACGCCAGCCCTGAGATGCCACGACGCCCGCTGGTGCTGGTTCCGGCCTGCAACAAGCCAATCGGCGATCACCCGTTCCACGTGGTCGGCCGCAAGTACGTCGATGGGGTTCGACTGGCCGGCGCGCTGCCGCTGGTGGTGCCGCGCGCCGAGCTGTGGGAGCTCGACGAACTGCTCGACCTGGCCGACGGCGTGATGCTGACCGGGTCGGCGTCCAACGTGCACCCGTCGAACTTCGACCAGGTGGTGCACGACCCGGCACTGCCGCTGGACCCGGTGCGTGACGACTGGACGCTGCCGCTGATCCCCAAGGTGCTGGCGCGTGGCATGCCGCTGCTGGCCATCTGCCGCGGCACGCAGGAAGTCAACGTGGCACTTGGCGGCACGCTGCATCAGGCGGTGCACGAAGCCAGCGGCGCATCGGGTGCCTATGCCGACCACCGCGCAGCGGCCAGCGAGCCTGCGCACGTTCAATACGGCCTGGCGCACCCCGTCGACGTGTGCCCCGGTGGCCGGCTGGCGCAGATCGTCGACACCACGCGCTTCGAGGTGAATTCGGTGCACGGCCAGGGCCTCGCGCGGCTGGCACCGGGCGTTCGTGTCGAAGCCACCGCGCCCGATGGGCTGGTCGAGGCTTTCTCGGTCGAGGCCGCACCCGGGTTCAACCTGTGCCTGCAGTGGCACCCCGAGTGGCGGGCTGCCGACAACCCGGAGTCAAGCCGCATCTTCGAAGCCTTTGGTGCGGCCCTGCGCAACTACCGTGACCGTGTGCGGGGCCCCTTGCCTGCTTGATGCCCTGACCGCCGCAGCCCCTCGGCTGCGGCCGAAGATCCCCTGGCGCCCGGCGCCCCTGCAAACCTGCTCAGGCCGCAGTCATGACCACCAGAGACAACTTCACCTTCAGCGACCTCGAGATCTGGCTTAACCAGCACCGCGTGACCGAGATCGAATGCCTGGTGCCCGACCTCACCGGCGTGGCGCGCGGCAAGATCCTGCCGCGCGAGAAATTCACCGAGGATCGCGGCATGCGGCTGCCCGAAGCCGTGGTCGCGATGGGTGTGACCGGTGAGTTCCCCGAAGAGGGGCCGTACTACGACGTCATCTCGCCCACCGACCGCGACATGCAGTTGCGTCCCGACCCGACCACGGTGCGCATCGTGCCCTGGGCCACCGACCCCACGGCGCAGGTGATCCACGACTGCTACGACCGCGCCGGCCAGCTCGTGCCCTACGCGCCGCGCTCGGTGCTGCGCCATGTGTGCGATCTGTACGCGGCCGAGGGCTGGGCGCCGGTGGTGGCACCCGAGCTCGAGTTCTATCTGGTGGCGCGCAACACCGACCCCGACGTGCCGCTGAAGCCACCCGTGGGCCGCAGCGGGCGCAGCGAAACCAGCCGCCAGGCCTATTCGATCGACGCCGTCAACGAGTTCGACCCGCTGTTCGAGGACATCTACGCCTATTGCGAAAAGATGGAGCTCAACGTCGACACGCTGATCCACGAGGTCGGCGCCGGGCAGATGGAAATCAACTTCTTCCACGCTCACCCGCTGGGTCTGGCCGACGAGGTCTTTCTGTTCAAGCGCACGGTGCGCGAGGCGGCGTTGCGCCACGACATGTACGCCACCTTCATGGCCAAGCCGATTGCCGGCGAGCCCGGCAGCGCGATGCACGTGCACCAGAGCGTGGTGCGCAGCAGCGACGGCGGCAACATCTTCAGCAACCCCGACGGCACGCCCAGCCAGGAGTTCTTCTGGTACATCGGCGGCCTGCAGAAGTACACGCCGGCGGCGATGGCGCTGTTTGCGCCCTACGTCAACAGCTACCGGCGGCTGTCACGCTTCACGGCCGCACCCATCAACATCCAGTGGGGCACCGACAACCGCACCGTCGGCATACGCTCGCCGCTGGCATCACCGGCCGCGCGGCGCATCGAGAACCGCGTCATCGGCGCCGATGCCAACCCCTATGTGGCGCTGGCCGCCACGCTGGCCTGCGGCTACCTGGGCATCAAGAAGCGCATCGAGCCCACGGCCGAATGCAAGGGCGATGCCTACCTGGGTGACTTCCAGCTGCCGCGCTCGCTGATCGAGGCGCTGAACCTGCTGCGCGCCGAGACCGATCTGGCCGAAATGCTGGGCGCGGGTTTCATCACCGTGTACAGCGAGGTCAAGGAGATCGAGCACGCCGAGTTCATGAAGGTGATCTCGCCCTGGGAACGCGAGCACCTGCTGCTGCATGTCTGAGGAAACGCCGTGACCACCACCCGCAGCACCCCGCGCAGCACCAAGGACTGGCAGGCCGCCGACGCGGCGCATTTCCTGCACCCCTTCACCGACCACCAAGGCCTGGCCAGCCAGGGCGCGCGCATCATCACGCGCGCCGACAACATCTACCTGTGGGACAACGACGGCCACAAGATCCTGGACGCGATGAGCGGCCTGTGGTGCGTCAACGTCGGCTACGGCCAGCAGGACCTGGTCGACGCCGCCACGCGGCAGCTGCAGACGCTGCCCTTCTACAACGCCTTCTTCCAGACCGCGACGCCGCCGGCGATCGAGCTGGCCGAGAAGCTGGCCGAGGTGTCGCCGCCGTCGTTCCGGCAGGTGTTCTTCTCGGGCTCGGGCTCGGAAGGCAACGACACCGTGGTGCGCATGGTGCGCCGCTACTGGGACATCCTGGGCCAGCCCGAGCGCCAGGTCATCATCAGCCGCAACAATGCGTACCACGGCTCGACCATGGCCGGCGCCTCGCTGGGCGGTATGAGCGGCATGCACGCCCAGGGCGGCCTGCCGATCCCCGGCATCGTGCACATCGAACAGCCCTTTGCCTGGCTGCACGGGCGCGGGCTTTCTGACGATGAATTCGGCAGGCAGGCGGCGTCGTGGCTGCAGGACAAGATCGTCGAGATCGGCGCCGACAAGGTGGCCGCCTTCATCGGCGAGCCGGTGCAGGGCGCCGGCGGCGTGATCGTGCCGCCAGCCAGCTACTGGCCCGAGATCCAGCGCATCTGCGACGCGCACGGCATCCTGCTCGTCAGCGACGAGGTCATCACCGGCTTCGGGCGCACCGGTCACTGGTTCGGCTGCGAGACCCTGGGATTCAAGCCCGACCTGATGACCTTTGCCAAGGGCGTGACCAGTGGCTACATCCCTCTGGGCGGTGTGCTGGTGGGCGACCGCGTGGGCCGCGTGCTGGTCGAGCAAGGCGGTGAGTTCGCCCACGGCTATACCTACTCGGGGCACCCGGTGGCCTGCGCGGTCGGACTGGCCAACATCCGGCTCATCCAGCGCCTGGGCCTGGTGCAGCATGTGCACGACGACGTCGGGCCCTATCTGGCGGCGGCCTTCGAGGCGCTGCGCGCGCACCCGCTGGTCGGCGACGTGCAGACCTGCGGCCTGATGGCGGCGCTGCAGCTGGTGCAGGACAAGGCCGATGGCAACGCCTTCCCTGAATCTTTGGGCGTCGGCATGGTCTGCCGCGGCCATTGTTTCCGCGAGGGCGTGATCATGCGCGCCGTCGGAGACCGCATGATCATCGCGCCGCCGCTGGTGATCACACGCGCGCAGATCGACGAGATGATGACGCTGATCCGGCGTTGCCTGGATCTGACACTTGCCGATGCCCAGCGTCGCGGCTGGCTGCGCTGACCCGCAAAGCGGTGCGATCCGGCCCGCGCATTGCTTAGACTGGGACCCGACCGCCCCGACCCTGTCGTCCCTTCAGGAGATCCCTTCATGACCGCGATGTCGTCCCGCCCGGCCGCCTGGCTGGCCGCTGCAACACTGGCACTGGCCGCCGGTGTCTTGCACGCCCAGGAGGAGGAAAAGGTCCTCAACGTCTACAACTGGTCGGACTACATCGCCGAAGACACGATCCGCAACTTCGAGAAGGAAACCGGCATCAAGGTCCGGTACGACAATTTCGACAACAACGAGATCGTGCATGCCAAGCTGGTGGCGGGCAGGACCGGCTACGACGTGGTGATTCCATCGTCCAACTGGGCCAAGCTGCAGATCGAAGGCGGCCTGCTGCGCAAGCTGGACAAGGCGCAGATCCCGAACCTGAAGAACCTGGACCCTGCGATTCAGAAGCAGCTGGCGGCGATGGACCCGGGCAACGACTACATGGTCGACTGGATGTGGGGCTACACCACCGTGGGCATCAACGTCGACAAGGTCAAGGCCGCGCTGGGCGGCATGCCGATGCCCGACAACGCCTGGGACCTGATCTTCAAGCCCGAGTACATCAGCAAGCTGAAAAGCTGCGGCGTCAGCTTCCTCGACTCGGCCACCGAGATCGTGCCGGCGGCGCTGCACTACCTGGGTAAGGCTTCGTTCAGCAAGAACCCGTCCGACTACGGCATGGCGGCCAAGCTGCTGAAGTCGGTGCGGCCGCACATCACGCTGTTCAGCTCGTCGGGCTACATCAACGACCTGGCCAACGGCTCGATCTGCGCTGCTTTGGGCTGGTCGGGAGACATCAACATTGCGCGCCAGCGCGCCATCGACGGCAAGACCGGCAACAACATCCAGGCGCTGCTGCCCAAGACCGGTGGCCTGCTGTTCTTCGACGTGATGGTGATCCCGGCCGACGCGCCACGCCCGGGCAATGCGCACAAGTTCATCAACTACATCCTGCGCCCCGAAGTGCATGCGGGGCTGACGAACAAGGTCTTCTACGCCAACCCGAACACCGGATCGAAGCCGTTCGTCAAAGCCGAGGTGGCGAACAATCCGACCGTCTTCCTGTCGCCGGCCGAACTGGCCCGCATGGTGCCGCCCGATTCGCTGAACAACGACCTGCGGCGCCTGATGACGCGCACCTACACGAGCTTCAAGACGGGGCTCTGATGGACGAGGTGGCGCAGCCGGCGTTCCTGCAGATCCAGGACGTCGTCAAGGATTTCAACGGCTTCAAGGCGGTCGACCGCGTCAGCCTGGACGTCGCCAAGGGCGAGATCTTTGCGCTGCTTGGCTCGTCGGGTTGCGGCAAGAGCACGCTGCTGCGCATGCTGGCTGGGCTGGAAACGCCCACCTCGGGCCGCATCCTGCTGGCCGGACGCGACCTGGCCGAGATGCCGCCCTACGAGCGGCCGATGAACATGATGTTCCAGAGCTACGCGCTCTTTCCGCACCTGACGGTGTGGGACAACATCGCCTTCGGTCTGCGCCGCCAGGGCGTGCCCAAGCCGCAGCTGGCCGAACGTGTGGACGCCATGCTCAAGCTGGTGCAGCTGGCCAGCTTTGCGCGGCGCAAGCCGCACCAGCTGTCGGGCGGCCAGCAGCAGCGCGTGGCGCTGGCACGCAGCCTGGCGCGTCAGCCGCAGCTGCTGCTGCTTGACGAACCGCTGGGCGCGCTGGACAAGAAGCTGCGCGAGGAGACGCAGATCGAGCTCGTGAACATCATCGAAAGCGTCGGCGTCACCTGCGTCATGGTCACGCACGACCAGGAAGAGGCCATGACCATGGCCGGCCGCATCGCCGTGATGAGCGAGGGTCGATTCCTGCAGGTCGGCAAGCCCGGCGAGATCTACGAGAACCCGGCGTCGCGCTTCGTGGCCGACTTCATCGGCAACGTCAACCTGATGGACGGCCGGCTGACGGTGGACGAGCCAGACCACGTGGTCATCGACTGCGCCGATTGCCGCCACTACGTGGGCCACGGCATCAGCGGCACCGAGGGCATGGCGTTGACGGTGGCACTGCGGCCGGAAAAGATCCACCTGTCGCGCAACCCGCCGACCGCCGAGGGCAGTGACTTCAACCGCGTGGCCGGCACGATCAAGGAGATGTCGTACTTCGGCAGCTTCACGGTGTTCCAGCTGCAGCTGGCCAGCGGCGCGCGGCTGAAGGTCAGCCAGTCGAACGTGCAGCGCCACCGCGACGACAGCTTCACCTGGGGCGACTCGGTGTGGGCGCACTGGTCGCGCTCGGCCCAGGTGGTGCTCACGCAATGAAGGCCTGGAAGAACAGGCTCGGCAGCCTGGCGCGCCTGCTGTTCAGCGGCCGCAGCACGGTGATCGGCATCCCCTACGCGTTCTTGCTGCTGTTCTTCCTGCTGCCGTTCTTCATCGTCTTCAAGATCAGCGTCTCGCAGATGGAGACGGTGACCTTCAAGGACATCCTCACGCTCAGCGACGGCGTGCTGCAGTTCACCATCAAGCTCAGTAACTACGTCTTCATCACCGAGGACGCGCTGTACTACAAGACCTACATCGCCAGCCTGAAGTACGCCGCCGCCACCACGCTGCTGTGTCTGGGCATCGGCTACCCCTTTGCGTACTTCATGGCGCGCGCGCGCACCACCGTGCAGCCGGCGCTGCTGATGCTGGTGATGCTGCCGTTCTGGACCTCGTTCCTGCTGCGCGTGTATGCCTGGCGCGGCCTGCTGACCGAAGGCGGCTGGGTGGCCGAGGCGCTGCAGGCACTGGGCATCGACCATCTGTTGGCCGCCGCCGGGCTGATCCCGGCACCGGGGCAGCTGATGCACACCACGTTCTCGCTGGTGCTGGGCATGACCTACACCTACCTGCCCTTCATGATCCTGCCGCTGTACAGCAACCTGGCGAAGATGGACCTGCGGCTGCTCGAGGCCGCGGCCGACCTCGGCGCATCACCCTGGGTCGCGTTCTGGACGATCACGGTGCCGCTGTCCAAGGCCGGCATCATCGCCGGGGCCATGCTGGTGTTCATTCCCTGTGTCGGCGAATTCGTCATCCCCGAACTGCTGGGCGGCCCCGAAACCTTGATGATCGGCCGCGTGCTGTGGGACGAGTTCTTCAGCAACAACGACTGGCCGATGGCGTCGACGGTGGCGGTGGTGATGATCCTGCTCATCATCGTGCCGCTGGCGATCTTCAACAAGTACCAGGCCGAGGCCCAGGAGCGCCCGACATGAAGGCCGCCACCCTGTACCGCGGCTTCGGACACAGCTGGCTGGCAGCGGGCTTCATCTTCCTGTACCTGCCGATCGTGGCGCTGGTGGTGTTCTCGTTCAACGACTCGCCGCTGCCCAACGTCTGGCGTGGCTTCACGCTCAAGTGGTACGTGCAGCTGGCCCGTGACACCGAGATGATCAACGGTCTGGTGTTGAGCCTGAAGATCGCTGTTCTTACCGCGTGTGGTGCGGTGCTGCTGGGCACGCTGGCCGCGTTTGCGCTCGTCAAATACCGGCGCTTTGCGGGTCGTACGCTGTTCAGCGGCATGATCAGTGCGCCACTGGTGATGCCCGAGGTGGTGATCGGCCTGTCGCTGCTGCTGATGCTGGTGTCGGTGCAACGTGCACTGGGATTTCCGGAGCGTGGTCTGGTCACGATCTGGTTCGGCCACCTGCTGGTGGGCACCGCCTACGCCACGGTGGTCATCCAGGCCCGGTTGCAGGACATGAACCCGCAGCTGGAAGAAGCGGCGATGGACCTGGGTGCACGCCCGCAGCAGGTGTTCTGGCTGGTCACGTTGCCGCTCATCACGCAATCGCTGGTGTCGGCCTGGCTGCTCACCTTCACGCTGTCGCTCGACGACGTGGTTTTGTCGGCCTTCCTGTCCGGCCCGGGCTCGACCACCATGCCGCTGGTGATCTTCAGTCGCGCCCGACTCGGCCTGAATCCCAGCGTGAACGCGGTGGCCACCCTCACAGTGGCCGTGGTCAGCGTGGGCGTGATCATCGCCAGCTACCTGATCGCACGCGCCGAACGCCAGCGCAGCCTGGAGATGGCCGCGGCCAACCGCGCCTGACGGCTGCTGCGGGCATCGAGACACCCCACCCTGACCCCGAGGAGAACACCGATGCGCACGACCGTCCACACCGTGATGGCCCGAACCGCGATCGCCCTGGCCGCCACGGCCAGCCTGCCCGCCATGGCGCAGAGCAACGCCGAGCTGCTGCAGGAGCTGCGGGCGCTGAGAGACCGTGTGGTCGAGCTCGAGAAGAAGTTGCAGGCCGCACCGGCTGCGGCGGCGACACCTTCCCCGGCGGCCGGCCAATGGGGCATGACGCCCGAGCAGGCCAAGGAGCTGAACCGCGTGGCGATCAAGGCCGAGTCGCTGCAGGACAGCTTCAGCGATCTGGGCTACAAGGGCTTGAAGTTCAGCGGCTCGATCGATCCGACCTACATCTTCAACCGTCGGCAGGACAATTCGAGCTTCGTGCTGCTGAACAGCGGTGGCGCGCGCTACAGCTACGACAACTCGTACTTTGGCATGGCTGTGCTCGATCTCGAGAAAGAGACCGAAAGCGGCACCAGGTGGAAGCTGACGTTGGCACCCGAGCGCGGCACCGGGTCGCTGTTCAACGGCGGCTCGATCGTGCATGAGGCCTCGGTATCGATCCCGCTGGGCGATCTGCAGACGCGGCTGTGGCTGGGGCAGATCCCCGACTGGACGGGCTACGAGTACACGCTGCCCAAGGACAACAAGCTGATCACGCACAACCTGCTGTTCGACACCATGGCGCCTACCGCCTACACCGGCGCCGTGCTCGACCTGAAGAGCGGCAAGTGGTGGACCCGCATCGGACTGGCCAACACCAACACCGCGCGGGCCACGCCAAGCAACAAGACGCCGGCACTGATCTACCGCGTCGACTACGCCAAGGGCGAGTACGACGGCTTCGGCTTCACGGGGCTGCACGGCAAGGCCGCCAACTTCGCCGCCGACGGCAGCTGGACCGACGCCGACGGTGTGAGCCAGACCTTTGCCGAGGCCGGGCGAGACACCCGGGTTGACCTGCTGGAGTTCGATGCCTACTTCGTGCGTGGCGACTGGTCGGTGTTCGGCCAGGTCAGCTACGGACAGCAGGCCAAGGCGGCGATCTTCAACAGCGACGGGCAACTGCGCGACGCCCGCTGGTGGGGCCTGTCGGGCACGGCAGCCTACAAGTTCACGCCACGCCTGGAAGGCGTGCTGCGAGCCGACTACGTGGCCAATCCGCGCAACGGCGGTGGCCTGCTCGGCTACAGCTTCGACGACGGCATCAACGGCATCGGCCGCGGCCTGCTGAGCGACGGCAGCTTCGCCAAGGGCGAGGACCGCGGGACCAACCGCTGGGCGCTGTCGCTGGGCATGAACTACCTGGTCGACGAGAACACGATCTTCAAGCTCGAATTCCGCCACGACGGCGCCACCCAACCGGTCTTCGAGTCGATCAGCGGCGGCGCGGTGCGCGGCTACGTCAAGAGCAACCAGCTGCTCGGCGCGTCGATGGTGGTCAAGTTCTGAGCGCCACGCCCTGGGCGGCCTACGGCTTCCTGGCCGTGGCCATGGCGCTGGTGGGCAGTTATGTCGGGCTGTCCAAGCTGCTGGTGGCGGTGTTTCCGGTCTTTCTGCTGGCCTGGTTGCGCTTTGGCATCGCCGCCGTGGCCATGCTGCACTGGGTGCGGCGTGTCCCCGGCGAAGCCAGCTTGTCGCGGCACGACCGCTGGCTGCTGTTCTGGGAAAGCTTTCTCGGCAACTTCCTGTTCTCGATCTGCATGCTGTATGGCGTGGCGCTGAGCTCGGCGGTGGCCGCCGGTGTCGCCATGGCCGGCATTCCAGCCGCGGTGGCGCTGCTGTCGTGGCTGTTTCTGCGAGAGCGCATCGGGCCGCGCATCGGGTTGGCGATCGCCTGTGCAGGCACGGGCATGGTGCTGCTGGCCGTGGGCCGCGGCAGCACGACCGATGGCGCCGTGTCGCCGCTGGGCTTTGCACTGCTGCTGGGTGCGGTGCTGTGCGAAGCCTGCTACGTGGTGATCGGCAAGCGGCTGACCGGTAACCTGTCACCGCGGCGCATCAGCGCCCTCATCAACCTGTGGGGGCTGGCGCTGGTGACACCATTGGGACTGTGGCAGGCGCTCAGTTTCGACTTCGCCACCGTGCGGCCCGCCATCTGGGGCCTGTTGCTGTTCTACGCGCTGGCCGCCAGCATGGTGACGGTGTGGCTGTGGATGAAGGGCCTGGCGCAGGTGCCGGCACCGCGCGCCGGCGTGTTCTCGGTGCTGCTGCCGGTGAGCGCAGCGGCCATCGGCGTGGGCGTGCTGGGCGAGCCGTTCACCACGGTGCACGCTCTCGCCTTCGGCCTGGCGCTGGCCGGCCTGTTGCTGGCCACCTGGCCGGCGCGCTCGACACCGGCGGTCACGGTGCCCGGTTAACCCTTGAGACTCGGCTGCCCGTAGCGGCCAAACCGTTCGAGCACGGACGCCATTTCGTGGGCCGACAGCAGCACCGGCTCGCCAGCCGCCAGGGCCAGCAGGTAGCTCTGGCACAGGGATTCGATCTCGACCGTGACCTTCATCGCCTCGGCCAGGTTGGCGCCGGCGGCCACCAGGCCATGCGTGGCCAGCAGGCAGGCTTTGCGGTCCTGCAGCGCCTGCACGACCGCGCCCGACAGGGCCTCAGTGCCGAACAGGTGGTAGGGCGCGCAGCGCACCGAATCACCGCCGGCCACCGCCACCATGTAATGAAAGGCCGGCAGCTCGCGGCGCAGGCAGGCCAGTGCGGTGGCCTGCGGGCTGTGGGTGTGCACCACGGCCTGCAGCTCGGGCCGGGCGCGGTAGATCGCCTGGTGGAAATGCCATTCCGACGACGGCTGCCAGCGCCCGCGCGATGTGCCGTCGGGGCCCAGCCAGACCAGATCGTCGGGGCCCAGGTCGGCCGCGCCCATGCCGGTGGGCGTGATCAGGAACCCTTCACCGAGCCGGTGGCTGAGGTTGCCGGTGCTGCCGCGATTCAGTCCCAGCGCGTCCAGCCGTTGCAGCGCCGCGATCAAGACGGCACGCAGATCGCGTTCGCTCATGCCGTCACCCTCAAGTGGCGCAGCGCCGCTTCGTCGGCCGCCACCAGGCCATGCTCGGTGATCAGGCCGCTGACCAGCCGCGCCGGCGTGACGTCGAAGGCCGGATTGGCTGCCGCCGTACCGTCGGGCACGAGCTGCACCTCGACCACCGTGCCGTCGGCCGCGCGGCCGCTGAGGTGGGTGACCTCGCGCGCGCTGCGGTATTCGATCGGGATCTGCGCCAGGCCGTCGTGCAGCGACAGGTCGAGCGTCGAGGTCGGCATCGCGACGTAGAACGGCAGCGCGTTGTCGTGCGCGGCCAGTGCCTTCAGGTAGGTGCCGATCTTGTTGCAGACGTCGCCGTGCGCGCTGACACGGTCGCAGCCGACGATGACGAGGTCGACCTCGCCACGCTGCATCAGATGCCCGCCGGCGTTGTCGGCGATCACCGTGTGCGGCACACCCTCGTGCGCCAGCTCCCAGGCCGTCAGGCTGGCGCCCTGGTTGCGCGGCCGGGTCTCGTCGACCCAGACGTGCAGCGGCACGCCGGCCGCGTGCGCCGCGTAGATCGGTGCGGTGGCGGTGCCGCGGTCGACCGTGGCCAGCCAGCCGGCGTTGCAATGCGTCAGCACGTTCACCGGCCCGGCCTTGCGCGCCGCCACCGCCTGCAGCAGCGCCAGCCCGTGGCGGCCGATGGCGGTATTGACCTGCACGTCGTGTTCGGCAATCGCATCGGCCTCGGTCCAGGCGGCATCACGCCGTGCCGCCGGCGCCAGCGGCCGCAAGACCGCCAGCAAACGCTGCACCGCCCAGGCCAGGTTCACCGCCGTCGGCCGCGCCTGCTGCAGCCAGGCCGCAGCCTGCTCCAGCGCCGTGTCGTCGCAGGCCCGGTTCATCTGCAGGGCCAGGCCAAAGGCCGCCGTGGCGCCGATCAGCGGCGCGCCGCGCACCCACATGTCGGCAATGGCACGATGCACGGCCGCGATGTCGCCCAGCCGTTCGACCTGCAGCCGGTGCGGCAAGGCACGCTGGTCGATGACGAACAGCGCGTCGCGCGCCGGCGCCGGCCACAGGGTGCGCATCGCACGACCATCGACCTTCATCGCCGGCTCATTCCAGTACCCGCCCGGCAACCGCCCGCAGCCGATCGACCATGCCGGGGTCGCGGTGTTCGCGGGCGGTGATCAGCGCATGCTGCAAGGCTGTGCGGCAGCCGCAGGCCGGGGCCGTGGTGTCCTGTGCCACCGCGTCGGCCAGTTGCGCCACCAGGCCCCTGGCGCTGGCCGCGTTGGTCAGCAGCACCTTGATGATCGCGTCGACCGTGACGGCATCGTGGCCGGGGTGCCAGCAATCAAAGTCGGTCACCATGGCCACCGAGGCGTAGCACAGCTCGGCCTCGCGCGCGAGCTTGGCTTCGGGCATGTTGGTCATGCCGATCACGTCGCAGTTCCAGCTGCGGTACAGCCGTGATTCGGCCAGCGTGGAGAACTGCGGCCCTTCCATCGCCAGGTAGGTGCCGCGATCGACATGCGGCACGGCCTGCTCGCGCAGCACGGCCAGCACATGCCGACCCAGGCGCGAACACACCGGATGGGCCATCGACACATGCGCCACCAGGCCGGTGCCGAAGAAGCTCTTGTCGCGCGCATACGTGCGGTCGATGAACTGATCGACGACGACGAAGGTGCCGGGCGGCAGATCGGCACGCAGGCCGCCCACGGCCGACAGCGACAGCAGGTCGGTGACGCCCAGCATCTTCAGCGCTGCAATGTTGGCGCGGTAGTTGACCTGCGACGGCGGTATGCGGTGGCCGCGGCCGTGGCGCGGCAGGAAGACCAGTTGCGCCTCACCCAACCGGCCGCAGAACAGCTCGTCCGACGGTGCGCCCCAGGGCGTGTCCATCGCGACCCAGCGCGTGTCACTCAGACCTGGCAGGTCGTACAGACCACTGCCGCCAATGATGCCGAGAACCGACTGGTCGGGCTTGCTGCTCATGCTGATGACTCCAGGCTCAGGGCTTCGGCTGGCCGCGGGTTGCCGGCATGGGCACGCAAGTGCACCTGCGCCGGGTCGATGCCTTTGAGCCGATGGTCCGACCACACCTGGCGCCATCGGCGCGCGCCCGGCTGGCCATGCCACAGGCCCAGCATGTGGCGCGACGCATGGCTCCAGGGCGTGCCGGCGGCCGCCAGCTTCTGCAGGTAGACCACCATGTCGCGCTCGACCGTCAGGCGATCACCCAGACGCGGCTCGGCGCCGAGAAACATCGCATCCCAGTCGGCCATCAGCCAGGGGTTGTGGTACGACTCGCGCCCGACCATCACGCCATCGACATGCTGCAGCTGCTCGGCGATCTGTTGATTGCTGGTGATGCCGCCGTTGATCACGATGATGAGTTCAGGGAAGTCGCGCTTGAGCCGGTGCACCAGCTCGGGCCGCAGCGGCGGAATCTCGCGGTTCTCTTTCGGCGACAGGCCCTGCAGCCAGGCGTTGCGCGCATGCACGATGAAGACGCGGCAGCCACTGCGCGTGGCCAGCGTGCCGACGAAGTCGCGCACGAAGTCGTAGCTGTCGACGCGGTCGATGCCGATGCGGTGCTTGACCGTGACCGGAATGTCAACCACGTCCTGCATCGCTTTCAGCCCGCCGGCCACCAGGTCGGCCTCGGCCATCAGGCAGGCACCGAAGGCACCGCGCTGCACACGCTCGCTGGGGCAGCCGCAGTTCAGGTTGACCTCGTCGTAGCCCCAGTCCTGCGCCAGCCGGGCGCAGCGCGCCAGGTCGTCGGGCTCGCTGCCACCGAGTTGCAGCGCCAGCGGCTGCTCCACGGGGTCGAAGTCCAGATGCCGCGGCACGTCACCATGCAGCAATGCCCCGGTGGTCACCATCTCGGTGTACAGCCGGGTGTGCCGCGTGATCTGGCGATGGAAGACGCGGCAATGTCGATCCGTCCAGTCCATCATCGGCGCGACCGACAGGCGCCAGGGGTTGAGAGGTCCAGGGTTGAGCACGGAAGATCTATTCGAAGGACGGTTCAGGCTACGGATGCAACGAAAGCAATCGCCCATCGTCAGCCTGCCGATTTTGCATGGCCTTCGCGAAGCGACTTGCAGCACTGCTGCGCACACGCGAGGTGCAAGGGGCGATATGGGGTATGGGGCTGTCGACATTCTTGACAGGGTGCGCGGCCGTCCTCGACCGCGCAAGCCGAGGGTCGCGGCAAACGTCATCACCGTTGTCGCAGGCCGCGGCCTCAGTGCAGGCGCCGCATCAGTCGCTGGCATTGGCGTTCGCCAAGCTGAAGACCGTGGCAGCCGGTCAGGTGGCGCGCCAGCAATTTGCCGCTCCAGCGCTGCTGGCTGTAGCCGCAAGCAGCCGGGCTCTGGCGCAACAAGGCCACCAGCTCCTGCTGCACATGGCTGGGAACCCGGCAGCTGGGGCCGCATTGAAGGCGGTCGCGCAGGCCGGCCAGGCCCTTGGCCTGATAGGCATGCACCCAGCGCTCGACACTGCGCGGGCTGTCATGAAACCAGCAGCCGACCTCATAACAGCTGCAGCCGCCTGCGACCAGCAACACCGCGTGCAGACGATGCAGGTAGCGCGCCTCCAGCGATGCCCGGGCCATGAGCACAAGCTCGGTCGTCAGTGCCTGTTCAGGTACGGGACGCAATGGCCGCATGGCGGTCTCCGGTTGCCTGCATCGTATGCGCCACGATACGGCGTGCACAGCCGCGCTGACGGCCCACCCGCGCATGCAGGCGCAAAACCTGCATGCGCGGTGCCAGGCACCGCGGCTCGATCGGACAAAGCCGCTGCACAGCGCGTGGTGGCCCGGGAAAACTTCGGGAGGGACAGACGATGCCATCGAAATCAAGGCAATGGTTCGGGCCGCTGGCGCTGATGCTGGTTCTGGCAAGTGCAATCACGGCGTCGGCCTGGGCCAACCCGACCAAGCGCGACGGCGTGATCGGCCCGGTGGCCTTTGCCAGGGGCAGTACGGTCACGGTCTACATCGACATCGACCCGAAGTCCAAGCTCGATGCCGGTGATCCTGAACGCCGCGACCGGGTCGGCGACGCCAGCAAAGGCATCGAGGGCTGGGTGACGCCGCTGGCCGACATCGGCCAGGTGACCTTGAAGGTGGTCAAGCTCGACGGCAGTGGCAATGACCCCGCAACCGGCAAACCGCCGGATCTGACGCAGGCGGGCTCGGTGCATGTGGTCTGGGAAAGCTCTGAAGTCATCGAGGCGAAAAAGGGCAATGCCCAGGCCTACAGCGACGAGCCCTTGGCCGCAGGCTTCGACGACGGCAAAGGACATGTGGCCGACGCGCAGGCAACGACGGGCGCCGTGATCCACCTCAACGACGACGCCACCGCCAACACGGCCAAAGACAAGGACCTGGCGACCAAGAACGCGGTGCACGAAATGGGACATGTGCTGGGCCTGGACCACAGCGCCGTGAATGCTCCGGCCAACGTGATGAACCCGAAGACCGAACTGCAACCGGCAAACGCCACGCCCACGGCCGAAGACCTGAAGGAGATGAAGAACGTCTACGCCAGTGCCAGCGGGCCTGATCGTTTCGACATCACGGCCACGGACACCAGCGTGGCGCTGGGCGCAGGCCTGTACCGCTACAGCTACGACCTGCTCTACAACGCCGGGCCTGATTTCGGCCTCTTCCAGGTGGGGCTCGGCGCAGGCGTCGAGCTGTTCGACATCGAGGTGCCCGAGGGCTGGGAGTGGATCCGCAACGGCAGCGTGCTGAGCTTCGATCCGACCGAACTGGACGGCGATGTGCCCTACCTCAATGCCACCTATCCCGAACTGCAGATCTCGTTCGTCGCCAATGGCTTGCCTCAGGCGCAGCCCGCCTGGGTCGGCCGCCTGACCAGTCTGACAGGCCCCGCGGCAGTGGATGCACCGGCCACCCTACCGCTGCTGTTGGCCGCCGCAGTGGCTGCCGCTGCCACCTGCCGAACTCGGCGGTGGACGAGCGACCCATGCCACGCTGGGCGCGCTGAACCCGCTGCTGCCTTCAGCCTGGTCGACCTGCATAACACCCGACCCTTGGTCCGCGCCATGGGTAAGATTGCGGTGCGCGCCCACCCCGACAAGCTGAGACCGTGGGGCTGCAGCTTCACAGCGCGATCCCGTGCAGCCCGGTGAAGGCCGCCAGCAGCAACAGGGCCCAGATGCCCACCACCCAGGGCCGCGCACCGCCCAGCGACTGCGCAATGTCGCGGTTCACGGTGTCGTCGGCGCAGCCCCGGGCGAGCTGCGCGAAGGCGGGACCGAAGGGCCGTACCCTTACGCGAATCATCAGCCCGCAGAACACCGTGGCCGCGAACGCGGCCAGCTTCAGCGCCAGCCAAGGTGCGGGCTGCGCCCAGGCCTGGGTGAACCCCATCAACGCCACCACCAGCAGGCCCGCCACCAGGGCCACGCGCCAGGCAAAATCAATGCGCACCAGCATGGTCAGCCCCGGTTGATGATGCAGCATCAGCACCATGCCCAGCCAGGCCGCGCACAGGGTCCACGCCGCCACCACAGCCGCCAGGGGCAGCGACAGGAAACCGCTGGCCACGGCCAGGTGAAAGCCACTGGCGACGGTCAGTGGCATGGCCACGCGCGGCGCCAGATCGGTGGCGGCCATGATGCGCGCCGCCGTCACGCGCGCCTCGGGCGACAGATCACGCCGCACCACCAGCCCTGCGGCGTAGAACGTGCCCAGGTCACCGCCCAGCCAGTACACGAAGCACAGCAGGTGCAGAAGTTTCAGTGCCGCCATCATGCCAACCAGCCCCGGGGGCACAAGCTGCAGTGGCCAGTCTGCAGCGACTCGACCCTGATCAGGTCGGGGTCCGGGCCGCCCACGATCACGCCGCCGGGCGACGCCACCACCCTGTTCGTCATCTCTTCCGCCCGGATCGCCGCCGGCGAACGCTCTTGGGTTTTCATGCGCTTGCTTGCCTCCATATCCCGCCGAGTCGTTTGCAAGAGTCTTGCCATGTGTCCCGGGTTCAGAACGGCCTCGCCGCGTCGCAAAACCATTGCTTGAGGCTTCTGTTGAAACAGGGTCGGTGTTGCTGCAACGCTGGCGGTCGTTGCGACGTGGGCCACGCCTATCGAAACCGTTGGCAGGGTCATGGCGAGGCTGGACAAGGTTGATACCCGGCGCCGCCGGGGTCTTCACCCGCGCCTAGACTTCAACAAGCATGAATGCCGACTCGCCGACGCCTTCGATTTCGACGACTTCACGCGCCGGGTGCGAGCCACGCCACAAGCGCGCGAAAGTTGCCAAGGCGCTGGACCTTCGTTTCATGAGAGAAGGAACCATGTTGACGGTACAAGCACGCCCCGATGTTGCCGCCCGCGACGCAAGGCGAAAGCCCGCTGGCCAAAACGCACGCCGAGGTGGCCGCCGCCCTGGGTCAGCGCCCATCAAGAGCGTGCCCGATGCCGTGTGGTGCTGGTCGGTGACATGCGCGCGCGACGTCGACGCCCTGCCCGGCCTGCTGCCCGAAGGCGGCTCGGGCGACCAGTTCTTTGGCAAGTCGGTGGCCCGAGTTTGCCTGTGCATCAATCCTTGACCCATATGGAGACCGCCATGCCTTCCGTCTTTTTCGACCACGCCACCATCGATGCCTGGATCGCCGAGGATGCGCCACTGCTCGACCTCACCACGCACCTGCTGGCCGTGGGTGGGCAATCGGCACGCATCAGCTTTACGGTCCGGGGCGACACGGTGGCGGCCTGCACCGAGGAGGCAGCGCGCCTGGTGCAGCACTGTGGCGGGCAGGTGCAAAGCTGCGTCGTCAGTGGCACCCGCGTGGCGCCCGGCACGGTGCTGCTGGTCGCCACGGGTGCGGCCGCGGGCCTGCTGCGCGCCTGGAAGGTGGCGCAGAACCTGCTCGAATACGCCTGCGGCGTTGCCGGCGCCACGGCGCGCATGGTGCAGGCCGTGCAGGCCGTAGCCCCTGGCGTGGCGGTGCTGACCACACGCAAACACGCACCGGGTCTGCGCCGCATCGCGCTCAAGGCGACGCTGAGCGGCGGCGCCTTTCCGCACCGTCTGGGCCTGGGCGAGACGGTGCTGGTGTTTCCGCAGCATCGCGCATTGGTGGGCGACTGGACCACGTTGACGGCGAAGCTGGCAGCTGCGGCACCTGCGCTCGCCGAGAAGCAATGCGTGATTGAAGTGGCCTCGCTGGAAGACGCGTTTGCCGCCGTCAGCGCGGGCGCCGACGTGTTGCAGTTCGACAAGGTGACGCCAACGCAACTGCGCGCGTGGTGCCAGCAGCTGCGGCAGCGTCATCCGCAACTCGGGCTGCTGGCTGCCGGCGGCGTGAACAGTCAGAACGCCACCGACTACGCCACCAGCGGCGTCGATGCGCTGGTGACCAGCAGCCTGCACCATGCGCCGCCGGCCGATATCGGCGTGCAGGTGGCGCCGGCGTAGCGCGAAGGTCCACTGCTGCACAGCGCAGCCGTCACGATTCGTCGCGCCGCACCGCACCGCGCGCCCTACCCCGAGCCTTGATGCCCGCGCTCAGATGATGCGGTCGGCGCGGTAGGCGGCCAGCTCATCAGCACTACAGCCGAGGGTCTGCGTCAGCACCTCGTCGGTGCAGTCGCCGAGCACAGGCGGCGCCCGGCGATACACCGGTGGCGTGTGCTGCAGGCGCAGCGGGCTGGCGATGGTCGCCACCGCACCGCCATCAGCTCGCTGCATGTCGACGCGCAATTGCCGGTGCCTGACCTGTTCATCGTCGAACACCTGCGCGTAGTCGTTGATCGGCCCGCAGGGCACACCACGGGCCTCCAGCCGGGCAAGCCAGTCGCCGCGGCTGCGCGTCAACAGCGTGCGCGCCAGGTCAGGCACCAGCTGCTGCCGTCCTGTGATGCGCCCGCTGACCTTCGTCCAGCGCGCATCAGCCGCCAGATCCGGGCGTTCGATGGCGGTGCAGAACTGCTGCCACTGCGTGTCGTTGCCTACGGCGACCACGATCTCACCATCGCTGACGACGAACACCTGGTAAGGCACCAGGCTGGCGTGCGCGTTGCCATAACGCGCCGGCACCTTGCCGCTGGCGAGATAGCCGGTGACCTGATTGCCGCCCAGCGCCACCACACAGTCGAGCAAGGCCATGTCGATGTACTGTCCCGCGCCCGACACCGTGCGGTGCTGCAGCGCCGACAGGATGGCCACGCTGGCGTACATGCCGGTCATGACGTCGGCGATCGCAATGCCGGCCTTCTGCGGGCCGCCGCCGGGCAGATCGTCGCGTTCGCCGGTGATGCTCATCAGCCCGCCCATGGCCTGGAAGACGAAGTCGTAACCGGGCTTGTGTGCGCTCGGGCCATCCTGACCGTAACCGGTGATCGAGCAATAGACCAGGCCCCGGTTGAGCGCTGACAACGCCGCGTAATCGAGCCCGTAACGTTTGAGGTCACCGATCTTGTAGTTCTCGATGACGACGTCGCTGACGGCTGCAAGCCGGCGCACCAGGTTCTGGCCGGCCGGGCGCGAGATGTCCACCGTGATGGACTTCTTGCCGCGATTGGCCGCGGCGAAGTAGGTCGAATCGGGGACGTCGCCCTCGGGGCTGGGCATCCAGGGCGGACCCCAGGCCCGCGTGTCGTCGCCGGCGCCGGGGCGTTCGACCTTGATCACCTCGGCGCCCATGTCGGCCAGGTTCTGGCTGCACCAGGGGCCGGCCAGGATGCGCGACAGGTCCAGCACCCGCAGGTGCGACAGCGCCCCCGGGCCGTCCGGTTTCATCGCGGCTTGTCCGAGCGCAACGCTCATTGGTCGATCTTCACGCCGGCCTCACTGACCACGCGCGCCCACTTGCTCAGCTCGGCGTCGACGAAGGCCGCGAACTGCGCCTGCGTCATCGTGCCCGACTCGGCCCCCAGCTTGGCGAACTGCTCGCGAATGGCCGTGCTTTGCAGCGCCTGCAGCACATCGCCAGCGATGCGGTCGCGCAGTGCCGGTGCCATGCGCCCCGGGGCGTACAGGCCGAACCAGGCCGTGGCTTCGAAGCCCTTGAGCCCGGCTTCATCGATGGTCGGCACGTCGGGCAGTGTCGCTGAGCGCTTCAGCGACGTGACGCCCAGCGCCCGCAGCTTGCCGGCCTTGATGTGCTGCAACACGCCGGGAACCGAGTCGAACATCATCGGGATCTGCCCGCCCAGCAGGTCGTTCAGCGCCGGCGCCGCACCCTTGTAGGGCACGTGCACCATGGTCACGCCGGCCATCGACTTGAACAGTTCACCCGACAGGTGGTTGGCACCGCCCGTGCCCGACGACCCGAAGTTCAGACGGCCGGGCTGTGCCTTGGCCAGTGCAATCAGCTCAGCCACCGAACGGGCTGGAAAGCTGGGATGAACGACCAGCACGTTCGGCACCGTGGCCACCAGTGCGATCGGCGTGAAGTCGGCGCGCGTGTCGTACTTCAGGTTCTTGTACAGCGCCGGGTTGATGACGTGGTGCGTGGCCGTGAGCATCAGCGTGTGGCCGTCGGCCGGCATGTGCGCAAGCTGCTCGGAGAAAATGGTGCCGCTGGCCCCGGACCGGTTTTCCACCAGCACGGGCTTGCCCCAGCGCTGTTGCAGCTCGGTGGCCAGCTGGCGCGCCAGGATGTCGGTCGTGCCGCCGGGCGGAAACGGCACCACCAGCTTCACCGGTTGCGTCGGAAAGTCTTGCGCGTGCAATGCAAACGGGACGGCGGCGAAGCCGCACAGCATGGCCGCAGCCAGCCGGGCCTTGAAGGTTCTGAGGATCTGCATCGGGGCTTCCAAAAGTGGTTGGCAAAGCATGGCCGTCAGGCAAGTGTGGCCGCGCCACCTTGACTGACACCACACGGGGTTTTCAGACCGCGGCGGGAAACTCGACCATCGCCTCGCCGACCGCAACGACCTCGCCGCGCTGGTTGTGGACCTGCACGTCGAGCGTCAGCCACCAGCTGCCCTGGCTTTCCTGGGCGGCAGCGACCACCGCCGTCGGGGTGATGGTGTCGCCGGGCTTGACCGGCGATTTCCAGCGCGTTTCCAGCCGGCGCTGGATACCGCCCAACGGATACAGCCAGTCGGTGAGCATCGTGGTGATGAGGCCGAAGTTGTTCATGCCATGCATGATGATGCCGCCGAAGTTGGTGCGACCGAAATCGCCCTTCATGTAGTCGTCGTCCAGGTGCAGCGGATTGAAGTCGAGCGAGGCCTCGCAGAAGTCGCGGATCGATTCGCGGGTGGGCGAAAACGGGGTGCCGCCGATCTGGTGGCCGGGGGCGATGGAGAAGGCAGCCATGGTCGGGTTGTCAGTGGTCATCAGAACGGACGGATGGTCCAGCCTCGGCCGGCGCAGATCACCTGGTCGTGCTGGTTGAAGAACACGTTGTCGTGCACGACGAACAGGCGGTCGCGCTTGATGAACTTGTCCAGCGCTCTGGCTTGCAGCCGGATGGTGTCGCCGGGGCGGGCCGGCAGGTTGTAGCTCCACGACTGCCCCGCATTCACCGTGCCCGGGCTGCGCATCCAGTCGTCACTGGGCGTGCAGGCGAACATCAGCAGGATGTGGATCGCCGGTGGTGCGATCAGGCCCTTGTAGGGCGTGGTCCGCGCGTAGGCCTCATCGAAGTACAGCGGGTGCAGGTCGCCGACCACACGGCAGTACTTCTGGATCGCCTCGAGCGTCAGCACATAGGGCAAGGTCTTGCGGGGCTCGCCGGGAATGATCTGTGCCCAGGACTTGCGCAGGGCGTTGTCTTTCCAGAAATCGGTTTCGAAGGTCGGATCGGGTGGTGCCATGCTTGGTCGGTTTCAGTGAGAGGGTGATGGGTGTTAGGATTGACCGCTTAGCGGATATAAATGTCCGCTTAACGGCCATTTTCAGAGCCCGGCCCACAAGCTGTCAAGGTATCCCCCATGGCGACTCCGGAAAGCGAAGCCTTCGTGCGCAGCTTCGCGCGCGGGCTCAAGGTGATCGAGGCCCTGGGCCAGGTGCCCGGCGGACAGACCCTGGCACAGGTTGCCGAACGGGTGGCGCTGCCACGCACGGCGGTGCGGCGCTTCTTGCTGACTCTGGTCGACCTGGCGTTCGTGCGCAGCGACGGCAGGCACTACTGGCTCACGCCCAGGGTGCTGCGCCTCGGGCTGTCCTACCTGTCGTCGCTGCCCTATTGGCGCGACGCGCAACCGGCGCTGGAAGAACTGTGCGCACGCGCGCAACAATCCTGCGCCCTGTCGGTGCTGGACGATGAGGACATCGTCTACGTGCAACGCCAGCACACGCAGCGCATCCTGCCCATGAGCCCCTCACTGGGCAGCCGGCTGCCGGCCCATGCGGTGTCGATGGGTCGGGTGTTGCTTGCAGGCCTGGCCGACGATGCGCTGCAGGCCTACCTCGAACAGGTGCGGCCGGTCCGCCTGACCAGCGCCACCGCGGTCGACCGCGATCAGTTGCGCCAGGCCGTGCTGGCCGCCCGCGCCCAGGGCTGGGCCTGGGTGGACGGCGAACTGGACGAATCGATCTGCGGGCTGGCGGTGCCGGTTCGTGACCTAGATGGTGCGACGATGGCTGCACTCAACGTCAGCCTGCCCGCCGGAGCGTTCACGCAACAACAGGCGGTCGATCGGTTCCTGGGTGACCTGCGCGTCACTGCATCGCGCCTGCGTGCAAGCTCGCGCTGACCCGCATCAGCCCCGGATCTCGAACACGCCGAGCTTGCGGTGCAGAGGCGCCTCGTCGGCGATGAACAGGAAAGCCGGCAGGTCGGTCGAGCGGTTGGTCAGCGTCACGGGGGTGTAGCCCGGTGCACAGCAGGTATCGGCTTCAGCCAGGCTGAAACGGCTGGCCTCGACCGTCAGGTCCACCCCGCCTTCGATGAGGTGGAACACGCTGGCTGGCGAACGTGCCGGCAGTTGCAGCGTCTGCCCCGGCCGCAGCATCAGGGCATAGAAGCCCAGGATGTTCTGCACGTCGGCGCCAGTCTCGGGGTTGACGTAGGTGACCTGCACCGATTCCAGCGCGGGCTGGTCGGCCGCCATGGACTGCAGCGCGGCCTTGGCA
>Ga0073904_10000496_pt1 | contig 27964 bp, 22 predicted proteins | sample KloWWTrecipitate_FD_66668 | JGI IMG/M metagenome (GOLD analysis project Ga0073904, IMG submission 66668) | Active sludge microbial communities from Klosterneuburg, Austria, studying microevolution and ecology of nitrifiers - Klosterneuburg... | ecosystem: Engineered > WWTP > Aerobic digester >... | reverse complement strand
TCGTCCGGGCTGCTCGCGACGCTCATCGACGAGCTGTTCCGGGTGCCCAGCATCACCATCGGGCAGACGGCGAAGCTGCTGGGCGTCACGCCCGCCGCGGCGTCCTACAATCTCAAGAAGCTGGTGGACCTCGGCATCGTCGCCGAAGCGACGGGCCGGACTCGCAACCGCATCTACATCGCCCGCGAGATTCTCGGCTTCCTCGGCCGGGACGTCACCGACGCCTCGCATCCATGACCCCGCAGAGCGGCGGCGCCGCGCCGTTCGTGTGATGAGGCGACTTGGGCTTCTTGGCGCGCCCGCGTCGTTGGGCCGCGAACCGTTTCCGCCCAGGTCACCGATTCAACCGCAATCACCGCAAACCGCAATCACCGCTATTGACACCTCAGAAGCAGAAATTGTAGAGTCGCCCCACTCCCCATCCCATCAGTCGTCTCGGCGTCGATACAAGTGTCTCCGGCGGCACTTGTAAGGAGGGAATCGCTATGCGCAGGTTCGCGGTTGCGTTGCTCGCAGGTCTATTCGTGCTCGTGGCTATTCCAGGCTTTGCCCAGGAGGGCATCTCGACGCTCAAGGGAAACGTGGTTGACCAGCAGGGCGGCGTGTTGCCGGGCGTGACGGTGGTCGTGACCCACATGGAAAGCGGAGTCTTCCGGCAGGTCGTCAGCAACGCCGACGGCTCGTACTTCGTGACCGGTCTCATACCAGGCCGGTATCGGATCGCGGCGGAGTTGAGCGGCTTCAAGAAGTACGAACGGCCGAACGTCCAGCTGGAGGTGGGCAAGACCGTGTCGCTCGATCTCACGCTCGAGGTCGGCACGCTGGAAGAAACCGTCACCGTGACGAGCGCGGCGCCGCTGATCGACCTGACCGCCAAGTCGGTGGGCGGCAACGTGTCCGAGTCCGAGATGACCGAGCTGCCGAACCCGTCGCGCAACGCGCTGGTTCTTGTCGGCCTCATGCCTGGCGTCGTTGTTTCGAGGGGCAGCTTGTACGCCAGCGACAACCTGAGCGTCAACGGCCAGAGCAACACGAACAACAACTTCATGGTCGATGGCGCCGGCAACCAGGACGACTATCTCGGCGCGGACTACGGCGGGCAGACCCGCACGGCGATCGAGTCGGTTCAGGAGTTTCAGGTTCTGACCGGCCAGTTCGACGCGGAGTTCGGCCGCACGACGGGCGCGGTCGTCAACGCCGTCACCAAGTCGGGCACCAATCAATTCCGTGGCAGCGCGGTTTCGGTGTTCACCAACGCGTCGATTACGGCGAAGGATTTCCTCGTCAAGCAGAACAACCTCGCGAAACCCGAGACCAGCAAGCTGGAGTGGGGCGCCACGCTCGGCGGTCCCATCGTCAAGGACAAGGCCCACTTCTTCTACAGCATCGAGCGGGTCCTCCTCAAGGATCCGCGACGCAACACGTTTGCCGTCCGCCCGGAACTGGACTACGCGACGACCCAGGAGACGAAGGTGTGGAACCACTTGTGGCGTTTCGACCACCAGGTCAACGCCAACAACACGTGGGGCATCCGACACGTGGTCGAGTGGTCGCCGACCTACGACCAGATCTCCGGCAGAATCACGCTCGCCAGCAAGGTGGATGAGAAGGACCTCGACCGGACGACCGTGGGTACGTGGAACTCGGTGTTCAGCAACACCCGGTTCAACACCTTCAAGGCCTCCACGACCTACGAGAACAACGGCTTTGCCTCCACGGAATACTACTCCGGCACGCCGCAGGACCAGTTGCCGCCACGGCTGAGCATGCTGACGTTCACTGACGGGACGACGACCTCGGCGGGCGCCCGGATCAACAAGAATTTCGAGGCCAACGACACGTTCTCGTGGTTCGTGCCCAGCAAGACCCGCGGTGAACATCAGTTGAAGATGGGCGTGCAGTTCATCATGGCCAGTATCGCGTTGCCGAGCGACGCCAACCGGAACGGGACGTTCTCCTTCTCGACCGACAGGGCCTTCGACGCCAACGATCCATCCACCTACCCGGAGCGCTTCAGCATCCTGGTGCCTGACGGCTCGACGGCCTATCAGCGGCAGTACTCCTACGGGATGTTCCTGCAGGACAAGTGGAGGCTGACCGACCTGACCATTGACATCGGCCTGCGCTACGACCTCGAGATCACGAAGATACAGCCGAAGGACAATCCGCTGATGACCCCGGGCCAGTATCCGGTCGACAAGAACAATCTGGGCCCGCGAATCGGCTTTGCCTGGAACCCGGGCGGGAGCACCACGTCCGTGGTGCGAGGCGGCTACGGGATGTTCTTCGAGAAGACCCGGCTCGGAGCAACGGCTGGTTTCGTCTCGCCGTCGAGCACCGTCTTCACGGACTCCTTCACGGCGACCTTCCCCACCAGCTCGGCCGACCCGGGTCCGAGCCAGGGGCAGATGCCTACGAATCCGTACCTGGTGAATGGCCCGGTCGTGAACTGGGCCCTCCTCAACCAGACGTACCCGTCGGGATCGACCCAGCGCAACACCGGCACGGTGTATCTCGACAACCCCGATCGGCATGTGCCGTACATCCATCAGGTGTCGATCGGCTACCAGCGGCAGCTCGCCCAGCAGTTGTCGGGCAGCGTGGACTTCGTCCATTCCTGGACCCGCGATCAGCTCATCACGTTCAATCTCAATCCCGGCGTGCGGGTGAATACGAGCCGCACCGGCAGGATCAACTATACGGACCTCTACGACATCGCGGGTCAGTTGGGGATTTCGCCGTTCGTCAATCCGGTCCTCACCCGACAGAACGTCGGGACGGGGCAGTACTCCGGGCTGAACTTCCAGCTCGAGAAGCGCTACGCCAACAACTGGAGCGCCCGGGTGTCCTACGCGCTGGGTTTCGCGGACGCGAACTTCCAGAACGGCAACCAGACCGACACGAACCTTTTCCAGTACCTCGACGATCCGAGGCTGGACCTTGCCAAGGGCCCAAGCTCCTTCAACCGCCGGCACAACTTCGTGGTGAGCGGGCGTCTCGAGGTTCCCAAGACGCACGGCATGACGGTCAGCGGCACGTATCGCTATATGACCGGCACCGCGTTCACCCTGCTCGACACCACGTTCGACCTGGACCAGAACGGGATTTTGTTCGATCCGATTCCGGCGGGTGACTACTGTGGTGTGGGGACCAACCCCTACTGCGTGACGAACAAGGGTGGCAAGGGCGGCGCCTATGGTCCCAACTATACGCAGACCGACATGCGCTTCGGCTGGCGGTTCCGCCCGCGCGGGAACGCGACGCTCGATGCCTACTTCGAAGTGTTCAACATCCTGGGGCAGACCAACTGGGCGAACCCGAGCGGCGACAAGCGGGAAAACACGTTCCTGCTGTTGACTGCTCTGTACGGCGCCAATGGCTACCCGCGCCAGGGGCAGGTTGGCATTCGGCTCGGCTTCTGATGTAACGTTCGCTCGGTCGGTCGGGGCGGGGCTGGATCGCGAGATCCGGTCCCGCCCGTTTTTGTCGTACTGGAGGAGGGTTTCCATGCGTCGTGTCGGCTCGGCTGCTCGGCTCCTGCAGTGTTCTGTGCTCGCCTTGGGGCTGTTCTATTTCATCGGCTCGGCGGCCGGCCAAATGGCGGCGATGGTCAGTGGGACTGTCACCGACAAGGACGGAAAGCCCGTCGAGGGCGCGCGAATCGTCTTCCACTTCGAGGGCGGTATCAGCCGCGAGTTCGTGGCCCGCTCCGACAAGGACGGCAGCTACGCCCAAGTTGGACTGCAAGCCGGGTCTTACACCGTGGTGGCCGAGAAGGAAGGCATGGGACCCAAGTCCGCGAAGGTCACCCTGCGGCTGAACGACCGCCTCAAGGTGAACTTCCAGTTCACGCCGGAGACGCTGAAGAGCGACCTCGGGGTGGCCAAGGCGTTTCAGGATGGGGTGGCGGCGAGCGCGGCGGGCAGGAACGATGAAGCGATCGCCAGGTTCCAGGAAGCGCTGACGCTGAACCCGAAGTGCTACGACTGCCTGTACAACATGGGGCTCGTCTACACGAAGACCAAGGACTACGACCGCGCGGTGACCGCGTTCGAGGCGGCGGCCGGTGTCAATCCGAAGGCCCCCGATCCCTTCGACGGACTCGCGGCCGTGTATAACGCGCAGCGTAAGTTCGACGAGGCGGCCAGAGCCGGCCAGACCGCAGCCAGTCTGAGAGGGTCGGGTGGCGGCGGGGGCAATGCTACCGCCGTGTTCGATCAGGGGCTCATCCTCTGGAACGCCGGCAAGATCGACGAGGCGAAGGCGAAGTTCGAGGAAACCCTTCAACTAGACCCCAGTCACGGGGAGGTCCACTACTGGCTCGGGATGGCGAAGCTGAACCAGGGCAAGCTGCCGGAGGCGGTGCAGGAGATGGAAGCGTACCTGCAGCGCGAGCCGGGCGGTCGGTTCGCCAATGAGGCGAAAGGGCTGCTGACCCAGATCAAGAAGTAGGCCTTGCCTTAGGACCCCTGTTCGGGCCCTTGACCGCGCGACGAGGGGCGCTCCTTTACCAACGCCTCGATCCGAACGCGATGGTCGCCGAGCATGGAATAGATCACCCGGCGATCGGCACGGTGCTCCTTCACGATCGCCTCGGTCGTGACGCGCATCTCGTGGATGTGCGTGTCCAGGCGTTCGAGCACCAGTTGCATCTTGTCGCCCAACGCCTCGACCGACACGTCGAGCTTCGCGTTGAACGCATCCATCCGGTCTTCCAGCCGGACCATCCGTCCGTCGAGTCCGGTCATTCGCCCTTCGAGCCCATCCATTCGCCCTTCGAGCCCGCCCAGGCGTTCGTCGAGCCCGCCCATGCGGGCGCCCAGCTCGGCGAATCCCTTGGCAACGGTCACCTCAAGCCGCGCCAGTCGCTCATCCACAGCCATGACGTCGTCGGCCATCCTACCATCGTCCTCCTGCACGTCGATGGGGCGTGCACCGAGGGGCTGTGCATGCGACATGCCCACCGCGGCAGGGGAGCGGCAGCTCAGGACGGAGGGTTCCTGGACCGCATGACATCGCAGTCTGTGAACCTCTTGAGGCGGTGGCGCGCGGCAGATTCTACGCTTCCTAGCGTTGGAATCTGAAACGTCGTTCTGATCGTGAAGCCGCGTCCAGCGGAGAATGCGGACGATGTCTGCCGACAGGCCTCAGGGCCACGCCATGCCCGATCGCCTCCTCGACCGACTGATCGCCGACAACCACGATTACCAGCCCTGGGCCGACTCGTCCTCGCTGTCCGCGACCTGGCGAGGCTGCTGGACGAGGCGGGGCGGTTCCATCAGTCGCATCTTGTGGTCGCCGGGGCTGAAGTCCCGGCGCTCCATCGCGAGGTCCCGGCGCTCCATCGCGAAGTCCCGGCGCTGCATCTCGACCTATGCCGATCGCGACATCCTGCAGAGCGGCTGGCTGCTCGGCGAGTCGGTGATTGCGAAGAAGGCGGCTGCCGTGTCGGTGAAGCACGGTCAGGGCAGGGTGGTGCTACTCGGCTTCCGCGGGCAGAACCGCGACCAGACGCACGGCAGGTTCAAGATGGTGTTCAATGCGCTGCTGAACGGGCCGGCGCGGTCGGGGCCTGCGGCGGCGGGACAACAATAGGCCGGAGACGAAGCGCTGAGGCGGCTGAGCGCCAGTACGGCTGCCGGCGGCCTGACGTAAGCTACGCGCATGACACCCTTGCCGCGTACCCTGTCGGCCGCCGTTCTCCTGGCGGCCCTGGCCGTCCCGACCGCGGAGGGAGCCGAGGGCAAGCCCACCGTGCGTGCCATCACGGGCTTTGTCACCATCGACGCCACAAACTACCGCACACAGATCCAGGAGACCGTCACCTTTCTCAGCACGGTCCGAGAGGCGGTTGTCGCGGCGGGATACAACGTGTCCGGGATCCGGATCTCCACGCAGCCGTTTTCGGATTTCACCAAGGGCCTGAGCCGCGCCGACTCGCTGGTGCTTCTGCACAGCATCAACGAACTGGCCGGGACGCTGAAGTTCGCCCCCAATATCGGCCCCGCCATGCTGAAGGACGGCGACGACACGTCTTCGGTGGACCTGCTCATCGACGTCCTGTCGTCGCCCGAGAACCGCCTCAACGCGAACATCATCGTGGCGGGCGAGGCCGGCATCCAGTGGACCGCCGTGCGACAGGCCGCGCGCGTCATCAAGCAGGTGGGCGAGCGCAGCGCGCACGGCCAGGGGAACTTCAACTTCGCGGCCATCGCCATGCTGAAGCCGTACGGGCCTTTCTATCCGGGCGCCTGGCACCCAGGCGGCGGCCCGCGGTCGTTTGCCATCGGCGTCCAGGGCGCCAATGTCGTGATGGACGTCTTCGCGCGCGATCGCGATCCACGCACGGCCGGCCAGGCCCTCACCGGCGCGCTGGCCCTGCACCTGGGCGCGATCGAGAAGGCGGCGATGAAGGCCGGGGAGGGGAGCGGCTGGACCTATGCCGGCATCGATCCCACGCCCGCGCCCGGCGGCGCCGTGTCGATTGGTGCGGCCATCGAGTCGTTCACCGGCGCGCCCTTCGGATCGCCCGGCACCGAGACGGCCGCGGGCATCATCACCCGCGCTGTCCAGGCCGTGCCGGTCAAGCAGACCGGCTACGCCGGCCTGATGATCCCGGTGCTCGAGGAGACGGTGCTGACGAAGCGATGGACGGAAGGCACCTACGGGCTGGATTCCATCCTGGCCTACTCGGCGGTCTGTGCGGGCGGCGTGGACACTGTGCCCCTGCCGGGCGACACCAGCGAGGACGCCATTGCCCGCATCATTGGCGACGTGGCCACGCTGGCCTTCAGGTGGAACAAGCCGCTGGCCGTGCGGTTGCTGCCGTCGCCCGGGAAGAAAGCCGGGGAGATGACCCAGTTCAGCGGCGCGCTGTCGAACGCGATCATCCAGCCGCTGCCGGGGTCGCCGCGGAAGTAGGAGGACGCCGGGACTGAAGTCCCGGCGCTCCACCACTCGTCACGCCGCCGCCGGGACTGAAGTCCCGGCGCTCCACCACTCGTCACACGACGCCGGGACTGAAGTCCCGGCGCTCCGGGGGAGAGAATCTGTAGCGCCGGGACTTCAGTCCCGGCGTGCTCCAATAAAGTCCCGGCGTCGGCCCCTCCTGGATCGGCGTCGTCGCCTAGGCATCGGCCGGCCGGCGCCGCCATAAAAAGTACACCGGCACGCCCATCAGCACGATGATGAGGCCGGGCCACGTCGTGGACGTGCGGTACAGAAAGAGCACGATGAGGATGGCCGCCGCCCCGGCGATGTAGAGCGCGGGCACGACGGGGTAGCCGAAGGCCCGGTACGGACGCTCGGCGTCGGGCCGCGTGACGCGCAGGCGGAAGATGCCCAGGATGGTGAGAATGTAGAAGACGAGCGCGGCCGACACGATGTAGTCGAGCAGGTTGTTGTACACGTTGCCGTAGGCGCCGCTGGCCGCGTCGTAGGTGCGGGGCAGCACCAGGAAGGCCGCCCACAGGCCCTGCAGCCAGAGTCCCCACGCCGGCACCTTCGCGTGGTTCAGGCGGCCGGCGGGCTTGAAGAACACGCCGTCCCGCGCCATCGCATAGTAGGCTCTCGCCCCTGCCAGCACCAGGCCGTTGGCGCAGCCAAACGTCGAGATGACGATGCCCGCGGCCATGAGGCTGACGCCAAGTCCCGGAAAAATGGCTTCGAGCGTCTCGGTGGCCACCCGGTCGGCCGAGGCCGTCTGGATGGCGTGCAGCGGCAGCGTCGCCAGGTAGGCCACGTTGGCCAGCAGGTAGAGGGTGATCACGATCAGCGTCCCGAGCGCCAGTGACAACGGGATGTTGCGCCGCGGGTTCTTCACCTCGCCGGCAGTGAAGGTGATGTTGTTCCAGGCATCGGCCGAGAAGAGCGATCCGGTCTGCGAGACGCAGATCGCCACGATGAGGCCAAAGCCCGACGCGGCCGTGAGCCCGGGCACGATGGGCGAGAAGCCGCGCGGCGTCCAGAGGTCGGCGAAGTTGGCGCTGACGGCCTCCTGGTTCCAGCCGAAGAGCAGGCCCACGCCGATGAGGGCGAGGAGCGCCCCGGTCTTGGACGTGGTGAAGACGTTCTGGATGAACTTGCCGTAGTCGAGGCCGCGCGTGTTGGTCCAGGTCAGCACGGCAATGACGAGCATCGCCACGAGCTGGGTCGTCGACAGCGAAATGGCGTAGCCTGGCAGCAGATGGACGGGCGCCAGCAGGTAGCGGTCCTCCGCGATGCCGGGAACGAAGAGTGCGAGGTAGCGGGCGAAGCCGACCGACACGGCGGCGATCGTGCCCGTCTGGATGACCAGAAAGAGCGTCCAGCCGTAAAGGAATCCCCACAGCGGCGAGAAAGCCTCGCGCAGGTAGACGTACTGCCCGCCGGCGCGCGGCATCATCGCGGCCAGTTCGCCATAGGACAGGGCCGCGGCGATGGTAAGCACGCCCGTGAGCAGCCACGCGACGAGCAACCATCCCGGGCTGCCGAGCTGTCGCGACATCTCGGCCGACACGATGAAGATGCCCGACCCGATCATCGACCCGACGACGACCATGGTGGAGTCGAAGAGGCCGAGCCCGCGGTTGAATTCGGTGTCGAGGGTGGTGGCGTCGCGCGCCGACGGGCGAGCGGCCTCAGCGGCCATGCGGTGAACCCGGGTGGCGGGCATCGTCAGAGACCGTGGCGCGCGACGTGCGGTGGCGAGACATGCCGAGATACTAGCGGGATCGGGGCCCAAATCGCCACAGCAGACGCCCTCGAGCCGCCGGAGGCTCGCGGCCAGGCGCCGAACCGCCCATGCGACGCCTGACGCGCGCCCGACGGGCCGTCGCGATTGGTGATACGCTATAGCTCCCGCCGGTTGTTCCTGCGCAGCGATGCCGTCGTGTTCTGAATAGAGAGGCCCAGGTGGTTCAGTTTCGAGTCGGGTCCTACGTTACGCATTCCAACAAGCCCGAATGGGGCATGGGCAAGGTCTTCTGCGTCAGCGCGCCGTACGTGCTGGTGGCCTTCGAGCACCTGCCGCCGCCCGATCAGTTCAAGCGACTGGTTTCGCTGCCGGGTATGCTGACGCCCGTCGCGGCGAAGGTCAACCCCGTGCTCGACGCCTGGAAGCTTGAAAGCACGCACGATTGCCGCGCGATCAGCGTCGTCGAGAAGCCAAAGCGGAAGAAGAAAGTCGCCGTCGCCACCACCGCCGCGACCACCTGATCTCCAGCGCGCGCCGGGCCGGCCGGCCTGACGCGCGCACCGCCGCAGGCCGATCCGCTTCGCACGGGACGGGCATCCGCTCGTCCGCCCTACCAAGACCCCCAAGAGACCACTGCCGCCGGAGCCTGCGCGGCGGGCTGGTATCATCGATCCCGCACTCCATGTCCTATCGCACGCCGCTCGAAACGCGCCTGGCCAAGAAGACCACGCGCGCCATTGTCGACTTCAACCTGGTTGAGGACGGCGACCGCGTCATGGTCGGCCTATCGGGCGGCAAGGATAGCTGGGCGCTGATCCAGATTCTCGACGTCCTTCGCCAGCGGGCGCCCATCTCGTTCTCGATCGTGGCCGTCAACGTGGACTCGGGCTACGAGGGCTACCAGCACACCGCCGTCGCCCGGGCCTGCGCCGCCCGCGGGTGGGAGTTTCACCGCGAGCACACCGACATCGGAGCGCTGATTGACGAGAAGCTCGACCCGGATGTCACGCCCTGCTCGCTCTGTGCGCGCCTGCGGCGCGGCGTGCTCTACCGCCTCGCCGACTCGGTGGGGGCCACCAAGATTGCACTGGGCCATCACCTCGACGATTTCGTCGAGACGCTGTTGCTCAACCTGTTCTTTGCCGGCGCGCTCAAGGCCATGCCGGCGCGCCTGGTGTCCGACAACCGCAAGCACGTCGTCATCCGCCCGCTGGTGTACGTGACCGAGGCCGAGGCCCGGGCGTACGCGAAAGAGAACGAGCTGCCCATCATCGGCTGCTGCTGCCCGGCGTGCGGCGATCTCAGCCTGCAACGGCAGCGGGTCAAGCGGCTCATCATGGAACTGGAGCGCGAGCACCCCAGCGTCAAGAGCTCGATGATCAAGGCCCTGGCCAACGTGATGCCCCGGCATCTGCTGGACCGGCGTCTCAATCCGCCCGCCGAGCTGCGCGATCAGGTTGCCACCCGCCTGGACGACTTCGCGGACGTGCCCGCCGACGTGCCGCTGATTCCCCTGATGCTCGGGTCGTCGCTCGACGCGGTGCGAGCGAAGCGGGACGGCGGGAATTAGCCATGCGTGCCGTCGTGCAGCGGGTGTCGAGCGCGCGCGTCACCGTGGACGACCGCGTCACCGGCGCCATCGGCCCGGGTCTGCTGGTGCTGGTCGGCGTGGAGCAGGGCGATGGCCCGACCGACGTGGCCTATGTGGCGTCCAAGATTCGTGACCTGCGCATCTTCGAAGACGACGGTGACGAAACGGGACGCAAGCGCATGAACCGCTCGGTGGTGGAGGTAGGCGGCGGCGTGCTCGTCGTGTCGCAATTCACCTTGAGCGGGGATGCGCGCAACGGGCGCCGGCCGTCGTTTATCTCGGCCGCTCCGCCCGAGCTGGCGCGCGCACTGTATGAAGATGTCGTGCGAGAATTGCGGGCGAGCGGTCTGACGGTTGAAACCGGCGAATTCCAGGCGATGATGCAGGTGAGCCTGGTCAACGACGGCCCGGTGACGATCCTGCTCGACAGTCGCAAGACGTTCTGACCGGCTGCGCCCTCCAGAATCCGGATTTCGCGTGCCGTTGCCCTGAACCACCCCCTGAACACAAGACCCTGAGTGGAGGACTCTCAAGCGTGATGCGAGCGAACGCGATTGGCGTGGCCACCGTGCTGGCCACATGTCTCTGGACTGCGTCCCCCGCGTCCGCCCAGCAACGTCCCCTCGTGACCGAAGACCCCGAGACCATCGGGGCCGGCCGGCTCCTCCTCGAGGTGGGCCTCGACACCGAAAAGGACAGCAAGTTCCCGCTGGCGGGCCTGTCGGGCAACCTGTTCGCGGTCCCCAACATCGGCATCAGCATCGGTCTGAGCTCCATCGCTGAGCTGCAGATCGACGGCGGACTCTACCAGCGGCTGTCGATCACCGAGCAAGTGCCCGCGCCGTTGACGCCGCTGCTCGAGCTCGACGGTGACCGGACCTCGTCGGTGAAGGACATTGTCGTGGCCACCAAGATCCGGATGCTCAGCGAGACGGCCGGGCGGCCCGCCCTGGGCGTGCGCTTCGCCACGCGCTTGCCCAACGCGAACAACGAGTCGGGGCTTGGCCTCGACACCACCGACTTCACGGCGCAACTCCTGGTGGGGAAGACCGTGGAGTCCATCCGCGTTGTTGGCAATGTCGGCCTCCTGATTCAGGAGGACCCGACCGAAGCCGCCCGCCAGGACGACCTGCTGGTGTACGGGCTGTCGATGGCGCGCGCGCTGGCCGAAGGCTTCGAGGTGGTGGGAGAGATCAACGGCCGCGCCAACTTCGGCGAACTGGTCAGCGCCGGCGCCGAAGATCGAGGCTTCTTTCGCGCCGGCGCCCGCTACACGCGCGGCGCCGTCCGCGTGGATGGTGGCCTGCTGATCGGTCTGAGTCCCCGCGACCCCGATTTCGGCTTCACGGCTGGTCTCACCTGGGTATTCAACGCGTTCACCGTGCCGTAGGCGACCGGGCCGTCGTAATTTCGGTATCGTTTCCTCTGTCCGCCGTCCAACTTATGCGCCTGGCCAAAGCTCACGCCTACGGTAACGACTTCCTCTTCGTTCCCGCCAACGATGTCGAGGGGCAGCCGCTCGAGGCGTTGTCCAGGCGCCTGTGCGAGCGCAACACCGGCGTGGGCGCGGACGGCGTCATCTACTACAGCGTGCGGCCCGACGGCACCGCGCACATGCGGCTGGTGAATGCCGATGGCAGCCCGTCGGAGCTGTCGGGCAACGGCCTGCGCTGCCTGGCGGCCCTCGTGCTCTACCAGCGAGCGGAGCAGGGCGATCCCCTCACCACGCTCCACGTGGAGACCGACGCCGGCCGTAAGACGCTCACCCTTGCCGGACGGGCGGATGCGAAGTACACCTTCCGTGCCGCGATGGGGCCGCCCGACCACATCACCCGGGAAACGCTGGACGTGGCCGGCGAACGCCTGCCCGTCGTCATCATGACGATGGCCAACCCGCAGTGCGTGGCGCTAGTGAGCGAGCTGCCCGATCGGGCGCGCTTCGAGCGGCTGGGACCCGCGCTGGCGACCCACCCGCGCTTCCCCGCCGGCACCAACGTCGAATTCGCCGTCGTCGAGGCGCCGGCTCGCGTTCGCATCCTCATCTGGGAGCGTGGCGTCGGCCCGACGCACGCCTCGGGTACCGGGGCCTGCGCGTCGGCCGTGGCCGCGGCCGTGGCGGGCGGGGCCGGACGAGACATCGACGTCGAGGCGCCGGGGGGTACGCAGCGCGTGGAATGGCACGACGAGGGCGTCTACCTCACGGGATGGGCCGAGGTGCTCTTCGACGGCGTGTGGGTGCCGCGCTGATGCAGTCGTTCCACCAGGCCTTCGGCGCGGCCGAAACCTACTCGCCGGCGGAGGAGCAGTTCAATCGGCGGCGCCGCACCGTCGGCATGGTGGTATCGCCGCTCGTCTTCTTCGGTCTCTGGCTGGCGCCTCTGGGCCTGGCAGCCGACACCCAGGCGATGGCCGCCATCATGGGGCTGGTCATCGCGCTCTGGCTGACCGAGGCGCTGCCCATCGCGGTCACCGCCGTGCTGGGGCCGATGCTGGCGATCGTTCTCGGCGTGGCGCCCGCGCGCCAGGCCTTGGCGCCGTTCTCAGATCCCATTATCTTCCTGTTCATTGGCAGCTTCATGCTGGCGCAGGCGATGTTCGTGCATGGCGTGGACCGCCGTATCGCCTACACGGCGCTGGCGCTGCCGGCCGTGGGCACCAGCCCGTTCCGCATCCTGCTGATGTACGCGAGCGTCTGCGCGTGCCTTTCGATGTGGATCAGCAACACGGCGACCACCGCCATGATGTTTCCCATCGGGCTGTCAATCATCGCGCACCTCGCGCGCGGCGCGCGCGGCCACCAGGACCAGGTGCGCCGCTATGCCATGGCGATGATGCTGCTCACCTCGTTTGCCGCCTCGGTGGGCGGCATGGGCACGCCCGTGGGCACGCCGCCCAACCTCATTGGCATCGGCATGCTCGAGAAAATCGTCGGGACGAAGATCACGTTCTTTGCGTGGATGGCGATCGGCCTGCCGGTGGTGGCCCTGCTCTTCGTGTACCTGCTGCTGCAGTTCTACTTCACGTCGGTGCGCGGGATGCCGGCCGTGGAGGGCGGCACGGCCCTGGTGCGCAGCGAGCTAGCCACGCTGGGAGGCATCACCCGGGGGCAGCGCAACGTGCTCATCGCTTTTGGCGTGACGGTGCTGCTGTGGGTGCTACCAGGCTTCTTCGCCCTGGCGGGACAGGAGCAGTCGCCGTTCGCACGCCGCTATGCCGAGGCCATGCCCGAAGGCATCGCCGCCATGGTGGGCGCGCTGCTGCTCTTCATGCTGCCGGTCGACTGGAAGGCACGGCGCTTCACCATCACGTGGGACGAGGCGGTCAAGATCGACTGGGGCATCGTGCTGCTCTACGGAGGCGGGCTGGCGGTGGGCGAACTGGCGTTCTCGACCGGGCTCGCGCGGGCACTGGGCGAGGGCATCACGTCGTGGCTGCCGACCCAGTCCACGCTCTCGCTGACGGTCCTCTTCACGTTCGCCGCCATTGTCGTCTCCGAGGCGGCGTCGAACACGGCGTCGGCCAACATGATCATCCCCATCGCCATCGCCGTGTCGCAGTCGGCGGGCGTGCGGCCGATCGAGCCCGTGCTGGGCGCCACGCTCGGCGCCAGCATGGGGTTCATGATGCCCATCTCCACGCCGCCCAACGCCATCATCTACAGCTCGGGCTACGTGCCCATCGGGCAGATGATGCGGCACGGCATCTGGCTCGACCTGGTGGCCTTCGTCGTCATCGTCGTGCTCGTGATGACGCTCGGGCCTGTCCTCTTCTGACGGTTAGATTAGTGGACGTGGCTGGGTGTGACGGCCGTCGCGGTCCGTGGACGCGCGGCGTGAACCGGCCCGGGCGCCGGAGCGTTGCAGCCGGTGCCAGGCCTGGATGTTCAGAGGGTGGCAGTTCCTGACGACCTGGACGGGCTCCTCAGTGCCGCCGTTCGTTGACCGCAGGTGCGGCGGGCGTGCCGAGGGCGGTGAGTGCGGCCTGAATCTCCTTGGTGGCGCCGCTGGCCAGGCGGCTCACTCGCTCGTATTCCTCGGCCGTCAACGCTGCGCGCGCTTCTTGCAGTGAGGCCCTGGCGGTGTCCAGCGTCGCTCGCGCACCGGTGACCGTGCGGCGGGGGAGCCGCGCAACCGCGGGCTCCTCGAGCCGGGCGTCGGCGCGCTCCAGCAGGGCCGTGGCCTCGGCGAGGTGCCGCTCGGCGTCGCCGCGAGCCTTGGCGCGGGCGTCCACTGCGGCCTTGGCGGCATTCTGGGCGCTCTCGCGGCTGTCGAGCGCGTGCGCCAGGGCGAGGCGATAGTCCCGCGCCTTCACTGCCTCGCCGGCCTGGGCGAGGGCGGTGACGGCGGCCTGTAGTTCGCTGGCGGCGTACTGCTCGGCACCTGCCGCCCGCGCGGCATCGATGGCGCCTTGCGCCTGGTTCATCTCTTTGTTCGGCGGTTCGGAGCAGGCGGCAAGCAGCGTGGCGAGCAGGGCGACCAGGGGCAGGAGGGCACGGGGCCAGGCGCGGGGTGGCAAACACGGCATTGGTTTCTGAGTATATGGCACCCGTCTGAGGTACATTGTGAAGGATCTGCCGGCGGTGGATCGTCCACGCGAGAAGCTCACGCGCGCCGGCTCGGCGGCGCTGGGCGACACCGAACTGGTGGCGCTCGTGCTCGGGAGCGGGACGAAGCGGTGGGATGCGCTGGCGGTGGCGCGGGCCGTACTGGTCGCCTCGGGCGGCGCCGACGGGCTGACGCGGCTCTCGCTCGACGAGTTACGGCGCGTGGAGGGCGTGGGCGTCGCGCGCGCGGCGCGGCTGCAGGCAGCGGTGGAACTGGGGCGGCGGGCGCTGGTGCGGCAGGCCGGCGAGCGTCCACGGTTCCATTCGCCGGAGGAGGCGGCCCGCTATCTGCTGCCGCTGCACGGCGGGCACCGGGTCGAGCGCTTCGGCGTGCTGCTGCTCGACACGCGAAACCGGCTGATTCGGGCGACCGTCGTGTCGATTGGCGCGCCCGACGCATCGCTGGCGCAGCCGCGCGAGGTGTTCCGCGAGGCCCTGCTGGCGTCGGCTGCGTGCGTGATTCTGTTCCACAATCATCCGTCCGGTGATCCGACGCCGAGCCAGGACGATGTAGCGGTGACGGCGCGGCTGGTGCAAGTCGGCCAGACGATGGGCATTCCGGTGGCAGACCACATCATTCTGGGCGCCGGGCGATACTACAGTTTCAAACTAGGGAACCTGCTGACGTGACCATGCTGTACTTCGACTGCTTCGCCGGTGCGGCCGGCGACATGATTCTGGGCGCCCTCATCGACGCGGGCGTGCCCTTCGACGAGGTGCAGCGCGGCCTGGGCTCGCTGGCCGTGGATGGCTTCTCGGTGTCGGCCGAGCGGGTCATGAAGGCCGGCGTGTCGTCGTTGAAGTTTCGCGTGCACGAAACGCCGGCACCGGGGGCGGAAGAGGCCTCGGGCCATCGCCACTACCACCTGAAGCACATCTACGCGGCCATCGACCGCTTGGCGCTGAGCGCCGCCGGCAGGGCTCGCGCCACGCGGATGTTCCAGCGACTGGCCGAGGCCGAGGCGGCCATTCACGGCTCCACCATGGAGAAGGTGCACCTGCACGAAGTGGGCGCGGTGGACTCCATCATCGACATCGTCGGCACCGTGTTCGCCATGGAGCACCTGGCGGCCGGGCAGGTGGTGGTGTCTCCGGTGAACGTGGGCGGCGGTATGGTGAAGACGGCGCACGGCGTGTTCCCGGTTCCCGCGCCGGCCACCGTGCGGCTGCTGGGCGACGCGCCAAGCTACTCGAGCGGCGTGCAGATGGAGACGCTCACGCCCACCGGCGCGCTCATTCTCACCGAATACGCCACCTCCTACGGACCGATGCCGGCGATGCGGGTATCGCGGGTGGGGTACGGCGCCGGCGACCGAGAGCTGCCCGAAACGCCGAACGTCGTCCGCGTGTTCGTGGGTGAGGCCGATAGCGCCGTGGCGGCCATGCGCGTCACCGTACTGGCATGCGAAATCGACGACATGAACCCCCAGATTTTCGGAGCCGTCATGGATCGGCTGTATGCCGCCGGCGCGCTGGAGGTCTTCTATCAGCCCGTGCAGATGAAGAAGAACCGCCCGGGTACGCTGATGACCATCGTGTGCGCGCCGGAGCGGCGGGATGGCCTGGCGGCACTGGTCTTCCGCGAGACCACCACGATCGGTATCCGCCAGCAGGAGATGGCGCGCCTGTGCCTCGACCGCGAGATGGTGCCGGTGGAGACGGCCTACGGCGTCGTCCGATTCAAGATCGCGCGTCTCGATGGCGCCGTGCTGAACGCCCAGCCCGAGTTCGACGATCTGGCACAATTGGCCGCGGACCGTGACGTCCCGATTAAGATGGTGCAGGCCGCCGCGCAGAAGGCGTGGCTCGATTCACGACAATGACCTCCTTCTTCCTCACCACCGCCATCGACTTCGTCAACAGCCGACCGCACCTGGGCACGGCCTACGAGAAGATCACCGCCGATGTCATCGCCCGCTACCATCGGCTGAAGGGCGACGATACGTGGTTCCTCATGGGGAACGACGAGCACTCGCAGAACGTGTTCAGGCGAGCGCAGGAACAGGGCAAGGACCCGCTGGCCTACTGCGACGAGATGGAGCAGGTGTTCCGCGACGTGTGGCGCGGCCTGGACATCTCCTTCGACGACTTCATCCGGACGACCGACCAGAAGCGGCACGTTCCCGCCGTGCAGCGGCTCGTCCAGGCGTGTCTCGACAACGGCGACGTCTACGAGGGCACCTACGAGGGGCCGTACTGCGTCGGTTGCGAGGAGTTCAAGCCCGAGAAGGACCTCGTGGACGGCCTGTGTCCGATCCACAAGACGAAGCCCGAGTGGATTCGTGAGAAGAACTGGTTCTTCCGCCTGTCCCGGTACCAGCAGCCCCTGCTGAAGTTCTACGCCGATCATCCGTCCTTCATCGAGCCCGAGGTGCGCCGCAACGAAGTGGTTCGACTGGTCGAGGACGGCCTGGTCGATCTCTCGATCAGCCGGGCCGGGCAGTCCTGGGGCATCCCGCTGCCCTTCGACCCCACGAGCGTCGTCTACGTGTGGTTCGACGCCCTCACGAATTACGCCTCCGCCGTGGGCTATGGCTGGGACGACGCCCTCTTCGCGAAACGGTGGCCGGCCAACCTGCATATCGTGGGCAAGGACATCACGCGGTTTCACTGCGTCATCTGGCCCGCCATGCTGATGAGCGCGGGCCTGCCCCTGCCGGGCCGGATCTTCGGCCACGGTTGGGTGTTCTTCAAGGGCGAGCGCATGAGCAAGACGATGGGGAACATCGTCGATCCGCTGGATGCGGCCAAGCGGTTCGGTCCCGATCCGCTGCGGCTGTATCTAACCAAGGAGGTGCCGTACGGCGGCGACGGCGACTTCACCTGGGAGCGCTTCGAGGAAAAGTACAACGCCGACCTGGCCAACAACCTGGGCAACCTCGTGAACCGCGTGGCGGCGATGACCGAGCGCTTCCAGCACGGACGTCTCGCCGCCGGGGCGGGCGGGCCACTGGCGGCGCTGGCGGCCGAGGCTGCCCGAAGCTACGCCGGCGCGATGGACCGACTGGCCCTGCACGAAGGCGTGGCCGCGGCCTACCGCCTGGTGAGCGCGGCCAACGAGTACATCGCCGAAACGCAGCCGTGGAGTCTGGCGAAAGACCCGGCCAAGGCCGACGCGCTGGCGCGGGTGCTCTACGAGGCGGCCGAGGCCGTGCGTATCGCGGCCGTGCTGCTGCTGCCGGTGATGCCCTCGTCTGCCGCGGAGATTCTGCGGCGCATGGGCGAACCTGCCTCGCCCGGCGATCTGCGCTTCGACACCGCGACGGCCTGGCGGACATCTGGAGAAAGAGGAATCCTCAACGCGGGTGCCTTGTGGCCTCGCCTCGAAGACAAAGGAGCCATCACCGTGAGCGAAACGAAGTCGGGCGACGCCGGGGCTGAAGCCCCGGCGCTCCATAACGAAGCCCCGGCGCTCCATGCACCTGCGGCACCGGCGCTCCATACACCTGCGGCACCGGCCGCATCGGTGGCACCCGCCGCGCCCGAGCAAATCTCCATCGACGAGTTCATGAAGGTGCAACTCAAGGTGGCCAGGGTTCTCGAAGCGGCTCGCGTGCCAAAGTCGAAGAAGCTGGTGCAACTATCGGTGGATGTGGGCGAGGCCACGCCGCGGACCATCCTGGCCGGCATCGCCGAAAGCTACGAGCCCGAGCAGCTCGTCGGCCGGACAATCGTCGTGGTGGCCAACCTCAAGCCGGCCAAGCTGATGGGTATCGAGTCGAACGGCATGGTGCTGGCGGCCAGCCCCGAAGGCGGCGGCGCGCTGCTCGTTAACGCCGAGCCCGGCGCGCCCGGCACGCGGGTGCGGTAGGAGCCCATCGGCTGTGGCTCGCCCGGGCAGATCCTGAGCATGATGTCGTTCGGTTCGGGGCGGTGGGCCGTGGCGGTGCTGGCAGTCTCGGTGTGCCTCGGGTTTGCCGCGCCGGCGCTGGCCCAGCGTGCGTGGTCCGTCCCGCTCGACCTCACGCCCGGTGGCCAGCAGGCGCGCCGGCCGAGGCTGGCCATGGACGACAACGGTCACGCGCTGGCCACCTGGATTCGCGAGCAGGGCACGGCCCGCGTCACGCAGTCGTCGCGGCTCACCGGCGGTAGCCTCATCTGGACGCTGCCCGCCAACATCTCGGCGCCCTCCACGGAAGCCGCACTCGAAGGCACCGACATCGCCCTCAACGGCAGCGGTGACGGCGTCGCCGCATGGGTGCATCGCGAGCCCGGCTCCGACCCGGCACGCCAGCGCATTCAGGCGGCCCGTTACGATGGCGTTGCGGCCGCGTGGGGAACGCCCGTCAATCTGAGCGCACCCGTGGAGACGGCCGTCCATCCGCGCGTCGGACTCGATGCCGCGGGCAACGCGCTCGTCATCTGGGTGGCCAGCGGACCGACCACGCGGGTCGTGCAGGGCGCGCGTTACGATGCCGCCGCCGGCGAATGGAGCGCGCTCGTCACGCTGTCGGTCGATGGCGGCGACATCGCCGGCGAGCCCGCGCTCTCGATGGACGATGCGGGCGATGGCGTGGCGGTCTGGGCGCGCGGCAACGGCAGTGCCACCATCGTGCAGGCCTCCGCCTACGACGGCGCCTCGGGCGCGTGGAGCGCGCCGGTCGACCTGTCCGCCGTGGGGTACCCGGCATCCGATCCCCATGTGTCTCGGGCGCGCACCGGCGTGGCGGCCGTGGCTGTCTGGAAGCGGTCGAACGGCACGACTCAGCAGATCGAGTCGTCCCGCCTCGATCCCGGGCCGGGCACGTGGAGCGACCCCGTGACGCTGTCCTACGCGGGCGCCGACGCCTTCGAGTCAGACGTGATCGCCGACGAGGACGGCAACGCGCTTGCGGCCTGGACGCGGTTCGACGGCAATTTCCGCTCGCTGCAGACCGCGCGCTATTCCGTCTCGGCGGCCGCCTGGTCGCCAGCCGCCAACCGCACGGCCGGCGGCAACGTGCAGGGCCCGAACCTGAGCATGGACGCGGCGGGCAACGCCGCCCTCATCTGGACGCGGTCCAACGGCGCCCACGACGTCGTGCAGGCCGCGTTCTTCGACGCGGCCCTCGATGGTTGGAGCGCCACGAACGACCTGTCGCAGCCTTTCGCCACCGCGCGGGCCCCGCGAGTACGGCTCGATTCGACGGGCGATGCGGTGGCCGTGTGGCAGCTCGACGCCGACTACCAGATCGTCCAGGCCAGCGTCTTCACCATCAGCACCGCGCCGCGGCTACAGCCGGCCGGCGTCGCCGGTCCCTTTATCACCCTGTCGTGGACACCGCCCACCAGCGGGGTTCCACCCAGCGCCTACACCATCGTCGCCAGCGCGGCGCCCGGCGGCGCGCCCGTCGCGTCGCTGCCGGTCGGATTGCTGGTCTCGACGACCGTCATGGCACCCGACGGGGTGTATTACGTGCGCGTGATGGCCACGGTGGGTACCGGCGAGGTCCCGTCGAACGAGATCACTGTCGTCGTCGGGTTCGGGCCGACGCCGACCGAGCCGCTGAACTTCGTCGCGACCGTCGAAGCGAGCGCCGTCACGCTCACGTGGACTCCGCCGCTCAACGCCGCGATCGCACCGGTCCAGACCTACGTTGTCGAGGCTGGCAGCGAGCCGGGCCTCGCCAACCTGGCGTGGTTTGCCACCGGCAATGCGTTCACGACCTATGAGGCGCCCGGTGTGCCGAACGGCCGTTACTGGGTGCGCGTGCGCGCGCAAAGCGCGGGGGGGTTGAGCTTGCCCTCGATTGAGGCGCGCGTGGTGATCGGTCTGCCCCCACCTGGCGCGCCTGCCCTGGTACTCACCAGCGTGACTGGAGCGACGGTCACTCTCGATTGGACGGAGGCCCCGGCGCCCGGTGCTCCGGTGAGCGGGTACCAGGTGCGGGCCGGCACGGCGCCGGGCCTGAGCAATGCCGCGGTCGTCGACCTGGCGCCATCCGATCGTCGTTACGTCGCATCGGTCGTGCCGACGGGCACCTACTACGTGCGAGTCGTGCCGCTCAGCGCCCAGGGGCCTGGCGACACGTCGAATGAAGTCGTGGTGACGGTACCGTAGCCGAGCATGATTGATTCCCACTGCCACCTCGCTGGCGGCGAGTTCGAGGCCGACCTGCCCGCGGTCGTCGAGCGCGCGCGTAGGGCGGGGCTGACTTGCGCGCTGGTGATTCTGGCGGCCCAGGACGATGCCGAACTGGCGCGCTGGCAGCGGGTGCGGGCGTTGTGGCCCGAGACGCGGGCCGCCGTGGGCGTGCATCCGCACCAGGCGGGGCTGTTCGCCGCCGATCCGCAGGACGCGGCCCGGCTGGTGGAGCGCCGCCTCGACGAGGTCGCGGCGGTGCGGGCTATTGGCGAGATCGGCCTCGACTACCACTACGATTTCGCGCCGCCCGACGTGCAGCAGGCCGTGTTCCGCGCCCAGCTCGGCGTGGCGCGCGCGCGGGGGCTGCCAGTCGTGATTCACACGCGCGAAGCCGAGGCCGACACGCTCCGGATCCTCGCCGAAACCGGGACTGTCGATACCACGGGCGTGATCCACTGCTTCACGGGCGATGCCGCGGCCGCCGGCCGGATGCTGGCCACCGGGTACTTCGTGTCGATTCCGGGCATTGTCTCGTTTCCGAAGTCCGAATCGCTACGCGACGCCGTGCGCCAGGTGCCCGCCGACCGGTTGCTGGTGGAAACCGACAGCCCGTACCTTGCGCCGGTGCCCTTCAGGGGCCGCCGGAACGAGCCGGCGCATGTCGTCCGGGTGGCCGAGGCCGTCGCCGGCGTGCGGAGCATGGAGATGGCTGCGCTCGAGGCGCTGGTTGGGGCGAACTTCAGTCGACTGTTCCGGCCGTGAGCGCTACAAAGCTCAGCCCTGCAAGCATTAACGGGCGTTTCATCGCGTTGACACCGGCGCGCGCCCTATGGTGAGATTGTCCAGCTTGTCGAACGCGCTCCCCAGAACCCAGGCGGACCTCATCCAGTTGTTCGAACCCGTGCGGGCCGATCTCGAAGCGGTCGAGCGCGAGTACGCGCGACAGGTGCAGTCGCAGGTGCACGTCATCCCCGAGATTGGTGCGTACATCCAGACCAGCGGCGGCAAGCGCGTCCGGCCCGCCGTGCTGCTGATGTCGGCGCGCCTGTGCGGCTACGAGGGGCCACGTGCCGTGCTGAATGCCGCCGTGGTGGAGTTCATCCACACCGCCACGCTCGTGCACGACGACATCATCGACGATGCCGATGTGCGGCGGGGCCGGAAGGCCGTGCACTCGCGCTGGGGGAACGACGTCACGGTGCTCGCCGGCGACTTCCTCTACATCAAGTCGATGGCGATGGCCCTCACCCAGGACACGCTCGACATCGTCCGCATGCTGTGCGACGTGACCCTGCGGATGATCGAGGGCGAGATCTACCAGCTCACCAAGAACGGCGTGGTGGACCTCTCCGAAGCCGAGCACTTCGACATCATCCATCGTAAGACGGCCCACTTATTCGGCGGCTGCGCCGAAATAGGCGGCATGCTGGGCGAGGTGAATGCCGAGAAGCAGACCGCGCTGCGCGAGTACGGCTTCAACCTGGGCGTGATGTTCCAGCTCGTGGACGACCTGCTCGACTTCACCGGTGAAGCCGAAGCGCTCGGCAAGCCCATCGGCGGCGACCTGCGCGAAGGCAAGATCACGCTGCCCGTCATTCACCTGCTGCAGCAGGGCGAGGCCGAGGCCGACGCGCTGGTGCGCGGCATCGTTCAGGCGCGCGACGTCACGCCCGAGCAGTGGACGCGGCTGCGGGCGCTGCTGAGCGAACACCGGTCCATCGAATATGCCTACGGGCGGGCGGTGGAGTTCGGGGAAGTCGCCAAGCGGCACCTGCGCGTGTTCCCGCCCACCCAGGAGCGCGAAGCGCTCACGGCGCTGGCCGACTTCGTGTTGTCGCGCGACCGGTAGGGTCGAGGGCGGTGCGAGCCCCATCACACCCGCGCGCCCCGAGGCTCCTCATCTCTGTGGCGGACGTCTCCTCCTGGAGGCGCGCGTGACGGCGGCCGAACACCTCGAACGCCTGCGCGACGAGATTCGCCGTCACGAAGAGCTGTACTACGTGCGGGCGCAGGCCGAGATCTCCGACGCGGCGTTCGACACGCTGATGCACCAGCTCGAGGCGCTCGAGGCCAGGCATCCCGAGCTGGTGACGCCCGATTCTCCGACACAGCGCGTGGGTGGCCGGCCGGCCGAGGGGTTCGTGACGGTCGAGCACCTGGTGCCGATGCTCAGCCTCGATAACGCGTACGACGAAGCCGACCTGCGTGCGTTCGACGAGCGCGTGCGGAAGGGCCTGGTCGCCGAGTCGCCGGCGTATGTCTGCGAGCTGAAGATTGACGGGCTGAGCATCGCGCTCGCCTACGAGGATGGGCGGCTGGTGCGCGGCGCCACGCGTGGCGACGGCGCGCGCGGCGAGGACGTCACCTTCAACGTGCGCACCATCCGCGCCATTCCCCTGAAGCTATCGGGCCGCCAGCAGGGCCGCGTGGAGATTCGCGGCGAGGTGTACTTCCCGCGGAGGGCGTTCGAGCGCCTGAACGCCGAGCGCGAGGCTCAGGGCGAACCACTCTTCGCCAATCCGAGAAACGCCGCCGCCGGAACGATGCGGACGCTGGACCCGTCGGCGGTAGCCCGGCGCGGCCTGTCGGCGTGGGTATATCAAGTGGTGTCGGCCGAGGGTACCGGAACTGACGTCACGGGCGCGGCCGCGCCCTCCCAGGCCGCCGTGCTCGGGCAGCTTCGCGCCTGGGGCTGTCCGGTGGAACCACACTGGCGCGTGGCCCACGGCATCGACGCAGTGCTGGCGTTCTGCGAGGAGTGGCGCGACAGGCGCCTCACCCTGCCCTTCGAGACCGACGGCGTGGTGGTAAAGCTCGACGATCTGTCGCTGCGCACGCGCCTGGGCACGACGTCGAAGTTTCCGCGCTGGGCGACCGCGTTCAAGTACCCGGCGCAGCAGGCGACGACGCTCCTCGAGCGCATCGAGGTGAACATCGGCCGGACCGGGGCCGCGACACCCTACGCGGTGCTCGAGCCGGTGCTGGTGGCGGGATCCACCATCTCGCTCGCCACGCTCCACAACCCGGACGACCTGGCCCGCAAGGACATCCGCGAAGGCGACACGGTGATTGTGGAGAAGGCGGGCGATGTGATTCCGCGCGTCGTGGGACCGGTGCTGGCCAGGCGCCCGGCCGACTCGCGGCCGTGGGTGATGCCCGCCGAGTGCCCGGTGTGCCGGAGCCGGCTGCACAAGCTCGACGACGAGGTCGTCTGGCGCTGTGAGAACAGCTCGTGCCCGGCGCGGCTGGCCCGCAGCCTGGAGCATTTCGTCTCCCGCGGCGCCATGAACATCGAGGGCCTGGGCGAGGTGCTGATTCGCCAGCTCATCGAGAAACAGCTCGTGCACAGCGCCGCGGATCTGTACGACCTCACTCCCGAGGTGCTCGAGGGGCTGGAGCGAATGGGGAAGAGATCGGCCGCCAAGCTGATGGAGCAGATCGAGCGGTCGAAGCAGAACGACGTGTGGCGGCTGCTGAATGCCCTGGGCATTCGTCATGTCGGCGAGCGTGGGGCCCAGGTACTGGCCGATCACTTCGGTTCGCTCGAGGCCATCGAGGCGGCCCCGTTGGCCGCGCTCGAAGAGGTGCGCGAGGTGGGGCCGGTGGTGGCGCAGTCGATTCGCGAGTGGTTGGACGAGCCGTCGAACCGCGCGCTGGTCGGGCGCCTGGCCCGTGCCGGCGTGCGCACGTCGGGCCCTACCAGGCGAGCCCCGACGCGCCCGCAGCCGCTGGCCGGGCAGCGGTTCGTCATCACGGGCACGCTCGGCTCCATATCGCGCGAGGATGCGGCGGCGCGCATCGAGGCGCTCGGCGGAAAGGTGACCGGGTCGGTCAGCAAGAAGACGAGCTATCTGGTGGTGGGGGCCGAGGCGGGCAGCAAGCTCGACAAGGCCACCGCGTTCGGGATCCCGACGCTCGATGAGGCGGCGTTTCTCGGGCTTATAATGAAGCAATCATGACGCGGGGGTTTGCCTGGCTCACCGCCGCGCTCTCGGCTACGGTGGGCGTGCTCGTGGGTGTGATCCTGTCCGACGCCGTGTCGCCGGGGCCGGCGTTCGTGACGCTGCCGGGCGGTGCGGCGGTAGCCGTTAGCGCAGCCGCACCTCTGCCAGCCCCGGTCGCGCTGCCCGGCGCGGTCGACTTCGCCGATATCGCCGAGCGCATCAACCCGGTGGTGGTGAGCATCGACGCCAGCGCGCGCCGCCGGCCGCGCGTGGTGCCCGACGGCCGGCGTCCGGATCTGCCCGACGACCCGCTCACCGATCGCCGCCAACGGCAGGACGAAACGCCGCGCCGCGGCACGGGCACCGGGTTCCTAATCGACGCGCAGGGGCATATCCTCACCAATCACCACGTCATCGAAGGCGCCGAACGGATCACCGTGAAGCTGGCCGACGGCCGGAGCCTCCGCGGCTCGGTCGTCGGATCCGACCCGGACACCGACGTCGCCCTCATCAGCGTCGAGGCGCCTTCGCCGCTGCCGCACGCCGTGCTCGGCAACTCCGACACTCTGCGCGTGGGCGAGTGGGTGCTCGCCATCGGCAATCCGCTGGCCTACGAGCACACGGTCACGGTGGGCGTGGTCAGCTTCGTCGGGCGGAAGCTCTTCGACTCCAGCCTCGACAACTACATCCAGACCGACGCCGCCATCAGTTTCGGGAACAGCGGCGGCCCGCTCATCAACGCGCGGGGCGAGGTGGTGGGCATCAACTCCGCGGTGAGCCGGCAGGCCAACAGCATTGGCTTTGCCGTGCCCATCAACCAGGCGCGCGCCATCCTCCCGCAGTTGACGGCGCAGGGACGCGTCTCGCGCGGTTACATCGGCGTGGCACTGCGCAACGTGGACCCCGACGTCCAGGAGTCGCTGCGGCTGTCGCGGGGCGACGGCGCCCTCGTGCAGGACGTCACGGCCGGGTCGCCCGCCGCGCGCGCGGGCCTCAAGCCCTACGATCTCATCATCGCGGTGGACGACAAGCCGATGCGCAGCAACGATGCGCTCATCCGCGAGATCGCCGAACGGCAGCCGGGCACGAATGCGCGGGTCGAGCTCCTTCGCGACGGACGTCCCCTGGCCGTGGCGGTGAAGCTGGCGGAACGGCCGGGACGCGTGACACCCGAGACGGCCCCTACCGCGCCGGCCGGCCGCGGCCTCGATCGCGTGGAGCCGATCGAACTGGGCCTGACGCTCATCGAGATCGACGATCGCAACGCGCATCGCTTCGACGTGCCGTCCGGTATGACCGGCCTGCTCGTGCAGCGCGTCGAGCCTTTCAGCGCCGCCCAGGACGCTGGCATCCTGCGCGGGCAGGTGCTGCTCGAGATCAACCGGCAGGCGGTGCACTCGGTGGCCGGCTTCCGTCGCGTGCTGCAGACGGCCCGGCCCGGCGACGTGCTCGCCGTCTTTCTCTACGACCCAGACCTCGACCAGCGCGCCATTCACACCGTCCGGACGGAGCCGCGTTGAAACCACGGATTCTGGTCGTTGATGACGAGGCGAGCATTCGCGACACGCTGCGGATGATCCTCGAATACGAAGGCTACGACGTCCTGCAGGCGGCCACCGGAGAAGACGGCGTCCGCCTGATCGAGCGCGAGGCGCCCGACGTGGTATTCCTCGACATCAAGATGCCGGGCATGGACGGCATCGAGGTGTTGCAGAAGATCCGCCATCTCACCGACTCCACGCCCGTCATCGTGATTTCGGGCCATGTGGAGCAGGGCGGCGCCAGTTCCAGCGAGGCCGCCGAGGCCATCAAGCTGGGCGCGCGCGATTTCATCGAGAAGCCGCCGACGCAGGATCGCATCCTGGTCACGGTGCGCAACGCGCTCGACACGTCGCGGCTGCGGAGCGAGAACCGCTCGTTCAAGAAGGACATCGAGAAGCGCTACCAGATTGTCGGCGACTCGCCGTCGCTGCAGGCCGTGCGCGACGCCATTCACCGGGCGGCGCCGACCAATGCCACCGTGCTCATCTGGGGCGAGAGCGGCGTGGGCAAGGAACTGGTCGCGCGAGCCATCCACCGCGAGAGCCTCCGGCGCGACGCCCCCTTCGTGCAGGTCAACTGCGCTGCCATCCCGGACGAGCTCATCGAATCGGAGCTCTTCGGGCACGAGAAGGGGTCGTTCACCGGGGCCAGCGATCGGCAGATCGGCAAGTTCGAGCAGGCCGACAAGGGCACCATCTTCCTGGACGAAGTGGGCGACATGAGTCTCAAGACGCAGGCCAAGGTCCTGCGCGTGCTCCAAGAGCAGGAACTGGAGCGGCTCGGCAGCAACCGCATCATCAAGGTGGACGTGCGTGTCATCGCGGCCACGAATAAGAACCTCGAGGAAGGGATCGACAAGGGCACGTTCCGCGAAGACCTCTTCTACCGCCTCAACGTGGTCCCCATCCACGTGCCGCCGCTGCGCGAGCGCCGCGAGGACGTCCCGTCCCTGGTGCGGCACTTCGCGGATCTGCTGGCGCGGGAGAACAACTTCCGCCGCAAGAGCTTCTCGGCGCCGGCGATGGAGAAGCTCAGGCAGCGCCATTGGCGCGGCAACATCCGCGAGCTGCGCAATGCCGTCGAGCGGCTGCTCATCATGACCTCCGGAGACGGCATCGACGCGCGAGACGTGCCCGAAGAGGGCAGTGCGCGGCCCGAGGCCGCCCCGCCGCCCGGCGCGGCGCCCGCCCAGGGGTTGTCCGAGCCCGCCTGGACGCTGGCCGGCACGCTGCAGGAGTTCAAGAGCGTGTCGGAGCGTGCCTTTTTGGTGACCAAGCTGCGCGAGAACAACTGGAACATCTCGAAGACCGCCGAGGTGATCGACACGCCGAGGAGCAATCTCTACAAGAAGCTCGAGCAGTACCAGATCAACGAGGTACGGGACGGAGCGTAGCCACCATCGCCGGCGCGTCCAATGGCGACGATGCGTTTCCCTCCCGCGATGTGGCGCCAGGCTTGATACACTAGACCTTGCCTCAGCGGATCAGACGACCGCTGCCGGCCGCAGGCCCCGGGAGGCCCGCTCCGTGAGGGGAGGGATGCCCGG
>Ga0073904_10000494_pt1 | contig 28033 bp, 23 predicted proteins | sample KloWWTrecipitate_FD_66668 | JGI IMG/M metagenome (GOLD analysis project Ga0073904, IMG submission 66668) | Active sludge microbial communities from Klosterneuburg, Austria, studying microevolution and ecology of nitrifiers - Klosterneuburg... | ecosystem: Engineered > WWTP > Aerobic digester >... | reverse complement strand
TGATTCACTGGCGCTGGACCGGCCAGGTCGCATCGACACGCATCCCGACCCGTATGCGATGGAGCCCACCGCGGCTGCGCCCAAGCCGGCTGCAGACGGTGCCCTGCCGGTGCGTATCGTTCCGGCGGCCGAGCGCCTGGCCGCGCGCCGCGCCGATCGCGCGCACAGCGTGATCCGCTTGCCGTCTTATGAACAGGTGAAGGACGACGCGGTGCTGTACGCCCATGCGTCGCGCGTGTTTCACCTCGAGTCCAATCCGGGCAATGCGCGCGCCATGGTCCAGTGCCATGGCGACGGGCCCGGTGCGCGCGACGTGTGGATCAACCCGCCGCCGATCCCGTTGACGACGCCCGAGATGGACTTCGTCTTCGACCGCGCCTTTGCCCGTGCGCCACACCCGGTCTACGGCAGTGCACGCATCCCGGCCTGGGACATGATCAAGTTTTCGATCAACATCATGCGCGGCTGTTTCGGCGGCTGCACCTTCTGCTCGATCACCGAGCACGAAGGCCGCATCATCCAGAGCCGTTCGCACGCCTCGATCGTTCACGAGATCGAGGAGATCCGTGACAAGTCGCCCGACTTCAAGGGCCATATCACCGACCTCGGCGGCCCGACCGCCAACATGTACCGCATGGCCTGCAAGAGCAAGGCGATCGAGGAGAACTGCCGGCGCCTGTCCTGCGTGTATCCGGGCATCTGCGAGAACCTGAACACCGATCATTCCTCGCTCATCGAGCTGTATCGCAAGGCGCGCGCGGTGCCGGGCATCAAGCGCATCACCATTGGTTCGGGGCTGCGCTACGACCTGGCGGTGCGTTCTCCCGAGTACGTGAAGGAGCTTGTCACGCATCACGTCAGTGGTTTGTTGAAAATCGCGCCCGAGCACACCGAGGAGAACACCCTCTCCAAGATGATGAAGCCGGGGATTGGCGCCTACGAAGAGTTTCGCCAGATGTTCGAGAAGTTCTCGGCGCAGGCGGGCAAAAAGCAGCATCTGGTGCCGTACTTTATCGCCGCGCACCCGGGCACCACCGACGAAGACATGCTGAACCTGGCGCTGTGGCTGAAGAAATACAATTTTCGTCTCGACCAGGTGCAGACTTTCCTGCCGACGCCAATGGCGCTGGCGACAACGATGTACCACTCGCGCAAGAACCCGCTCAAGAAAGTATCAGCAGACTCGGAAAGCGTGGAGACGGCGCGCGCCGGCAAGGTTCGCAAGTTGCACAAGGCCTTCCTGCGCTGGCACGACCCGGAGAACTGGCCGACGCTGCGTGAAGGCCTGATTCGCATGGGGCGTGGCGAGCTGATTGGCAACGGTCCCAACTGTCTGGTCCCGCGCCAGCAGCCGGCCACTGTGGTGGGGCAGGCGCGCCCCGCCACGGCACGCCGGGCAGCGTGCGATGCGCGCCCGGCAGGGGGGAAAACGGGCCTCAAGACCAGGGCCAAGCGCGCTCCCCAGTCGGGTCGCTGAAGGCGGCTTCGTCAATCCAGGTCTTTGGCTCATCAAGCGCGCCCAGCGAATGCCTTTCCGGCTATTTAGGGACAAGGCGCTTGTCTGCAATGGCCTGGTGACCAGGCCGGGGTCAGGCTGCGGGGGGGGCGCCAGGCTCGTGACTGGACTGATGGGTAGCATCCAGGCGGCAGACCCGATTGCGCCCGCCGGCCTTGGCCGAATACATGGCACGGTCGGCGCGTCGCAATAGTTCGTCGGCATCCGGGTCCTGACCGCGGAAGGTTGCAATGCCGATGCTTGGGGTCGTCGTCACCGCATGCTCGCCAATCTGATGAGGGAGGTTGAGCGCGTTGAGCACCTTCGTTGCAATGTGCTCGGCCTTGTTTCCGGCTTCATCGTCCGAGCCGCCCAGATCCTCGAGCATGACGATGAACTCGTCTCCGCCCAGACGGGCCACCGTGTCGCCTTCGCGGACGTTGTTCCTGAGACGACTTGCCACTTCGACCAGCAGGGCATCACCGGCATCGTGACCCAGGGTGTCATTGACGAGCTTGAAGTGGTCGAGATCGATGAACAGCAGGGCGCCAAAACGCTGATTGCGGTCGCTGTTGGCCATACCCTGGCGCAGGCGGTCCATCAGGAAGCGCCGATTCGGCAATTGCGTGAGCGAATCCATAAAGGCGAGGCTGCGAATCGCTGCTTCGGCCGCGCGGCGTTCGGTGATGTCCACGATTACCCCGTCCACCCACTTCGGCCTGCCTCTGTGGTCGAAATGGGTCTGACCGCGGGCGAAGACCCAGCGCAGGCCCACCGATTTGTTGACGATTCGGAACTCGACCTCGTAAGGGGTGTTGCGCGAGATGGCAGCCTGTGCGACATCATGCAGTCTGCTGCGGTCGTCCGGGTGTGCAAGATCTCCGATCGCGTGGCCTTCGTTGATGAAATATTCGGGTGGTTTGCCGAACATGTCCTGCACCCCCCGGCTGACGTGGATCACCGTCCACGGTGGCGTTGCTGCGGTGCGGAACACCACGCCGGGCACGTTCTCCACCAGGGTGCGAAACTCGTCGCGGCTTTGCTCGAGCCTCGCTGCGGCGAGGCTGATGTGTCGGCGGTGGCGCGCGCTGCCATACATGAGCGCGAATAGCATGAAGTCCGTCGCCACACCGGCAATCAGGATCAGCGGCGCTTCAGCACTCTGTGCGTCGCGCTCGAAGCGGGGGCTGCTGCTGAAGCGGGCAAGCCAGGTGCGTCCGCCGAACTGGATTTCCATCTGTGTCGTGTAGCGCGGTGAGTGACTGCTGTCGAGCGACGAAAAAAGCAGGTTTTCTGGCCGGGGGGCGCGATCGAATAGTTCGATCTCGACGTCGCGTGGCGCGTCTCCGAACAGCCCGCGCATCATGTCATGGGCACGAAATGGGCTGAATACGAAGCCGATCAGGCTGGCGCGTCGAGTTAGCGGATCGGTCGCGGGGCCGCGATAGATTGGCAGATACATCAGAAAACCTGGCTGGATGTCGTCAGCGGTTTCCTGCACCAGGACCACACGCCCGGACAGCCCTGGCTGTCCGGTGTCCCGCGCATGCTCCATGGCCTCGCGGCGCACGGGGTCGGCGTACATGTCATAGCCGAACGCACGCTGGTTTCGTTCGCTCAAGGGTTCCAGATACACGATGCTGCTGTAAGGGTCGCGTGTTCCGGGCGGATGAATCTGGTAGTTCGGGTAGCCTTCGTTGCGGATGCCGTTTTCGTGGGCATCGCGCTGCTCGGCAGGCACCATCAGCGTTATTCCCGTTCCCTGGATGCCCGGCAGGCTGTGATCGAGGTCCAGGGCGATGACATAGTCCGCCCACTCCTTGCGCGTTACCGCTTTGTTGGCGGCGTACAGGGCGCGCCCGCCCTGCAGCATCTGTTCGTAGGCCTGCAGGCGGAGCAGCAAGGCTTCCCTGCTGCTCTCGGCACGATGGATGAGTCGGTCGTTTATCCTTTCCTCAAGGTGAGCATTGAAGAGCTGCCAGACGACAAAGGTCAGCAGCAGGACTATGCCGAGCACGATCCATGCGGCGACGTTGTGTTTCAGCAGTTCTTGTGGTTGAAGCTGCGAGGTGTCCGCGGGCTGAGCCATGGTGTCCAGTTGAGTCGCAGTGCAGGGAGTGTTCCACGAAAACCCGGCGCTAACCAGTGCTTGATATCGCGGGTATGGAACCCGTGCCCTCATCAAGGCAAGCCGACTGCTTACAGTCGGATGCCAATTGCCCCCGATCGAACAGCCATCGGACTGGTCATGATCGCGCTCACACGGGCACAATGCCGGGCTTGTCGCACTGTCTTCGATCGAGCCCCTTCCGATGCGTTACGAATTCCTCGTCGGTCTGCGCTACACCCGCTCGCGCAAGCGGGCCCAGGGTCGCAACCGATTCATCTCGTTCATATCTCTTGTGTCCATGCTCGGCATTGCGCTGGGTGTAGCGGCACTCATCGTCGTGCTTTCGGTGATGAACGGTTTCCAGGACGAGCTGCGCTCGCGCATCCTTGGCGTGGCGTCGCATGTTCAGGTCCAGAGTTTCGAAGGCGGGCTGCTCAACTGGCAGCAGGTCGCAGACGAGGCGGCACGCCATCCAGACGTGCTGGCGAGTGCCCCCTATGTGCAGGAGCAGGGCATGCTGTCCTTCGACGAGGGGGTGCGCGGCACGATCGTGCGTGGCGTGATTCCGGGCGAAGAGGACAAAGTGGCGGATTTCGCCCGCTACATGAAGGCCGGCAGTCTCGACGCGCTGCAGCCCGGCCGCTTTGGCATCGTGCTCGGTCGCGATCTGGCCCAGGCCTTGCGCGTGCAACTCGGCGACAAGATCACGCTGATTGCTCCGCAAGGTCTGGTGACGCCTGCCGCGGTGCTGCCGCGGGTGAAGCAGTTCGAGCTGGTGGGGGTGTTCGAGGCCGGCATGTTCGAATACGACTCCGGCCTGGCGCTGGTGCACATGATTGATGCGCAAACCTTGTACCGCCTGGGGGATGCGGTGAGCGGCGTGCGGCTGAAGCTCGACGACCTCTTCGCCGCGCCGCGCGTGGCACGTGAATTGGCGGGCCAGATCACCGAACCTGGCCTGATGGTCAGCGACTGGACCCGCAGCCATGCAAATTTCTTCCGTGCCGTGGCGCTGGAGAAAACCATGATGACGTTGATCCTGTTCCTGATCGTCGCGGTGGCGGCCTTCAACATCGTGTCCACGCTGGTGATGGCGGTGCAGGAGAAATACGCTGACATCGCCATCCTGCGCACCCTGGGCGCGAGCCCGGCATCGATCATGACCATTTTCGTGTTGCAGGGCTCGATCATCGGGCTGGTCGGCTTGCTCGCTGGCGTGATCGGGGGGCTGACGATCGCCGGCAATCTCGATGTCGTGATTCCAGCGCTGGAGGCGGTCACGGGTGCCACGCTGTGGAACAAGGAGATCTATTACATCAACGAATTGCCGTCCAAGGTGCTGCCTGCGGACGTGATTGGCATTGTCTCGGTGTCCTTCGTGCTGACGCTGTTGGCGGCGCTGTACCCGAGCTGGCGGGCATCGCGGGTGAATCCGGCGGAGGCGCTGCGCTATGAGTGAAAACGGAGTGGGTTCGAATCAACCCGTGCTGGCCTGCGACGGCTTGTCAAAGCACTTTCGCGAGGGTGCGGAGGCGGTGGCGGTGCTGGAGGACGTGAGCCTGCGAATCGAACGCGGCGAACGTGTGGCCATCGTGGGCGTCTCCGGTTCGGGAAAAAGTACGCTGCTGCACTTGCTGGGCGGGCTTGACGTGCCGAGCGCGGGCTCGGTGCGGCTCATGGGGCGCGATTTCTCCACCTTGTCGGAAGGTGAGCGCGGGCGCTTGCGTAATACTGCGTTGGGCTTCGTCTACCAGTTCCACCATCTGTTGCCCGAGTTCTCGGCCCTCGAGAACGTCGCCATGCCGCTCTACATTCGCCGCGTCGACAAGGCGCAGGCTGATGAACAGGCGGCATCCATGCTGCGCGAAGTGGGGCTGGGCCATCGCCTGAGCCACGCACCGGGCGAGCTTTCGGGGGGCGAACGCCAGCGCGCCGCCATTGCCCGCGCCCTGGTCACGCAACCTGCCTGCGTGCTGGCCGATGAGCCCACCGGCAATCTCGATCGGCGCACGGCCGAAGCCGTGTTTGATCTGATGCTGTCGCTTAACGAGCGCCTGGCCACCAGCTTCGTCATCGTCACCCATGATGAGGTTCTTGCATCGCGTGCCCAGCGCGTGCTGCGCCTGACCGATGGCCGCTTGCAGTGAGCGCGGTGTAAAGGCAGGCGATCCGCCCGATCCCGACGCCGCTGATCGGCCTCAATGGTGGTTGATTCCTGTGCTGTATTCGCGCTCAGCGGCGCCGGCTTGACGCCTGGCGCTTGCGCCACTGGCGGATCAGCCAGATTCGCCAGGACCACCTGACGGCGAGGTAAGCCGTGACTGATAGCGTGAAGGCGAGCATCACGAGCCCGAGTGCCAGCGGCTTGCCGAGTCCAGCCATCCAGTCGGTCAGCGCCGCAATCCAGCCCGCGAGGTCCATGCCGACGAGTTCGGGCGGCGCGCTGAAATCTGTCGTTCCTCGACCCAGCACTAGCTCACCGAATCCGAAGGCCAGAACATACAAGGGCACAATGGTCAGCGGATTGGTGTACAGCGTGGTGATCAGCGCCAGGGGCAGATTCACCCGGAACAGCACGCACAGGACGGCTGCGCCGAGCATCTGTAGCGGGCCGGGAATCAGGCCGCAGAAAAACCCCACGGCCACCGCGCCCGCTGCCGAGTGACGATTGAGATGCCATAGCCGCGGGTGCAGCAGCGTCGACGCAAAAGGCCTCAACCAGCGATTTTCGCGGATGGCGTCGTGATCGGGCAGGAAGGCTTTGAGGCGTTTGCGCATGGTGTCGGGCCGCGAAAGTGTAGCAGTGGCCCTCGTGTGTGGCGATGCGTTTCAGCCTGAAGATGTGACGCCGGGCAAGGTGAACAGCTGTGCCCGATTCCCATTCGATAATGACAATGGCAACATAGGGCGCAATGCGAATTTACGTCCTGTCCTTTGCTGCAGGCGTCGTCCTGCTGCAGATGCAGGCGCGTCTACCCGACTTCGTGATGATCTGCCTGAGCGGGGCGGGGCTCGCGCTGGCGCTGTTCTTCGTCGGTCCCGGTCGGGCGGGCGGAACGCGCGTCCGATCGTTCGCCCGGCGCCTGGTTGTGATCGCGCTTGCCGTTTTGCTCGGCTTCGCCTGGGCCTCACTGCGGGCGGAGTGGCGGCTTGACGACGCACTGCGTGGCGATCTGGAAGGCATCGATATCGAGGTGGCCGGGCGGGTGGCCGATTTGCCGCAGCCCGTCGGCGAGGGGCTGCGTTTTCGTTTCGATCTCGACACCGCCACCGCAGGCGTGCCGCAGCACCTGCTGCTGTCGTGGTACCCACCTCGCGGCTCGGAGGCGGCCCTGCCGCTGATCCGGCCCGGCGAGCGCTGGCGCTTCGTCGTGCGCCTCAAGCGGCCCCATGGTTTCTACAACCCGCAAGGTTTCGACTACGAGGCCTGGCTGCTCCAGCGTGGCGTGCGTGCGACGGGGCATGTCAGCGCTTCGGCCCGACGGCTGGATGCAGGGTTGAGCCGACCGATGGATGCCGCTCATCGAGTCCGCGATGCGCTGCGCGAGCGCTTTGACGCCGTGCTGGGTGATGCGCCCTATGCGGGTATCCTGGTGGCGCTTGCGATCGGCGAGCAGCGCGGCATTCCAGTCGAGCAGTGGGAGCTGTTCCGCCGCACTGGCGTCGCCCATCTGGTTGCCATCTCGGGAATGCATATCACCCTGGTGGCCGCAGTTGCTGGCGGCCTGCTCGGCTGGGCCTGGCGCAGGGCTCCATGGCTGGTGCTGCGCTTCCCGGTGCGCAAGGCGCAGGCCCTGGCCGCGATGCTGGCGGCGACGAGCTATGCCTTGCTGGCCGGTCTGGGCATACCGGTGCAGCGGGCGCTGATCATGTTGCTGGTAGTTGCCTTCGCCCTATACCGCGGGCGGACGATCGTGCCTTCGCGGGTGATGGCGCTGGCGCTGGCGGCGGTGCTGATCGCTGATCCCTGGGCGTGCCTGTCCGCCGGCTTCTGGCTGTCTTTCGGTGCCGTGGCAGCAATCGGCTTCGTGCTCGGTGGGCGGCGTGTGGCACAGACCGGTTTGCGGGCCGCAGTCCGCATCCAGCTGGCGGTTACCGTGGCGTTGATGCCGCTGCTGGTGCTGATGTTCCAGTCGCTGCCGCTGTTGTCACCGCTGGCGAATGCGGTGGCGATTCCGGTGGTGAGTTTTGTCGTGACGCCGCTGGTCCTGGCGGCCGCCATGGCGCAAGTAGAATTTCCCTTGCTCTGGGCACACCAGGTGACGGCATGGATGATGGACTGGATCGAATGGCTCGCCGCCTTCGAGCCGGGCTACTGGCGCCAGCCAGCCCCGCCTCGATGGCTTGCGCTGCTTGCGTTGCTGGCAGTCACGGGTGCGATGCTGCCGCGCGGCACGCCCGGCAGGGTGGCCGCGCTGGCCGTGCTCGTCAGCCTGCTCGCCTGGCCGGCCCCGCGCCCGCAGCCGGGCAGCTTCGTCGCCCGTGTGCTGGACGTGGGGCAGGGCCTGGCCGTGCATGTGCAGACCGAGAGCCATGACTTGCTGTTCGATACCGGGCCACCGTTTGGCGCACAGGCCGACGCTGGCACGAGGGTGCTGCTGCCCTATCTGAATGCGCTGGGGGTAAGCCGGCTCGATGGGCTGGTGTTGTCGCATGATGACAGCGACCACGTCGGCGGTGCCGACAGCATCGCGGCGGCGCTGGTCGTGGACCGCGGCTGGGCGTCCGGTACGGCCTACGAGGCAACGCGCGTCGTCTCCGCTGTGGCGGCGCCGGTGCGGCGCTGCATCTCCGGCGAGCGATGGGATTGGGATGGTGTGTCGTTCACCTTCCTGCATCCCGCCGCATCGGGCGTGGCCGTGACCGCCCGGCGGCACGACAACGACCAGTCCTGCGTACTGCGGATCGCCAATGCTGCGGGCACGCTGTTGTTGCTGGGCGACGTCGAGCGTGCGGGTGAAAACGCAATGCGCTTGAACCACGGCGAGGAAGGGCTTGCGGCGGACGTGGTGGTCAGTGCCCACCATGGCAGCCGCTCCTCGTCTTCAATGGCCTTCATCGAGGCGAGCCTTCCGGAGGCGGTGATCCACTCCGTGGGCCATCGCAACCCCTTTGGTCACCCCCATCCCGAAGTGTGGGCACGCTGGGCAGAGATGGGGGTACGCAACTGGCGCACCGATAGCCAGGGGGCGGTCGAGGCGGTGTTCGGCATCGATGCCGAAGCCGGGCTGCGGCTATCTGCGCAACGCCTCCGCGAACCGCGCTACTGGCACGGGCGCTGAGCCGTGACCAAAGCCCGCCGCCAAGAAGGATGCTGTTTTTTTGGCCTGCGCCACGATGCTAGACTGGGGTCGTCCCTAACAATAGAGCCCCGATGGTCATGTCATTCCTATCCGATCTCAGCAGTGCATTCGAGCCGCCGACTCCACCACGACGCCCGGTACATGGGGTGCGCGAGCGCGACGTGCAGTGCATCGGTCCGCACGGCCTGCACCGAATGGCCTACACGGAGTGGGGCGACCCGGATAATCCGCGCGTGGTGCTGTGCGCTCACGGGTTGACGCGCAATGGGCGTGATTTCGACGATCTCGCGCAGACGCTGGCGGACGACTTCCGTGTTGTGTGCCCCGACGTGGTCGGGCGCGGCCGCAGCGACTGGCTTGGCGTGAAAAGCGATTACGGCTTTCCGCTTTACGTGTCGGACATGATCACGCTGATCGCCCGTCTCGATGTCCAGCAGCTGAGCTGGGTGGGCACCTCGATGGGCGGCATCATCGGCATGCTGGTTGCCAGCCAGCCGCATACGCCTATCGGCCGCCTAGTGTTGAACGACGTCGGGCCAGTGATCACGGCGGTGTCCCTGCAACGGATCGGACCCTATGTGGGCACTGCGCCGCGTTTTGCGACGATGGACGAGGCCGAGGCCTACATCCGTCTGGTCAGCGCCCCCTTCGGGCCGCTGACGGACGCGCAGTGGCGCCACCTGACCAACTATTCGGTGCGGCCGATGGGCGGAGCCGAGGGTGGTTTTGCCATGATCTATGATCCGGCGCTGGGCGACATCTTTCGTCAGACGCCCGCCACCGAAGACATCGACCTGTGGCCGGTCTACGAACGCATTGCCTGTCCGGCGCTGGCCCTGCGTGGCGCGGACTCCGATCTGCTCGAGCGCTCGACCTTCGAGGCCATGGCCGCGCGCGGCCCGCGTGCGACAACCGTCGAATTCGAAGGCGTCGGGCATGCGCCGATGTTGATGGATCCGGCGCAAATCGAGGTCGTCAGGGCGTTCCTGCTGGCAGGTTGAGGGCTTCGCCCCACTTTCAGTCCGGAATTGCTTCCTTCCGAAACGGCAAGCGCATCGTGGGCTGTCGATCACCAGCCCGGGTTGAGCCGCTTTGCCTCGGCGATCTCGCTGCGAATGCTGCGATAGTGTTCGAAACGCCGCGGGTGGATACGGCCGTCGGCAAGCGCTTGGAGCAACGCACAACCGGGCTCCGCCTCGTGCCGACAGTCGCGAAAGCGGCATTGGCCGAGCAAGGGCCTAAGCTCAATGAAGCACTCGGCCAGCTCGTTGGGTCCCAGGTGGGCAAGGCCGAAAACCTGCAGGCCAGGGCTGTCGATGAGCCAGCCGCGCGAGTCGTCCGGCGGCTTGCCGTCGAGGGCGTAAAGGCGGGCGAAGGTGGTCGTGTGCTTGCCCGAGTCCAGTGCCGCGGAAATCTCGCGGGTGGCCGCGTTGGCCTCCGGGATCAGGGCGTTGGTCAGCGTCGATTTGCCCATGCCGGACTGGCCGACCAGAATGGCATGCAGCGACGACAGGCGTTCGAGCAGTCCGGCCGCACCCTGCAGGGCCGATGCCTCGATCACCTCATAGCCGAGGGCACGAAAGGGCGCGAGCTGCGCACGCGATGCGTCCAGCCTTTCGCCCAGATCGGCCTTGTTGAGGATGATGATCGGCGTGATGTCCTGGCTTTCGGCCGCGGCAATGCAGCGCGACACCAGCAGGTCGGAAAACCCGGGTTCGGTCGCCACCACGATCAGGATGTGGCTCAGGTTTGCGGCGATCAGCTTTTCTCGGAATGCATCCGAGCGCCGCAGCAGGTTTCTGCGTGGTTGCAGCGTATCGATCACGCCCTGGCCGTCGCCTCCCGGCAGCACCTTCACATGATCGCCGCAGGCGAAGCTGCTTTTCTTGCCTCGCGTGTAGCATTGCAGGCGGCCCGCCGCAGTGGCGACCTCGTAGTGTCGGCCGAAGGCTGCGACGATCAGGCCGTCGATGGTATCGCCGCCCGTTTTGCTGCGCTGATTTTTAGGGGTCACTGAAACTTGTAGTAGTGCTTGTTGAGATAAGCGGCAATGTTCTCTTCATCTTCCGGGAAGAGATCGAGCTTGAGCATGCTGGTACAGCGGCTTAGTTGCTGCGCGAGTTCGCCGAGCGTTGTTACCCGATGATCCGGGCGGGTGTAGATGGCCGTGCCGTCTTCACCGCCAAAGCGCTTGGCGTGGCATGCGACGCATTGCTCTGCATGCATGCGCTCGCCGGCGGCAAGGTCGGCATTGGGGAACGGGTCCGCAGCGACCGGCAAGGCCGTGGCCACGAACAGGGCCGTGGCAAACAGCTTGACGAGGCCGTGTCGATGGAGTGGCGTGGTCTTCATTTTCGTGTCTCCTCCAGTGGGATCAGGGCTGCAGGGCTAGCAGCCGGGCGATGCGCAGCGCCGCAGGCGGGTGAGAATCGAAGAAGCGCGAATACAGCGGATCCGGCGTCAGCGTGGCGGCATTGTCGCGGTACAGCTTGACCAGTGCGGCGACGAGGTCGGTCGCACGCGTCTGCTTTGCAGCATAAGCGTCGGCCTCGAATTCGTGCACCCGCGACCAGTAGCTCAGCAATGGTGCCAGCGGAAAGGTGAAGGCGGGCAGGGCCAGGAAGAACAGCGCCAGCGCCGTTGCCGTATCGCTTGCCGTGCTGCCCAGCCCGGCGAAGAACCAGGGCTGTTCGATCAGCCAGCCCAGCAATGCCAGCAGGGCAAGGCTGACGGGCGCGAGAACGGCAAGACGCTTGAGGATGTGGCGGTGGCGGAAGTGGCCCAGTTCGTGTGCCAGTACGGCCTCGACCTCGTCGGCATTGAGCTTGTCGAGCAGGGTGTCGAAGAACACGATGCGCTTGGAGGCGCCGAAACCGGTGAAATAGGCGTTGCCGTGGGCCGAGCGGCGCGAACCATCCATCACGAACAAGCCCTTGGACTGAAAGCCGCAGCGCGCTAGCAGGGCTTCCACGCGGGTTTTCAGCGCATCGTCAGCCAGCGGGGTGAAGCGGTTGAACAGCGGTGCGATGAAGGTTGGCCAGATCAGCATCACCAGCAGGTTGAAGAACAGCCAGAAGGCCCATACCCACAGCCACCACAGACTGCCCATGGCGGTCGTCAGCCACAGCAGTGCGCCCAGCAAAGGAAGACCGATAACTGTGGCCAGCACGATCTCGCGCATCGTGTCGGTAAGGAACAGCCCCGCCGTCATCCGGTTGAAGCCAAAACGCTTCTCGATGACAAAGGTACGCAGCAGTACGAAAGGCAGGTCGATCAGCCAGCCGAGTGCGCCAAGCGAGGCGAGCAGGGCGACGCCGTGGGTGATGCTCCCCGGCGACAGGACCGTGGCCCAGGCGTCGTGAATGGCCTGCAGCCCGCCACCCAGCGTCAGCAACAGCACCAACAGCGCGCTGACGGCGATCTCCGACATGGTCAGCCGCATGCGTGAAGCCGTGTAATCGGCGGCGCGCTGGTGCGAGCTGAGCGCGATCGATTCGGCGAAGGCTGCGGGTACGGTGTCGCGGCACGCCCGGACATGGCGAATCTGACGCCGCATCAGCGCCGTCCTGACGAACAGGCTGAGCAGCAACAGAGCCACAAAAAAGGCTGCGAAGGGGGCGGCGAAGGCGGTGTCTGCAGGCATGGTGCGGTCGTGGGAGGCGGACGTTTCAGGCATGACCAAACCGGCTGCCGATGGGCGACTGGTGGTGGGTCGCGAGGGTGTTGTCTTCAGCTTCAGTGCTGCGTTGGGCTGGCTGACAACACCTTATATGACACAATCGCGACCTGGATTGTTTCGCATGAATACGTCAAAAAGGCGCAATGATTATGGCACAGGACCCGAATACCCTGATATGGCTGGACATGGAGATGAGCGGCCTCGACCCCGATCGTGATCGCATCATCGAGATTGCCATCGTCCTCACCAATGAAAAACTCGAAACCATCGCCGAGGCGCCGGTGATTGTCGTGCATCAGCCCGAGGCGGTGCTGGATGCGATGGACGACTGGAACAAGAATACGCATGGCAAGTCCGGCCTGATCGAACGCGTCCGCGCCTCGCAGGTGTCCGAGGCACAGGCCGAGGCGCGCATGATCGAATTTCTGCAGGAGTGGGTGCCCGCGCGTACTTCGCCGATGTGCGGCAACTCGGTATGCCAGGACCGTCGTTTCCTTGCGCGCTGGATGCCGCAGTTCGAGGCTTGGTTCCACTACCGCAATCTGGACGTGTCGACCCTCAAGGAGCTGGCGAAGCGCTGGCGACCCGAGGTGTACGCGGGGGTCAAGAAGGCGGGTGCGCATACGGCGCTGGCCGACATCCAGGAGTCGATCGCCGAGATGCGCCACTATCGCGATACCTTCCTGCGTCTGGACTGAGGTTTGGTGCGTGAACAGCAGGCTGGATCGCGCGTTGCGCGCGTTAAGTAGGTTCTGGCAGCGACATCGCCGGCTGATCCTTATTCTGATCGCGGTGAGCCTGTTCTTCTATGTGCTGGGCTATTTTTCTCATCCGGTCGCGATACCGGGAATGTGCAAAATCTACGGCTGAGGCACCCGGGTCAGGGCAGTTCGCGCCGCAGCAGCGTGAAGGTCTCTGTGCGGCGGCCTGCTCCGCGGCGGAACTCCCACACCGGTTTCCACTCCGGTGCGAGCTGATCCTTTGAGCGACGCTCGTTCATGACCAGCAGCAGCGGGCAGGGTGTGCTGTCACCGACGATGCGCACGGTGCGAATGCCCGCGAAGTAGTCGAGCGAGCTTTTCACGTGTTCGGGTAGCCCAGTGCTTGCGATGCAGGCGCCTGGCGTGCTGCTGCGCTCGCCCGCCAGCGCAATTTCCAGCGAGCGAGCTGCACCCCGGTAACTGCGACCATGGTCGAACCAGGGCATTAGCAGCACGACTGCCAGGCACCACAGCATGGTCAGACCGATTGCCCAGTTGGCCGGGGCGCGCGAACTCGAACGCGGCAGTTTCCAAAGCAGGGCAATCCAGACCGCGCTGATCGCGGCGCCGAACAGGGCCTGGAAGAAGGGGTCGGGCAGGACGAAGTCCGGCGCATTGCGGGCGACGTGGCGTGCCAGTCCCGGGGGCCAGCCGGCGGACTGAGCTGACCACGCCAGCCAAACCAGGATGCCGAACACCGCGAGGCTCATCAGCGAGAACCAGTCCAGGGCGTTGGCCGCGCCACGGCGCAGGCTCGGTACGCCGCCGGCGGCGAGCAAGGCCATTGCCGGCAGGATGGGCAGGGCGGAGGCCTGTGACAGCTGACCCTGGATGACGAGCACCGAGATGATCAGTACCGCACTCAGCAGTGGCAGGAGCCAGCGCAGATCGCCCAGCCTGCGACGCGCGCGCCACACGCTCCACAACACGATCGGCCACAATGGCCAGGTGAACCAGCCAAGCAGCTCAAGCCCGTGCACCATCTCGGTGGTCGAAAGCAGCGGACCGCTGAGACGCGACCACTCTTCGCGCAACCACAAGCTGAACAACTCTGGTTGCAGCAGGTGCACCGCCAGTGGCCACAGGGCCGACAGTGTCAGCGCCAGGCACAGGCCGAGAAGCAGTGCGCCGCTGGCACGCGGGCTGCGGCAGTCGCGGCTGAGCAGCATCAGCAGCGGGAACAGGGTGGCCGTTAGCAGCAGGCCACCCAGCCCCGCCGCGAGGAAAGCCAGTGCGCTGCCCAAACCGGCAAGCAGGCTGCCGGCCAGCGGTTGTTGCGGCACCTGCGCCAGGCCACGCAGCGTCAGTGCGATCATCGCCATCAGGGCAAGCAGTGGCTGGATCTCGTGCGCATGCAACACCAGGCCGAGTCCGCCCATCATCAGCAGCGCCGCGGGCGTGCGTGCCGGGCGGCCGTAGAGTGCCTCCGCGGTGCGGGCGGCAAAGTACACGCCCAGTGCGACGAAGACCGCACTCGCAAGACGGGCACCTTCGTGCAGCGCCAGAAAGCCACTGCTGGCCCAGGCCAGCAGTGTGCCGGTCCAGTAGTAAAGCGGTGGGTAGTCGACGAGGGGTTCGCCGGCGAGCATCGGAAATAGCCAGCCTTCGCCCTTCAGCATGCTCAGGACCGGGCCGAAGTGGACGGCGTCGTCACCCCGCCAGGGGTCGTGTCCGATCAGGCCGACGAGGAGGTAGAGTCCCACCAGCGCGGTGATGCCGGCCGTGCCGTAGACCCGGCGCTGCAGCAGGTTGGGTGTTTCGAATTCTCGAATCATGCGCGCATTGTGGGGCGGAGCGTCCGGACTGGCAAAGGTGACGGGAGAGGGGCGCCAAAGAAAGCAAAAAAGCAGGCAGGCAACGCGAGGGCTGGCGTGAAGCGGGCGGCTTGTCATGCCGCTTCAGGCGATAAAAAAGGCAGCCGTGGCTGCCTTTTTAAGATGTGCCCTCGGTAGCGGGGCAGGTGTCCGGCCTCGCGGCTGGAATCAGCTGGCGCGCTGGACGTTGCCGTATTTCTGGCGGAAGCGCTCGACGCGGCCGGCGGTATCGACGATCTTCTGCTTGCCGGTGTAGAACGGGTGGCAGGCGGAGCACACTTCGACGTGGTACTGGGGCTTGCCAATGGTGGAACGGGTGACGAAAGTGTTGCCGCAGGAGCAGGTCACACTCAGGTCGTTGTACTTGGGATGGAGATCCGCTTTCATGATGGTTTCCTGATGCGCGCGGGCGGCGGATGTGACCGCCCTGAGTGGTAAATGTAAAGAGCAAGGATTATCCGTTAGCACGCCATGGCTGGCAAGTGAAAAACGGGTTTTGCCTTCGTCTGCATTAGAATCGCGAGTCCCGGCGCGCAAGCGTGACCTGCAGCGGTGACCTGCAGCGCCTGGTGCGGACTGCCTTTCGCGCCTCAGGGCGCCCCTGCGACACCCAACACCCCCTACGCACCGCTCGCTGCGGACGTCTTGAAACCCGGCCGATTGAAACCCTTAAAGGAAGTCCTGGCTTGCGCCTCCTGCTCGCTCCAATGGAAGGTCTGCTCGACGACGTGTTGCGCGCGGCGCTGACGGCTTCGGGTGGCTACGATTACGCGGTAACCGAATTTGCCCGGGTTTCGGGTACCGTGCTTCCAGCCCGTTTCTTCCGTCGTGTCGCGCCGGAACTGACGCGAGGCAGCCTCACCGAGGGCGGCACGCCGGTGCGGGTGCAACTGCTCGGTTCCGATCCGGCATGTATGGCTGACAACGCGGCCTGTCTGGCCGGTCTGGCGCCGGCGGGAGTCGATCTCAATTTCGGCTGTCCGGCGCAGACGGTCAATCGTCACCGCGGAGGTGCGGCCCTGCTCGACGAGCCCGAACTGCTCAGCCGGATTGCACGGGCGGTGAGTCGCGCGCTGCCGCCGGCAATTCCACTCAGCGCCAAGATGCGCCTGGGCATCGCTGACACTGGGCGTGCCATCGAGTGCGCGCAGGCCTTGAGTGAGGGCGGCGCCCAGAGCCTGATCGTGCATGCGCGGACGAAGGCCGATGCTTATCGGCCGCCAGCACACTGGGAGTGGGTGGCGCGCATCGATGAAGCGGTGGCGGTGCCAGTGGTCGCCAACGGCGAGGTGTGGTGTGCGGCCGACTGGCAGCGCTGTCGCGCGGTGTCCGGCGTGGACGATGTGATGCTGGGCCGTGGCGCGGTGGCGGACCCCTATCTTGCCGCCCGGATTCGGGCAGGCCGGCTGGACCCACCGGATGCCGGCGAGCGTGCGCGCGAGTGGGCGGCCCTGCTGCCGGTGTTCGCGGCGTTTCGCGATCGCTTACAGCTCAAGGTCGAAGCGCGTCATGCGCCGGGTCGAATCAAGCAGTGGCTGCATCTGCTGGCGCGCAATTACCCGCAGGCGCAGCAATTATTTGCAGCCATCCGCAGTCTGCGTACCGTGGCCGAGGTCGAGCGTGTGCTGGTGCTGCATGGCGTGCCCGCCACCCGGCTCGCGGCCGTTCAGAGCGCGATACCCACCATCGAGCCGCTGTGCGAAGCGGCCTGAGCATGGCGCAGCTTCCTTCAAACCATCGAAAATTGCATGAGTTACGCTAATTCCAGCATCCCGCAAAGCGCGCAGTCCGGCGTTCATGAGCGGCTCGACGCGCTGGTGCGCAAGCATCTTGCCGAGCCTTTTCGCAAGCCGATCGCGCCTTACAATCGTGCGGCCTTCGAACTCAGCCTTGCCGGCTGGGATCGCAAGGCGCCCCTGATCCTGGATGCCGGTTGCGGCGTGGGCCACAGCACGATCCAGATCGCACGTACTTACCCCGAGCACTGGGTGATCGGGGTTGACCAATCCCAGGACCGTCTCGAGCGCAAGAAACCTTATCCGGCTGCGCTGATGCCGCGCAATCTGGTGTTCGTGCGCGCTGACCTGGTCGACTACTGGCGGCTGCTCGAAGAAGCAGGGCTGCGGCTGGCGCGTCACTACATCCTGTATCCAAATCCATGGCCCAAGATCGGGCACCTCGCGCGACGCTGGCCGGCGCACCCGGTCTTCCCCTTCATTTCGCGTCTGGGTGGCGTGCTGGAATGTCGCAGCAACTGGGATGTCTACATTCGAGAGATGGCAGCGGCGCTGTCGGTCGTGCTCGGCAGGGATGTTTCGTGGGCGGAATTTACCGCCGAGGTGCCGATCAGCCCCTTCGAACGCAAGTATCGTGATTCCGGTCAGATGCTGTATCGGCTCGAGATCGACCTTCAGCCGGCGGCAGCACGTCCTCGCGCAGCGACGCAGTTATAGCTTGCCGATCTACCGGGCTTCGGCCACCCTTCGACCCATTTCCAGAGAACTGCCATGACTGAACCCAATCCTGAGACCACCCCCGAGATCACCCCCGAGATCACCCCCGAGCCCGCCGCAACGCAGGACAACCCCCACCTGATGAGCGACGACGATTTCGAGGCCCTCGAAGAGGTGCTGACCTCCGACGTCGTACCCGAGGACTGCATGGACCTCGAGATGCTGGACGGTTTTCTGGCCGGTGTGCTGATTTCACCGCGACTGATTCCTGCCGAGCGCTGGCTGCCCGAGGTCTGGTCTGCGCATGGCGAAGAGGCAAGCTTTGGAGGCGGCAGCGGTCTGCAGCGGGCGATTCGCCTGGTGAAGGCCTATCACAACGAAATGGTGACAACGCTCGGCCTCGATGAAGAAGAGGCCGTGTGCTGGGAGCCGTTCTGCTTTGCCATCGCCGAGGGTGACACGCTGAAGATCGGCGAAGAATGGCTGGACGGCTTTGCCCAAGGCCTGGATCTGTGGCCCCGCGGCTGGGAAGAGGGGCTGGACCAGGATGCGGTCGTTGCCGTCAAGGAAACGCTCGACGAGGTGTTGACACCGTGGGCGGAGGAGTCGGCTGCGCAGGCCGACGAGGAGACGCGTCTGGGCTGGCTGGGCACGCTGGGAGAAGCGGTCAACGACATCTATGCCCATTGGCGTGACCTGGAGCTGCCCGCACCGCAGCCGTTAGAGGCCGCGGCACCGCGCCTGCCGGCCGCGTCCGGTCCCGGCCGCAACGATCCGTGTCCCTGTGGCAGCGGTAAGAAATTCAAGAAGTGCTGCGGAGCGCTCAGCGATGGCGGCACCACCTGACGATCACTGCACCCGCTGCGGCGCATGTTGCGCCGCCTTTCGGGTCGATTTCCACCCTTCCGAACTGGCCAGTGCAACGCTGGGTGGTGTTGCCGATGAACTGACGGTCCCGGTCACCACGACGCTGGCGCGCATGTGCGGTACCGATGCGTCGCCGCCGCGCTGCGTCGCCTTGGTGGGTGAAATCGGCGTGGTGGCGCGGTGCTCGATTTACGCGAACCGTCCTTCACCGTGTCGGGATTTTGCCCCCTATGCGGCGCTGGGCATCGGTGAGGACGCGTGCGACCGTGCGCGCCGACGTCACGGTCTGCCAGCGCTCGGAGGGTGATTTTGTTTTTGCAAACATTTCGTCCAACGCACTGATAAAAAAGGGCTTTGGGGTCGTTCGGAGGGCTCGCAGTGGCGCTAGAATGCGCGCTCTCTAGCGCTGAAAGCCCACGATGGAAGACCCGAACCCCTGTATCAGCTGCGGCATCTGCTGTACGCACTTCCGTATCTCGTTTTACTGGGCTGAGGCCGATGATGCGCCGGAGGGTTTCGTGCCCGCCGCGATGACCGAAAAGCTCAACCACACGATGCGCTGCATGAAAGGCAGCAACGAGGTGCCGCGACGTTGCTCGGCCCTGTCGGGCACGGTGGGTGAGCAGGTGGCGTGCACGATCTACGACAAGCGGCCCACGCCCTGCCGTGAGTTTCCGGTCTATTTCGATGACGGCACCCCCAATCCGAAGTGCGACGAGTTGCGCGCAACCATCGGTCTGCCCCCGCTGCCGCACTCGCCTTTGCCCCAGTCACCGCTGCCGAATGCGGCCTGAGCCCGGTGGGGTGCGCGCCTAGCGCGGAAAACCGACGGCAGTCAGCACCGCAAGCGGTCCTTCGGCGCGCAGGCGCTCGATCTGGTTCTTGTCGCGCACGAACAGCGAGCCGGCGTAGCCCAGCGAATTCACCGAAATGTCCTGCCATCTCTCGCATCGGCGGGGAACGACCAGCAGCCAGTCGCGGCTTGCGAGCAGATTGTAGGGCGGCATTGGATCGGCGTCGGGCGGAAGCGACACGGCCGCGCAGGCAGTGGCAAAGCTTGCCTGCAGCGCATCGGCCGCAGCGTCGAGATCGTGCCAGTCGACCCGGGCGAGGCTGACAAAGGCGTGCCGCCATGGCAATTCGGTGTTGACCCGGACCGGGCTGGCTTTGCCACCCTGGGCAGGACGAAGTGCGCGACTGAAGGCGGCAAAGCCTGCGCCACCTGGCAAGCCGGCCGCAGGTACCCATTGCAGATGCTTGTGCACCTGACTGGCGCCTGCAATCGGGCCGCCATTGTAGAACCCGAGTCCGCCATGTGCCGCCAGCACGGTTGCCAGCGCGCGGAAGTCAGCCCGGGTCAGGGCGGCGGTCTGCGCTTCGAACGCACGCGTCACGATCAGCAGGTGATGATCGATCACCGGAAATTTGTTCAGGACGACGAGGTGGGTTTCGCCGAGACGGGCGACGGTCAGTGCCGGCTCGGGGGGCAGGAAGGGATTGAACTCGGGGCGGCGCTGAGTGACCTGAAGCACGCGTGCACGATCCTTGAGCGCCAGCGAGGACACCCAGCGCACCGAGAAGCTCAGTTCGCCTTCAATCAGCAGGGTGCTGTCGGTTGCAATCGGCTGCAGCGCACCGGTCGCCATGGCGTTGCGAATGGTCTGGTCGGACAGGTCGAGCAGGGTGCTGCTGCGGTAGTTGAGGGGCGCGGTGGCGGAGAAACTGGTCATGGCGAGGTCGGGCGGGCGACAATGAATGCATTCTGACATGAGCCAGCGTTCAGGCGATCCCGCAGGGACATGCACTGGCCGTATTTCCGGAGCGTTTCATGAGTGTTTCCTTTGCCGTTCGCGGTGATCACATCCAGCTTGATCAACTGCTGAAGGCCGTCGGCCTCGTCGGTTCGGGGGGGGCGGCGCATGCCATGGTCGAGGCGGGTGAGGTACAGGTCGATGGCAAGGTTGAGACACGCAAGCGCGCCAAGTTGCGCCCTGGACAGCGTGTTCGCTTTGGCAGCGAGGAGATCGTGCTGCTTGCCGATGATCGGTCCGGTGCGGGCTGAGGCCCACTTCAGGGCAGCTGAGGCTTGAGTGTTTGCGGTTTTCGGCGGGACAGACGGCGCCAGATCCAGCCGCCGGGAAGGTCTTCGCCCGTCACCAGGTATTCGAGCGTGTGCTCGTTGGCAATGCCCAGCGCGAAGGCATTGCGCGCATGGCGCGTGCCGGCAAGCAGGATTTCATCACCTGGCCTCAGGGCGGTGTCGTGCGGTGGCATCAGCAGGTGATCGTCGTCGTCACGTTCAACGATCAGTACTTCACACTCAAGGTACTCGCCGGGATCGATCGTTGACCGCAACACCATGTCCAGGGTGATTGTTTCGCCACCCATCAGGCGCCGGTAGAGCGCGGGTGCGCGGCTCAGGTTGACGCGCTCGCTCCATATCTCGGGCACGGTCCAGCCCAGTCGAGCGGTGAGGCGTTCGAGTTGTTCGGCGCACCATGCTTCGTCCTGGCGACGTATTTCGTCCAGGAAGGGGGCCAGCAGGGGGGTGCCAAGAATCGCGAGACACTCGTGGGCGACAATTTCGCTCGGCAGCACGGTGATGTCTGACTCGAATGCCTGGAACAGGGCCTGATTGGCGTACTGGTTCTGACGCAGGATCACGAACAGGTCGGGATTGAGTTCGCGCGCGGTGACTGCGATCGACAGGTTGTCGACGTCCGAGTTGGTGCCGGCGACGATGCCTGTGGCCTGCGCCACGCCGGCTTCGGTCAGGGCCTCGGCGCCGGTGCCGTCGCCATGCACCCAGCGGTGTACGCCGTCGGTCTGCATGCCGCGATCGATGATGGTCACTGGCAGTGCCTCGGCATCCATGGCATTGACCATCCAACGCCCGAAACGACCGTGCCCACATACGATCCAGTGTCCGCGAGGCGGACTGCGATCGCGGTCGACGGCGGACCCAGGCAACCCGGTCAGCCAGTTCAGCAGTTGCGAGGCGATCGGCGCATGCAGGGCTAGCGCGAGTGTTTCGCCGAAGCGTTCGAAAGGGTTGATGATGTGTCGCGTGCCAAACGAGGCCATGTTGGCCGAGGTTTCGCGGTGCTCGGCGCGGCACAGCGCTGGCAGCCTGGGAGCAAGCAGGCGTGCCGAAATGGCGATGGCGAGGTTGGTGGCGTCGTTGTTGGTCAGTGCGATGACGCCGGCACAACTGGGATGGGTGAGGCCTGCATAGCCGAGGAGTTCGGGATTGGAGGCGTCGGCACAGAGGGCCGGCACGTCGGCCGCGAAGCTGTGCAGATCGATCTCGCCGACCTTGGCTTCGTCGACCTCGAGTACGACCGAGCGCAGTCCCATGCGATCGAGCGCATGGCAGATCAGACGTCCAGTCTCACCATAGCCACATACCAGATAGAAGGGCTCGCGCAGGCGGCGCACCGCGCGTACGAAGCGCTGTGTGGCGATGGCCTGGCGCAGGTTGCGGTCGGAGAGCAGCGCGAACACCGTGCCCAGCGTGTAGGTCCAGCCAAATACCGACATGAAGATGCACATGGCCACCCACATGCGCTGTTGGTCGGAGAAAGCGTAGGGCACCTCGCCGAAGCCGATCGTCGTTGCGGTGTAACTCATGAAGTACACCGCGTGGAAGAAGCTCATGTACTGGACCTCACCATCTACGATGGGTCCAGGCATGAACGTCAAGCCCAGCACCGCGATCGCCATGATGGTGATGAGCAGGATCAGCGGTGCGCGCAGACGCCGCAGGATCAGGAAGAAGACGCTGTGATGCCGCGCCAGCGGCTGCATCGGATCCATTGCGGTGTGATCAACGGCGCTGCATGATCGTTTCGGCAATCAGGATGATGACCGAGACGAGGTTGGCGAGCAGAGCGCCGCCCGATAGTGAAACGACACTGGCAGTCGCTGCGGGGGTAAGCCCGGCGCCCGAGATGTGGGCGGCGTAGCCCCACATCATTGCCGCGGCGATTAGTTGCAGGTCGGCAACCAGGCTGGTGGACAGGTGGACTGCACCGATCTGCGTCCGGTCGCCGAATTTCAGCACGGTCGCGATCAGGCTGACGACGAGGGCAGCAAACAGTTCGTAGATGTCGTGATGGGCCGGGTTGTCGAGCTCACCGACGAAGAAACCGAAGTTCAGCGTCGCCGCCAGCAAGATGAAGAAGCCGAAGATAACTTTTTCGAGATTCATGATTTCCCTTCGGCAGCCCTTGATCCGCGGTGGTTTCGAACGTGGAATTATGCCCGCATGGCAGTGTGGTGTCTTGCGCGCCGTAGCGTCTTCGAGGTGCTGTAGCTCAGTCGTGAATATCGCCGTCCACATAGAACCAGTATTCGCCCTCGCGGACGAAGCGGCTGGTTTCGTGCAGGCGCTGGGCGCGGCCGCCGATGCGGTAGCGGGCGAGGAATTCGACCGTGGCGTGGTCTGCATCGAGCACCTGGTGCGAGCGAATCTGCAGCCCGATCCACTTTTGCGCGGGCGTGTCGTCGAGCAACAGCGTGGCAGGGCGCGTGCTGGCATGCCAGCTGGCCAGCAGGTAGGTGGTGTCGCGCAGCGCGAACGCGGTGTAGCGCGAGCGCATCAGTGCCTCGGCCGTGGGTGCAGGATGCTGGCCGGACAGGATGGGGCCGCAGCACTGCGCGAATCCGCTTCCCGAGCCGCAGGGACAGATGTCGGGAAGTTTCATGCCGCCAGTGTAGGTGCTGGCCCGACCCCGGTGGAAGTGGGATCGGGCCACGGGCAAGCGCGAACGGTTACAGCGGAGGCCGCAGACAAGGCGGCCCCGCGATCAGGGGGCCGCCGATGCTCAGCCGGCGAGGATCTCGCGCAACACGTAGGGCAGGATGCCGCCGTGGCGGTAGTACTCGATCTCGATCGGGGTGTCGATGCGGCACAGCAGCGGTACGCGCTGCGACGTGCCATCGATGCGCTCGATCTGCAGACTGAGCTGCTGCTGAGGCACTAGCCCCCCGGCGATGCCCTCGAGGGTGAAGCGTTCGCTGCCGTCGAGGCCGAGCCGCTCCCAGCCATCCTCGCCGATGAACTGCAGCGGCAGTACGCCCATGCCGACCAGGTTGGAGCGGTGAATGCGCTCGAAGCTGCGCGCCACGACCGCCTTCACCCCCAGCAACGCCGTGCCTTTGGCCGCCCAGTCGCGCGATGAACCGGTGCCGTACTCCTCGCCCGCGAAAACGAGGGTGGGTTCCCCCTTGGCCATGTAGGCGGTGGCGGCCTCGAACACCGTGGTCTGCTTGCCGTCGAGCAGGGTATAGCCCCCTTCGACACGGCTGCCGTCCGGGTTGAGGGGCAGCATCAGGTTCTTGATGCGCACGTTGGCGAAAGTGCCGCGCACCATGACGTCGTCGTTGCCGCGGCGCGAGCCATAGGAGTTGAAATCCTTCCGTGCCACGCCTTGTTCGACGAGCCAGCGCCCGGCTGGGCTGGTTTCGCGGAAGGATCCGGCCGGCGAGATGTGATCGGTGGTCACCGAATCGCCGAGTAGCAGCAGGGCGCGCGCGTCGTGGATGTCCTGCAGCGGCGGCGGCTGCATGTCAAAGCCATCGAAGAAGGGCGGGCAGGCAATGTAGGTGGACGGGGGCCAGTCGTACACCTGGCCAGCCGGCGCCGTGATCGCATTCCACAGGTCGTGGTCACGGGTGAAGTCGGCGTACAGCCGCCGATAGGTTGTCGGTTCGTTTGCGAAGGGCAGGGCTGCGGCGATTTCATCCGCGCTTGGCCAGATATCGCGCAGGAATACCGGCTGCCCATCACTGGCGGTGCCCAATGGCTCGGTGCTGAGATCGATATTGACCCGCCCAGCCAGCGCGAAGGCCACCACCAGCGGGGGTGATGCGAGGTAGTTGGCGCGGATGTTGGGGTGGATGCGAGCCTCGAAGTTGCGGTTGCCCGACAGTACGGCCGCCACCACCAGGTCATGCTCGGCAATCGCCTCGTTGAATTCGGGCGCGAGATCGCCCGAGTTGCCGATGCAGGTGGTGCAGCCGTAGCCCGCCAGCGCGAAACCGAGCGCGGCGAGGGGCTCGAGCAGGCCGGCCTTGCCGAGATAGTCGGTGACCACGCGTGAGCCGGGTGCGAGCGAAGTCTTGATGTGGTGCTGTACGCGCAGGCCGCGTTCGACCGCCTTCTTTGCCAGCAGGCCGGCCGCGAGCATCACGGTCGGGTTGCTGGTGTTGGTGCACGAGGTGATCGCCGCGATCAGTATGTCGCCATGACCGAGTTCGACGCCCTCGCCTGCGGTGGAGAAACGATCCCCGAGCTGTCCCGCTTCGCGGCCGAAGCCGTTTTCAGTGACCGGGGCGGAAAAGAGCGCGTCGAAGGCCTTGCCCATCGCCGGCAGGGCAATGCGGTCTTGCGGCCGCTTGGGGCCGGCAAGCGAGGGTTCGATGGTGGCGAGGTCGAGGCTGAGCGTGCGGCTGTAATCGATGTCGCCTGCGCGCGGCACGCCAAAAAGGCCTTGAGCGCGGAAGTAGTCTTCCAGCAACTTGCATTCGGCTTCGTCGCGGCCGGTGGCACGCATGTAGGCGATGGTTTTGTCATCCACCGGGAAGAAGCCCATGGTGGCGCCGTATTCGGGAGCCATGTTGCCGATCGTTGCCCGGTCGGTGACCGACAGGGCGGCCGTGCCCTCGCCAAAAAACTCGACAAAGGTGCCGACCACCTTCTCGCGGCGCAGCATCTCGGTGACCGACAGCACCAGATCGGTGGCGGTGGTGCCGGGTGGCAGGCTGTTTTTCAGCTCCACGCCGATCACGTCCGGCGTCAGGAGATAAACAGGCTGGCCGAGCATTGCCGCCTCGGCCTCGATGCCGCCCACACCCCAGCCCACCACGCCGATGCCGTTGATCATGGTGGTGTGCGAATCGGTACCGACCAGCGTGTCCGGGAAGCACAGGCCATCCTGCGTGCGTGCACCGCGGAACAGGTATTCGAGGTTCACCTGGTGCACGATGCCGATGCCCGGCGGCACGACGCGGAAGGTGTCGAAAGCCTGCATGCCCCACTTCATGAACTGGTAACGCTCGTGGTTGCGCTGGAACTCGATCTCCATGTTCAGGCGCAGTGCGTCGGGCGTGCCGTAGTGATCGACCTGCACCGAGTGGTCCACGACGAGATCGACCGGGACCATCGGCTCGATCAATTTGGCACTGTGGCCCTGTTCAACGGCAACGTTGCGCATCGCCGCGAGATCGACGAGCAGTGGCACGCCGGTGAAATCCTGCAGCACCACGCGGGCGACGACGAAGGGGATTTCTGTCGTGCGCGCTGCCTTGGGCTGCCAGTTGGCGAGTTCGCGCACATGGTCTTCGGTCACCTTGCTGCCGTCGCAATGGCGCAGCACCGACTCGAGCACGATGCGGATCGACACCGGCAGGCGCGAGATGCGGCCAATGCCGGCGGCTTCGAGCGCGGGTAGCGCGTAATACTGAAGGCCTGAGCCTTCCGTGGTGGGCATTGATTTCAGCGTATCGAAGAGATTGTGCGGCATGAGCAGCCTCCGTTCTTTAAACGACTTCATCGGTTTGATGGGTCCCGGCCCCGGTCAGGCGCTTGTGTGAGCGTCATACGATTCAAACCTAGTCTAGGCGGGACCAGGCGAGACTGCCCGAGTTCCGCTCCAACCCTTGATTCGCAATCGAAGCATCGGCTGGGGCGTAGCTTCCACAGCCTTTTCATTCGCACTCACAACAATCCGAAACGCTTCCGCGTGGCCGCGCAGCGCGGCGGTCAGGAGTAGAATTCGCGATTCGTTTGCGGCGCTGCATCCAGGTGTTGCAGTGCACCGCTAGTCTTATAAAAGACATATAATTCCTTCGATTCGCACGGGGCGAACCCGTGTGGAGCCTTGATCACCGCCACGAAAAGTGAGGAAGTCGCCGTGCTTGAAGCCTACCGTGCCCATGTCGCCGAACGTGCCGCCCTCGGCATCCCGCCGCTGCCCCTGAGCCAGCAGCAGGTTACCGAACTGGTTGCCCTGCTGCAGAATCCCCCCGCTGGCGAGGAAGCCTTCCTCGTCGAGCTCCTGACCGATCGCGTGCCGGCTGGCGTGGATGATGCAGCCAAGGTAAAGGCGGGATTTCTCGCCAGTGTTGCCAAGGGTGAGCAAAGCTGCGCCCTGGTGTCGCGTGCCAAGGCCGTCGAGCTGCTCGGCACCATGCTGGGCGGCTTCAACATCAAGCCGATGATCGACCTGCTCGGCGATGCCGAAGTCGGAACGGTTGCCGCCGAGGGGCTGAAGAAAACCCTGCTGATGTTCGACTTCTTCCACGACGTCAAGGATCTGGCTGCTGCCGGCAACGCCAATGCGAAAGCCGTCATGCAGTCGTGGGCCGACGCCGAGTGGTTCACCAGCCGCCCGGAAGTGCCTGCCTCGCAGAAACTGACCGTGCTGAAGGTCACTGGCGAAACCAATACCGATGACCTGTCGCCGGCACCGGACGCCTGGTCGCGTCCTGACATTCCGCTGCACGCGCTGGCAATGCTGAAGAACCCGCGTGAAGGCATCGAGCCCGAAGAAGCTGGCGTGCGTGGTCCGGTCAAGTTCCTCGAAGACCTGCGCGCCAAGGGCAACCTCGTCGCTTACGTCGGTGACGTGGTCGGTACCGGTTCCTCGCGCAAGTCCGCCACCAACTCGGTGCTGTGGTTCACCGGCGAAGACATCCCCTTCGTGCCGAACAAGCGTTTCGGCGGTGTGTGCCTGGGCTCCAAGATCGCGCCGATTTTCTTCAACACCATGGAAGACGCAGGCGCGCTGCCGATCGAGATCGACGCCGGTCAGATGGACATGGGCGATGAGATCGAGCTCAAGGTCGACCACGCCAGTGGCAAGGTTACCGCGCTCAAGAACGGTGCCGTGATCGCCGAATCGCAGCTCAAGACGATGGTCATCCTTGACGAAGTGCGCGCCGGTGGCCGTATCCCGCTCATCATTGGCCGTGGTCTGACGACTAAAGCACGAGACGCGCTGGGCCTGCCGGCCTCCACTCTGTTCCGTCTGCCGCAAGACCCTGCCGAAACCGGCAAGGGTTTCTCGCTCGCACAGAAGATGGTTGGCCGTGCCTGTGGCCTGCCGGAAGGCCAGGGCGTCCGTCCGGGCACCTACTGCGAACCGAAGATGACCACCGTCGGCTCGCAGGACACCACCGGCCCGATGACCCGCGACGAACTGAAAGACCTCGCCTGCCTCGGCTTCTCTGCCGACCTGGTAATGCAGTCCTTCTGCCACACCGCGGCCTATCCGAAGCTGATCGACGTCAAGATGCACCACGAACTGCCGAGCTTTATCAGCACCCGTGGCGGCGTGTCGCTGCGTCCGGCTGACGGCGTCATCCACTCCTGGCTCAACCGTCTGCTGCTGCCCGATACCGTCGGCACCGGTGGCGACTCGCATACCCGCTTCCCGATCGGCATCTCCTTCCCGGCTGGTTCCGGTCTGGTTGCCTTCGCCGCGGCCACTGGCGTGATGCCGCTCGACATGCCGGAATCGGTGCTGGTGCGCTTCAAGGGCACGATG
>Ga0073904_10000493_pt1 | contig 28103 bp, 33 predicted proteins | sample KloWWTrecipitate_FD_66668 | JGI IMG/M metagenome (GOLD analysis project Ga0073904, IMG submission 66668) | Active sludge microbial communities from Klosterneuburg, Austria, studying microevolution and ecology of nitrifiers - Klosterneuburg... | ecosystem: Engineered > WWTP > Aerobic digester >... | reverse complement strand
TCGAAGCCGAGCGCCATCGCGTCCTCGCGCCCGGCCGCGCAGACGATGCGCCGCACGCCGCTCCACAGCGTCGCGCCGAGGCACATCGCACAGGGTTCGCAGGAGGTGAACAGCTCGTATTCCGGCGCGTCCGGCGCGCGCAAGGTGTACGAGCCCAGGCGCGCCTCGGCCAGCATCAGCGCCACGATCTCCGCGTGCAGCACCGCGTTGCGCAGGCGCTCGACACAGTTCACGCCGACCGCGAGCGGCCGCGGTGCGCCACGCGCGAAGATCGCCGCGCCGAAGGGCCCCCCGCTAGCGCGCTCGACGTTCTCGCGCGCGAGCGTGATTGCGAGTCGCATGCGCCCGGTATCGTTCGTGCATGCGGGAAATGCATCGACCACGCCGGGCACCCACTCGGGCAGCGTCACGGCGACAGCGGTGGCAATTGCCGACGAGGGCTGATTCATGCGCCGGCGGCTTTCATGCGCAGATTCATCCACACCCCCCTCCGGCATGCTCAGCGGCGCTGCCACGGGATGATCGCGACCAGCCCGTCCTCGTCGAGCACGCGGATACGCACTCCGTAGACGGGCTCGAGGACCCCGGGGCACAGGATGTCGCGCGCCGCGCCGTGGGCGGCGACGCCGCCGTGATCGAGCAGCAGGATGCGCTGGCAGAAGCGCGCCGCGAGACTGAGGTCGTGCAGCACCACGGCCACCGCGGTACCGCGCGCCGCGCGCTCGGCCAGCACTTCCATCGCGTGCAGCTGGTGGTAGGCATCCAGCGCGGCCACCGGCTCGTCGGCCAGGATGATCCCGGGCGCGCCGGCCAGCAGGCGCGCAATCATGACGCGCGTGCGCTCGCCGCCCGAGAGCTCGTTCACCAGACGGCCCTGCAGCTCTTCGACCTCGGCATCGCGCAGCGCGGCCTGCACCGCGTCGCGCGCACCCTCGTCGACGCTGAACCAGCCGTGACGCCACGGCAGGCGCCCGAGCTCCACCACGGTGCGCACGTCCAGCGGCCAGTGCACCGGTGCGGCCTGCGGCAGGTAGCCGATGCGCCGCGCGCGCTCGGCGGCCGGCCAGGACTGCAGTTCGCGCCCCTGCAGCCGCACCTGCCCCGCGTCGGGGCGCAGCAGGCCCGCCATCACGCGCAGCAACGTGCTCTTGCCGGCGCCGTTGGGCCCGATGATGCCGAGCATCTCGCCGGCGGCGAGCGCGCACGAGAGTTCCTGCAGCACCGCGCGCCCGCCGAGGCGCACGCTCACGCCCTCGAGCGCCAGCGTGCTCACGTGATGCGGCTCCGCGCGCCGAGCACGATCGCGAGGAAGAACGGCGCGCCGAGCAGCGAGGTGACCACGCCGAGCTTCAGTTCGCTGGCGGAATGGAAGGACTGCACCAGCACGTCGGCGAGCAGCACCAGCAGCGCGCCACCGAGCGCGCTCGGCACCAGCAGCCGCCCGGGGCGGTGGCCGACGAAGGGACGCAGCAGGTGCGGGATCACCAGGCCCACGAAGGAGATCGTGCCGCTGATCGCCACCGCCGCGCCGACGCCGATCGCCACCCCGCCCATCACGCGCCAGGGCAGCGAGCGTGCGCCGAAACCCAGCGAATGCGCCGTGTCCTCGCCGAGGCTGAGCGCCTCGAGGTAGCGGCCCGTCGACAGCAGCAGCGCGAGCGCGAGCCCCATGAACGGCAGGCTGAAGGCGAGCTCCTCGAAACTGCGGTTCGCTACCGAGCCCATCAGCCAGTAGACGATCTCGTGCATCGCGTAGGGGCTGGGCGCGAGATTCAGCGCGAGCGCGATCGCCGCGCCGGCGAAGGCGTTCAACGCCACACCGGCGAGGATCAGCGTCGCGACGCGCGCGTAGTCCCCGACCAGCAGGCGCAGCAGCGCGAGTGCCGCCACGGCGCCCAGGATGCCGGCGGCCGGCAGCAGCAGCGAATGCATCGGTGCAAGGCCGAAATAGAGCACCAGCACCGCGCCGAGCGAGGCGCAGTTCGAGGCCCCCACGAGGCCCGGCTCCGCGAGCGGATTGCGCAGCATGCCCTGCAGCGCCGCGCCGGCCACGCCCAGCGTGGCGCCGACCGCGAGCGCGGCCAGCGCGCGCGGCAGGCGGATCTCGCGCAGGATGATCAATGCCGCCGAGTCCTCGCCCGCGTACCAGTCACGCAGCGCCGGTCCCAACAACACGCCCGATGAACCCGTGTTCAGTGCCAGCAGGAAGGCGAGTCCCAGCAGCAGCGCCAGTGCCGGCAGCAGCAGCCGCGCCGCGGTGTCGCGCGCGCCCACCTAGGCTGGTCCCTGCCGCAGCAGCGCATCCAGCGCCTGCTCGTGGCGCACCAGCGCCGGCACCGTGCGCGCGCTCGCCCCGCGGTAGCGCACCAGGTGCCACAACACGCCGAGCAGGCGGTACAGCACGCGCGCGCGGTACAGCCGCTCGATCGCGGTGTCGCCGATCTCGCCGTAGGCGAGCAGCAGACGGCTGCGGTCGAGCGCGCCGAAACCGCAGTCCTCCGCGATGGTCGCAAGATCGAAGAAGGCGTCGCCGCGCGCAGCATATTCCCAGTCGATGAAGCGCACCGCGCCGTCGACCTCCAGCACGTTCTGCGCCAGCAGGTCGTTGTGGCACAGCGCGGTGTGCCAGCGGCCGAAGCGGTACTGCTCCAGCACCTGGCGCGCGGAAGCCAGCCAGCGGCGCGCGCGCGGCCATGCCAGCGGATCGTCCGCCTGCAGTTCGCGCGCGTAGGCGCGCACGCGATCGGCGATGTTCAGCACCGGCACGTCGAGCTCCTGGCGATGCAGCAGGTGCAGCGCGGCGGCGAGACGGTCGATCGTGTGATCGGCGGCGATGCCTTCGACGCGCAGCGGCTTCGATTCGAGGTAAGCGGTGACGAGGATGCCGCGCGCGGGGTCGCAGTAGAGCACCGGGGCGCCGAGCCCGATGCGGTCGGCAAGCGCCAGTACGCGCTGCTCCACGTGGCGGTCGATGCCGAGGCGCTCCCCGTTGCCCTCGGGCAGCCGCACGACGATGCGCCGGCGGCCCAGGCGCACCAGGAAGCTGCGGTTGCTGTGGCCCGAGCTGAACACGGCTTCCAGTTCGGGCGTGGTGTCGAGGCTGTCGGGGCGCCAGTCGCGGAACAGTTCAGCCAGCGCGCGGGGCATCGGACGCTGCATGTTGTTCACGATAATGACGACGCCACTGGAAGTACCCGAAAACCACGATCACAAGATAGACCACAAACAGCAGCGCGGTGAGGTGCAGCCCGCGGTCGAGGTACAGGTACAGTGACACGCCGTCGACCACCAGCCAGTAGAGCCAGTTCTCCAGCACCTTCTGCGCCACCATCCAGGTCGTGAGGATCGCGCCCCAGGTCGTGAACGAATCGAGGTAGGGCAGCCGCCCCAGGCCGGCATGCGTGAGCGCGGCTCCCGAGGCCAGCGTGGCGGCGAGCACCAGCACGATGGCCACGACGTGGTAGCGCCACGGCCATGTGCGTACCGGCAGGGGTTCAGCCGCCTCGGTGGTACCGCCGCGCCAGTGCCACCAGCCGTAGACGGCCATCGCGAGGTAGTAGAACTGCAGCCCCGATTCCATCGGCAACTCCGCGTGCCAGAACAGGAACAGGTAGATCAGCGTGCTGAGGAAGGCCGCCGGCCAGCACCACAGGCTCTCGCGCATCGCCAGCAGCAGGTAGGTGATACCGAGCAGCACGGCCAGGGCTTCCCAGCCGTGCAGTTGCAGCCAGCCGGCGAGCATCGCTGTCATCGCCGGCGCTCAGGGATTGGCACGCACATCGCCGTTGACGATCCTGGCGACGATCACGGCCTTGCCGTGGGTCTCGAAGCTGTGGCGCAGCTCCTCGGTGAGCACCGCCATCACGCATCCGTAATCGCCGAACAGCTGGGTCGTCATCTGGTTGCGCACGACTTCAACGCCCTCGTGCGCCTGCACGCGATGGATGAAGTCGATGATCACCGGGATGTAGTCGTCGCGCAGCGGGTACAGGCTGAGGTCCACCGAGATCTGCATGAGCGCTCCTTTATTCGAAACTCCAGGACACGGTTACGCCCGCCACACGCGGAGCGCCGTACTGGTACCAGGCCTCGTTGACGTAGAACGTGCGCGGGTCGTTGCCGAAATAGAAGCCATGCACCACGTAGTCCTCGTCGAGCGCGTTGCGCAGCCAAGCCGTGGCCTCGACGCGATCGCCGCGGTAACCGGCGGCGAGGTGCAGCAGCCGGTAGGCCTCGCTGCGCTCGTCATCGGAGTCCGAGAGATAGTAGCCGTCCTTGCCCTCGTATTCGACCCGCGCGAAGCCGCGCGCGAACAGCGCGAGCTCGGCACCCGCGCGGAACTGCCAGTTCGGCGCCTGCGCCTGCTCGCGGCCGTCCTTGTCGACGAAGCCGAGCTCCGGGTCGTTGGCCACGAAATTCCCGATCTCGGTATCGAGCAGGCCGAGCGAGGCATCGAGGCGCAGGCGCTCGAAGACCTGCCAGTCGGCCTCGAGTTCGAGCCCGTAATTGCTGCCGCTGGCGGCGTTGTCGGTGTAGCCCACGAACTGCGGCCCTTCGTTGTACCAGGCCTTCAGCTGCACGTCGTCGCGGTCCATGTAGAACAATGCCGCTCGCACGCGCAATGCCTCGTCGTTACTCGCGAACTTCCAGCCGATCTCGTAGTTCCAGAGCGTCTCGGCAGCGTACTCGCTGCGCGTGCCGAGGAAGGCGATGATCGAGGAATCGAGGCCCGACTTCCGCGCCTTGCCGATCGCCTCGCCGTTCACGCCGCCGGCCTTGTAGCCACGCGCGACCAGCGCATAGGCCATCGAACGCGGCGCCAGCTCGTATTGCGCGCTCAGCTGCCCGCCCCAGAGGTCGTCGCCGGGCTGCTCGCGCAACCCCAGCGAATCGTCGTAATCCGCATCGAAGCGCTGCAGCCGCAGTCCGCCGCTCACGGCGACGCGCTCGCTCGCCGCCCAGTCGAGCTCGCCATAGGCCGCGACGTGGCCGCTGTCGTAAGCGCTGCGGAAGAGTCCCGGCGCATCCACGTCCCAGTCATGGAAGCGGCGCTCGAGCTGCGTGTCGCGATTGACCGCGTAGAGCCCGGCGACCCACGTGAGCTCGCCCGGATGCGACACCAGCCGCAGGTCCACGCTGCCCGCCTCGACGTCGCGCAGGTAACGGTCGGTGGAGGAGTACTCCCAGCCCTCGCAGTCGGTGCCGTCGCAGATGCCCGCGTAGGACCAGTCCTCGTCGTAGCCGTAGTCGAGGTCCGAACCCATCCAGGTCGCGACGGCCTGCACGTCGAAGCCCGCCCCGGTCGTCCAGTCGGCACGCAATGCAGCAGCATCGCTGGTCTGGCGATCGCGCCCGGGTTCGTCCGAGAACGTGTGGCGGGTGTTGTCCAGCGACCACGCGTCGTAGCCGTTGTCCGCTTCGACGCGCATCAGCGTCAGCCCGAGCGCCAGCGCCTCGCCGGCCTGCCAGTCGAGCCGTGCGCGCGCGGTGGTCTCGTCGATGGCGTTGGTGTCGTCGCGCCCGAGGAAGTCGTTCTCGATGTAGCCGTCGCTGCGGTTGCGGTGGACTGCGAGCCGCGCGCCGAGGTCGGCCGTCAGCGGGCCGCTGGCCACCGCGCCCAGCGTGCTGCCGCCGTATTCGGCCAAGCCGCCTTCCACGCGCGCCATCGTCCGGTCTGCCGGTGCCGCCGAGCGGATGTTGACCAGGCCGGCCATCGCGCTGGCGCCGAAGGCGGTGCCCTGCGGGCCGCGCAACACCTCGACCTGCTCGACGTCGAACAGCGTGCCCGCATTGCCCAGCCCGCTGAAATCGATGCCGTCTATGTACAGCCCGACCGAGGGATCGACCGGATCGACGAACTGGCTGCGCTCGCCGATGCCGCGGATCTGCACGAAGCGCCCGCGCGAGGCGCCCGAACTGTAGTTCACGTTCGGCGCCGCGTTCAGCAACTCCTCGAAATGGTTGGCCTGGCGCTCGCGGATCAGCGCCGCGGGCAGCACGCTGATGCTCGCCGGGACCGTATCCACGGGTTTGGGCAGCAGCCGCGCGGTGACCACGATCTCCTCGAGCCGTTCGGGCGCCGCGGCGGCCCCGGCGTGCGGCGCGCCGAGGACGGCAAGGCACAGGGACAACGCGCGCCGGCGCGCGCTGCCTGCAGACGAAAATGAAACGTGACGCATCCGCGACCTCCGTAAAGGAGATCCGGACCAGCGCTGGCGGATATTGGCGCGCACACCGGGCGGCATGCGTTTTCCTATCCCTTCGCCGGCATTATCCGGATCAGGTTCGAGGGGTTCACCAGCCCGATGCCGGTGTCTCAGGTGTTACCCACCCCCAGGAGAGCGCGCAGTATAGCGTAGGTCCGGCTTCAGCCGGACAGTGCCAGTGCAGTTGATGTGTCCCGCAGGTCCGGCTGACGCCGGACTACGGGCGACACCGGCGAGGGATCAGCCGATCCTGGCAATGAGATTGGCCAGGCGATCGAGCTCGGCGAGATCCGCGGTCACCGCAGAAAACATGATCTCGTCGACCTCGAGCTCGCGGTAATCATCGATCGCGCGGCGCACCGCGTCCTCGTTCGAGCGCGTCATGGTGCCGGCGACCAGCTTCGCGACGTCGTCACCGGCGATCTTCAGGTAGTCGTAGACGTACTGGCGCAGCCGCGGCTCGGCATCATCGGCGAGCGAGTGCCAGAAGCCGGCCATGCGGTACGGGCGGTCGGCGCGGCCGGCCTCCTCCCACGCGCTGTCGGCCATGTCGATCATCTTCGCCATCTCGCCCTTGTCGCCGTTCATCGAGAACAGGTATACGCCCTGCGCCCACGCGGCGCCACGGCGCATACCCTTCGGGCCCATCGCGCCGATCAGTATCGGCGGGCCTCCGGCCTGCACCGGCGCGGGCCCGACCGGATCGGCGCCCTCGAACGGCGGCTCGCCCGCCCAGATGCGCCGCATCTCGGCGACCTGCTGGTCCATGCGCTCGTGGCGGTGCGCGAACGAGGCGCCCACTGCACGGTAGTCCTTCTCGCGCCCGCCGACGCCGACGGTCACGGTGACGCGACCGCCCGAGAGCACGTCCAGCGTGGCGATTTCCTTGGCGGCCCACACCGCGGAATGCATCGGCAGCACGTACAGCGAGGGCACTATCCGCACCCGCTCGGTCACCGCCGCCGCGGCCGACAGCAGCACGCGCATGTCGCAGGTGTATCCGGTGATGCGCTCGCCGCACGACAGGCTGTCCCAGGGGCCGGCATCGATCGCGCGGCACCACGCGAGGATGGTGTCGCGATCGTAATCGCGCTTCATGTAGGGCAGGCAGATTCCGTAGCGCACCGTGATTCTCCGGGTCGTGGATGAAGTATTTGATGTTACGTCAGCGCCGCGGGCGCTGTCTGCCTCAGGCGCTCACCCGCGCACGCCGCGCGTCGCGCTGCTCGCGCAGACCCTGCAGAAACTGCCCCTGGCGGCGCAGGATGAAGCGGATCAGCAGTTCCTGGTCGTCGTGGTCCATGCCGGCAAAATCGAGCTGCAGCAGATGGTTGCCAGGCGTCGCGTCGCGGCAGCGCACCACGCGCGCCGGCACGCACAGGCGGGTGTCCTCGGGCGGCAGCATCAGCTCGACCTGCAGCGTCTCGCCCGCCTCGTAGCGCTCGGCGCTCTGCAGGCCAATCCCGCAGGCGCTGATGCTGACCTCGTGCTCGACAAGCGGCAGGCCGGCGCGCGGCGTCTCGATCTGCCCCAGCCGTTCGATCACGTAATCGAGCTTGCGGTTCAGCAGTTGCGCGAGCTCGCCCACCGCCGGCGCCTGCACCCGCGCGGCGGCAATGATCGCGGCTATGCCCCGGTCGATACCCGCCAGGAACTCGTCGCCACGGAGGTCGTGGCCTTTACCGGCGACTGCATCGACGCCCGGCACGCGGCGCACGGCGAGCCGCAGCCGGTCGTCGATGCGAAAGAATCGCCTGCGGTCCGCGCCGCTCCGCTTCTCGATCATCTGCCGCCTCCTGATCCGTGCACCGCGCCGCCCCGCCCCTCCCCGGCCTCGTCGAGCCGCAGCGAGCGGTAGTATGCGGGATCCACGGTCTTCAGCGCATCGAGCTGCTCGCGCAGCTGCCGGTCGATGCCCTGGTCGATCACGATCTCGACGCGACGGTTACGCGCGCGTGCGTCGGCAGAATCGTTGGCCACCAGCGGGCGCGCGTCGGCAAAGCCGGTGACCGAGAGCCGGCGCGGGTCCAGCACGCCGCCCTCGAGCAGCGGCTCGGCGACCGACACCGCCCGCGCCGACGACAACTCCCAGTTGGAGCGAAAGCGCGCCGTCGCGATCGGCACATCATCGGTGTGGCCCTGCACCTCGACCGCTCCCTCCTGCGCGGCCAGCACGTCGCGGAACTGCCGCATCAGCGCCTGGTACTCCGGTTTGAGCTCCGCGGAACCCGAGGCGAAGGAACCGCGCTCGCGGATCCGCACCACGATACGACGTCCGCTGGTCTCGATCTCGACCTCGCCGCGGGCGATCTCGCCCGTGAGCTTCTCGGCCAGCGCGGCCGCATCGGCCTGCGTGGCACGGATCTGCGCCTCGACGTTCCGCTTCATCTGCTCCGTCAACTCAAGATCCGGCGTCGCTTCGTCCGCCGCGGCGTCGGGCGCCAGCTCGGGCAGCGCATCGTCCTGCCGGTAGGGCTCGCTGATCGGCGTGGGCCGCGGCACGCCGGGCGAGAATTCCAGTGCGATCACGCTGGTGCCCATGGGCACGCTCTCGGCCACTATCCTGCGCTGCACGCCGAAGGCTTCCGACATGGAGCCGGCGATCTGTTCGTAGCGCTTGATGTCCATCTCGGCGAAGGTGAGCAGCAGCACGAAGAAGCACATCAGCAGCGTCATCATGTCGGCGAAGGTCGGCAGCCATTTCGGGATGGCGATCTCCGTGCTGCCGCGCTGCTCGTCCTCATCCATGCGCCGGATGCCTCAGGCGGGGGCCGGACGCTGGCCTGCGGGCAGGTAGCGCTCCAGCAAGCCCTGGATCACGCGCGGATTCTGCCCCGCCTGCATCGCCAGCAGCCCGTCGACCACCAGCGCGTGCTGCGTCGCCTCCTCGGCGCCGCGCAGCTTCAGCTTGTCGGCGATGGGCAGGCAGACGACGTTGGCCAGCAGCGAGCCGTAGAGCGTGGTGAGCAGCGCCACCGCCATCGCCGGGCCGATGGACTTGGGGTCGTCCATGTTCGCGAGCATCTGCACCAGGCCGACCAGCGTGCCGATCATGCCCATTGCCGGACCGACGTCGGCCATCGCGAGGAAGATGCGCTGGCCCCATTCGTGGCGTTCCATCGCCTGCCTGCGGTCCTTCGACAGCGCGGCCTGCACGTGCTCGGCGTCGTGGCCGTCGATCAGCAGGCGCAGGCCGTCGGCGAGGAAGCGGTTCGAGACCGGCTGCTCCTCCAGCGCGAGCAGGCCGCCGCGGCGCGCCAGGTTGGCCAGCTCGACGATGCGCGCGATCAGCTCCCCCGACTCCTCGGGACGGAACAGGAAGGCCTTGCCCGCCACCCTGAAGGCGCCGGCGAACTGGTTCATGCCGAACTTGCTCATCACGACGAACACGGTGCCGCCGATCACGATCAGGAACGAGGGCGCATCGAGGAACATCACCGGATCGCCGCCGAGGAATATCGCGGCCATGATGATGAGCAGGGCCCCGAGCAGGCCGATTATCGTCGCCAGATCCACGTCTTCCCCTCGCACGCTACGCACTGCATGCATTCTAGCCGCCTTTGCGGGTTCGACTTCAGCCCCGGCGGGGTCGGCATTCATGCCGAGGGGTGCGCACCGGGACCCGGCGGGTTCGGCTGCGCCGAATCCTTGTCGGGCTGAAGCCCGAATTACAAGCCCGAACTACACGTTGATTTGTGCGGGGGCTCGGGCTACTGTCGCGCGCGTCAACTCCTCCACAGGCCGGAGCACCGTGTCAGCACCGCGCAAGCCCCTGAACTTCGAGAAATCCCTGGCCGACCTGGAGGCGCTGGTCGAGCGCATGGAGGACGGGGAACTGAGCCTGGAGGAATCGCTGAAGGCTTTCGAGGCGGGAATCCGCCTGACCCAGCAGTGCCAGCAGGCCCTCACCCAGGCACAGCAGCGCGTGCAACTGCTCTCGGTGCAGGACGGCGAGGTGCACGCCACGCCGTTCGCCGAGGCAGACGACGCCGACGAGGACGCCGGTGTCTGAGGTGCCGGTCAACGGCGCACACCTCGAGACCTACCGCGCGCGCGCCGAGGCGGCGCTGGCGACGCTGTTCGACGGCGAACTGGTCGGCCGCGCCGATGCTCGGCTGCGCGAGGCGATGCGCTACAGCCTGCTGGCCGGCGGCAAGCGCCTGCGTCCGGTGCTGCTTTACGCGGCGGCAACGGCGGTCGGCGGCAGCCGTGCCAGTGCCCCGGACACCGATCGCGCCGCGTGCGCTATCGAATGCATCCACACCTACTCGCTGATCCACGACGACCTGCCGGCCATGGACAACGACGACCTGCGCCGCGGGCAGCCCACCTGTCACAGGGCTTTCGATGAGGCCACCGCCATCCTCGCCGGCGATGCCCTGCAGACACTGGGCTTCGAGTTGTTGTGCGCCGCCGACTCGGTGGATGCCGCCACGCGGCTCGCGCTGGTCGCGGAACTGGCCAGCGCGAGCGGCAGTCGTGGCATGGTCGGCGGCCAGGCGGTCGACGTCGCCCATGTCGGGCGCCAGATCACGGCGGCCACGCTGGAGTCCATGCACGCGCTGAAGACCGGCGCGCTGATCCGCGCGGCACTGCGCATGGGCGCGCTGCTCGGGGCGGCGGACGTGCGCGCTCGCGCCTGCCTGGACGAGTACGCGCGCTGCATCGGACTCGCCTTCCAGGTGCAGGACGACATCCTCGACGCCTGCGGCGACGTGGCGGCGCTCGGCAAGAACCCGGGTTCCGACGCCGCGCAGACCAAGCCGACCTATGTCACCGAGCTCGGCGAGGCCGGCGCCCGCGCGCTTGCCCTCGAGCTGCGCGATGCGGCACTGGCGACGCTGGCGCCCCTCGGCGGGCCCGCGGCGGCACTGGCGGAAATGGCGCGTTTCATCGTGAGCCGGGATCGCTGAGCGCCGATTACGGGCAACCCGCCGGATGCGTTAGAATCGCGGCCTCGAACGGCCGGAGCACACCGGCACTCCCGCAGGAAAGCCCAACGCATGAAGTTGTTCCAGGAAATTCCCGTGACGCGCCCGGCGACGCCGCTGCTCGATCGCGTGACATTTCCCGCCGACCTGCGCCAGCTCGACGAGGCCCAGCTGCTGCAGCTGGCCAACGAGCTGCGCGAATTCCTGCTCTACACCGTGGGCCAGACCGGCGGGCATTTCGGCGCCGGCCTCGGCGTGGTCGAGCTCAGCATCGCGCTGCATTACCTGTTTGACACCCCGCGTGACCGACTGGTCTGGGACGTGGGCCACCAGAGCTACCCGCACAAGATCCTGACGGGGCGGCGCGAGGCGATGCTGACGATCCGCAAGGCCGGCGGCCTGGCGGCATTCAACAACCGCGCCGAGAGCGAGTACGACTGCTTCGGCGTCGGTCATTCCAGCACCAGCATCAGTGCCGCGCTCGGCATGGCGCTGGCGGCGCGCGCGCACGGCGAGGACCGCAGGGCGGTCGCGATCATCGGCGACGGCGCGATGACGGCAGGCATGGCCTTCGAGGCGCTGAACCACGCCTCGCACACGGGTGCTGACCTTCTGGTGATCCTGAACGACAACCAGATGTCGATCTCGCGCAACGAAGGCGGGCTGGCCTCCTACTTCGCGCGCATCTGGGCCAGCCGCTCGTACAACCACATGCGCGAGGCCGGCAAGCGCGTGCTGTCGCGCCTGCCGGGGCCGGCGCTCGAGATCGCGCGGCGCACCGAGGAACACATGAAGGGCATGGTCGCGCCGGGCACCCTGTTCGAGGAGCTCGGCTTCAACTATATCGGCCCCGTCGACGGCCATGACCTCCCGACGCTGCTCGCCACGCTGCGCAACGTGCGCGAACTGAAAGGCGCGCAGCTGCTGCACGTGATGACGGTAAAGGGCAAGGGCTTCGCGCCGGCCGAGCGCGACCCGGTGGGCTACCACGCGATCAACAAGATCGACCCGGCGCCGCGCGTCGCCGGCACCAAGCCCGTCCCGGTACGCCCGAAGTACCAGGAAGTCTTCGGCGACTGGCTGTGCGACATGGCCTGGCGCGACGAGCGCCTGGTCGGCATCACGCCGGCGATGTGCGAAGGCTCGGGCATGGTGGAGTTCGCGCGCCGCTTCCCGGCGCGCTTTCACGACGTCGCGATCGCCGAGCAGCACGCGGTGACGCTGGCCGCCGGCCTCGCCTGCGAGAACATGAAGCCGGTGGTGGCGATCTACTCGACCTTCCTGCAGCGCGGCTACGACCAGCTGGTCCACGACGTGGCGTTGCAGAACCTCGACGTGCTGTTCGCGATCGATCGTGCCGGGCTGGTCGGCGAGGACGGCCCCACGCACGCCGGCAGTTTCGACCTCGGCTACCTGCGCTGCGTACCCAACATGGTGGTGATGGCGCCCTCCGACGAGGACGAGACGCGCAAGCTCCTCTCGACGGGCTTCCTGCACCACGGACCCGCCGCGGTGCGCTACCCGCGCGGCACCGGCCCTGGCGCCACGATCGACCCGACGCTGGAGGCAGTGGCAATCGGCAAGGGTGTGCTGCGCCGCGCCGGACGCGAGGTAGCGATCCTCGGTTTCGGCAGCATGGTCGCGCCGGCGTTGGCAGCAGCGAGCGCACTGGAGGCAAGCGTCGCCGACATGCGCTTCGTCAAGCCGCTGGACGAGGAGTTGATCCTGGAACTGTGCGCCAGCCATTCGCTGCTGGTCACGGTGGAGGAGAATGCCGTGGCCGGCGGCGCGGGCGGCGCGGTGGCCGAGTTGCTGGCCGCGCGCGGCATCGTGATGCCGCTGCTCGTGCTCGGGCTCCCCGACCGTTTCCTGGAGCATGGCAAGCCGCAGCAAATGCTGCACGACGTGGGACTGGATGCCGAGGGCATCGAGGCCGCCATCCGCGAGCGCCTGGCGGCGATGCGGCCCTCGCGCTGGAGCGCCGTGAGCCAGCTGTAGGTTCGGCTTCAGCCGAACAATCGTCCGGATAAATCCGGACCTACAGCCTGACCCGCAATCTCAGCCGCCAGGATCCTCGTCCATCCAGTGTCCGAGCTTGCCGGCCTTGGTTTCGAGGTAGCGCACGTTGTGGGGGTTCTGTCCGGTGCGGATCGAGATCCGCTCCACGACCTTGATCCCCATGTCCTCGATCGCCGCGACCTTGCGCGGGTTGTTGGTCATCAACCGCAGCGATGTGATGTGCAGATGCTTGAGCATCGTGCGGCAGATGCTGTAGTCGCGCATGTCGGCGCCAAAACCGAGTTGCTCGTTGGCCTCGACGGTATCCGCGCCCGCGTCCTGCAGGCGATAGGCCTTGATCTTGTTCAACAACCCGATGCCGCGTCCCTCCTGGCGCAGGTAGAGCAGCGCGCCGCGCCCTTCGCGCGCGATGCGCTCCAGCGCCGTGCGCAACTGCGCGCCGCAATCGCAGCGCATGCTGAACAGCGCGTCTCCGGTGAGGCATTCCGAATGGATCCGCGCCAGCACGGGTTCGCCGTTGCTGACATCACCCATGGTGAGGACCACGTGCTCCTTCTCGCTCTCGATATCCTCGAAGCCATGCATGTCGAACACCCCCCAGGGTGTCGGCAAGCGTGACGAGGCGATATAACGGACAGACACGGGCGGCTCCGGCCGGCTCAAGGGGCGCCGATTCTAGCAGCTGGCCCGCATTTCTCACACCAGCGTGTCACGCGCGTGACAATGGAGCGCGAGGCGCGGCTATTTTTCCTCGAGATAGAGCACACCGTGCTCTTCACGCATCGTGACGCGTCCGAGCCACGACATGCCGAGCAGCAGCTGCGCGGGGTAGTTGCCCTCGATCACCGACGCCGCCACGTTGCGCACCGCGATCCCCGCGACCTCGACGCGATCCAGCGTGACCGACCAGGCCTGCACGACCCCGCTGGCGGTCTGCACCGCACCCGGCCTGCCGTGCAGGCGGTAATCGACACCGAGTCGGCGCGCGTCGGCGCCGTTCATCGCAACGACGTTCGCGCCGGTATCGACGAGGAACTGCACCTGCAGTCCATTCACGGTACCCGCGACCAGGTATTCATGCCGGGCGCCGCGCTGGATCGCGACGCGCTTGCGCTCGGGCGCGGCAAAGCCGCCGCCGGTGTCGCGCCCCGGCGCGAGCGTCTGGCGCCGGCCGTCGATCTCGATCACCGCCTCGCGCGCAGTGGCACTGACCAGCTTCACGCCTTCCGGCGAGGTCTCGCCCACGCGCAGCAGGCGCCGGCTGCCGTCGATGCCGAGCATCGCGCGGCCCTCGAACAGCGCCGCTGCCGTGACGTGCAGGGACTCTGCCGCTACGGCGAGCGGCAGCAGCGTCGCGGCCAGCATCCAGCGTCGCAGCACCGGGGTCCGCCTGCGGCCGACGCGGGAGCGCATGGCTTCAGGCACCACGGAAATGCTGGTAACCGCCCGTACGCGGCACGAAACCCGCGCACGTCGCGCCCTGCCCCGCCAGCACACGGCCGATGCGCGTGCACGCGAGCCCGAGGTCCGCGGCGGCGCCGGCAATGGCCGCGCCATGGCGTGGCGGCGCCGTGAAGCAGAGCTCGTAATCGTCGCCGCCGCCCAGTGCGAGCGCGCACGCGTCGTCGCGATCGGCGAGTGACTCCAGTTGCGGGGAGAACGGCAGGCGCTCGCGCTCCAGCGCGATCGCCACCCCGCTGCGCGCGGCGATATGGCCGGCGTCGGCGAGCAGGCCGTCCGAGACATCGATCGCGGCCGAGGCGAGCCCGCGCAACGCGAGCCCCAGCGCGACCCGCGGCGCCGGCGCCGCAAACACCCGCGCCGCCTCGTCGCGCGCGCCGCCCGCCAGGAGTTGTCGCAGGCCCAGCGCCGCGGTGCCCGGATGGCCGCTGACCCAGACGTCGTCGCCCGCGCGCGCGCCATCGCGGCGCAGCGCGAGCCCGGGCGGCACGCAGCCGTGGACCTGGATGGTGATGCTGAGCGGTCCGCGCGTGGTGTCGCCGCCGACCAGCGCGACATGGTGGCGCCGCGCCAGCGCGGCAAGGCCGCGGCTGAACCCGGCGAGCCAGGTCTCATCGGCCTCGGGCAGGGTCAGCGCGAGCGTGAACCACAGCGGGCGTGCACCCATCGCGGCCAGGTCGCTGAGGTTGACCGCCAGCGCGCGGTGGCCGATCTGCTCCGGGCTGCTGGCGGCGGGAAAATGCACGCCGGCGACCAGCGTGTCGATGGAGACCGCGAGATCCTCGCCCGGCGGCAACCGGAGGATCGCGGCGTCGTCACCGATGCCGAGCAGCACGCCCTCGGCCTCGGGCAGCGCGAAGTCCTGAGAATCGAAGTAGCGCGCGATCAGTTCGAATTCGGACAGCGCCACGGCTATGGACCCGGGCTCAGCGCGCGCGGCCGGCTTCCGCGGGACGCAGGTCGCGCGCGACCTTGTCGAGCACACCGTTGACGAAGCGGTGGCTCTCGGCGGCGCCGAATTTCTTCGCCAGCGCGACGGCTTCGCTGAGCACCACGCGATAGGGCACGTCGGGACGGCTCTTGAGCTCCCACACCGCGAGGCGCAGCACCGCGCGCTCGACCGGGCCGAGCTTTTCGAGGGCAATGTCGAGGTAGGGCTCCATCGCGGCCTCGATCGCGGAGAGATCGGCCGGCACACCATGCAGCAGTTCACGGAAGTACTCCGTGTCCGCGCCGCGGAAATCGAATTCCTCGGTGAAATGCTGCTCGATGTCGGCCAGGTAATTGCCGGTCATCGCCCACTGGTACAGCGCCTGCACCGCATAATGGCGCGCCTTGCGCCGCGCTGCCGCGAGCTGGCGACGTTCGTTTTCGAGCGCGTTGTCGCTCAAGCCGACACCCGCGCTCACAACCGGCCGAGCAGGCTGACCATCTCGAGCGCCGACAGGGCCGCTTCCGCGCCCTTGTTGCCGGCCTTGGTGCCGGCGCGCTCGATGGCCTGCTCGATGGTATCCACGGTCAGCACGCCGAAGGCGATCGGCAGACCGCTCGCGAGCGACACCTGCGCGATGCCCTTGGTGCACTCGCCCGCGACGTACTCGAAGTGCGGCGTGCCGCCGCGGATCACCGCGCCGAGCGCGACGATCGCGTCGAAGTTACCGCTCGCCGCGACCTTCTGCACCACCAGCGGCAGCTCGAAGGCGCCGGGCGAGCGCACCAGCGTGATCTGCGCGTCGGCTACGCCATGACGACGCAGCGTATCGACGGCACCGGCGATCAGGCTCTCCACCACGAAACTGTTGAAGCGGCTGGCGACCAGCGCGAAACGCGCCTCTCCCGCCGCGAAGACTCCCTCGATTGTCCTGATCTCAGCCATCGTCCTGCCTGTGGGTTGTAGCGCGAAAGGGCGCCAATTCTGCCATCAAACGCCTGCTGCGGCCATCGCCGCGCGCGGGCCGCTCAGTACATGACGTACTCCGCCACCTCGAGACCGAAGCCCGAGATCGCGTTGTAGCGTATCGGCGGGCCCATGACCCGCATCTGCCCCACGCCGAGCTGGCGCAGGATCTGCGAGCCCACGCCGACCAGGTTCAGCACGCTCTGTCCGCCCTCGGGTGCCGTCGGCTCGGTTGCCGCCTCGCCGCCGAGAGCCGCGTCCACGCTGGCCAGCAGCTGCTGCTCGGTTTCGGGCTGGCTCAGCAGCACGATCACGCCGCGGCCCTCCCGGTCGATGCATTCCAGGCAGCGCGAGACGTTCCAGTTCGGCTTGCGTCCCGGCACCTCCGTGCCGAGCACGTCGCGCAGCGTGGCCGCCTGTTGCACGCGCACCAGCGTCGGCGCGTCCGGATCGATGGCGCCGCGCACCAGCGCGACGTGCAGGCGCCCGTCGTCGGCGTCGCGAAAGGCGTGCAGGCGAAAAGCACCGAAGGCTGTCTGCACCTCGCCCTCGCGGAAGCGGTGCACCGTGGTCTCGTTGATCAGGCGGAACTGGATCAGCCCCGCGATGGTGCCAATGCGCAGGCCGTGCTGGCGCGCGAAGGCCAGCAGGCGTTGTCCGGTAGCCAGCGTGCCGTCGTCGTTCAGCACGTCGGCCAGCACCGCGGCGGGCTCGAAGCCCGCGAGGCGCGCGAGGTCACAGCCGCCCTCGGTGTGGCCGGCGCGCTTGAGCACCCCGCCTGGCTCGGCGCGCAATGGAAACACATGCCCGGGCTGTACCAGGTCGCGCGGCTGCGCGCCGCGCGCCACGGCGGTACGTATCGTATGCGCGCGGTCGGCGGCGGAAATGCCGGTACTGATGCCTTCGGCAGCCTCTATGGAGACCGTGAACCGGCTGGCGTAGACGCTGTGCGAAGCGCTCTCGACCATCAGCGGCAGGCGCAACTGCGCGCAGCGTTCGCCCGTGAGGCTCAGGCAGATCAGCCCGCGGGCCTGGCGCGCCATGAAGTTGACCGTCTCGGCCGTGATGTCCTGCGCGGGAGCGAGCAGCACGCCGCCGAGGTTTTCGTCGTCGTCGTCGAGCAGCACCACCATGTCGCCGTGGCGGAAGCTGTCGATCAGTTGCTGGGTGGTGTCGAATTTCATGTTCCGGGGAATCCGTTCTGGGCCAGGAGTTCACGCGTGACGCCGCGGTGCGCGGACCCGGAGTGGGCGGCCGCATCGCCCTGCAGCAGGCGTTCGAGGTAGCGCGCGATCACGTCGACCTCGAGGTTCACGCGCGTGCCGGGACGGTAGTCGCCGAAGATGGTCTCGTGCGCCGTCACCGGGATGATGTTCAGCTCGAACCCGGCGCCGTCGACGCTGTTCACCGTGAGGCTCACGCCGTCGACGCAGATCGAGCCCTTGTGCGCGATGTAGCGCGCCAGCGCCGCGGGCGCGCGCAGGCTGTAGCGCGTGGAACGTCCGTCGGGCGTCATCGAAAGCACTTCGCCGACGCCATCGACATGGCCGCTGACGATATGCCCGCCGAGGCGCTCACCCACCGCCATCGCCTTTTCCAGGTTGACGCGCGCGCCCGCCGCGAGGCCGCCGAGCGTGGTGAGCCCCAGCGTTTCCAGCGAAACGTCGGCCGCGAACCAGTCGGTGCCGAACTCCACCACCGTGAGGCACACGCCGCTGGTCGCGATGCTGTCTCCCGCGCGCACGTCGCCGAGTTCGAGCTTGCCGGTGCCGACGTGCAGCCGCACGTCGCCGCCGCGGCGCTCGAGGTGGCGCACCGCGCCGGTGGCCTGGATGATTCCTGTGAACATTGGTACCTGACCTTCCGCGTCAATCGTACATTGCAGGTGGGCGCGCGGCTCGCGCCTCCATCTGCGCTTGTGGGTCCGGCTTGAGCCGAACATTCGTTTCAATCCTGTTCCAGTCGAAACCGTCGGTTGGATGTCGGGCTGAAGCCCGACCTACGCACGACGTACGCCCGACCTACGCCCCGCCCACGCTCGCCGTGATCCGCCAGTCGCTGCCCACGGCCGTGATATCGCTGATCTGCAGCCCGAGTTTCTCGTCCATCGACGCGAACGGCAGGTCCAGCAGCGGGCGCGCCGCGCTGCCCATCAGCGTGGGCGCCATGTAAATGATCAGCTCATCGACCAGCCCGGCGCGCAGCGCGGCGCCCGCGAGCGTTGCGCCGGCCTCGATCAGCACTTCGTTGCACTGCGCCACGGCAAGGTGCGCGAGCAGCGCGCGCAGGTCGACGCGCCCGTCCGGGGCCGGCAAATGCAGCAGTGTCACGCCGGCATCGGCGAGCGCCTGCTCGCGGGCGGCATCGCGCCCGGCGGTGGCGACGAGCGTGTCACCGGCCGCGCCGATCACGCGCGCCGAGGGCGGCATGCGCAGCTGCGAATCCACCACCACGCGCAGCGGCTGGCGCCCGGGCGTCACGCCGTCATCCGTCGCGATACGCACATCCAGGCGCGGGTCGTCGTGCAGCACGGTACCGACGCCGGTCACGATCGCGCAGCTGCGCGCGCGCAGGCGCTGCACATCGGCGCGCGCCGCATCCGCGGTGATCCACTTGCTGCTGCCATCGGCCATCGCGGTGCGGCCGTCCAGACTCATTGCCAGTTTTACGCGCACCCAAGGCATCCCGGTTCTCATGCGCTTGAAGAAGCCCGGGTTCAGCGCCATCGCCTCGCGCTCGAGGATGCCGGATTCGACCGCGATGCCGGCCGCGCGCAGCCTATCCAGGCCGCTTCCGGCGACCAGCGGGTTCGGATCGAGCGAGGCCGAAACCACGCGCGCGACACCGACATCGATCAGCGCATCGGCGCAGGGCGGCGTGCGGCCGTGGTGGCTGCAGGGCTCCAGGGTCACGTAGGCGGTCGCCCCGCGCACCGGCTCGCGCGCCGCGCGCAGCGCCTCGACCTCGGCATGTGCCTGACCGGCACGACGGTGGAAGCCGCTCGCTATCACGCGCTCGCCCTGCGCGATCACGCAGCCCACGCGCGGGTTGGGCGCGGTGGTGCACAGGCCGCGGCGCGCGAGCCCGATGGCCTGCGCCATGTGGCGCACGTCGGTGATCTGCTGACTCATGGCCGCAGGCTAGCCCGCTGCGCCCGGCGGCGGACTGTCCTGCTCCTCGGCCAGGCGCTCGATCTCGGCGCGGAATTCGTTCAGGTCCTGGAAGCTGCGATAGACGGAAGCAAATCGCACGAAAGCGACGTGATCGACCGCCTTCAGCTGACGCATCACCTGCTCTCCCACGACCCGCGAGGCGACTTCGCGCTCGCCCGTCGCCTGCAGCGCATGCTTGATCTGGCTCAGCATCAGCTCGACGCGCTCCATGCTGACGGGACGCTTCTCGATCGCGCGCAGGATGCCCTGGCGCAGCTTGTCCTCGTTGAACGGCTCGCGCACGCCACTCTGCTTGATGATGCGCGGCAGCAGCAGTTCGGCCGTCTCGTAGGTGGTGAAGCGCTCCGCGCAGCTCAGGCATTCGCGCCGGCGCCGCACCTGGTCGCCTTCCGCGACCAGGCGTGAATCGATGACCTTGGTGTCGGCGGCGGAACAGAAGGGGCAGCGCATGGTCTTGGAACGCGTCGAAAAATGACGCGGCATGGTAACACAGCGCCGATTGATCGAAATTTGATCCCTCCGCCCGCTTTGATGATCCAGGCCAAGTTCCGGCAGCGCCGGGAGGCGTAAGATTTTTACGAGTTTGTTGAAATCAGGGAGGTGCGGCATGGCCCGCAAACGCAGCGACACGAAAACCGTATTCATCACCGGCGCGGGCGGCGGCCTTGGCGGCGCTACCGCGCGCTACCTGGCAGAGCGGGACTGGACCGTGTTCGCGGCCGATTTCGATGCCAGGGCTCTGAAGGCGCTGGCCGCGGAAACCGACGTCATCCCGGTGCAACTCGACGTGACCGACGCCACGAGCTGCGAGGCGGCGCGCCGGCGCGTGGCGCGTACCTGTGACGGGCTGGACGGCATCGTGAACTTCGCGGGCATCCTCGCGGTGGGCTCGGTGATCGAGATCGACCCCGATACGATACGCCGCGTGCTCGACGTCAACGTGATGGGCACGGTGCGCGTGAACCACGCGCTGTTTCCGCTGCTGCTGGCGCGCAAGGGCCGCATCGTCAACATCAGCTCAGAGACCGGCTGGCAGAGCGCGATGCCCTTCAACGGCGCCTATGCGCTCAGCAAGCACGCGATCGAGGCCTACTCCGACGCACTGCGGCGAGAACTGATGTTCCTCGACGTGCCGGTGATCAAGATCCAGCCGGGGCCGTTCCGCACCGGGATGGTTGCCAGCATCGAGCAGAACTTCGAGCGCGTCGCGCAAGCCTCGCGCTACTTCAAGGAGCTGCTGCAGACGCTCAAGAAAGCGACCGTCAGGGAACAGGGCACGGCGCACGATCCCGCGCTGCTGGCGGAAGTCGTGCACACCGCCCTGACGACGCGCTACCCGCGCATCGCCTACTCGGTGAAGCCCGACCCGCAACGCGTTGCACTGAGTGCCCTGCCCGACCGCGTCGCCGACCCGCTGCTGAAGCTCGCCCTCGGCGCCCTCGCCAGGTAACTCCTCATTGCGCGGGGACCCTGTTCGGGACCCGCTCGGGTGTCAGGGGGCGGCGCTGGAGCCCAGGCGGCGCAGCACGATGCCGCTGAGGCGCATGCCGGCAGCCATCGCGGCGACGAACAGCAGCGCGCCAGGCACGCCGCCGACGGCGATGATCAGCCCCGGTCCCGGGCAGATGCCCGACATGCCCCAGCCGATGCCGAACACCACCGCGCCCACGACCAGCGACGTGTCGATCGGGTTGCGGTTGGCGATGTCGCAGCTCTCGCCGGCGAGCGTTTTGCCTCGCTTCTTCAGGAGCCACAACGCGGGCGCGGTGATCGCGATGGCCGTTGCCATCACCACCGCCAGCCCGGGGTTCCAGTTACCGGCGATATCGAGGAAAGCCAGCACGTTTCGCGGGTCCGTCATGCCCGAAACAATCAATCCCGTACCGAACAGCAGGCCGGCGACGAGGGCGGAGAGGAAGGCGGGAATACGCATCGGCTTCACCCCTGCACCACGTGACGCACGACGTAGACGGTAGCCATCGCCGCACTCATGAAGAGCAGCGTGGCCACGATCGATCGCTTCGAGAGATTCGCGGTGCCGCACACCCCGTGACCGCTAGTGCAGCCCGAGCCGACGCGCGTGCCGATGCCCACCAGCAACCCGGCCACGAGCAGCCAGGCCACGCCGCCGGCCATCGCCACATCCACCCCGTTCAGCAGCAGGTAGAGCGCGGGCAGCAGCAGCCCCAGCAGGAAGCCGAGCCGCCAGCGCTGCGGACCGGCGTCGCCGTCGAGCAGGTTGCCGAAGGCGCCACTGATGCCGGCGATACGGCCGTTGGCCAAGGCGAGCACGGCCGAGCCGGCGCCGATGAGGGCGCCGCCGGCCACCAGGTGAACCAAGTCAGTCATGCGTCAGAAACCTTTGGAAATACTCGAGTGTCAATATATTAGCGACCACGCCAGGCCGAAGGAATCCTCCGCCAGCGAGATGTTGGCCTCGCCGCCGCCGAGCATCGCCGGGATGGAACCCTTGCCATGCACCTCGTGCTCCAGCCCCCGCGTGTAGGCGATGCTGAGCTCGTTGCGCTCGTTGAAGGCAAAGGTGGCACCCAGCGACACGTGCTCTTCGACCACGCCGGGCGCGATGATATTGAAGAAGGTCTGGTCGCGCGGAACCGGCTGGTCGCCCTGACTGTAGCCTGCGCGCAGCGTGACGCGATCCGAGTACTGGTGCAGCACGGCAATTTTCAGCGTACTCATGTCCTGCCAGCCGAAACCCGGGCCGTTGTCGCTGCCGAGCGGGTTTCCCAGAAACAGCTGGCCCAGAGCGTTGCCCACCGAAGCGACATCGTTGTACTTGATGGTCTGCCAGTCGAGCGCGACGGTGGTGGCGTCGCTGAGTTTGAATGCCGCGCCGAGTACGTAGTTTTCGGGCACGTCGAAGCCACCCTGCTCGGCGAACAGCCCGGCGTACTTGTCGAATTCCTGCATCCAGGTCGTCGACTGCCAGCTGGCACCGAGCGTCAGGCGGTCGGTGATTTGCCCGAGCCAGCCGATGCGCACACCGGCACCGAACCCGTCGTCGGTGCCGTTGTGCTCGAGGTTCGCCGGATCGGCCGAGAGCGGCGCGAAGGCAGACAAGCCCTTCGCCTCGAAGCGCTGGTAGGCCAGGTTGAGCGCGAGCCCGATCGTCTGGCCGGGGCTGAATTCCCACGCCAATGCCGGCGCGATGAACAGCTGCTCGAAATTCATGTAACTCTTGCCCTTGCTGCCAAAGCGCGCGTAAGGGTTTTCGTCGTAATCGGTGTTCATGCCGCCGTTGCCGAACATCGCAAAACCCACCGCGAGGTCGTCGCAGACCAGGTGGCTGTGGCCCAGCTCGGGAATGAGGAAGTACTCGGTGCCGTTGCCGTCGAAGGACTGGTCCGGACCGAAGGCATTGCCCTTGATCTCGCCGCCGCGATCCGGCACGAAGAGCTCCACTCCCAAGTCCGAACGGTGACCCGCCTCGATCAAGCCGGCGGGATTGGTCGCGATCGTGAGCGTGTCCTGGGGCAGCGCGGCGCCCACGCCGGCCGCACCCTTGGCCTTGATGCCATAACCGTGCGACAGGTAGCCGTTGGTGGCGTGCGCCGCGGACCCGCCGGCGATGGCAAGGGTCAGGCTGGCGCGGAGCAGAACTCGAACAGAGGACATGCGGTACTTCCTTTCAGCCGGTCGGTGCGGATTCCGCCGCACCAAAAAAGCGCGCAGCTTAAGGTCGCTCGGCTAATTTAGTAAATAATAAAAAGATGAAACCTTATTCCGAAATGAATGGTAGTTCGCGTCAAGCGCCCGCCTGCCGGCAAGCCGTCGCAGCGGACCATGACGCTGTTCCGTCGCGCCGCCGCGCACCGTATGCTGTGCGCCTCCGATTCATCGCCTCGCCACAGGATTCACGCATGGATGTGCGCAAGCTCAGCGACGCTGTCAGCGTCGCTCCGCAGCTCTCGGTGCGGGAAATCGCCGACGCCGCGCGGCTCGGCTTCAGGACGCTGATCAACAACCGGCCCGACGGGGAGGACTTCCTGCAACCTTCGGCGCGGGAGCTGGAGGCTGCGGCGCGCGAGCAGGGACTCGAATACCACCACCTTCCCGTGGTGTCCGGCGCACTGACCGAGCGCGACGTGCACGCCTTCCGCGCGCTGCTGGCGCACGCGGAACAACCCGTGCTGGCCTTCTGCCGCAGCGGCACGCGCTCGACCACGCTGTGGGCGCTGGCGCAGGCCGGCGGCGGCAACGCCGACGCGGTGATCGCCGCCGCCGCACAGGCCGGCTATGACGTGAGCGGCCTGCGCGGCATCCTCGAACGCGGGCTCTGAGCCAACCGGCGGCGGTAGCGTCGCGACAAAACTGGTAGCATGCCCCTCAATTTCCAGCTCACGGAGTTTCCCGCAATGAAAGGCGACAAGCAGGTCATCCAGTTCCTCAACAAGGTCCTCCGCCAGGAGCTCACCGCAATCAACCAGTACTTCCTGCATGCGCGCATGTACAAGAACTGGGGCCTCAAGCAACTCGACGAGCACGAGTACCACGAATCGATCGACGAGATGAAGCATGCCGACCGGCTGATCGAGCGCATCCTGTTCCTCGAGGGCCTGCCGAACCTGCAGGACCTCGGCACGCTGCGCATCGGCGAGAACACCCGCGAGATCCTCGAGGCCGACCTGGCGCTCGAACTGGAGGCGGTGCCGGTGCTGCGCGAGGCCATCGCGCACAGCGAATCGGTGCGCGACTATGTCTCGCGCGAACTGTTCGAGGACATCCTCGAGTCCGAGGAGGAGCACATCGACTGGATCGAGACCCAACTCGAGCTGATCGGCAAGGTCGGAATCGAGAACTACCTGCAGTCGAAGATGTAAGCACTCCGGCGGCGCGGAATGCGCTACGGATCTGTAATGTTTTTGTATTGCGAATCACTCTCATTTCACCTAGCATGACGCCATCGTTCGCATCTTCTCCCCCGGGAGGCCTCGATGTACGTCTGTATCTGCAATGCCGTGACCGACAGCGAGATCGCGGATGCCGTGTACAACGGCGCCGCGACCATGGCGCATCTCGAAGACACGCTGCTGGTCGGTACCTGCTGCGGCAAATGCCGCGACAAGGCCAGTGAATGCCTGGAACGTTACAGCCCCGCGCGGCCCCGCCTGACTCTTGCGATGAGCGCCTGAACGGCGACCTGCCGTTCGGCGCCGCGTTGCGCTCGTCCATCGCCGCCCGCCTCGAGACTTTCACCTCGCACATCCTCAGCCCCGAGGAACTGCGGCGCGCCGCCGTGGTGATCGCCATCGTCGCCGGCGCGCACGGAGAGGCCGCCTGCCTGTTGACCCGGCGCCCCGAGACGATCAAGCGCCACGCGGGCCAGTTCGCATTGCCGGGCGGGCGCGTCGATCCCGGCGAGAGCGAGGCCGACGCGGCGTTGCGCGAACTGCACGAGGAAATCGGCATCAGCGCCGCGCGCTCGGACATCCTGGGCACGCTCGATGACTACGCCACGCAGTCGGGCTTTCGCATGCGGCCCTTCGTGCTGTGGATCGAGGACGAGGCCGGCCTGGCGCCGGATCCGCGCGAGGTTGCCCGGATCTACCGCATCCCGCTGGCCGAGCTCGCGTCGCCCGCGCTCCCGACCCTGCACCCGGTGCCGCACAGCGAGCAGCCCGCCATCAGCCTGCGCCTGCCGACGATCGGCGACGAACTGCACGCCCCGACCGGCGCCATCCTCTACCAGTTCCGCGAGGTCGCCTTCGCCGGGCGCCACACCCGCGTCGGCCACTTCGCCCAGCCGCGCTTCAGCTGGCAATAACATCGGGCGCAGCCCGGCAGGAGGAATCGAGCCATGTCGTTGAAACGCAGCAACTGGCCCGAGGGCCAGCTCGTCACGCTCGAGCACGTCTCCACGGTGCTGCGGGACAACCCGCTCGGCGACCCCCACGTGCGCAAGCTGCACGCCTGGCTGCCCCCGCAATACCACGCCTCCGGCCCGCGCCGGCGCTTCCCCGTGCTGTTCGATCTCGCGGGGTTCATGGGCTCGGGGCCGGCACACCTCGCCTGGCGCGGTTTCGAGGAGAACGTGCCCGAGCGGCTGGCGCGCCTGGTGCACCAGAAGCGCATGAAGCCGGCGATCGTGGTGTTTCCCGACTGTTTCACCGCGCTCGGCGGCAACCAGTACATCAACTCGAGCGCGATCGGGCGCTACGCCGACTACCTCACGCGCGAACTGATCCCCGCCGTCGACCAGGAATTCCGCACCCGCGCCAACCGCGATTCGCGCGGCTGTTTCGGCAAGTCCTCGGGCGGCTACGGCGCGATCGTGCACGCGATGAAATACGCCGGGCACTGGGGCGCGGTGGCGAACCACTCGGGCGATGCCTACTTCGACTTCCTCTACCGCGCCGACTGGCCGAACACGCTGGACGAACTGGCGAAATACCGCCGCCCGGCGCGCACGGCAGGCCGGTACGACACTGAAAAGGCCAGCGCTGCACTGAAGCCCGGCCTGGATGATGGCCGCGTGCGCCGCTTTCTGGAGCACATCTGGAAAACCGACCGGCCCGGGCACGCGGAGACCATGTGCCTGATGAATCTCGCGATGGCCGCGAGCTACGACCCGGACCCGCGCGCGCCCAACGGCTTTCGCCTGCCCTTTCACCTCGAGACCGGCGAGTTGATCGAGGCGCGCTGGCAGCGCTGGCTGGCGCACGACCCGATCCACATGGTCGCCGCGCACCGCGCGAACCTGGCGTCGATGCGCGGCATCTTCATCGACTGCGGCTGGCGCGACCAGTTCCACATCCACTACGGCTGCCGCCAGCTGTCGCGCGAGCTGGCGCGCCACGGCATCGTGCACACCTACGAGGAATTCGACGGCACCCACTCCGGCATCGATTACCGCCTGGAGCGCAGCCTGCCCTTCCTCACGCGAGCGCTGGCCCCGGGATGAACATGGACAGCGAATCCCTGCGCAAGCTGGTGACGCTGCCGATGCCCTTCGGCAAGTACCAGGGCCGGCTGATCGCCGACCTGCCCGGCAACTACCTCGCCTGGTTCGCGCGCCAGGGCTTCCCGCCGGGCGAGATCGGCCGGCTGCTGGCGCTCATGCACGAGATCGACCACAACGGGCTGAAGGAACTGCTTGCGCCGTTGCGCAACAGTCCGCGGCAAGGGCAACGCGCCACGCCGCGCTGAAGCGCGCCCCCGCGGATTTCCCGCAACACGCGCGTCGTGCGCCGGCGGCGACTCGTCGCATCGGCCCGCGCATCCTTGCGTATACTTTCGCCCCGAACGGACCCGGACCACCCCTGCCAATGCACGACCACGACATGAACGGCTGGCGCCACAGCCACGATTTCGGTGGCCACAGCGGCCACGCCGAGACCAGCACGCGGCGCGTGATTGCGCTCACCGCGGTGATGATGGTGATCGAGATCGTGGCCGGCACGGCCAGCGGCTCGATGGCGCTGCTGGCCGACGGCTGGCACATGGCCACGCATGTCGCCGCCTTCGGCATCACGCTGTTCGCCTATCGCTACGCGCGCATCCACGCGACGAACCCGCGCTACAGCTACGGTACCGGCAAGGTCGGCGTGCTCGGCGGCTTCGCCAGCGCGGTGGCGCTGGCCATGGTCGCGCTCATGATGGCACTGGAATCGGGGATGCGACTGATCGAGCCGCAGGCGATTCACTACAGCCAGGCCATCGGCGTCGCCGTGGCCGGCCTCGTGGTCAACCTGGTGTGCGGCGCGATGCTGCACGACCATCACCACGACCATGATCGCGCGGAGGACCATGACCATGACCATGGTCACCACGACCACAACCTGCGCGCGGCCTACTTCCATGTGCTCGCCGATGCGCTCACCTCGTTGTTCGCGATCGTGGCGCTGCTCGCAGGCAAGTACGTGGGCTGGACCTGGCTGGACCCCGTGGTCGGGATCATCGGCGCGCTCGTGATCGCGCGCTGGGCCTGGGGCCTGTTGCGCGACAGCGGCCACATCCTGCTGGACGCGGCCGCCGACGAGGGGACCCAGGCCGCGATCACGCGCGTCATCGAATCCGACGCCGACAACCGCATCGCCGACCTGCACGTGTGGCCGCTCGGGCCGCGCCATTACGCCGCCAGCCTTTCCGTGGTGACACACGATCCGCGGCCGCCGGAACACTACAAGGCACTGCTACGGGAGATCCCGCTGCTGGCGCACGTGGTCGTGGAGGTCAACCGCTGCTGCGAGGAGCTGTAGGTTGGTGTAGGTCGGAGTAGGTCGGGCTTCAGAGGGTGTCGCAAAAGCCATTACTTTGCGAGCGCGCGAGCGGCTTGGTGCGTCGCTGGCCGTGCTGCCCGCCATTGTCCTGCGGGGCACGCACGAGTACGTCCCTGTAGCTCCGCGCCGCGTCCTGCGGCGCAAGGCCCCGCAAGCCAACAGCGGGCAGCACAGCC
>Ga0073904_10000491_pt1 | contig 28109 bp, 30 predicted proteins | sample KloWWTrecipitate_FD_66668 | JGI IMG/M metagenome (GOLD analysis project Ga0073904, IMG submission 66668) | Active sludge microbial communities from Klosterneuburg, Austria, studying microevolution and ecology of nitrifiers - Klosterneuburg... | ecosystem: Engineered > WWTP > Aerobic digester >... | reverse complement strand
ACCCCTGCTGCACCATCTGCTGCGCCAGGCCGAAGCCCACGGCCAGCTCCGCGGCCGTGCCGGCCGCGCCGGCGCCCCCGCCCGACTCGAACCCCTTGCCCATCTGGTATTTCACGAAGTCGTTCAGGTTGCCGATGGCCGCCATGCTCGATCGCTTGTCGATGGCCTGCTCCACCTCGGGCGGCACCGACACGTTCTCGACGATGAAGCTGGCGATCTCGAGGCCGTACTTCGCCGTCACCGCCGCGTTGATGAGCGGCAGCAGCGCGTCGCCCAGCTCCGAGTAGCGGGCGGCTACGTCGAGGACGGGTATCTTCGCCGAGGCGATGGCGTCGGTGAAGATGCTCACCACGCGCGAGCGCATCGTGTCGTTGAACTCGTCGACGCGGAAGTTGTGATCGGATCCGGCCACCTCTCGGAGGAAGACCTTCGGATCCACGATACGGAAGTCGTAGGTCCCGAACGCGCGCACCCGGACAATGCCGAAGTCGTTGTCGCGCAGCATCACGGGGTTGGACGTGCCCCACTTGTTGCCGGTGAACAGCCGGGTGACGACGTAATAGACGTCGGCCTTGAACGGCGATTCGAAACCGAAAGGCCAGGACTTGATCCGGGTGAGGACCGGGATGTTGTCGGTGGTGAGCCGATGCTTGCCGGGACCGAACGTGTCGCCGAACTCGCCGAGGTAGACGAACTGCGCCACCTGTGATTCGCGCACGATGAGCTGGGCGCCGTTCTTGATGGCTTTGTCTTCGTCGGGAAAGCGATACGAGAGCGTGTCGCGCGAGTCTTCGGTCCACTCGATGATTTCGAGTAGCTCACCCTTGATGAAATCCATCAGCCCCATGTGACGATGCTCCTCGGGAAAACCGGACGGGTCATTCTAGCTCACGCCTCCGGCGGCTCGAGCCATCGAGCCACGGCCTGCAGGCCCGCGACGACCAGCCCGCTCGCCGACGAATCGCGGATGAAGGTCACGTCACGCACGAGTCCTTCGAAGTTGGCCTCGGTCTGCCGGCGCGCGCGTTCGAGGTTGAGCGGCAGCGCCGGGTCCACGGGTCGGCCCGATTTGTCGGCCGACTGCAGTTGGGCGATGAGCCGCCCGGCCTGAGCCATGTCGAGCATCGAGAGCGGCGCGCCGCAATGCTCGCAGGCGGAGGCCTTCGCCAGGTCCACCGGCGCGCCGCAGTTCGAGCAGTTGAGGAACTGCACGTTCTCCCGCAGGTCGGCTAACTGCTTGGCCGTGAGCGCACGGACGAAGTCCTTTTCCTTCAGGAACTCCAGAAACGACGTCAGGCGCCCGTGGCCGTGCGGGCAGCTCAGGTACTCGAAGCGCATGTGCCGCTGCATGTCCTTGGTCGGGCGCAAGCGGCCCTGGCATCGGGGGCACTTGAGCAGGCCCGCGGCCGTGGGCGTGGGCTTGCCCGCATGCTCGCTGATCGTACGGAAGAGGGCCAGCGTCGCCCCGGGTGTGAGCGCCAGGCTCTCGCGCGAATCGAACCAGAACGATTGACAGGGGAAGCACGCGTCAATGGACACATGCTGGCCGCTATGGCCGTCGAAGGTGCGCTCCTCCATGGGAGCCGTGCAACGCGGACAATCCACGGACTGCATTCTGACAGAAGAACTTCAAATTTCCTCGGTCTTGAACACGCGGAACCCGCGCGCCCGGTAGTTGGCCAGCGCATGAGGGTGGTCCCTCGTGTTGGTGTGGAGCCACACGCGCCGGCCGCCCAGCGCGCGCGCCTCCCGCACCGCGCACGCCAGCAGGCGCTTGCCGAGCCCCCGGCCCACGAACGCGGACCGGAGACCGAAGTACGCAATCTCCACCTCGTCGCCGGCATCGTCGTCGCGCTTGAGCTCGAAGTAGCCGGCGGGTTCGGTGAGGGCCCACAGCACGAAGAACCGCCGCCGTGGGTGCAGCAGGTGGGTGTACCACTGGTGATCGGACCACTCGGCCCGATCCACCCAGTGGTAGTCCCGGCCCACGTCCAGGTAGAGCATGCGGCACAGGCCCGAGTCCGGTAGGCGCTCGCACCGCAGCACGTAGCCGTCGGGCCACATGCCCTCGACGGGCAGGTCCTGATCGGGCGGTAGTTCGAGGTAATGACGCTGGTGGCCCATCACGCCATCCGCCACCGTCACTGTCCCATCGTCGGGGAGGCCACCGGCCGGTTGAACCACCGCCCGGCCACGGCGGCGGGGAGAGCCACGCTGGTATGCATCTGAACAGGTGCCGCACTCATGCGCGCCACACTAGCACAGGGACACCCTTAACTTAACCCGGCCGGCGCCTGTCCAGTGCGTCCTTCAGGCCGTCCCCCACCAGCGAGAAACTGAGGACGACCAGTGTGATGGCCACACCCGGCGCGACGGCGCCGATGGGACTGCTCCTGAGCAGCTCGCGCCCGCGCGCGAGCATGGCGCCCCACTCGGGATCGGGCGGCTGCACGCCGAGCCCGAGGAACGAAAGCCCCGACGCGAACAGGATGGCCGAACCGAGCGTAATGGTGCCTTGCGCCACGATGGGCGCGTAGCACTGCGGCAGCACGTGGCGAACCAGGACGCGCGCGGACGAGGCCCCCGCGGCCCGCGACGCGAGGACGAAGTCGGCGCCCACCACCGCCTGCGCCGAGGCGCGAACGAGCCGCGCGAAGATCGGAATACTGAACACCGCCACCGCGACGATCGTGGCGAGCGACCCGCGGCCCAGGATGGTGGCGACCGCGATGGCCAGCAGCATGTCGGGGAACGACAGCAATACGTCCACGACCTGCATGATGGCGCCTTCGGTCCGCCCGCGCGCCCAGGCCGCTACCAGGCCCAGCACCGCGCCGAACAACAGGCCCGCCAGCGTGGAGACCAGCGCGATTGTGAGCGACACTCGGGCGCCGGCCAGGAGCCGGCTGAAGGTGTCGCGGCCCAGGTGGTCGGTGCCGAGCCAGTGCCCGCGCGACGCCGGCAGATAGTTCGAGGGGAGATCGATGGCCAATGGGTCGTAGGGCGCGGCGACACCGGCGAAGACGGCCGCCCCGACGAACAGTCCCACGATCGCCAAGGCCGCCATTGCCGGCCCGTCGGCCGCAAACCGGCGCCAGGCGGGGGTCATGCGCGGACCCTCGGGTCGAGCACGGCCACCGTGACGTCGGTCAACACGTTGACCACCACGATCAGCGCGGCAACCACGAGCACGCCGCCCTGCACCATGGGGAAGTCGCGCGCCACCACGGCGTCCACCATCATCCGGCCCACGCCCGGGATGGCGAAGACGCTTTCGACCAGCACGGTACCTGCGAGCAGGCCGCCGATGCGCAACCCGATGAGCGTCGTCACCGGCAGCATGGCGTTGGCGAGCGCATGGCGGACGATCACGCGTCGCCGGGGGGCGCCGCGTGCCTCGGCCGCACGGACGTAAAGCTGGTGCAGCGTGTCTCGGGTAGCGGCGCGCGTGATGCGCGCCACCTGCCCGCCACTCTGCAGGCCGAGCACCACGACCGGCAGCACGTAGTGGAGCGGTGTGCCCACACCAATCGACGGCAGCCACGCCAGGCGCAGCGCGAAGACGAGCATGCCCATCAGCGCGAGCCAGTAGGAGGGTGTCGAGACGGCGAGGAGAGTCACGGCCATCACCGCGCGATCCAGCGTCCGGCGCCGGGCCACCGCGGCCGCAATGCCGGCCACCAGGCCGACGAGGGTGGCCAGGATAATGCCGCCGGCGGTGAGGATGAGGGTGTGAGGCAGGCGGTCTCGAATCTCGCGCAGCACGGGTGCGCCTGTGCGAATCGACGTGCCGAGATCGCCGGTGGCCGTACGCGCGAGGAACCGGATGAACTGCGTGGGCAACGGCTGGTCGAGGCCGAGGTCGCGGCGAATGCGCTCCACGGTTTCGGGACTCGACTCGAGACCCGCCGCAATGACCGCCGGGTCTCCCGGAATCGCGTGGACGATGAGGAACACCAGGACGGAGATGCCGAACAGGACCGACGTCAGGCGGAGCGCGGAACGGAACAGCAGGTGCATCGGGTCCAGTGCCGGGAGACGCAGTGTCGAGTGGCGAACCTCGTGTCGGTGCTCAGCAGGTCAGGGATTGACGACGGCGCCGGCAAAGGTCACGGCCCCGAGCGGCGAGGGCGTGATGCCATCGACACTGGCCCGGCTGGCCACCACGTAGAGCGTATCGAACAGCCACACGGCACCGGGGTCCTCGAGGTAGACGATTTCCTGGGCGCGTCGGTAGAGCTGCTGCCGCTTCGCCGCCTCGGTCTCCCGCATGGCCGCTTCGATGACGCGGTCGAACTCGGCGTTCGAATAGTAGCCGTAGTTGTTCTCGTTGGTCGGCGCGGTCTGGAAGATGGGCCTGAGGCCCCAGTCGGCATCGGCCGTGGAGGCGCCGGCGCCCATGATGAAGATCTCCTGCGGATTCTTCTCGGGCGGCAGGCCCGCCCAGAACTGCACCATCGTTCCCCATTCGAGAACGTCGATGGCCGCGTCGATGCCCACCTTCTTCAGATCCGCCGCCACCGCCTCGGCCAGCTCGACTCCCATGGGATAGCGCGGCGTGGTGGCGATGCGAGTCTTGAAGCCGCGGGGATAGCCCGCCGCCTCCAGCAGCGCGCGGGCCTTGTCGGGGTCGTACGGAATCTCGCCGAGATTGACGTAGCCGCGCATGATCGGCGTGAGTGCGCTGGTCGAGGGGCGGGCAAAGGACGACACCAGGTTGTCCACGATGGCCCGCCGGTCGATGGCGTACGAGATGGCCTGACGCACGCGCCGATCGCCGAAGGGCTTCCTGGCCAGGTTGAAGCGGAACTGCTGCATGCCGACGCTGGGCGTCTTCGTCACGCGGATGCCGTCCTCGGTTTCCAGCCGGGCGATATCGGCCGCCGGGACCCGGGTGACCACGTCCACGTCGCCCGCCTCGAGCGCCAGCACTCGCGCGGCCGCCTCCGGAATCGGCCGGTAGACGATCCGCCTCGTCCGGCCCTGCTCGCCCCAGTAGCCGTCGAACCGCTCGAGCACGATCTCCTGGTCCTTCTTCCAGGAGGTGATCTTGTAGGGCCCGGTGCCCGACGCCCGATCCGCTCCCAGGCCGAAGTCCTTGCCGAACCGCTCGGCGACGGTCGGGTTCACGATGGCGGCCGACACATGGGCCATCGTCGGCTCGAAGGCGCCAAAGGGATACCTGGTGATGATGCGGACCGTCGTGTCGTCCACGGCCTCGACCCGGTCCACCATCGTGAAGAGCACGAGGCGCTTGTGGTTGGCCACCGGGTCCATCACGCGCGCGAAGCTGCGGCGCACGGCCTCGGCGTTGAACGGCGTCCCGTCGTGGAAGCGAACCCCCCGGCGCAGGTGAAAGGTCCAGGTGACGCCGTCGGGCGCCACCTCCCAGCGCTCGGCCAGGCGCGGGACAATGCGCATGTCCCGGTCGAAGCCAATCAGGGTTTCGTACATCATCATGATGACCTGATCGGACTCGGTGTCGGTGGTGTTGTGCGGATCGAGCGTGGTGGCGTCGGCGGAGGCCGCGAAGACGAGCGTGTCGCGTGGGCCCGCGGGGCCGCCGCCAGACGAGGGGCCGCCGCAGGCGGTCAGGCCCAGGATGAGCACGAGCGTGAGAAAGGTGCCTCTGGAAGTCATATAGGTACCCGGCCAGTGCAGGGACGCGCCTCAACCCGGATCGATCCACTGCGTCCGCGCGTCTTCGAGCGACGCGACGCCGAAACCCCATCCGCCCGGCCGCACCATCTGCGAGCGGCACGCGTAGAAGATCACGCCGCGGCCCGGCGAACGAACCTCCTCGAGCAACTCAAAGGTCATCGCGTCCCGCACCGTCGCCAGCACCTCGCCCTTCTGCACCTCTGCGAACTGCCGGTCGAGCCCGACGACCGGCTCGAGGTAGCCGCCCACGCTGGGCCCGACCCGGAAGTAGTCGAAGAAGTGCAGGTAGCGCGACGGCGGCGGCGCGGCGCCCTCGAGCATTCCGAGGTGACGCATCACGCCGAGCGTGCCCTCGACATTGGCGTCAATCCATCCTCGCTCCTGCGGCTCGCCCCAGCCCAGCCCGCCCACCTCGGCCACGATGCCGGGAATGCCGAACCGCTCGCCGGCGTGACCGAGCGAGGTGCGGGGGCCTCGCAGGCCGCTGAAGATCGTCAGCGCGTGGACGACGGGAAACCGGTAGGCCAGGGCCATGGCCTTGCTCCGGCCGGCCAGCTCCGGGTTCGAGTAGTCGGCCACGTAGCTCACGTCGGCCATGGTGGCACCCCAGTCTCCGACGTGGTAGTCGATGACGGCGTCGGCCTTCGACATGCACTCGTCGGCCAGCACGCGCGCGATCTGGTTCGACAGCCACTGATACGGCCCGCCGAAGGTGCGATTGGCATCCGGCTCGTCGGCATTGTCCTGGATGCAGCGCGTGGCGGTGGCCATGGCAACCGCGTTGGCCACCGGAACCGCGATGACGGCGCCACTTAGGACGCGGGCATCGATCCGGTCCAGCAGTTCGCGCACGACGACGGCCGAGAACCACTCGTTGCCGTGCAGCATCGAGAGCAGCAGCAGCGTCGGGCCGTCGTGCCGCCCCGCCGCGACGTGCGCGACGATGTCGACATCGCCGGTGAGGTCGCGCGTCACCGGGAGGCGGACGAGCGCGCGGGTGCCGTGAGCGACGGTCGTGGTGGCCAGGCGAATCTGGGGCACAGGGGAGGATTATAGCGGGGGCGCGCAGGTCGGGCTCGTCGACCGGGCCACGGCCCGGACCTTGACATCCCCGGCGCTCTGAATGACCATTCATTCAGCCCATGCCTGCCCCTTCAGCCCGACGTCTGTCGGCTCTCAAGGCCGCGCCGGTCGCCGACAAGCGCGACGCCATCCTCCGCGCCGCCATCAAGGTGTTCGCCCGCAGCGGCTTCTTCCAGTCGCAGGTGGCCGACGTGGCTCGTGTCGCGGGGGTTGCCGCCGGGACCGTTTACCTCTACTTTCGCAGCAAGGACGACCTGCTGGTATCGATCTTCGACCGCACCATGAAGGACGCCATTGCCGAGGGACGGGCGGCGCTGGCCGGGGTGACCGACCCCGTCGATCGATTGCGGCGCATGGCCCGGCTGCACCTCGACCGACTGGGTCGCGATCGCGACCTGGCCGTCGTCGTCCAGGTCGAGCTGCGCCAGTCCATCAAGTTCATGGAGCGGTTCTCGTCCACGCACCTGCAGGATTACCTGAACCTCATCCGCCGGACCATTGCCGACGGGCAGGCGGCCGGGGCGTTCCGCACCGACGTCAGCGCCAATACCGCCGCCAAGGTGTTCTTCGGCGCCCTCGACGAAACAGCGACCAACTGGATGCTGAGCCGCCGCAAGTACTCGCTGTCGGGCGAGGCCGACAACGTGGTGGATTTGCTGATCGGAGGCCTGGGCCGATGAGTCCGAACGTCAACTCCGTGGCGGTTCTCGGCGCCGGCACCATGGGCGCGCAGATTGCCCTGCACTTCGCCAACGCCGGCATCCCGTCGCTGCTGCTGGATCTGACGGCCGAGGCGGCCCGGCAGGGGCTCGAGAAGGCTCGCCGGTTGAAGCCCGACCCGCAGTTCACCCCGGACGTGCAGGCACTGGTCACCACCGGGGGCTTCGACACGGACCTGGCTCGAATCGCGGCCACCGACTGGGTGATCGAAGCCGTGGTCGAGCGGCTCGACATCAAGCAGGCATTGCTCGCCCGCGTGGACGAGGCGCGCCGCCCCGGCACCATCGTCAGCACGAATACGTCCGGGATTCCGATCGGGGCGCTCGCCGAGGGCCGCTCCGACGACTTCCGCCGCCATTGGATCGGTACCCACTTCTTCAACCCCCCGCGATACCTGCGCCTGCTCGAGATCATTCCCACGACGGAGACCGATCCGTCGGTCGTGGCCGCGGTGACCCGCGTCGGTGACCTGCTGCTCGGCAAGGGCGTCGTCCTCGCGAAGGACACGCCGAACTTCATCGGCAACCACATTGCGTTGTACGGCGTGGCGTGCCTGCTCAAGGCGCTGGCGACCGGCCAGTACACCATCGAGGAAATCGATGCGATCACCGGGAAGGCCATCGGCCGGCCCGCGTCGGCCACGTTCCGGACGATGGACATTGCCGGCGTGGACGTGCTGGCGCACGTGATGCGGAACCTCCACGAGCGGCTTCCGGACCCGGACGACCGGGCCGCCTTCGCGGTGCCTGAGTTCCTGGACCAGATGGTGGCCCGGGGACAGCTCGGCGAGAAGGCCGGCAAGGGCTTCTACCAGCGCCGCCAGTCGGCCTCGGGCGAGACCGAGATCTGGACGCTCGACCACGAGACCTTCGAGTATCGCCCGAAGCAGGCCGTGACGATCGCCTCGATTGAGGCCGGCCGCGTGATGGACGATCTCGCCGAGCGCCTGCGGATGCTCTTCCACAGCCGGGACAAGGCCGGAGCGTTCCTGCGCGAGACCCTGGCGCCCACTCTGGTGTACACCGCGCGGGTGACGCCCGACATCGCCCGATCGATCGACGACGTGGATCGCGTGATGCAGTGGGGCTTCGGGTGGGAACTCGGACCCTTCGAGCTGTTCGACACCATCGGCGTGAGCGAGGTGATGGCGGCGGCCCGGGCCGCGGGCGGGCACGCGGCGAAGGGGGGCACGCCGCCGCTCGTGCAGTCGGTGCTCGACGCGCACGCGAACCGCTTCCGCGAGGGCCTCACACCACCCGCGACGCCGGACCTGCAACTGCTTCGCACGGCCAAGGCGCAGGAGCGCATCGTCAGGAAGAACGCGGGCGCCAGCCTCGTGGACCTCGGCGACGGCGTGCTGACGGTGGAGTTCCACTCGAAGATGAACGCCATCGGCGGCGACACCATCGCCATGCTGCAGGCCGGCGTGAAGGAGGCGGCGAAGAACCATCGGGCACTGGTGATCGGCAACGACTCGCCCACTTTCTCGGCGGGCGCCAACCTGATGCTCGTGCTCCTTGAGGCGCAGGAGGGCAACTTCGATGAGCTGGACCTGATGGTCCGACAGTTCCAGCAGGCGATGATGCTGCTGCGCTACAGCGAAGTACCGGTCGTGGCAGCGCCGGCGGGCCTGGCGCTGGGGGGCGGCTCGGAAATCATTCTGCACGCCGACCGCGTGCAGGCGGCGGCCGAAACCTACATGGGGCTCGTGGAGGTGGGCGTGGGCCTCATCCCAGCCGGCGGAGGCACCAAGGAAATGCTGGTCCGGGCGATGGCCGAGGTACCGACGCTGCAGAGCGACCCGCTGCCCAGCGTGCAGAAAGCGTTCGAGACGGTGGCGCTCGCGAAAGTGTCCGCCAGCGGACCCGACGCGGTGCGACTCGGCTATCTGGCCGCCACCGACGCCTTCACGATGAACCGCGAGCGGTTGATGGCCGATGCCAAGGCCCAGGCGCTGCAGCGCGTGCGCGAGGGATATCACAAGCCGGCGCCGCGCACGGGCATCCGCGTGGGTGGAGAGTCGGTGAGCGCCGCGTTGAAGCTGGGCGTGCACCTGGCCTGGCGCGCCGGACGAGCCAGCGACCACGACGCGCTCATCGGCCGCAAGCTGGCCCACATCTTCGGCGGAGGGAACCTCCCGCATGCGACGCTGGTGAGCGAGCAGCACCTCCTGGATCTCGAACGTGAAGCGTTCCTGAGCCTACTGGGCGAGCCGAAGACGCTGGCGCGGATTCAGCACATGCTGAAAACGGGGAAGCCGTTGAGGAACTGAGGGTTGGAGCGGTGTAGACGTCTGGATGGCCAGAAATGATCGACATCGGTCGAGGAGAACCCCTGGTGCTCGTGCCCGGCCTGCAGGGCCGGTGGGAGTGGATGCAACCGGCCGTGGCGCGCCTGGCCGAGCGCTTCCGGGTAGTCGCGTACTCGTTGTGCGACGAGCGAACGAGCGGGTTCGGCTGCGAGCCGACGCTGGGCTTCGCCAACTACGTGCGGCAACTGGACGAGGTGCTCGACCGGGCGCGGCTCGACCGGGCGACGCTGGTGGGCGTGTCCTACGGTGGGCTCATCGCCACCGAGTTTGCGGCCACCCACGCCGCCCGGGTATCGGGCCTCGTGCTGGCCTCGGCCCTGCCGACCGACTGGACACCCGATGCCCGCGCGCGCTTCTACCTGCGCGCACCGCGGCTGCTGAGCCCCCTGTTCGTGCTCACCGCTCCGATGCGACTTCAACCCGAGATACGCGCGGCATTCCCGGATGTGGCCGGACGCCTGGGCTTCATGCTCAGGCACGGCGTGCGCGTGGCGCGCTCACCGTTGTCGCCGCCGAAAATGGCCCGCCGCATCCGCTGGGCGGCGGCCCACGCGTTCGCCGACCCGTCGGCGGTGACCGCGCCCGTGCTCGTGGTCACAGGTGAGCCCGAACTCGATCGCGTGGTCCCGGTAGAGGTGAGCCGGCGCAACCTGGCGCGGCTGAAGACCGCGCGCCATGTGGTGCTGCCTCGAACCGGGCACCTGGGCATCGTCACCAGGCCCGACGGCTTCCGCGACGTGGTGCAGCGGTTCGTCGCGGAGCGCGTGCCATCGCGCAACGCCGAGACTTCCGCGACACGGAGCGCCGGGACTTCCGGGACACGGAGCGCCGGGACTTCCGGGACACGGAGCGCCGGGACTTCAGTCCCGGCGTCACACCCCCACCTGGGCCGCGGGCATGTCGTTCGGCACCGAGACCTCGTGAAGGCTCGGGACGCCGCGGCTTTCGTATTCGCATTTCGTGACAGGTGACACCATGCAGGACGCCGTAATCGTTTCCGCCGTTCGCACGGCCGTGGGCAAGGCGCCGCGCGGCACGCTCAGTGTCGTGCGCCCCGACGAGATGGGGGCGGTCGTCATCGCCGAAGCGCTCAGGCGCGCCGGCGAATTCGACCCGGCGCTGGTCGAGGATGTGATTCTGGGATGTGCGATGCCCGAAGGCGAGCAGGGCCTCAACGTCGCCCGTATCGCGAGCCTCCGCGCCGGCGTGCCGGTCGAGGCATCGGCGGTCACCGTCAACCGCTTCTGCTCGTCTGGCCTGCAGGCCATCGCCTACGGCGCCGAGCGCATCATGCTCGGTCACGCGCATGCCGTGGTGGCAGGCGGCACCGAATCGATGAGCCTCATCCCGATGGGTGGCAACAAGATTTCGCCGAACCCCGTGCTGGTAGACAGCTATCCGGACGTCTACCTGTCCACGGGCCTGGTGGCCGAGAACCATGCGCGCCAATCGGACATCTCGCGCGAGGCGCAGGACGTCTTTGCGTACCGGAGCCATCAGCGCGCCATCGCCGCGCTCGACGCCGGGCGCTTCGTCGAGGAGATCGTGCCGCTGACCGTCCGCGTCGTCGAGGCGGAGGGCGGTGCCGGCTCGGAGAGCCGGGGCGCCGCTCCCGGCGTGCGCGAATTCCTCTTCACCACCGACGAGGGCCCTCGCCGCGAGACCTCACCCGAGGCGCTCGGTAAACTCAAGGCGGCGTTCCACGTCAGCGGCACGGTCACGGCCGGCAACTCGTCGCAGACGAGCGACGGCGCGGCGGCGGTGGTGGTCACCTCGGCGGAGCTGGCGCGGGCCCGCGGTCTGAAGCCCCTGGCGCGGTTCGTGGCCTATGCCACCGCCGGCGTGCCGCCCGAGCTCTTCGGCATCGGGCCGGTTCCGGCGATTCGGAAAGTGCTGAAGCTGGCGGGCCTCACGCTGGAGCAGATCGATCTGGTCGAGCTCAACGAGGCGTTCGCGGCGCAGGTGCTGGCCTGCCTCAAGGAACTGCCAATCGACATGGAGAAGCTGAACGTGAACGGCGGCGCCATCGCGCTGGGCCATCCCCTGGGGTGCACGGGCGCCAAGCTCACGGCCACGCTCCTGCACGAGATGCGGCGCCGCGGGTCGCGCTACGGCATGGTGACGATGTGCGTGGGCGGCGGGATGGGCGCCGCGGGAATCTTCGAACGGCTCTGACTGGAGACAAGACCATGGCTGCAACCGACGCGGTGAAGATGACCAGGGGTGGGGCGTGGCTGATCGAGGAGACCGATCCGGTCACGGTGGTCACGCCCGAGAAGCAGACTGACGAGCACACGCTCATCGGCCAGACCGCCGCGGAGTTCATCGACGGTGAGGTTCTGCCCGTCGTGGATCGGCTGGAGCAGAAGGACTGGGCACTCAACCGCGAACTGCTGCGCAAGTGCGGGGCCCTGGGTCTACTGGGCACGAACGTCCCCGAAGCCTACGGCGGGGTGGACCTCGACAAGGTCTCCACCCTCATCGTCTCGGAGCAGGTGGCGCGCTACGCCTCGTTTGGCGCCACCTTCGGCGCCCAGGCCAACCTCACCATCCTCCCCATCTACATGTTCGGGACGGAGGCACAACGGCAGAAGTACCTGCCCGGACTCATCGCGGGCGACATCGTGGGGGCCTACTGCCTGAGCGAGTCGGGGTCGGGCTCCGATGCGCTCGGCGCCAAGGCGCGGGCCAGCCGGCAGGCTGACGGCAGCTTCGTGCTGACCGGCGAGAAGATGTGGATCACCAACGGCGGGTTCGCCGACGTCTTCATCGTGTTCGCCAAGGTCGACGGCGAGCACTTCACGGCGTTCATCGTCGAAAAGGCGTGGCCGGGCGTGACCAGCGGCAAGGAGGAACACAAGATGGGCCTCCACGGGTCCTCCACGACGCCCGTCATCCTGCAGGATGTGCCCGTGCCGGCGGGCGCGGTGCTGGGCGAGGTCGGCAAGGGCCACAAGGTGGCGTTCAACGTGCTGAACTTCGGTCGCTTCAAGCTGGGCGCCATGGCATCGGGAGGCGCCAAGGCCGCGATCGGTGAGGCCGCCCGGTACTCCGTCACCCGCAAGCAGTTCGGCGTGGCCATCGGCACGTTCGGCGCGATCAAGCACAAGTTGGGCGAGATGACCTCGCGCGAGTACGCGCTCGAGAGCATGATGTACCGCACGGCGGGCCTGATCGACGCGCACATCGCCCTGGCGCCAGGCAAGCAGGCCACCGACGCGGCGCCCATGCTGCAGGCGCTGGAAGAGTTCGCCGTCGAAGCCTCGATCGCCAAGGTACTGGGCAGCGAGGTCCTCGACTACGTCATCGACGAGAACGTGCAGATTCACGGCGGCAACGGCTTCGTGCGGGACTACCCTGCCGAGGGCCACTACCGCGACGCGCGGGTGAATCGCATCTTCGAGGGCACCAACGAAATCAACCGGCTGCTCATCCCGGGCATGCTGATGAAGAAGGCCGTGAAGGGCGAGTTGGCTCTCATCCCGGCGGCCAAGAAGCTGCAGGACGAAATCATGAGCCCGTCGCTCGCGGTGGTCGCCGACACGGAGGGCGTGTTGACGGTGGAGCTGCGCGCCTGCCGTGCGTTCAAGAAGGTGGTGCTGCTGATTGCGGGCATCGCGATGCAGGTGTACGGCCAGAAAATCGACCAGGAGCAGGAAGTCCTCACCTTCCTGGCCGACCTGGCGATCGACACCTATGCGGCGGAGAGCGCCGTGCTTCGGGCCATCGACGTTACCAGCGCCGGGGCCACGCATGCCGGCCTGCACGCGGACGCCGCGGCGCTGTTCACCCACGAGGCGGCCGGGCGCGTCGAACTGAACGCGCGCGCAGCGCTGTCGGCGATGGCCGAGGGCGACGTGCTCCGGACCCAGCTCGCGGCGCTGCGCCGCCTGCTCAAGGTGACGCCGGCCAACACGGTGGCCATGCGGCGGAGGCTGGCCGAGGCGACAACGGCGAAGGGCGCGTACCTGTTCGCGTGAATACGGCCGCCGGGGTGGCGGCCGCCATCGTCGCCACCTTCGCGTTCACGGCTCGCAACGAGGGCGGACACTCGTCGGTCCCCAGGGCCGGCTGGCCGCATTCAGGTTCCCCGTCCAGCACAACCAAGTCTGGCAGGCCTGCTTCGCCCGTGCCGCCGAGCGCGAGTCGGGCCAACTCGCGCAGGAACTGATCGCGGCGGCCGGGGGCGCCACGTCGGGCCCGGCCATCGATCGGCGCCATCTACGCCATCGACCCGGGCCGTTGCCGCCCGCCTCGGCATGCGCGTAGCATAGTCGCCCATGATCACCCACGCCGACATCCCGACCGACCAGGCCCACCTGATGCACCCGCTGCACCACCCCTCCGCCTATGCCGCCACGCGCATCTGGGTGTCCGGGCAGGGGTCGATCATCAAGGACTCGACCGGCCGCGAGTACATCGACGGCCTCGCCGGGTTGTGGAACGTCAACGTCGGTCACGGCCGGGCCGAGCTGGGCGAGGCCGCCAGCCGGCAGATGGCGCGGCTGGCGTTTCACTCCGCGTACGCGGGCGGCACCAACGAGCCGGCCATCGCGCTGGCCCAACGCCTGAGCGCGCTGGCGTACCCCTCGATTAACACGTTCTTCTTCACGAGCGGCGGCGCCGAGTCGAGCGAAAGCTCGTTCAAGACGGCGCGGTTCTACTGGAAGGCACTCGACAGGCCCGGCAAGATCAAGGTCATCTCGCGCCACCGCGCCTACCATGGCCTCACGCTCGCCGCCATGAGCGCGACGGGCCTGCCGGCGTTCTGGCCCATGTTCGAGCCGCGGACACCGGGGTTCCTGCACATCGACGCGCCGGACCCGTACCGCTTCGTGAACGACATGGCCGGGGTCAGCCTGGGCGTCGCCGCCGCGAACAAGCTGGAGGAGGCGATCCTCCGCGAGGGGCCCGACACCGTGGCGGCCTTCATCGCCGAGCCGGTGCAGGGCGCCGGCGGCGTCATCGTCCCGCCGCCCGACTACTTCGCCCGCATCCGAGAGATTTGCAACCAGTACGACGTGCTGCTCATCGCCGACGATGTCATCACCGGATTCGGCCGCACGGGCCGCTGGTTCGGGCTGGATCACTACGGCGTCGAACCCGACATCATGCAGTTCGCCAAGGGCATCACGAGCGGCTACGTCCCGCTCGGCGGCATCGGCGTCTCGGACGGGATCCGGGACGTAATCAACGGTGTGCCGGCGCCGAAGCGCTGGATGCACGCCTACACGTACTCGGGGCACCCGACGTGCTGCGCGGTGGCCCTGGCCAACATCGACATTATCGAGCGCGAGCACCTGGTGGAGCGCGCCGCGGCTGGCGGCGCCCGGCTACTCGACAAGCTGCGCGGCCTGCTCGACATGGACGGCGTGGGCCACGTGCGCGGACTGGGCCTGATGGCGGCCGTGGAGGTGGTGGCCGACAAGGCGACCAAGCAGCTCTTTCCGCCGCAGGCCGGCATCACGCAGAAGCTCACCGACGCGATGCTCGAGCGCGGGCTCTATTCGCGGGTCGTGATGGACTGCATCTGCATCGCCCCGCCGCTGGTCACTACCGATGCCCAGATCGACCGCATCGTGGACATCGTCGGCGACGCGGTAACGGCCGTGGTGCGGGGCGCGCGGCAGGCCGTGGCGGTACCCGCGGACTGAGGCCGGCGGGCCACGACGGACCCGGCGGCTGGGTCCAGGAGTCGCGCGAGGCGGGGGTCTAAGCGTCATGCTCGAGCGTGCGCTCAATGCGACGATCCGGCACTATCCAAAGCACCGCCACGGCGAGGTAGATCACTTGCGCCATCCACGGCGCGAAGAACGTCAGCAAGATGGCGAGAAGGTAAAGCCCTGGTGAGAGCTTGCCCTTCCAATCGCTGCCAATAGCGCGTCGGAGAACGGAATCTGCGCCTTGTACCGAAATGATCGTTTGCTGCAAGATCCAGTACGCGATGGCCGCTGCGGAAAGCACAAAGCCGTAGAGGACCGAAGGAAGCGCCGCGAAGTGGTTTTCGCCCATCCAGCCCGTAACGAACGGGAACAGAGACAGCCAGAACAGCAGATGCAGGTTGGCCCAAAGGACTGGCCCTGTCACCTGCTTGCAGGCGTGAAGCATATGGTGATGGTTGTTCCAGTAGATCCCGACGTACACGAAGCTCAGCACGTAGCTCAGGAACACGGGAATGAGCGGCACCAACGCACCGGGCGACGCGTCGTGCGGAACCTTGATCTCCAGGACCATGATGGTGATGACGATGGCGAGCACGCCATCGCTGAACGCTTCGAGCCGGGTCTTTCCCACCGGAGGATCTCCTGGTTTGTCGGTCTACAAGGCCCAGACCTGCAGCACTGAGTCTTTTAGGGTACTTCTAGGGTGGTGTTCAACTCTACCCGTGAGCCGGCCGGTATCTACGTCCAGTCTCTCGATGCACCCGGCTCGGCGAAACTCCTGCTCAAGCGCGGACCAGGACCACAGACCCCCGGAACCTGGTCTCCGGACGGGCGAACGTTGGTCTTCTTCGAAGCCAATCCGCGCACGGGCCTTGATCTGGGGACCCTCACGCTCGATGGAAAGGCCACGCTACTGCTCGCCACGTCGGCTCAGGAACGGAACCCGCGCCTGTCCCCCGTTCGAGGACGATGTGAGTAATCAGTACGACGTGTCGCCCGGCGGCACGACGTTCCTGATGCTGCTGCGCGACGCGGCCAGAGCGGGAATGGCCCCAGGGCAGGTGAACCTGGTGCTCAACCCGTTCGAACAGTTGAAGCGCCTCGTGGCGACGCCGTAACCGACGCGTAGCCAACGCCGAGCGGCCCGTTTGTCAAGATGACTACTTCTAGTCATAATTGGTGTATGAAGCAAGTGCGGATCGCCGACCTCAAGGCGCGGCTGAGCGAACACCTGCGGGCCGTGCGTGCAGGTGAGTCGATTGCCGTGTTGGACCGCGACACCCCTGTCGCCCAGCTCATTCCGGTCCGCGAGTCGCGGGCGTTGCGGGTTCAGAAGCCGGCTCCGGGAGCACGGCCGCTCCATCGAATCAAGGTCCCGAAGCGCCCCCGACTGAACGTGGATGTCGTGCAGCTGCTCCTCGAGGAACGACAGGGCCATCGATGATTGCCTACGTGGATGCCTCGGTGCTGCTTCGGGTCGCGCTGGCTCAGCCGGACGTCCTGCCCGAATGGTCAAGGATTCAGCAGGGTGTGGCCAGCGCGCTCGTCATGACCGAGAGCCTGCGCACGTTGGATCGCCTTCGGCTGCGGGCGAATCTGAGCGACGCCGAGGTCGCGGAGCGCAGGGGCATCATTCTCACGCTCATCGGGTCGCTGGAGTTGGTCGATGTCGATTCGATGGTCCTCGAGCGCGCGGCGCAGCCGATGCCGACGGAGTTGGGGACGCTCGATGCGATTCATCTGGCGACCGCGCTTCTGTGGAAAGACATGATGAGGGGAGACCTTGTCATGGCCACGCACGACCGAGCGCTTGCACTGGGAGCCCAGGCGCATGGCCTGCGGGTCGTGGGCAGCATCGCCTCTCGTTCATAAGCTTCTCCCGCCCATATGCGGCAACGGCATGGCGCTCACTCCTGCCTCCCGTCTCGGTCCCTACGGTCGATTGTTCGTCAACTCCGGTTACGCGCCGTTCTTCAATCGTCCTGGCAACGCGCTGCTGGTCTTTTCGGTAGACGTAACATAAGGACGCAGCTCGGTCCGTCTCCATGTTTCCACGCGAGATGTATTCGAGGACAGATCTGATATTATCGGCCGACTCAAATGCAGCCCGGATGCTGATGCGTTTGATCCGGCGCCGGCTTTTCGTTATTGCGCAGGGCAATACCCGGCCCGCACGTACCCCTATCAACGCTTCGCCCACGTCCTCACGGATGTGTACGCATGACTCGGGGCCGCCGTAGCTGGCTAAGCTTTCAACGTATGGAATTTTCTCTCACAACACCTTGCCGGTTTTGACCGGCGCACGGAGACCACCATGAAGATCGTACTCGCCGCCCTGGTCCTGGCCGCATTGCCGTTCGCGACCCAGGCAGAAACCCTGGATATCAAGACGGGCGCCTGGGAGATAACGACCAAGACCCTGATCGCGGGGATGCAGATACCGCAGGAGGCGATGGCAAACATGCCTGCGGCGCAGCGCGCCAGAATCGAGGAGGCTATGCGTGCCCGCGCGGGCAAGGTGAACACGACAACTTACCAGTCCTGCGTCACGCAGCAGGACCTGGATCGCGGCAACCTGGGCAACAGCGAGCAAAAAAATTGCACGCGCAAGGTGGTCACCCAGAGCGCGCGACATCTCGAACTCGAGGAGACTTGCGGAGCACCGGAACCCTCAGCAGGACACTTCAAGGTCGACACGACTTCACCCGAGAACTTCACCGGTGTCTTCGATATGACGCCTAACCAAGGCACCAAGGTGCACGTCGAGATGAGCGGACGGTGGCTTGGCGCCACCTGCAAGGAAGGCGCGGACGACTGAGCCGCGCTGGCGGTAACAGCCCGGGTGATTGAAGGCTGCGGGGATATACAACTACTGCAGTTTCGGAGACAGTATCGCCAATAGCTGCCGGGTACTGACGCTATCGCCAACAGCTACGTCGATTCTCTCCACCAGCAAGACGATAGGCGCGATGAACGGGTCCTCGCGGTCGACGGAACGGGCCTTATCGGGCCTTGCCGCCTGGATTCGCCGAAGATTTGCCCCCAGCCACAGCGCAGATGACCGCCCGGAGCGCGCGCCGGACAGGGTGTGCCGACTCACCGGGGCAGGAGCGACGACCGGCGCGGTCGGGACGATGCCCCGTCACCAGGACTCGTCGCCGCTCGCGAGCGGGGGCGCCCGCGCGAGACGCGCCGCCGGCACCTCCGACGGCAGCCCCAGGTACCGCAGGATCCGCGCTGTCACTGTGCCCGACTCCAGAAGCGCGACGAGCCGCAGCCGACCGCCACACCGCGGACAGGCCAGCACGTCGACCTCGAACGCCCGCTGCATCAGGTCCGCCCAGCGGCGTCCGGCTGGCCCCTGCGGCGTTGCGGCGGCGCCGCCCGATTCCGCACCGGCCGCGGGAGCCGCGCCGCCAGACGGCGCCCGCGCCAGCTGTTCGACGATGCCGACCTACAAATCGCACACGCTCGGCATCGACATCGGTGTGTCGTCCATCACCGTACGCCGGGACAATGAGTCGCGTCCGCGGACGTGGCCGCCCAGCGCGTTCGCGCTCTTGTCCCGTGGGACTCTCCTCTACGTAGCAGCCGAAGGCGGCGGTGGCGGCCCGCTGGTTGCGAACCGCGGGAGTATCCGCCCCTGGGAGCGGTTCGACCTCGTGTCGCGCTTCGCGGGATCCAACCTCTACGCCCTTCAGGTGAACAATGGCCAGTACGTAGCGGCCGAGGGAGGCGGTGGTGGCGCGGTGAACGCCAACCGGAACCAGGTCGGGGCATGGGAGGAGTTCTTAATGGAGAGCCCTGGCGGAACGCTGGTAGCGTTCCGAACGGCGAACGGATACTACCTGCGGGCTGCCGTGCCGAGTGGCCTGATCGACGCGACGGCGACGAACGTCGGTCCGTGGAGACATTCGAGTTGGTCCAGCAGTAGGGAGCGGGTAGCCGCGGAGGCGTGTGATGCGCGAACTCGGGAGTACGGCGGTCGTGGTGCTCACAGCATGCCTGCTGGCGACAGCGTTGGCCTCGGCTCAGCTCTCGCCGGTTGTTAGCGCTGGGGGGGCATGGTGACCGTGGAGGTCGATGCGATTCGGCTGGCGATGAGTAACGCCACCTTCGAGTTGAGCCAGGTGTGCGATTGTGTGATCTCGTATGAGAGCCCCGAATGGGCGTATGCGGGCAACCTGCGCCGGCAGCCGGAAGTCCGCGATGGCGTCGTGCGGAGCACGGCGACAAGCCGTCTGCGCGTGAGCGTGTCGGGAACGCTACCCCTGACGCGCGAGACGGCCGCTGATCTCCTGCAACGCCTCATCGACGAGGACGCGCGCAGTGGCAGTTCGGCGCGGTACCAACTAGTCGAGGGGCGGACGCGGCCGGACCTTGGACACTCCGCCGGCGCGCGAACCCGTGAGCGCGCTTGCCGTCGATCGGAGTAACGTAGGAGTATGCCACGACTGGTGGACGTCGCAACCGCTCCTCCTGAACACGTCGTGCCGCAGCCGGTCGCGGCCGAGTACGCTCGGCGCACGTTTGGGCCGCTGCATCAGAACGTCGCCCGCCTGATGCCGATCTTCGACCACGCGGGCGTCGAGACGCGCCGCGTGTGTCAGCCGGTCGAGTGGTACGAGGTCGATCACACGCTCGGCGAGATCAGTGAGGCGTACGTCGCCGCGGCCTCGACGCTGTGTGCCCGGGCGGGCCGGACGCTGCTGGAGCGGCGCGGCCTCGCGCCCACGGCGATCGATCGGATCGTCTACGTCAACACGACCGGTCTGGCGACACCCTCGATTGACGCGCGCCTCATCAATCTCCTCGGCTTTCGATCGAACGTCCGGCGGACGCCGATTTGGGGGCTCGGGTGCGCGGGCGGCGTCGCCGGGCTGGGCGTCGCCTACGACCACCTGGTGGGCCATCCCGACGAACGCCTGCTGCTGTTCTGCGCGGAGATGTGCAGCCTCACGCTGTTGCGCGACGACCCGTCCACCAGCAATCTGGTGGCGACGGCGCTTTTTGCCGACGGGGCTGCCGCCGCTCTGCTCTCGGGCGACGCGGTCGGCGACGACGGATGCACGATCGTTGACAGTCGCTCGAGGTGCTACCCGGACTCGCTCGGCGTGATGGGGTGGAACGTCGTCTCGCGCGGTCTGCAGGTCGTCTTCGATCGTCGGATTCCCGCGATCGTCGACGCCCATGCGCGGGTCGAACTGGACGCGCTGCTGGCCGCGAACGGCCTGACGCAGGATGACGTCGCCGAGTTCCTCTTTCATCCGGGCGGACCGAAGGTCCTCGCCGCGTTCGCGTCGGCCTACGGCGTCGATCTCGACCGTTTCCTCTGGTCGCGCGAGATCCTTCGCCAGTTCGGCAACATGTCCTCCGTCACGGCGCTGTATGTCCTCGAGCGGTACCTCGCGGCGCATCCGCCCGGGCGCGGCGGCTACGGTATCGTCGGCGCGCTCGGGCCGGGTTTCTCGTCCGAGTTGCTCTTGATGGCGCTGTAGGCCTGTCGGCTTCGGCCGTGGCGCGACTCGGTTCTCTGAGGCCTACAGCTGAAAGTAGGCCTTCCGGCGCCGGGAAGAAACCCGACCGCTGCTGCGTCCAACACCCAGCACGCAATTCCCCTGGGAGAACCGACGCATGAAGAGAATACTCATGGCGATGACCGCGGCCGTCCTGCTCGGCGCCGGGCCGACGATGGCGCTCGCGCAAACACCCGACTATCCGACCCTGACGCGAGACGAAGAACTGCGCCTCGCCATCAGCGCCGGTCCGCTCGCCGTGTCGGAGCACGCCGACGTCTACCTGATGGGCGCGAAGGGATTCAGCAAGGCCATCGACCGGCACCAACGGCTGGGCGTGCATCGTCGTGCGGGCGGCCGGCAACAGGCAACAGCTCGCGCCGCACTGCCTGAATCCGCAGGCGGTCCTGTCGGTCCTGCCGGCGTTCCTGCGTGAGGCCGAGATGCAGGCGAAGGGCATGGACGCCGCCGCGATCGACACGGAACTGCGGCGGCTGTTCACGACGGGGGACCTGCGCCTGCCGTCCGGTCAGGCCTACGCCTATATGCTGTCGGAGGGCCAGCGCCTCGGGCCGAAACTGACGAACTACCGGCCGCACTTCATGCTCTATCAACCCTTCGCGAAGAATGCCGACATGGGCGGCGATCCGGCGACGCCGCAGTTTCCGTTCGTCGGTCCGTACGAGAACCACCCGCTCTCGACGATCGTCGTCTGGATGACCGAGTTCGTGTCACCCAAGGACGTCACCCTGTCAGGCAAGTGAACGACGAACGCGGGCTGATCCGCAAGGGCAAGATCACCAAGCCGACAGAGTTTGGCAACCTGGTGACGATCCAGGAAGCCGAAGGCCAGATCATCAGCGCCTACGAGATTCACGAGGGGCGACCGGCCGATGCCACCCTCTGGATCCCCGCCCGATCGTCATGGCCAGATCTTCGGCCGCGCCCCGGATCTGGCGGTGGGCGACCGTGGGTTCTCCTCCGCCGCCAACGAGACGGCCGCCCACGCGCGAGGCATTTGCCGCGTCGTCTTGCCCAAGACCGGGCACAAGACCCCTGTGCGCCAGGCGTATCAGCGGGCGCGGTGGTTTCGTCGGGGCGCGCACTGGCGTGTCGGGTGCGAGGGACACATCAGCGTCCTGAAGCGACGCCATGCGCTTCGGCGCTGCGCCTACCGCGGCCGTGACGGCATGCATCGGTGGGTGGGCCTCGGGGTGATTGCCGATACGCTCCTGACCATCGCCCAGGCCACCGCCCGCAGGCCGGGCCAGGGAGCCACCGCCTGAGACCACGGATCCGCGGACGCCTACGCGCATCATGGCCTCGCTGAGGTCCTCGGCGCGCGGACTCAGGCTCCGTGACCCGATTTCTTCACCGGAAAGTAGCAGCTAAGCTATTGTCGGAAATGGGAAGGAGATCGGCATGGCGGAATTCAAGCGGAACAGTCTCACCTCGGCGCTCACCTACCGGAACCCCAAGGCCGCCCTGGACTGGCTCCAGAAAGCCTACGGTTTCAAGCCCGCCATGATCATCACTGACAAGGACGGCAATATCGCGCACTCGGAGATGCGCTACTGCGAGTGCCAGATCATGGTCGGCAGCGAATGGTCCAAGGATCACAAGAGCCCAGCTTCGGTCGGCGGGCAGAACACCCAGTCCGTGCACGTGCACATGGACGAGGACATCGACGCCCATTGCGAGCGCGCGCGAAAAGCCGGCGCCGTCGTCATCATGGAGCCGGAGACGCAGTTTTACGGCGATCGCACGTATCGCGCGAAGGATCCGGAGGGCCACATCTGGACCTTCGGCCAGACGGTGAAAAGCCTGACCCCGCAGGAGTGGGACGAGGCCAGCGGGCTGAAAACCAAGATGTATTGATGAAGCGCGCGGCCATCGACGACCGGCTCGCGGCGCTCGCCGAGCCACAGCGCCGGCGCGCAGTCGAGCTTCTGAGCGAACGCCCGCGTCGCGCCGGCGAGCTTGCCGGCACGCTCGGGCTGACCGCACCCGCGATGAGCCGGCATCTTCGCAGATGACCGCCCGGAGCGCCCGCCGGACTGGGCTGGCGCGGTCCTCGCTCCACTGGGGGCATGGCTCGCCCTCCCTCGCCATCGGACCAGTCCCACCACTACACCGATGGCGGTTCAGGTCCTCGCGCGGGCACGCCGAGCGTCCAGGCCGGCGCCGGCCAGGGCGCCTCCCGAGAAGCCGGGCCGCCTCCTCGGCTCCTCGACCGCCTCCGCCGCACCTGCCGGCTCCGCCACCTGAGCCCGAGGACCGAAGAAGCCTACGCGCACTGGACGCGGCGCTTCATTGCCTACCACGAGTTTCAGCACCCCGAGCGCCTGAGCGGAGCGGCCGTGTCCGGCCTGCGGCTCCTGGAGGCACTGACGCTCCGGGTGAAGGATTTCGAACTGGCATGCCTGGAGATCACGGTGCGCCAGGGCAAAGGGCACAAGGATCGCGTGACGATGCTGCCCGCGTCTGCGGTGCCAGCCCTTCGGCAGCAGCTCGCGGCCGCGCAAGACACTCACCAAGCGGACCTCACCCGCGGCTTCGGCCGCGTCCTCCTGCCAGATGCTCTGGACGCCAAGTACCCGCACGCCGGTCGATCGTGGCCAGGGCAATTCGTGTTTCCGGCGGCGCGGGCCTGCCGCGACCTCCGTTGGGGCCCGCCCAGCAGGTACCATCTGCACGAAACCGTCATCCAGCGCGCAGTCTCCGAGGCCGCGCGCCTGGCGCACATCCCGAAGCGCGTCAGTTGCCACACGCTCCGCCACTCACTTGCGACACACCTGCTCGAGGACGGCTACGACATCCGCACGGTTCAGGAGCTGCTGGGCCACGCCGATGTCAGCACGACCATGATCTATACGCACGTCTCGAACCGCGGCGGACTTGGGGTGCGGAGTCCGGCGGACCGGCTGTGAGCCGCCCTGAGCCCGGAGCAAGGCCCGCCGCGGTGGTCAGGCGGTGGCGAGGGCCACGTGGGCGAACAGCGGCACTGCCAGCGTGTCGCCCTCGCGGTAGGGCGCAAGGGCGGGCGCCAATTCGGCGCCCACTGCGGCCAGCAGCGCCGCGCGCTCCGGCGCGGCCAGCGCCGCAAAGGCCGGAACGGCCGCAGACGCACTGGCCACTGTCAGCGACACGAAGCGGTGCGGCTCCGCGAACCTGGCCACGATGGAGTCCTCCACCACCTCCACACGCGCGAACCCGGCATCATCGAAGAGGCCGCGCAGATCGCTGGAATCCGGCAGCGAAAACGGTGTAATGACCTCGGCGAGTGGCACCGCCAGCGAGCGCGCCGTCGCCCGCATGAGGAGGTCGAAGAGCGGATGCCGCGCCAGGCTCTGCAGGACGATGACGGCCGCGCGGCCGCGCGGGGCAAGCACGTGCCGCATCTGCCGCACCGCGGCGGCGCGATCCGGGAAGAACGGCAGTGCGTGCTGGCACAAGACGACGCCGATGCTGCCGTCCGGGACGGGCAGCGCCAACGCGCTGCCCTCGAGCCAGTCGATCGGCGCGCCGGCAGGCGCCGGCAGCGACCGGGCGACTGCCAGCATTCCAGGATTCACGTCGACCGCCGCAATCCGCCCTTGCTCACCGAGCAAGGGCGCGGCCTCGCGCGCGACGATCCCCGTGCCACAGGCCACGTCCAGCGCCCGTTCTCCAGGGGCGAGAGCCGCACGCCGCACCAGAATCGCGGCCCAGGGACGGAACATGGCGGGCACGAAGTACCGCTCGTAGAGCTCGGCCGGGTTGTTGATCTCGCTCATAGGTCCAATCCGCAATCGACCAGCGCCTCGCGGCGTCAGTCCCCGGGGCGCAGGCAGGATCGCAGTCAGGGTCATCGCGCCGGTGATGTTCGCCGTCGTGCGGAACATATCCGGAACCGTGTCCACCGCCAGCAGGATGCCCACCCCGTCCAGCGGCAGGCCCGCGGCCATCAGCACCGGGATCATTCCGATGATACTGCCGCCTGGAATGCCTGGCAGGGCGAACGGATCACGACCCGCGTCGCACTCGCGGGCAAACCCGCCCGCTCGGCGTTTGCGATCATGACGGGGAGCGACGCCAGCGAATATCGGGACGCGAACGCCAGGGCCTGCGCCGGCGCGCAGTAGGCGGCAAACGCGGAGGCGGACAGCGGGACAATAGTCACTATGAACGGGTCCTCGCGGTCACGGAACGGACCTTATCGGACCTTGCCGCCTGGATTCGCCGAAGATCCGCCCCCACCACAGACGTGCGGCAACTGCCACTGGCCCGGGCGCTCGCAGGGAGACGTGCTGCGCGTGTTGCGCTCCTACGGAGACGACGAAGCGAACACCGAGAACGCCACGACTCTCATGATGCGGCTTGGTGGCCCGAACGCTCCGGGTCAGCACGGAATCCACTGGCACACCAACCCCGGCCTCGTCATCGAGTACGTGGCCTCGGATGCCGACCGCCAGACCATTCCGTGGGTCAGGGTCACGAGGCCTGACGGCTCGGTTCAGGATTGCGTCGCCGACGGCACGACCGCCGGTCGCATTCCGTCCGGCGAGTGCCGGACGATGGACTGCCTGGACTGCCACAACACCATCGCGCACCGGATCGAGGTCTCGGCCGAAGCGGCCGTCGACCGCGCATTGGCCCGCGGAGCGCTGCCGCGCTCGCTGCCGTACCTGCGACGCGAGAGCGTTCGGTTGCTCCAGGCGAGTCATGCGAGCACCGACGTCGCGCTGGCCGCCATCGATGAAGGGCTGCGCGGCTTCTACAAGTCGGAATCCGCCGTGGACGCGGCCTCGGTGGGGCGCGCGGTCTCGGCGCTGCGGGCCGTCTACGAGCGCAACGTGTTTCCGACGATGAAGGTCACCTTCGGCGTCTACCCGGACAACATCGGACACACCTCGTCGCAGGGGTGTTTCCGGTGCCACGACGGCAGTCACGCGGCAAAGGACGGATCGAGCATCACGTCGGACTGCGAGTCCTGCCACCGCATGCTGGACGAGGTGCCCTAGCGGGCGCAGGACCGGCCGCTATTCGGCGCGCATCGCCAGGAGCGGGTCCACGCGCAAAGCCCGGATGGCCGGGAACACACTGCCGGCGAGAGCTGTTGCCACGCAGAGCGCGGCGGCCACGACATACACGCGCCCGTCCCATGGGTTCACGCCGAAGAGCAACGATTGCAGCCCCTGCGCCAGGCCAAGCGCCAGAGCACTGCCCGCCCCGACCCCGAGACCCGCAAGGGCGACCGTCCGGCTCAGCACGAGCCCGACGATCGAGGGCCGCGAGGCCCCGAGGGCCACCCGGACACCAATCTCGCGCGTGCGCGATGCCACACTGAACGCCAGCAGGCCGTGGAGGCCGGCCGCCGCGAGGGCCAGCGCCATTGCGGCAAAGACCCCGAGAACCCGGACCTGCACGAGCCGGGCCGCGCTGTCGTCGGCCACCACGTTCAGCATGGGTTGGACGTCGGAGACGGGCACGTCGGGGTCCACCGCGGTGACCGCCCGACGGATGAGCGGCAGCAGCGTCTCCTGGGCGCCGCTCGTGCGCACGACCAGGTCGCGCGGGGAGTAGTAGACGAGGCTGTCGCCGGGCATCTGCGCGGACGCGAGGTACACCTGCGGCTCCGACGGCCGCTCCAGTCCCCGGTTCCTGACGCTGCCGACCACGCCCGCGACCGTGTATGTGTCGAACGCCATGGTCAGGGTGCGTCCAAGCGGGTTCTTGCCGGGCCAGTGTCGATCGACGAACGACTGGCTCACGACGGCAACGCGCGGCGTCGAGGGTTCGTCGCGCTCCTCCAGATAGCGCCCCTGCAGCAGTGGGATACGCATGGTTTCGAAGTAGCCCGGGGTGGCCATCCGCAGGCTGGCCGTCGTGCTGCTGCTCCGATCCTCAGGCTGCCCGTCGACCGTCACCGGCCAGATTCCGCCGCCCCAGAGCATCGGCGCCCGGCTGATGTAGCCTGCGCTGGTCACGCCCGGCAGGGCACGGACGGCTTCGAGAACGCGATGGTAGAAGGGCTCGCGCATGGTGGCGGTGTCGTACCTGGTGACCGGCAGGGACGTGCGCAGCGTGACCACGCCGTCGGCGCGGAAGCCCGGGTCCACCTGCTGGACTCTCCAGAGAGCCAGGATGAGCAATCCCGCACAGACCAGGAGCACCAGCGAAGCGGCAACCTCGGCGCAGACCAGCGCGCCGCGCAGCCGCTCGGTGCTGTGGCTCGCCACGACGCGCCCGCCATCGCGAAGGCCTTCAATCGAGACGGACCCTGCCAGCCGGCGAGCCGGGACGACGCCGAAGACGAAGCCCGTGATAATCGTCAGTCCGATCGAGATCGCCAGCAGACGGCCGTCGGCCGCGGGCGTCTCGGCAATGGGCAGGGTCGTCGGCACCAGACGAGCCACGGCCGGCGTCCCGACCACGGCGAGCATGGCGCCCAAGGCACCGCCCAGGCAGGCAATGAGGAGGTGCTCGACCAGCATCTGGCGTACGAGGCGGTTTCGATCGGCCCCCAGGGCCGCCCGGACGGACAGCTCGCGCTGGCGATCCAGCGCCCGGGCCAGGAACAGCCCGGCGAGGTTCGTGCATGCGATGAGCAGCATGCAGAGTCCGGCGCCGAGCAGCGCCCACAGAAGCAGGCGCCCATTGGCGCTCACCTCATCCCGCAGGTGGATGACGGTGGCGCCGTTAAGCGCGTCGGTGTCCGGGTAGGCGCGCGAGAGTTGCGCGGCAATGCCGCCAAGTTCGGCGCGTGCCTGTTCGATGGTCGTGCCATCGGCGAGACGCGCGATGACGTTGAGGAACCAGTTCGCACGGTCGGCCATCAGGTCGCCCGTCATGCGGAGGGGCACCCAGAATGGGGTTTCGCGGCTGGGGAAGCTGAATTGCGGAGGCATGACGCCCACGACCACGTAGGAGTCGTCGTTGAGCGTGACCGACTGCCCCAGGACGTCCGGGCGGCCCCCGAACGCCGTCGTCCAGAGCCTGTAGCTCATCACCATCGTGAGCGGCGACGAGGGCTGGTCGTCGATACTCGTCAGCGAGCGACCGAGCAGGGGGCTGACGCCGAGCACCGCGAACATGTCGCTGGTCGCCATCACGCCGTCGAGCCGCAGCGGGTCGCCCTTGCCGACCAGGTTGAAGGAGAACGTGCTGTAGGCG
>Ga0073904_10000488_pt1 | contig 28234 bp, 23 predicted proteins | sample KloWWTrecipitate_FD_66668 | JGI IMG/M metagenome (GOLD analysis project Ga0073904, IMG submission 66668) | Active sludge microbial communities from Klosterneuburg, Austria, studying microevolution and ecology of nitrifiers - Klosterneuburg... | ecosystem: Engineered > WWTP > Aerobic digester >... | reverse complement strand
GGTCACCGTTTGGCGGGCCAGGACCAGACGCGCCCATGAGGCCATACCCAGGCAGGGGTGAGGACGTCGGCTCCAACGAGGTCATCACCGACGTCCTCCCCCGCAGTTCAGCGCTGGGACGGCGTCTCGTTCTTGACCAGCATGGGGAGGAAGGTCCACCAACGGTTGGGCATGGGCGTGGATCCCGGGGTCGGAGGCAGCTCTGTCGCGGATGGTTCCGGGTTCGGTGTTGACGTCGCGGTCGGGGGGAGCACCCCGCCGGGTCCGGTGACGATAAGCTTGCCCTCCATGCCGCGACTGCGGTGGTTGCCCACCGAGCAATAGAAGACATATTCCCCCGGCTCGGCCGGCGCCGAAAAACCGAGGACGTTGGTCTCACCGCCGCGGATCTTCTGCGACGCCTCCGTCCGCCCGTTATCCAACTCGAACTTGATGTCGTGCGGGATGGAGGTGCTGCCCATATGCTGCAGGGTGATGGTCACGATCGTGGACGTCTCGACCGTGAGTTCCTTGGGGTCGTAATACCATTCGCCCGTCTTGACCTCGAAGGCGCTGGCCTCCAGCACGCGCGGCGCGGCGAGACCGGGTCTGGTCAACAGCAATCCGGCGAGAGCGATCGATGCCAGAACCAGGACCGGTAGGATACGGCGTGAGGACGGATACATATGCGTTACCTCCACTGGGATGGGCCGTGGCCGGGAAGCGCCCCGCGCGAGGCGCCGTCGGTCAGGCCCGCCGGGGACCCGAACCGTTGATAGATATAGCTTAGATCCTTCGTTACCCTCAAGGCCGGCCCCCACCAACGCGTTGTACCTGCACCATGTTGGTGGTACCGGAGACGCCGTGCGGAAGGCCGCTGGTGATCACCACCAGGTCGCCGATCTTGACCAGGCCGGCTGTCTCCACGGTGGCCAGAGCGACCCGGATCATCTCATCGGTGGTCTCGTAGGCTGGGGTGCGGATAGGCTCCACTCCCCATGTAAGGGCCAACCGACGGTAGGTGGCCTCGTCTCTTGTCGCGCCGTACAGCGGCATCCGTGGGCGGCGGTCGGCCACGCGCTGCGCGGTGGAGCCGCTGGTGGTCATGGCGATGATCGCCGCGGCATCGACGGCCACGGCGATCCGTACTGCGGCGCCGCTGATGGCATAGGTGACCGAGCCATGGCCGTAGTCGTCGCCGCGCGCGCTCAACCGTTCATGGTCCAGGACCCGCTCGATCTCCAGGGCGATGCGCTTCATCTGCTGCACCGCTTCCACTGGATAAGCTCCGGAGGCGGTTTCCGCGGAGAGCATGACCGCGTCCGTCCCATCCAGGATGGCATTGGCGACATCCGAGGTCTCTGCTCGGGTAGGCTGTGGATGCTCGATCATCGACTCGAGCATCTGCGTGGCCGTGATCACCGGTCGGGCGCGCTCATTGGCCACGCGGATGATGTCCTTCTGCACCACCGGCACGCGCTCGGCACCGATCTCTAAAGCCAGGTCGCCGCGAGCCACCATGACCGCGTCGGCAGCTTCGACGATGGACTCCAGATTCTCGACCGCCTGCCGCCGCTCGATCTTGGCGATCACCGGCACGTCATGCCCCGCGGCCGCGATTCGCGCCTTGAGGTCCAACACCTCAGAGGCCGCTCCCACAAAGGACAAGGCCACGTAGTCCACTCCCGCTGCGAGTCCAAAGCTCAGGTCTGCCAGGTCCTTGGCCGTCAGAGGCGGCAGGCGCAGGTCCGTATCCGGCAGGTTGATGCCCTTGCTGGTACGCAGGGGTCCGCCAACCACCACTTCGGTCTCGATGTGGCTGGCGGCCACCCGGCGAACCACCAGCTGCAGCTGGCCGTCATCGATAAGGATGCGGTCGCCCGATTTCACCTGTCGGCACAGCACCTCAGCCAGGGAGATGGTCACCCCCTGTGCGTCGCCTTCGCGATCCTCGGCGAGCAAGAGCAGTGACTGGCCGGGCGAGATCAGCACGTTCGGCCGCATCCGGCCCACCCTCAGCCGCGGTCCGGTCAGGTCCTGCATGATGGCCAGAGGACAGTCCTCTGCCTCCGCTGCGCGGCGGAGGCGCGTGATCCGCGCGGCGTGGTCGGCGTGGGTCCCGTGAGAGAAGTTCAGGCGCGCCACGTCCATTCCAGCTCGTAGCAGTTCGCGCAAACGAGCTGGATCGTCCGAGGCGGGACCGATGGTGGCCACGACCTTGGTTCGGCTATGTCGTCGCTGGACTTTGTCGAACATGGGCACCTGACTCCGGAAGGGTTACGGAAGAAAGCTGGGTCAAGACAAGAAGAACAACCTGTTGAACAGTTGGTCTTTCATGACCGTGTTAACCGTAGGGGCTGTGGATTGTGGATGAATGAAAGCGCATGATGTCCAAACTACCGCATCTAGAGGTGGCTGTACGGAATGAGAACCCGGATGGCGGATCGATGGGGTATGCTCTCCGTGGCGGCTTTGGGGATGGACGGGGGACAACCGACGGAACCCATTTCGAGCGTTTGACGGGGCGTCGGCGGGGCCTCGGAATATCTTGTGGTGACGGATCAGAGGGGCACGCGATCTAGGGGGTGGACGCAGGAGCTTCTTGACAGGTTATCCCCAGGTGACCGTCATTATCCCCAGAAAGGGCTGGGTTATCCACAGAACGGCCTGATAGGGCCGTTCTGTGGTGGATCATGCGGGTCGGGTCGGCAAGGCCGTTACAGGACTGAATGAGGTGGCCCGGGAGGCGCCAGACAGGTGTCGCGGTCAGGGGCCGTAGATCCGCTGGCGAAGCTGAAGGATGTCGCTGCTCAGCTTGGGGTCCTGTTCGGTCAGGCGTCTGATCTTCTCGCAGCCGTGCAACACCGTCGTGTGATCTCGTCCGCCGAAGAGTGCGCCGATGGCCGGGTAGCTGGCTTCCGTTTCCTCGCGGATGAGGTACATGGCCACCTGACGTGGCTCGACGATGCGGGCCGAGCGTCGTGGCCCTAGCAGTTCGTCACGCTCCAGGACGTAGAAGGCGGCCACAGCGCGGATGATGGCCTGCGGGTCCGGCGGCGCACGGCGGATCATCAGGTCTTCCAACGCACGCGCCGCTACCTCCGCAGTGAGCGGTAGGCGGTTGACCTGGGTGTAGGCCACCACGCGATTCAGCGCTCCCTCGAGTTCCCGCACGTTCTGTTGGACGGCCTGCGCGATCAGTTGGATGACAGCGTCGGAGACCGGCTGCGGCTGACGCAGATTCTTCTCGCGCAGAATGGCGATGCGGGTCTCCAGGTCCGGTGGCTGGACATCGACCAGGAGTCCCCACTGGAAGCGCGAGCGCAGCCGATCTTCCAATGTGGCGATGGCGTGCGGTGGCCGGTCGCTGGTGACGACAATCTGGCCGTCGGCACCGTGAACCGCGTTGAAGGTGTGGAAGAACTCTTCCTGCGTGCTCTCCTTGCCGGCGATGAAGTGGATGTCGTCCAGGAGCAGCACGTCCGCGGCGCGGTAGGTCTGACGGAAGGCCTCGGTGCTCTGACTGCGGATGGCGTTGATCAGTTCGTTGGTGAAGCTTTCGGAAGAAAGCATCCGCACCTTGCGTCCACGCTGCAGGGCACCGTGGGCTATGGCATTCAGGAGGTGGGTCTTGCCCAGCCCGACGCCCCCATAGATGAACAGTGGGTTGTAATGCGAGGCTGGGAACTCAGCTACCGCCTGAGCCGCGGCATGAGCCAAGCGGTTTCCGGGCCCCACGACGAAGGTCTCGAAGGTATAGCGAGGGTTGAGGCGCAACTGCCCCGCAGTCGGAGCGGACGCTTCCGGGTCCGGCAGGCGGGCCTGCTCGAGAGGACGCTGACCGCCGTTTCCCTTCAGGGAGGAATCTTCGGCGCCGCCTCCGGGGGTCACCACCAGACGGTAGCCCAATGGGCTGCCTACGACGGACTCGATGGCCGAGGTAAGGGCGCCGTTAAGACGCTGGGTGATCCAATCCTCGGCATAGGTGCTGGGAACGCCGATGACCAGAGAGTCGCCGCTGATGTCCAGGCCGATCGTCGGGCGCAGCCACGTGTCGTAGGTAGCGGGAGACATCTTGCTGCGCAGCTCAGTCTGTACCGCCTGCCAAAGTGCCTTGGGATCCATGACAGGGGATTCTACCCGACGCTCAGCGAGGCCCGCAATTCGCTCCTGACGACGTCAAGTCACTCATTTTGGCTATGTGGGGGGGGGATGACGGCTCTCGGTACCAGATCTGGGTTATTGGGTATGACTTTGCATAACAGATAAGAAACTTTAAGAAAACTCCGTGTATACCACACGGTTTCTGCTCCAGGCCCGACGGCACTGAGATGGACCCGAGGTGGAGGTTCGCTTTGCCGCGCGTCGCAGGTTGCCTATAATCGAGCGTCGCAATCTACATCAACGCTGCTCCTCGTCACTGGGGGCGGCGTGTCGATCCTCGCACGGAGAGCCTGACGGCGGTCGCCTGCAACGCGGCGCCGGCGGTCTGGTCCGCGGTGAACCCAAGAAAGGCAGTCTTGACGATGAAGCGCACCTGGCAACCCAAGAAGGCGAAGCGCATGCGTACCCATGGCTTTCGAGAGCGCATGGCCTCGGCCAACGGACGGCGGGTTCTCAAGCGCCGCAGGGCTCATGGCCGCAAGCTGCTGACGGTTCAGCCGCACCAGAAGTAGCGGATTCAGCGCGGCAGCCTTGCTTGCGGTTCATGAGCGTGGCGGGCGGTTTCCGATGCGGCGGGCTTGGCGGCTGCGCGATGGTGCGGACTTTGCTCGCGTTCGAGAGCGCGGACATGTCTGGCGCCATCCGCTTCTGGTGCTCACAGCCGCACCGGCTCAAGATGTCGCAAGGGCAACCCGGATGGGCATCACAGTGAGCCGCCGCGTGGGCGCGTCCGTGGTTCGCAACCGGGTAAAGCGGAGGCTCCGAGAGGTCCTCAGGCTGCTGTATCCCCGTCTTTGCCGTGGATGGGATCTGGTTCTCGTGGTCCGTCCCGCGGCGGCGGAGGCCACCTACCAGGATCTCGCCGCCGCCGCGCATTCGTTGCTGCGACGGGCCGATCTGGTCAGCACAACGGCGCATGGGCCGCAACCGGCGTCCGCATGAAGACTCTGGCCCTGGGCGCCATCCGACTCTGGCAGCGAACCTTCAGCCGTGTCCTGCCGCCCAGCTGCCGCTTCCAGCCGTCTTGCTCGGAATACGGCTTCCAGGCCATCGACCGCCATGGACTTCGCCGGGGAGGCATCCTTACCCTTCGTCGACTGTCCCGCTGCCATCCCTTCAACCCAGGCGGTTATGATCCGGTTCCATGACCGGGCCAGGATTCGAAGGCTGAATCCGAAAACCGCCGATCATCTGAGAGGAAGCTCGGTTGACCTACGCCCTCAGCAACCCGTTCACCTTGTTCTTCAAGAACATCCTTCTCTGGCTCCACGACGTCTTCGCTCATGTCGGGTTGCCGGATACCATCTCGCCTTTCGTGCCGGCGTTGGTGCTCATGGCCGTCCTGGTCAAGGCATTGACCTATCCGCTCAACCTGGCTCAGCAGCGCTCGATGCGCGGCCTGCAGCAGATCCAACCCAAACTGCGGGGGCTGCAGGAGCAGTACAAGGATGACAAAGAGACCCTGGCCCAGAAGCAGTTGGAGCTGTACCGTGAACACAAGGTCAATCCTGTGGGAGGGTGCCTGCCGCTCATCATCCAGATGGTCGTGTTCTTCGGTCTGTTCGCCGCCCTGAATAATTTGAAGGGCACCGCCGCCATACCGGGGCCGATGGTTGGGGAGCGATTCTTCTGGATTCCGAGTCTGGCAGCTTGCGAGCCGAACCCGCTTTGCCCACCGGACAAGTTGATGGCCATACCCTTTCTGGCGCTGGTGCTCTTCGTGACCCAGCTGGCCTTCCAGAAGATGATGACGCCGCCCGTTCAGTCGGACGACCCGCAGGCGCAGGCCATGGCGACCAGCATGAAGGTCCTGCCGTTCATGTTCGCCTACTTCTCGTTGACCTTCGCGGCCGGGTTCTCCATCTACTACATCGTGTTCAATATCCTCAGCCTTGTTCAGCAGAAATGGCTTACGCCCATGAGCCCGGTAGCCGCCAGCGCGGGCGCCGGGGCGAACGAGGCCGGGAAACCCGACGCTGGCCGCACCGAACCCAGGCGCGGTCGACGATCCAAAGAGGAGGGGTTCAATGAGCGACGCCCTAGATAGACGCGTGATTGAAGTTCAGGCTCCCAGTGTGGATGAAGCCATCGTGCGGGGACTGGTGAGGTTGGGTGGACTCAAGCGCAGCGAAGTCCGCATCGAAGTGCTTCGCGAGGGAAAATCCGGCTTGCTAGGCCTTGGCGCCGAGGAAGCCATGGTTCGAATGACCCCTCTGACCCTTGGCGACAGTGTCGACGAGCCCGCGGGGACGGCAGGCGAAGTCGCGACCGCCGCAGAAGCTGCTCCTAAGCGCCGGACACGCAAGGTGGCTGTCGAGGGCGAGGCAGATCTAGCACCGGCTACCGGGCCAGCGTCCCTTCCGGTTGGCCCCGCCGCTACCAATGCTGACGGTCTGGCCGTCCTGCCGGCGACAGAAGTCGTCGACATGGCGAAACGGGCCGTGGGCCGCATCCTCCAGGACATGGGCTGCGATGAGGGTTTGGAGATGGAAGCCAAGCCCTCACTGCTCCCAGTTCCCATCGATGGCGAGGAGTCCCTGGTCCTCAGCATCCACGGACCGTTTGTGGATCGTCTGACCGCTCGCGGCGGTCGCGGCTTGGCCGCGTTGCAGTTTGTCGCCCGTCTCTTGGTCAGCCGCGAGCTGGGGCGCTGGGTCAACCTGCTATTAGACATCGATGGTGATCGTGCTCGGCGGATCAAGGAGATCTACTTGATGGCCGAGCAGAGTGCCCGCCTGGTGGAGCGCGAAGGCCGACCGGTCAGCTTGCCGCCGATGACCCCCTACGAGCGGCGAGTGGTTCATCTGGCTCTCAAACCGTTCGATGAAATCACCACCCAGAGCATTGGCATCGGCTTCGGGCGCAAGGTGACGGTCCGCCGCAAGGACCAACTCTTGCCCACACTGCCCCAGGCATCGTGATCCGAGCCGGTACCGTCCCAGAATGACGTTGATTGCATAGGGGCCGACTTCTCAGGAGTCGGCCCCTATGCAGTTCCAGGGCAAGAAGAGGGTGGGGTAGAGACAACAGGTGGTGGCCGAAGCGGCCACGGCGTCAAGCGTCCTATCGGCCCGCCATCAGGCTGTCAGCCACCTCGGCGCGGAAGATGTAGACGCCGTCGATGATTGGCCACCGGCGACCGCACGACGGACAAGGTACAGCATCAGCTTCCTCTATGAGCGGTTCGGTCCCGCATGACGGGCAGCGCCAGAGTCCGTGAGCCGCTCCACCACCCACTGTCTTCAATGCGCGGATGAATTGGCTGGGGCTTAGACAGAGTCGGGCCAGCAGCCCGGCCAAGAGGTCGTCGGCGCGGGCAAGGGTTGGCACGGGCACTCGCTGCTTCAGGATCGCCAGGCGAAAGAGGGACACCGACCGCGCAGCGGTCGGCGACAAACTGGCCTTGCCAAGGGCGGTGATAACCCGTCGCGGGTGGTGGTTCCAGTTCAGAGGTACAAACTCAAAGGGCTCGTCGTCAAAGGGGTCGGAAGCTTGTTTGCCAGTCAAATGGCGTAGGATGGCCTTGAGGTTGCGCTTGTTGGCGAACTCCAGTACGTAGGCTCCTCCGGTGCGGAGGGTACGAGCAACCTCCATGAACGCGTTGTCAATTCGTTCCACATGGTGAAGGACGCGGATCTGGACCACCGCATCCAGGGCAGCGGTGCAGAATGGCAGGTGATAGAGATCGGCGCAGATGAAGCGCAGGCCGGTACGACTGCCGGAAAGCCGCTTCCGAGCATCGGCGATCATCGAATGGGCGTAGTCGACCAACAATACCTCGTCGAAGTTGCGATACTCGTCCACCAAACGCCCAAAGCCGGCACCGATCTCAGTCAACCGGCGTCCGCTGCTGGGGAGTAGACGGCGGATGGCCAACCTTTCGGCAGCGTCCTCGTAGGCCCGGTCGGCGTGTTCCCAGAAACGCTCGCGGTAGTCGCTGCCCTCGTAATCACAGATGCGGGGCGTCTCGTTTGGTTTCACGTGAAACATTCCTTGCTGAAGACGGACGGTTGGGGCGGTCGGCCAATCTCAGACCAGAGTCGCTCGGCACGAGAGCATGACCAACCAGTGCCAGATGTTTGTTTCACGTGAAACCTGTCTGGCGTTGGAGCGGAACGGTCCAATCATGCGCGATCAGCCGTCAGGATCTGGTAGAGCCCCGACAGGTCCTCCTCAGAATAGAAGTGAAGCAGGATCTGTCCGGCGCTGCCGCGACGGCGGATCTCTACCCGCGTACCCAGAGCGGACTCCAAGGAGGCGATCGCAGCGGCGGTGTTGGGGTCAAGCGCTGTTGAGCGGCGGGTCGAGCGGTCGGCGGGTCGAGCGATATCTCCTACCGGCGACGACTTCCGCTCCCGAACGGCTTCCTCCAAGCGCCGGACGGTCCAGCCCTCGGCAAGCGCACGCTGCGCCATCGCCTGTTGCTCAATTTCGTCATGCAGACCCAGGAGCGCGCGAGCATGTCCTTCGGTGAGGTGTCCAGCGGATACCAGGGCTTGTAGTTCCTTTGGAAGGCCTAGAAGGCGGACGGTGTTGGTGATGGCGACGCGGGACTTGCCGACCAACTGCGCCACCTCGGCCTGAGTCAGTTCGAACTCTTCGATGAGTCGTTGATAGCTACCGGCAGCCTCCAGGGGGTCCAGATTCTCCCGCTGGACATTCTCGATGATCGCAAGTGCAAGCATCTCACGGGTGCTGGCTTGGCGGGTTACAACTGGAACCTGGCTGAGTCCGGCAATCCGGGCGGCCTGCCAGCGCCGTTCACCGGCGATCAGGGTGTAGCCATCATCGCCGGGCACGACCAACAAGGGCTGGATGATGCCGTGGCTTCGGATGGAGGCAGCCAACTCCTCAAGTGCCTCGACAGCGAAGACCTGGCGTGGTTGGTAGGGGTTGGGGCGGATGCTGTCGATGCCAAGCCAAAGCACACCGTTCTCGCGGGAACCCGCTGATGCCGAGTCGGAGCCGCGGGCAGACGGGGCATCAGCGGGCAGCTCGTCGACGGGCAAGGCGGTGCTCTTCAAGAGGGCGTCAAGGCCACGCCCCAGTCCGCGTCGCTTGAGCTGGGTCATTCGCTGGTACTCCTCGTGGATTCTGAGCGCGTGGCGCCACTCACCTGGTTGGTCGATCCGGTCATGCCGGCGGCTCAAACCGATGCATCAGCTCGGCCGCGAGCGCACGATAGGCAACAGCGCCGGGCGAAACGGCCGCGTACTGCAGGACGGTCTCGCCATAGCTCGGCGCTTCGCTCAGTCGGATGTTGCGCGGAATGACGGTGTCGAAGCGCTGTTGGGGAAAATGTCGACCTACCTCCGCCACAACCTCGCTGGATAGGCGGGTGCGAGGGTCGAACATGGTCATGATCAGGCCGCTGACCACGAGCGCCGGATTCAACCGTCGCTGGACCAGCTCAAGGGTGCGCATGAGCATGCCCAGACCTTCCAGGCTCAGGTACTCGCATTGCACCGGCACCAGGACGCCCTGAGCGGCGACCAAGGCGTTCACCGAGATGAGACCCAGGCTGGGTGGACAATCCATGAGGATATAGTCGTACTGGCCCTGCGCCGCTTCCAAAGCCTGCCGCAGACGGGTTTCCCGCCCCCAGAGGTTCACCAACTCTACCTCGGCCCCGGCCAAGGCGGCCGACGAAGGTACCAGCGAGAGTCCGGCCGTGCCGGTTCCAACGGTGGCATCGCTCAAACTGACATGCTCGGCATCGACGAGAAGGTCGTAGAGAGAGTGTTCGGGGGTATCGGCATAGCCGACGGAACGGGTGGCATTGGCCTGCGGATCGCAGTCAATCAGCAGCACGCGCCGCCCTGCATCTGCCAGCGCTGCGCTGAGGTTGACCGCCGTGGTCGTTTTGCCCACGCCGCCCTTCTGATTCACGACGGCGTACACAAGCGACATGCAATCTCCTTGCCAGTCAGGGAAGAGCCGGGGCCAGGAGCGACTGGTGACCGGCACAGGCGGCGGAGAATAGCCCGGCCAGGGTCGGCGCGCCAAGTCAGACGCATCGGCTGGTCGTTGGTAACGCGCGGCGGCCAGCCGTCAGCCCTACAGTAGCCGCTCTTGCGTCGCTAGTGGCGATACCCTATACTGCGTCGGTGGACAAAAGCATCAGATGGACTGAACCACTACCCCTTGGGGGTAATGTGGATCACTTGCCACGATATGACCGATTGGGGCCTTCAAGAGCGTTTAGGATGTGGTCGCTGCCCAGGGCATTGCGACCGCGAATCTGGACGAACCACTGGGGATCGACCCGGACTGTGGATCGAGAGCGACCATGAACTTGACCTGCCTGCAGGAAGACCTGGCCCGTGGCCTGTCGGTCGTCGGCCGGGCGGTGGCTACCCGCACCACACTGCCTATCCTGTCCAACATCCTTATCGAGGCGGCCGACGGGCGGGTACAGCTGTCCGCGACCAACCTGGAGATCGGTATTCGCGCCTGGTTCGAGTCCGATGTCGAGACGCCGGGCGCGATCACCGTGCCCGCTCGGCTGCTCAGCGACTTCGTCCACTCCCTTCCCACCCCACAGGTCAGCGTGAGCCTGGATGAAAAGACCCGTACCCTCAACATCCGCTCCGACCGCTACCGGGCGGACATCAAGGGCATCGACGCGGTTGACTTCCCCATCCTTCCGACGGTTGCCGACGGCACCGTCTTCATGCTGGAGGCGGCGACACTCAAGGAGATGATCGCCCAGGTGACCATCGCGGCCGCCACGGATGATGCCCGACCCATCCTGACCGGCGTTCTGACCACGGTGGACCCGGATGCCGGCCGCATCACCATGGCGGCAGCCGATGGATTCCGACTCTCGCTCCGCGAAGCCCAGTTCAACGAGCCGCTGGATGGATCGGTTTCGGTCGTCATTCCGGCCAGGGCGCTCCTGGAATTGGGAAGGGTTATCGGCGACGACGGCGATCCGGTGCAGGTCTGCCTGACAGCAGGCCGCAATCAGATCCTCTTCCGTATGCGCCATGTGGACATTGTCTCCCAGCTACTGGACGGAGCCTTCCCCGACGTGGCCAAGATCGTGCCGACGGGGCACGGGACGCGGGCGGTCATCAACACCAAGGCGCTTCACGGCGCGGTGAGAATCGCCAGCTTCTTCGCCCGTGACTCAGCCAACATCGTGCGCTTGAACTTCGTACCGGGTTCGGACGCAGCGCCAGGTCAGGTGACGGTCTCGGCGCAATCGGCGGAGGTGGGGGGCAACCAGAGCGAGATCGAAGCCTCTGTCGAAGGAATGCCGGTGGAGATCGCCTTCAACGCCAAGTACCTGATGGATATCCTCGGGGTGCTGAAGAGCGATCAGGTGGTGTACGACGTCAGCACGCCCTCCAGCCCCGGCGTCATCCGTCCCGTGGACGATTCTGAGTTCACCCACGTGATCATGCCGATGCACATCGCCCGCTGACTTCGGTTGAACACCTGGCGCCGGTGCCGATGCGCCGCAGAAGACACATACGCGCCGGGACTGCGCTTCCGGTGCTGCCCACTATAATGCCGACGTGCGACTCCGTCAGCTGTCCCTCACCCATTTCCGCTGCTATCGCCAGTTGGCGTTGACCCTGCCGGATGGTCCCGTGGTGTTGGCGGGGCAGAATGCGCAGGGCAAGACCAGCCTCCTGGAGGCCGTCTACATGCTGGCCACAAGCCGGGCACCGCATGGCGTGCCGGACCGGCAACTGATCTACTGGAACGCCGGTCGCGATGAGACTAGGCCCTTCAGCCGGGTTCTGGGCGCGGTGGAACGCCGCGAGGGCCCACTGACCATCGAGCTGCTCAGTACCCTGCAAGAAGGTGAGTCAGACGGGGACGGACCCCGTCTTGTCAAGCGTATCCAAGTGAACCAGGCGTCCCGCCGGGCCATGGATCTTCTGGGGCAGTTCAACGTGGTGCTCTTCACGCCCCAGGACTTGGAGATCGTCGCCGGCGCTCCGGCCGAGCGGAGGCGCTACCTTGACGGGTTGCTCTGTCAAGTGGATTCCACCTACTGCCGGGCCCTGTCGCGCTACAACCAGGTCCTGACCCAGCGCAACCACCTCCTTCGGCTGATCCGAGAGAGACGCGGGCTGGCTTCCGAACTGGCCTTCTGGGATGAACGGCTGATTCAGGACGGGGTCTTGGTGCTGGCCAGACGGCTAGAGGCCACAGCGCAGTTGGAGGCCATTGCCGTGGACCTGCACGAGCGGATGGCCGGTGGTGGCGGGGCCTTGTCGCTGAGGTACCACATGTCCTGGAATGACCCGTCTGTCGGAGAGAAGGGCGGAGTGCTTGCCGACGGCGCCTCGTTGGGTGAGGCCGCCGGCCTCACCCGGGATTTGGCTGCCGACTTTGCGGCTGCGCTCGAGCGCAGCCGCCCCGCCCAACTGGCTCGGGGCGTCACCCCCGTCGGACCGCATCGCGACGACCTGAGCTTTATGGTAGGCGGTGTGGACATGCGTGGCTTCGGCTCGCGGGGGCAGCAGCGCACGGTAGCGTTGGCCCTCAAGCTGGCTGAGGCGCGGCTGATGGCCCAGCGTCGTGGTGACTGGCCGGTGGTCCTGTTGGACGATGTCCTCTCCGAGCTGGACCCCGGACGTCGGGGGCGCCTGTTGAGCCTGTTGGAGGATGTGGACCAGACCATTCTGACCACAGCCGACCAGGCGATGCTGCCCACCGACTGGCTACGGCGCGCCACGCTTCTGGTGGTGGAGGCCGGTGCGGTTCGGCCCCACGTGGCCTCTAGTAGCTGATAGAATCAGCTGCATGCGATCCAAGATGGGAGATCTAGCCGTCACGCGCACGCTTCTGGTTCATGACTGGCTCAACCAGCACGGTGGCGCCGAAGTCGTCCTGGAGATGCTCTGTGACCTCTTTCCGCACGCGCCGGTGTACACCACCATCGTCGACCGGCGGTGCCAGCCGCGGCTGGCCGGCCGCGATCTCAGGCCCAGCTGGATGGATCGCCTGCCAGGCATTCATGCCCACCATCAGCGTTACCTACCGCTGTTTCCGCTGGATTGGGGGAGCCGTCGCTTGCCGGAAGCGCACCTGGTCTTGTCCAACAAGAGCGGCTTCTGCCATGGTGTGCGCACCGGCAAGGCGGTTCATGTCTGCTACTGCCTCACGCCGACGCGGTATGTCTGGGAACCGGAGGCCTACCTGGAGCACGAGCGGGTGCCGCCGGGCGCCAAGTGGGCGTTGAAGGCCATCCTGCCCTGGCTGCGGCGCTGGGATCTCCGGGCCGCCGACGGTGTCGACCACTTTGTCGCCATCTCCTCGTTGGTGCAGGAACGGATCCAACAAAGCTACGGACGCCGCAGCACCGTCATTTTTCCCCCGACGGATCTGGAGCGCTTCCGGCCCCCGCCGGTCGCGCCTGAGGACCATTACCTCGTGCTGGCCCGCTTGGCGCCCTACAAGCGCATCGATCTGGCGGTCCAAGCCTTCAACCAACTGGGCCGGCGACTGATCGTGGTCGGCGAAGGGCGGGATCGGGCGCGACTGCAGGCCATGGCAGGCCCCACCATCGAGTTCCGCGGTCGGCTGCCGCAAGTCGAGGTGGACCGGCTGCTCTACAGCTGCCGCGCCCTGATCTGGCCCGGTGTCGAGGACTTTGGCCTGGCCCCCGTGGAAGCCATGGCCGCGGGAAGACCGGTGATCGCCCGCCGTGCCGGCGGGGTCCTCGACACCCTGCGCGAAGCCGAGACCGGGCTCTTCTTCGACGCGGCGGATCCGGCGGCCCTGGCCCAGGCCGTCCTCGCCGCCGATCATGTGAACTGGCAACCCGAGCGGATCCGGACGCATGCGGCACGCTTCGGCACCGAGCCATTCGCTAACAGCCTCAAGGCCTTCCTGGTTGAGGCCCTGCGCCGTGGCAAACGAGGGGGAGTCCTGTGAACGAAGGCATCGAATTGCGGCTGCTCGTCGCCGTGCTCCGCCGTCGTTGGAAGACGGTCCTCGCCCTGCCCCTGGCTGTGGGACTGTTTTCTCTAGCCACGGCTACCCCGCCGCCCGTGCTGTACCGGACCCAGTTGGCCTTCGCTGTCGACATTCCCCGTTCGGCCCTCCTGGAAGGCAGCGATGAGGGTACCGCGGCCAAGATCGGTGAGGCTCTGGTGGACGATCTGGCCCGGATGGTCGGACGCGACCAGTTCGCGCTGGCTGTGTCAAAACGGTTGCCGGCGGGAATGGCAACCCGTCCGGGCGAGATTGCCGGTGATCTCTCGGCCGAGGACAAGCACCGCATCCTCGAGTTGACGGTATCGCGCAGCTTGCCGGGCGAGGCGACCGTGGCGCAGGTGGCGACGGTTCAGGACCAGATACTGGCTATCGCTGCTGCTGTGGCGTTGGAGCTGCGCGAGAACGGGGGGAGTTGGTTCGCGCGTCTCGGCGAGGATTCGGTGGAGCTGACCCTGATCGACGCGCCGGAGCAGCCGTCGCGGCAACCGGTCGGCCTTCGTCAGAGGCTGGACCTGCCGCTGCGCCTGGCCCTGGCCTTCCTGGTCGCCCTGGGCGTAGCCGCGCTTCGGGAGGGGCTTGACCGCCGCATCCATGATGCCGCGGCCATCCGCTCCCTGTTGGGCGTCGGGCTCCTGGGCAGCATTCCGCGTCGTCGCTAGGGCCGCGCGGCGCCGGCCGTCGAGGCTGTGTCATCTTCCCGATGCGCAGCGCCGAGCCTCCGCGGATGGCGACCCGCCATTGGGCCAGCCGGTGCGCGCGTGATACAATCGCCCACTGTGGACCTTAGCGCATTTGCTCGCATGCTCCTGGCGCGCGGCTGGATCCCGCTCGTGCTCGGCATGCTCGGCGCGGCCGGGGCCTTGGCCTTTGCCCAGACCCAGACTCCGATGTATGAGGGCCTGACGCGCGTCCGCTTGGAGTTGTCGCGGCCCAGTGATTTCGCCCAGACCCAGGCCACCAAGGAACTTCTGGCCAGCAACGTCGAGGATCTGCGCACCCACGACATGGCTGCCGCCACCGAGGCGCGCCTGGGCCGGGACTGGTTGGCCGATCACGGCCTGGAAGAGGGCGCGCTGCACGAACTGCTGGACCGCGGCCGGATCGGAGCCAGCGCCGACATCAATGTCTACGAACTGCAGGTAAAGGTTCGCCACAGCGACCCTGCCGTGGCCGAGGCCGTCAGCCTGCAATGGGCAGAGACCTACGTCGACCGCCGCCGGAAGGCCAACCTCCAACTGCAGTTGGAGGAGCGCGTGCAACCCGTCATCCGCGACGACAGCAGCCACCAGCAGGTCGCTCCGCGACGCAAACTGCTCACCGCCCTGGGGGTGGTCGCCGGCTTGGCGTTGGGGACGGTGATCATGCTGCTGCTGGAGTACGTGGAGCAGGCGGTGCTCCGCGGCCGCCGGGAGACCGAGCTCGATCTGGGGCTGTCGGTGCTGGGAGAGATACCACCCCGGCCCGGCCGGCCGCGCGGGCCGGGCGCCATCCGCCGTTCGCTGGCGGACCTGTGGCCGGCCGTCACGAGTGTGGCGCGCGCGGCGCTGTGGCCTCTGTCGCTGGCGCTGCTGGGTGCGGTGGCCGCCTATGGCTTCAGCCGCGCGCAGACGCCGCATTATCGGGCGCGGGCGCGGGTGGCCCTGGAACCGGCCATCGGCAGCAACTGGGGCAATGCCATGGCCGTTCGGGAGACGATGCGCGGCTTCAAGGAGGACATCCGCACCTACCGCATGGCGCGCGAGGTCAACGAGCGCCTCCAGCTGGACCTGCGCGAGGCGGATCTGCTTGAATCGCGCCGGCTCAACGTGGCGGAGGACACGGGGCTCTTCGAGTTACGGATCGATGTCTTCCATCCCGACCAGGAGTTGGCTCGCGCCATCGCGCGAACCTGGGCGGAGGTCTTCATCGAGCAGCACCGGGTGGCCGACCTGGTGCGCGACCAGCGCGACCGCACGGTGGTGCGGCTCCGGGACAGCGCCATCCCGATCATGCTGTGGTCCCCCAAGCCGCTGGTTAACGCTCTGGCCGGCGCGTCCCTCGGCCTGGTCACGGGATTGGCCCTCCTCTGGATCAAGCGTCGGCTCAAGGACGGACTGGTCCTCGGCCTCGCGGACGCGGCAGAGGCCGCGGGCGCGCCGGTTCTGGGCAGCATCCCGCCAGCATAAGGAACGACCGAATGCCCGACATCATCACCTTGACCGATCCACGTTCACCCGTTTCTGAGGCCTACCGCAGCCTCAGGGCCAATCTGGCCTTCGCACGGCCGGACGAGCCCCTGCACACCTTGCTCGTGACCTCGCCGGCGCCGGACGCCGACAAGGCGGAGGTGGCGGCCAATCTGGCGGTGGTCAGCGCACAGGCCGATCAGCGCGTGATCCTGGTCGACGCCGACCTCCGGCGGCCGGCCCAACACGAGCGATTCGGCTTGGAAAACACGCGCGGTCTGACCGATGCGTTGGTGGCCGATCTCCCTGGCGGGCCTCCGCTGCAGCCCACGGCTGTGCCCGGTCTGTTCATCCTGACCAGCGGACCCTTGCCGCCCAACCCTGCCGAGCTCCTGGCTTCGCGGCGCATGCGGGCCCTCCTCACGGACCTGGCGGCGCGAGCGGACCTGGTCATCATCGACGCGCCGCCGCTGGTGGCGGTGAGCGATGCGGCTGTCCTGGCGCAGCAGGTGGACGGCGTGCTGCTGGTGCTGGCCGCCGGACGGAGCCGCCGCGACCATGCGGTGCAGGCCAAAGAGACCTTGGCCAAGGTGGGGGCTACGCTTCTGGGCGTGGTGTTGACCGAGGTCGAGCCGGATAGCGCCGCCTACGGCGCATACCGTTAGGTCCGCCGGTAGCTTCAATGACTGGCAGCGCGCAACACCAGGCTTCCGGCGCAGCTGGCGCCCTTATCGATGCTTCACCCCATGCAGGAAGGGAAGACAGCCCATGAAAGGCCTCATCCTCTCGGGCGGCAAGGGAACGCGGCTCTATCCGCTGACCTACACCCGGGCCAAGCAACTCATCCCCGTGGCCAACAAGCCGGTCCTGGTCCGGGTGATCGAGGCCATCCGCGATGCCGGCATCGAGGACATCGGCATCGTGACCGGGGACACGGGTCCGGAGATCCGCGAGGCCCTCGGCAATGGCGAGCGTTGGGGTGTGAACCTCACCTACATCCCCCAGGATGCGCCCATGGGTCTGGCGCATGCGGTCAAGATCAGCCGTGACTTCCTGGGCAACGATCGCTTCGTGATGTTCCTGGGCGACAACGTCATCCAAGGCGGTATCAATGACCTGATCCGCCAATTCGGGACCAGCGACTGGAACTCCCAGATCGTGCTGACCGAGGTGGAGGAACCCCAGCATTACGGCGTGGCCGAGTTGAGCCCCGAAGGCCAGATCCTGCGCCTGGTGGAGAAGCCCCGCGAACCGCAGTCCAATCTGGCCTTGGTGGGCATCTACATGTTCGACCACCACATCCACGAAGCCTGCGAAGCCATCAAGCCCAGTTGGCGGGGCGAACTGGAGATCACCGACGCCATCCAGTGGCTGGTGGAGAACGGCTACGCCGTCCATCCCTATGTGCATCGCGGCTGGTGGATCGATACCGGCAAGCCCATCGACATGCTAGACGCCAACGACCACGTGCTCGAGGAACTGGAGCACCGCGTGGAGGGCTTCATCGACCGGCAGAGCCGGGTCGACAAGCGGGTGACGGTGGAGTCCGGCGCCGAGGTGATCAACAGTGTCGTCCGCGGACCGGCCATCATCGGCCGAGGCACCCGCGTGGTCAACAGCTACATCGGTCCTTTCACCTCCATCTACCACGATGTGGTGATCGAAGACAGCGAAATCGAGCACTCCATCGTCCTGGAGCATTCGGAGATCGTCGGCATCCCCAACCGCATCGCCGACAGTCTGATCGGCCGCAACGTCAAACTGACCCGTTCTCCCATCAAGCCCTCGGCGCATAAGCTGGCTTTGGGCGACTACAGTGAGGTGGGGCTGCTCTGAGCGAACGGACCCCGCGTGAAACCCATCGCGCGCAAGGCCCACGCCTCGACACGCCCCCCGCAACGGCCGCTGACAGGCCAAGGAGGATCCGTTGGGACGCACCCTACTCGTCACCGGCGGCGCTGGTTTCATCGGCGCCAACTACGTTCACCACGTGCTGGCCTCGCATGCCGAGGACAAGGTGGTGGTTTTTGACAAGCTGACCTACGCTGGCAACCTGGACAACCTGCGCGGACTCGATGCCGATCCGCGCTACACCTTCGTTCATGCCGACATCTGCGACAGGGCGGCGGTCGAACGAACCATCGAAGCCCACGGGGTGGACACCATCGTCAACTTCGCGGCCGAGACCCATGTGGACCGCTCCATCGACGAGCCGGGCTCCTTCATCCATACCGACGTGGTGGGTACCTACACCCTCTTGGAGGCAGCCCGTGACCGGGGTCTGCGCTACCACCAGGTCTCGACGGACGAGGTGTACGGCCACGTGGCCGAGGGAGATTCCACGGAATCCGATCCGCTGGTCCCTCGCTCGCCTTACGCCGCCTCCAAGACCGGCGGCGACCTGCTGGTCAATGCCTACCACGTCACCTACGGCCTGTACACCACGATCACCCGCGGATCCAACAACATCGGCCCCTACCAGTATCCGGAGAAGGTGCTGCCGCTGTTCACCACCAACGCCATGGAGGACCAGCCGCTGCCGGTCTACGGTGACGGTCTGCAGGAGCGCGACTATCAGTGGGTGGGCGACCATTGCGAGGCGATTGACCTGGTGCTGCGTGAAGGCCGGCCGGGCGAGGTCTACAACGTGGGTACCGGCACCTCCATACCCAACCTGGAGATGGTCCAACTGATCCTGGACTCCCTGGGCAAGCCGCGTTCCCTGATCCGGCATGTGGCCGACCGCCCGGGCCATGATCGGCGCTACAGCATCGACAACGCCAAGATGCGCGCCTTGGGCTGGCAGCCCCGGCACAGCCCACAGGACGCCATTCGGAAGACCGTGCAGTGGTACGTGGAGAACCGTTGGTGGTGGGAGCCCATCAAGAGCGGCGAATTCCGGGCCTATTACGAAAAGATGTATGGGCATCGGCTGGCCGATGCCCATTCGAGCTGAAGGACGTCCAAATCTGGTCCTACGTTCCAGGTGATTCGGACCAGAAACCCGAGACCCAGGCAGTCGGCGGCTTGCGGTCGCCGGAGGGGCGGAAAACCGCATGTGGTGTCCCCGAGGCAGACCATACCGCGAAATAAGGGCCGATGTCACAAGGAAGCGGGTTCATCCTTCGATGGCCGATGCGCAAGGGAACAGGGGTCATTCCTGAGGTAGCAGCGGACTGCGGTGGACCTTCCAGCCTTGCAACGCCGGTCAGGCTTTCTATAATGCCCGACGCGGCGCAAGCTCCGTGAGGGCTTCGTCATGCCGCGCAGCTGAGTAGGGGAGGTACGACATGGCGGTCAATACGGAGGCCGTTGCCATCGGTGGCAGCGACATCACCAGGCGAGAGTTCCTTAACTATGCCTGGTTGGCTTCGATCGGGGTTCTGACAGCAGAGTTGGCGGTGGTCACCTATCTGTTCAGCTACCCCCGCCTGGCTCCGGGCGAGTTCGGCGGGCCGGTGCCCATCGGATCCTGGGAGGCCTTGCCGGGCCTCAAGGCTGATCCCTTGGGCTTCAACCGGTCCAAGTTCTGGTGGATTGTCGATGACGAGGACGGCAAGGGCAAGAAGGTGGCTCGCGCCATCTACAAGGTTTGCACGCATCTGGGCTGCATCTACGGTTGGAAGCAGGACCAGAACAAGTTCATCTGTCCTTGCCATGGCTCGCAGTTCTCCCGGATCGGTGATTACCGAGCCGGCCCGGCGCCTCGAAACCTGGACCGCTTCCTGATCCGGGCCGTGGACAGTTCGGGGAACGAGGTGGCGCGCACCGATGAAGAGGGTCTCCTGGATCTGACAAGTCCAGCGCTCAAGGGCGCGAACCTCGTCGTCGAGACCGGCACGCGCATCCAGGGAAAACCCAAGGGCGCCTGAGCGGCGACGTCCCTGGGATCCTTTCATTCCAACGCACCGCTTCTGACGAGTAGCGGCTGAGGAGCACTCCATGCTAGGCAGCGGTTCCCTGCGCGACAAGCGCGAGACCATGAACAAAGAGATCCAGAGGCTGAAGGCCTTCGACTGGCGAGGTTACTTCGGTATGGTGCTGGACGGCGTGGTCCGCGGCATCATGGCCGGCCTGAGCGCCAAGGAGTTGCGCGCCATTCTGCGCGGGGATCCGCCGACGGAACGCCCCAATCCGCGCTACAAGGCGATGGTGAAGAGCTTCACCCTGCACCTCAGGCCCAAGTACTACCAGCGCGCTTCTACCTGGTTCACCCACACCTGGCGGCTGGGCTGGTTCTCGGTCTTCTTCTTCGTGGTGGAGACCCTTACCGGCATTGTGCTCATGGTCTTCTATGCCCCCACCCCTGAGCGGGCCTACGGCGACATGCTCACCATCCTCAGCAACGTCCCCTTCGGCCAGTTCATGCGCGACCTGCACCGCTTGGGAGCAGAGGGCATGGTGGCGGTGGTGGTGCTGCACATGGTGCGGGTCTATTTCACTGCTTCCTACAAGGGTGAGCGATCGTTCACCTGGTTCACCGGCATGGTTCTGCTCCTGTTCACCCTCGTCCTTTCCTTCAGCGGCTACCTGCTCCCCTGGGATCAGCTGGCCTACTGGGCCGTGACCATCGGCACATCAATGGCCGAGGCGGCTCCGCCGCCCGCCATGGGCAAGGCGGTCAACATCCTTCTGCGCGGCGGTGTGGACATCTGGGCCGGCGGCCTCCTGCGCTTCTACCTCTTGCATGTCTTCCTGCTGCCGCTCCTGGCGATCATCGTCATCAGCATCCATTACTACAAGGTGGCTCGCGAACATTCCATCTCCCTTCCCGCCGCGGTGGAGGAAGGGGAGATGGAGCCGGAAGCCAAGCGGCATGCCGTGGAACGCATCGACCTGATCCCCGATCTGGTCATCCACGAGATCATGCTCGCTTCGCTGGCATCCCTCCTCATGGTGTTGGCGGTGGCCACCTTCTACCATGCTCCGATGGAGGCCCACGCGGATCCGCAGGTCACGCCGCTGCACACAGAGGCGCCCTGGTACTTCCTGTGGCTGCAGGGCCTCCTCAAGCTGGGCGATAAGACCCTGATGGGCGTTGTCCTGCCGACCGTGATCTTCGGTGTGCTCTTCGTGGTGCCCTGGCTGGACCAGAACCCGCACCGCATGGCGCGCAAGCGGCCGGGCGCCATCATCATCGGGATCATCTCCGTGATCCTCATGATCATCCTCACCTACATGGGCACGCCGGGTTTCGGCATCGAGACGCCGCCGGCTCAGGACATCCTTTCGCATCTGGTGCCGGCCACCAGTCCCGGACCGGTCAAGGAATTGCCCTGGGACGAGGTGGAGGCCGGACCGCTGGACGAGGCCAAGGGCGTTCATGGCAAGCGGACCTACTTCGTCTCCTACCCGCCGGATTGGGAGAAGCAGGCTTCCTATCAGAACACGGAGGAATTCGTCTTCATCAAGCCCGAGGGACAGGAGACCAAGGGGCTCGAGGCGGACAACGAGTTCCTGGAGATCCTCCGCCACTTCAAGGCCGAGGTGGAGAACAGCCCCAAGCTGATGCCGCCGGTGGACGACAGCGCGCCGCTGGCCAAGGTCACGGTGGAGGAAACGCAGCCCGGCCTCAAGTGGGCGCACTTCAGCATCACGTGGGATGAGATGGCGGTCAATGACAAGGATGGAACGCCGCTCGTCTTCGACAGCGGCGATTTCAAGGGCCAGACCAAGTTGAAGCGCGAGACCAAGGCCATACCCGCGCCGGATGTCCAGGAGGCCAAGATCGGCCTGCACCGGGACTCCTTCTACGGCCGCTAAGGGCAAGCCGTCGCCACAGCGGCGCGAGGAGATCAGAACATGACCCGAGTAGAGATCACCATCGGCTTTCTTTCCCTCCTGGGTGTCATCGCCATCACTGCGGCGGTCGGCATCGGCGAAGGGGTCAAGGAAGGGGACAACGGCCGTCTGGCCAAGGCCGCGTTGGGGTTCGAAAAGCGCAGCGTCGAATCCGGGGCCCAGATGTTCGACCAATACTGCGCCAACTGCCACGCCTTCAACGCCGCCGGCGCCAACTGCCCGCCGCTGGACGAGACCTCCGGCCTGCATGGCGGGGATCTGGGCGAAGGCGTGGCCTGGCGCCTGGAGGAGATGCACTGGGACCGCGCCGACGTCTACGGCTACGTCTACTCCACCATTGCCGCCGGCCGCATGGAGTCCTCCCGCCCGGACCGCTACCAGGGCTTGGATCCCAAGATCATGGCCATGCCGGCCTGGAGCCAGCAATACGGCGGCCCGCTGCGCCCGGACCAGATGAAGGACCTCGCCAACTACGTGGTCAACTTCCGCGCCTACCTGCCATCAGCCAAGGAGGAGGCCGCCTACGAGAAGGGCTGCCGCCAGGTCATGGAAATCATGAACCCCTCGCGGCCGCAGTACGTGAGCAAGTGCTACGAGAAGCTCTGCGTGGTCGCCTACGAGGCGAAGGGCAAGACGCCGCCGACGATGCCCGAGGCGCCCCCGAAACCGGCCGATGGCCAGGAGAAGGATCCGGCCTACGTGGCGGCCAAGGCGCAGTACGATGCGAACCTGACCCGCTATTGGGCCAGCTTCTGGTCCGGATGCAAGGCTGCGGGTGGCCAGGCGCCACCCGACCCGATCACGGCCACCCCCTTGCCGGCGGTTGCCGCGAGCACGCCGGGGGGTACGGGTGAAGCGACGGTAGCAGGTGACGCGGGTACAGCTGAGGCTCCGGCGGGCACCGGCACTCCCGCCACTCCCGCCACGGCTGCGGCCGGCGGCGGTGCCACGGCGACGGCCACCAAGAAGCCCTGAGACACAGGGCAGTCGAAAGCAGTCGACAGGCGCGCCTCCCACACTTCAAGGGGGGCGCGCTTCTTTTCGGGATGATCAGCGTCCGTCGAGGCGCAGGCGCAGCTTGTCCATGAGCCTGGACATGGGCAGGGCGCGCGCTTCGGGGCTGTCCAGCGTCACCCAGCGCCAATCCACATAAGGCGACCAACGCTCGGGCATCGGCGGCGGGACGGCGTTCGCGAGGTCGCCGCGCAGCAAGCGCAACTCGAGGCGCAGGTGGGTGAACACGTGGCGGACGACCGGTTCTACGGGCTCAAGGACGTGGACCCATGGACCCCAATGGCTCAGCAGCAAGGCTGATCCGTCATCGTCCAGGACGCTCTCCATCCACGGGAACTCCCAGAGCCCGCCCAGGAGGCCGTCGGGGCGGCGGCGGCCCAGCAGCCGGCGGCCGGCGGCGTCCTGGATGGCGTAGGCAAAGCCCGTGGCCGGACGCGGCGATGTCCGTTGGACCGCCTGTGGGAAGTTCTCCTCCTGGCCTGATCCATGAGCCAGACAGTCGTTCTGGACCGGACAGGAGGCACAGGCCGGCTGCCGGGGGCGGCAGATTCGGGCGCCCAGTTCCATGAGGGCCTGATTGAGGTCGCCGGGCGAGGTTGTTGCTCCCGGCAGCGACTCCGAAAGCTCCGTGGGGACGGCATCCAGCAGGCTTTGGGCCAGTTCGCGCAGCCGCGACGCGCCCGCGCCGCGCGTCAGGTCGCCCGCGAGGGCCCCGATGCGCCCCAGCACTCGCCGCACGTTGCCGTCGATGGCCGGCTGGGCCTGACCGAAGGCGATGGACAGGAGGGCTCCCGCGGTGTAGTCACCCACGCCCGGCAGGGCGCGCAGACCGGCCCGGTCGGTGGGGATTCCCTGCCCCTGGGCGATCAACAGCCCCGCCGCCTCGTGCAGCCGCCGCGCCCGGCCGTAATAACCCAGGCCCTGCCAGAGATGAAGCACTTCGTCGACCGACGCGGCCGCGAGCGCCTCCAGCGTGGGAAACCGCGCCATCCAGCGCTGATAGTAGGGCGTCACCGTGGCCACCTGCGTCTGCTGCAGCATGACCTCGGAGATCCAGACGGCATAGGGGTCAGGGCCCGTGCCGGGCACCGCGCGCCAGGGGAGCGGGCGCTGGTGCAGGGCGTACCAATGCAGGAGGGCGGCCCGCAGACCCGGCAGGTCAAGATCGATGTCGGAGGTTCCGCCGGCGGCGGCCGGCGCTGGGGGCTCAGCCGTCAAGGATGGACGGGAGCCATGCCGACGCCGCTGAGGAGGTGCGGCAGCCAGATCCGGTCCCCAATGGTGCCGGTCGGTGTCCCGTGGCCCGCCGGCGTCTCGTGGGCCATGGCCGTGCGGCGGGGCGTCGGGGTGACGGTGGCCGGCGGAGCGGCCTCGCCCAGGCGCAGCTGGTAGACGCCGCCGGCCTGCGCGGCGATCCGGACCTTCCCGGTCGCCCAGATGGAAGCCATGGAGACATCGACCACCGGAAAAGGCAGGGTGAAGGTGGCCAGGATCGACGCTGGTACGACGCCGAGGTCGACAACCAGCAACCCACCCTCGCGATCGGCGACGAAGGCTCGCGATCCGTCGGTGCTGAAGGCCAGCCGGACAGCCGTGCCGCTGGTGTCGACCGTGCCGCGCGGCACGGGCAGCGCCGGATCGGTCAGGTCGTAAAGGGAAAGGCCTGCTTCACCGTCCGCGACACCCAGCAGGCCTTCAGGCCCGACGGCCACCCCCGAAGCGAAGCCAGGCGTGTCGATGGTGGCCAGGCGCGTCGGCCGCAGCGGATCGGTCAGCCCGAAGACGGAGACGGCGCTGCCGTGAGCCACGTAGAGGCGGCGGGCGCCGACATCCACGGCGACGTCCTCCGGCAGGTCGAAGCCGAGGTCGAGCGGACCCAGGTCCTGCAGCGGCGGGGGTTGAACGACCCGCAGGCCGCCGAGCAGATCGGCGACATAGACGCCCAAGGGCCTGCCGTCCGGCGCCTCCAACACGGCGATGCGCTTCACCGCGGAAAGGGTGCGCAAGGCCGCGCGCTCGGCGAAGCGAGGCCAGACCCGCTCGCCTTCCATTTGATGGTACCAGCGAACGCCGCCGCTCCCGTCCGCGAGGAAGGCGTCATAGCCGAAACCGGTGAGGGCGAACGACTCGGCCTCGCCCGCGCTGTCGAAGGCCAGCTCAAGCAGACCGGGGAGCGGCCCGGGGGACAGACCGTTCGTGACCCAGACCCCGCTGCGGCCCGCGGCGACATAGAATTGGTTCACGGACCTGGCCCAGGGAGCCTTCGACAGGCTGGCGGACTCGGTCCAGGTTCCGTTTCCTGGTCCCGCTGGCGGCGCCCAGTCGATCACCTTGAATCCTTGACTGCCGGCCGCAACCGCCAGGCGGCGGTCCAACTGGCTCAGCGCCAGAGCATAGCCGTCCGGCGCCCCCAGGCCGTCCTCCAGGATGCCCAGGTCGAAGGTCTGTGCCAAGACTGGACGCCGCGGATCCGAGAAGTCCACGCGGTGGATGAGGAGGCGGCTGTCGACGAAAGCCTGGGCCGCGACGAAGGCGGTCCGCCCCAGGATGCTGATCTCCTTGATGTCCTCGTCCGGCAGCTGAAGGGTGGCCTGGTGGCGCGGCCCATCGGGATCCCGCCAGTCGATGATCCGCAGCCGCGGCCCGTCGGCGCCCAGGACCAGGCCGCCGCTCTCGGCGACGGCGGTCACGAAGAGCGGCTGGCCGTCGATGGCGGGCAGGGCGCTGCGGATCACCGGCGCCATGGGATCCGTCAGGTCAAGGGCCCGCAGTCCATGCTCGTTCATGGCCAGGTAGCCCATGGAGCCGTTGACGGCGATGTCCCAGACGCCCGCACCATCCTCGAAGACGGCGCAGCCCAGAGCCTCAGGGCTCCGCGGGTCGGAGAAGTCCATGGAGGTCATGGTGGCGTTGCCACGGGACAGGTGGACCCGGTGCTTGCTGTCCGCGACCATGTTGACGATGGCCGGGATGCCGGGCTCGACGCCTAGGAGCCTGGGATTGGCGGGATCGGCGACGTCCATCGCCCAGACCCCTCCGGTCTGGCCGGCTGCGTATAGCACATCGCCATCCAAGGCCAGATCGCGGATCGGTCCTGGCAGCGGCGCGCTCACCCCCAGCACCTCGGCGCCATCCATGCCCCCGCCGGCGATACGCAGGATCCATAGACCCGCCCCACTTCCCACATAGGCCAGACCACCGTCTGGGCTCAAGGCCACGGCCTGGTAGGCGCCGCCCCACTGGCCCTCCACGAGCAGGCTGGTATCGGAGGCGCTCGGGAGCTTCTGGCCTAGCACCGGTCCTCGCCCGGACGGACCGGCGCCGACGGCCACCGTGGCCATCAAGAACGACAGGAGCGACAGCAGCGCCACACGGTTGGCTCGCGGCTTGCGGGGAATCATGAGGGCTCCCAAGGGACGGATTCGAGGGGCCTTGCATCAAGGTCAGCAACAAGAAACGCCGTGGGTTCTTGGAGGAACCCACGGCGAAGCATACCAGATGAGGAGCCACCCGTCGGATTTGAACCGACGACCGACGCATTACGAATGCGTTGCTCTACCACTGAGCTAGGGTGGCGTGGAGCCGCACGGACCCCAAAGTAAAACGAGCCTCGCGCCAATCACCGATGACCCTAGGTCCTCGACATGACTGGCCTCGGCTCGTCCAGAGCGGGCGATGAGATTCGAACTCACGACCTTCTCCTTGGCAAGGAGACGCTCTACCACTGAGCTACGCCCGCTGGATGGACGCACAATTCTAGTGAAGCCGTTGGCTTTGTCAAGACGGAGGCAGGCGGACGGCGGCGATCGCCGCCGTCCGCCTGAGACTGCCTGTCGCATCAAGGCCATCCCGACGCTCGGGAGGGCCGTCGCCAGAGGCGGGCCTCGGCGATGAAAGTGCCGTTGGGTCACGCTGACGCCTTCATCCAGGGCCGACGACGGCCTCATCGAGACCGGATGACGCCAGCGCCAACGGTTTATGATGCCTTCATACCGACCTTATGATGCCTTCATAAGGTCGGTATGAAGGCATCATCGTGTTGCGTCTACGGCAGCATCTGCTTCCGTTTACGGCATCATCTCTCGAACTTGATGCCGTAATCCCACCGCTTCCTCGGCGGAAGCGCCTGCGTCTGGTCGCCAGGGCCGGTGTTTCCTACGCGCTCACGCCTCGGACCGGCCGCGGCCGCGGTCTCCGCGCCGGAGCGTGGAAAGCAAACGACGGGGCGGGCCCGAAGGCCCGCCCCGTCGTCAGGGTGCGGATGTGGGAACGACGGCGTCAGCCGCTCAGGGGATGCAGAGCACCTGGCCGGCGTAGATCAGGTTCGGGTTGGACAGGCCGTTGGCCGCCGTGAGCGCGTAGGAAGCCATGCCGTAGCGCCAGGCGATGCCCGAGAGCGACTCGCCGGGCTTCACCACGTAGGTGAAGCGGCACTTGCCGCCCGGCTTGCCCGGGTAGCCGCCCGATCCGGGCTTGCCATAGCCGCCCGAGCAGACCGTCAGGCCCTTGCCGGCGTAGATACGCTCCGGGTTGAGGATGCCGTTGCGGCTGGCGATGCCCGCCACGCTGTCCCCCGTGCTCCAGGCGATACCCGAGAGTGTGTCGCCCGGCTTGACGATGTAGGTCCAGCAGTCGGCCGATCCAGGATTCCCCCCGGGGGGGACAACAGGGCCGGGACCACCGTGGCCGCCGCAGCCAGGGATGGTCAGCGTCTGGCCCGCGCGGATGTAGTCCGGGTTGTGGATCCCGTTGGCCGCCGCGAGGGAGGCCACGCTGATGCCGTGCAGGCGGGCGATGCTGTAGAGCGTCTCGCCCAGCTTGATGACATGGCTGCAACCGGTCGGCTTGCCGTAGCCACCGCCACCGCTGCCCGGCGTGCGAACCGGCGCCAGCGTGGGACGCGGCGTGCCCGGCGTGCGGCCGGGAGGCGCGGTGGTCGGCGCGGGATCGGTCGCCGCCGGCCGCGTTGGTCGCGGCTGGCCGTCGCAGGTGACGCTGATGGTGCCGTTGCTGAGGTCGGCCGCGATGGGGCCGGCGCTGGCGTTGGCCAGCATCACCGACTCCAAGGTGATGGCGCTGGAGCCCGACGCCTTGCCCTTGAAGTTGATCTGGGCGATGACGCCGTTGCCGGACTGCGCCGGCGCCGGGTT
>Ga0073904_10000484_pt1 | contig 28342 bp, 25 predicted proteins | sample KloWWTrecipitate_FD_66668 | JGI IMG/M metagenome (GOLD analysis project Ga0073904, IMG submission 66668) | Active sludge microbial communities from Klosterneuburg, Austria, studying microevolution and ecology of nitrifiers - Klosterneuburg... | ecosystem: Engineered > WWTP > Aerobic digester >... | reverse complement strand
GATGTCGCTGACACCGCCGAGTTCGCGGTCAACGCGATCCGGTCGTGGTGGAACACGATGGGCAAAGCCCGATTCCCGAACGCGACCCGACTGTTGATCACCGCCGACGCGGGCGGCTCGAACGGACACCGAGTCCGCCTTTGGAAAAGCGAACTCGCCAGACTCGCGGCCGAGACCGGACTTGAGATCACTGTCTGCCATTACCCGCCCGGCACCTCGAAGTGGAACCGGATCGAACACCGCATGTTCTCGTTCATCACGATGAATTGGCGCGGTCGGCCACTGACGTCCTACCGCACCATCATCGAGTTGATCGCTGCCACGACCACCGAGACCGGACTCACCATCCGAGCCGAACGCGACATGGAGTACTACGCCAAAGGCGTCAAGATCAGCGACACCGAAATGGCCGCACTACCACTCACCAGACACAACTGGCACGGCGACTGGAACTACACACTCGCCACGGCCGCCACACCAAACGAGTAATCAATCCTGCGGGGAGCCCTTAGCGACAGCCCGAATCGACCTGGCAATCCGGTTGCTGGCTACTGCGATCAGCCGACCAGCGGCCTCGCCGTAGGGGCCGACGATGTAGGGCTCGCCCGTGTGTAGAACAGGCCCAACATCATTGGTCGTGGGCTCGTTGATATCAGTCACTAGCCCGGCTGTTTCAGTAAGGGCTTTGGGTTGATGGGTCCGGTGGTTTTTGGGTTGGTGGTGGTCGGGGTGGGGTCCGGTGCCGTTGGTGGGGCGTGTTGGTGTAGCGGTTCGTGGTTGGTTCGGTTGTCGGGCTCTGTTGCTGGTGCGGGTGCCGTGGTCCGCTGGTGGTTTCAGGTTGTGAGGCGCAGGCGGTGGCAGCGGTCGAACGCGTCGACGAGTTGGTTGGCCCACGGCCAGCCGGCTGCGATGCGTAGCCGGGTCTGTCGGCCGGTGCGGGCGATCTGGCCGGCGGTGTGCAGCAGGGTGTAGCGGAGGCGTTTCGGTTCGGCTCGGGCGAGGTCACCGGTCAGGCACAGTTGCTGGCACCACACGAGCAGGTCGTGAGCGATGAGGGTGGTGGTGAGCCAGGCTTGGTTGATCGCGAACTCGGTTGAGGGCAGGTTGGTACAGCCGGTGTCTTTCAGGTTGCAGATCAGTTTCTCGGCGCGTCCGCGGCCGCGTTGGAGTGCTTCCAGATAGGCGATGTCGGGGTCGGTCTGGTTGGTGATGAATGCTTGGAAGCGGTGTCCGTCGATATCGGTGAACGAGAGTTGCGCACCGGGGTGGGGGATCTCGCGGCGCACGATCATCCGGGTCCCGGCCGGCCATAACGACAAATTGACCGAGTTGGTGATCTCTGCGATCTCGGCGCCGTCGCGGTAGTCCGAACCGTCTGCGGTGACAGCGGGTTGCCATGCCCGTTTCGGGATGGCCAGGCAGGCGGTGCGCACTGGTTCGGTCAGATCGTGACCGACGCTGAAGTGGACGTTCGCGTTGACGCAGGCGTTGATGAACCCGTGTGTCAAACCAGCCGAGTCAGCGCGGGCGATCACCTCAACGTTGCTCGGGTCGATCGGGAGCTGCGCCAACGCCATGTCGAGCACGGTGACGTGATCGGCGGCAGTGTTCGATCCGGCGTTGCCCGGGCGCAGCAGCCCGGCCAACGCTTCGCCGGTTGCGTCCAAGAACGCGAGCAACGGATGGAACCCGAACCCTTTCTTGTAGGTCGCCGCAGCCGATTCCTTTTCGGAGTGAGACGTGATCAACGTCGCGTCGAAATCGATGACATAGAAACCTGGGTCCGCGCCGTGCGCCCACACGTTGGATCGGGCCTTGGCGCGTGCAGCAGCGATCCGTTCCAACGCTTCGCCGTCAACAGCGTCCAAGGTTCGCCACGCGGTCGGTGTCGATGCGACATCGCCGAACAGCGACGGCTGATCGCGCAGCACCGCAAGGTCCGAGATCGTGGTGCCACCGCCGGCGATCATCACCGCCAGATCAGTCAAGACCTGGCCTCGGTCATGACCGCGGCGGCGTTGCTTGGTCGGTGCCATCGCTGTCGACAGACCCGACGTCAACCCGACTCGATCGGCCAGATCCGCGAGCAGACGAGCGCCGGCATGGCCAACGACGCCACGCCCATCGGCTGAGACCTTCAACCGCGCACGGGACTGATTACGCTTCACCATTGGAGTGCCCTTCTGGGGTGGACTACTGAACTCTCGACAAGCTCAGTTTCCCGCACCAGAAGGGCTTCTTCGCGGACGCGACCCCCTCAACCACCAATCTCTACTGAAACAGCCGGGTTAACGCACCCTTAGCGCGGCGACTTCGAACCTTCACGCCGTCTTCACGTCGAGCATGCTGCGACCAGGCCAGACTGTGGGCATGGCCCGCGGCACACTGCGCATCTACCTCGGCGCGGCGCCCGGCGTCGGCAAGACGTACGCCATGCTCAGCGAGGGGTGCCGCCGTGCCGAACGCGGTGGCGACATTGTCGTCGGCTACGTGGAGACCCACGGCCGCGCGCAAACAGAGCAGCAAGTCGGCGACCTGGAGGTCGTGCCGAGGGTGCAGGTCTCGCACCGTGACTCCACGTTTGCGGAGATGGACGTGGATGCGGTAGTTGCCCGTCGACCGGCAATGGTCCTGGTCGACGAGCTGGCACACACCAATACCCCCGGAATGCGCAACGCCAAGCGTTGGCAGGACGTGGAAGAGCTCCTGGCCGCCGGCATCGACGTGATCTCGACTGTCAACATCCAGCATCTCGAGTCGCTCAACGACGTGGTGCTGCGCATCACGGGCGTCGCCCAACGCGAGACCGTGCCAGATGCATTCGTCCGTTCGGCTGACCAGATCGAGCTGGTCGACATGTCACCAGAGGCACTCCGTCGTCGTATGGCCCACGGCAACGTGTATCAGGCGGAGAAGGTGGACGCTGCACTCGCGAACTACTTCCGGCCCGGCAACCTGGCGGCACTGCGCGAGCTTGCCCTGCTCTGGGTTGCCGATCGCGTGGAGGACAGCCTGCAGGGCTACCTCACCGACCACGGCATCACGGCGACGTGGGAGACACGCGAGCGGGTCGTCGTCGCGCTCACCGGCGCGCCCGGCGGGCATCAGCTGATTCGTCGTGCCGCCCGCATCGCCGGCCGCCTGCGCGGCGACCTCGTCGGAGTACACGTCGCCAATCCTGACGGTCTGTCGTCCACCAGCGGCGAAGGCCTCGAGGACCAGCGCTCACTGCTTGTCGAACTGGGTGGGGTCTATCGTGAGATCGTCGGGCACGAAGTCGCCACCTCGCTCGCCGCCTTCGCACAGGCGGAACAGGCAACGCAGCTGGTCATCGGCGCCAGTCATCGGTCTCGGCTCAGCGAGTTCGCCCGCGGGTCTGTGTCGGGCCAGATACAGCGATCGCTCGTCACTGTCGACGTACACATCATCGCCGCCGAGTCCGGTTTCGACGGCGCCGTGGCCCGGCCGGAGCGCTCCGGTCGTCGCAGCGCCATCCCGCGCCGACGCGAACTCGTTGCGTGGGTGCTGTGCCTGGCAGCGGTGCCACTCCTCACGACGCTGCTGGTCGCACTGGACCCCAACGTCAATCTCAGTACGAACCTTCTGCTCCAACTGGCATTGGTCATGGTGATCGCCGCTGTCGGCGGATTCCGCCCGGGCGTCGTTGCATCAATCGAAGCATCGCTCCTGTCGAACTACTTTCTGACCGATCCGACGCACACGTTCAACATCGGTGACCGCAACAACTTCATCGCACTGCTGGTCTTCATCGCCGTCGCGGTGGGCGTGAGCGTGCTGGTCGACCGCACCGCCAGCCGTTCACGCGAAGCCCTCCGCGCTCGAGCAGACGCCACCGCGTTGGCTCGTTCGACCGGATCGATCATCGCCGCAGCCGACCCGATGCCCGACCTGGTCGACCAACTCCGCACGCTGTTCGGGATGGATGCCGTTGCCGTTCTGCAGCGCTCGCAGGATGCATGGGCGATCGCAGCCTCCTCCGGCCCGAACCCACCTACGAGCCCACAGGGTGGTACCGCCATATCGCTCGACGACAGCGGCGACACACAGTTGGTGCTGCGTGGGCGTATCAACAACGACGACCTCGCCGTGCTGCGCGCATTCGGCGATCAACTCTCACTCGCGATGGAGGCGAAACGACTGCGGCGTGAGGCCGCGACCGTCGAGTCCCTGTCCGAAGCGAACCTGCTGCGCACCGCTCTCCTGCAGTCCGTCTCGCACGACCTCCGTACGCCGTTGGCGTCGATCAAGGCGTCGGTGTCCGGTTTGCTGGAAGGCGACGTCGGGTTCAGCCAGGAGGATCGCATGAGCCTGCTGCGAACCATCGACGAGTCGTCGGATCGCCTCGACCGCGTCGTGGGCAATCTCCTGGACATGAGCAGGCTGCAGGCAGGCGCCACCCATGCCTCGGTCGCGCCGACCGCCACGGAGGAGGTCGTCGCTGCCGCGCTGGACGCACTCGCCGTGCCTGCCGAGCGCGTCTATGTCGACGTCAGCGCAGAACTGCCGCTCGTTCTCACCGACGCGGCGTTGCTCGAACGCGCGCTCGCCAACCTCGTCTCCAACGCACTGGCATGGTCGCCGGCTGGTCGTGAAGTGCGCATCGAGGCGGCCGGCGTCCAGGGCCGTGTCGATGTGCGAGTCATCGACCGTGGCCCCGGCATCGCGCCGGAGGCTCGCGACCGGATGTTCCAACCATTCCAACGGCTTGGCGACACGTCCACCGATGCCGGAGTCGGGCTCGGCCTCGCCATCGCCAAGGGTTTCGTGGAAGTCACCGGCGGCAGCCTGCGAGTGGACGACACGCCCGGCGGCGGCTGCACCTTCACCATCTCGTTGCCGATTGCACCCCGGGGAGACGTATGACCCGCATTCTCGTGGTCGACGACGAAACACAGATCCGCAGGGCGCTCAGCGTCAACCTACGCGCTCGTGGCTACGAGGTCGATCTGGCGGCGAGCGGCGAAGAGGCACTGATGCTCGCTGCGAGCAACCACCCCGACCTGGTGCTCCTCGACATCGGGCTGCCGGGCATTGATGGCATCGAGGTCGTGGAAGGGCTCCGTGGCTGGACCACTGTGCCGGTCATCATGCTGTCCGTTCGCGACACGGAGGACGACAAGGTCCGCGCCCTCGACGCAGGAGCCGACGACTACGTCACCAAGCCGTTCGGCATGAACGAGGTGCTCGCCCGATTGCGTGCCGCACTGCGCCGGCACCAACCGATTCCGGAGGAGCCGATCGTCCACACGAGTGCCTTTCAGCTGGATCTTTCGCAGAAGACCGCCACCGTCGCGGGCGAGACTCGTCACCTGACACCCACCGAGTGGTCGATCGTCGAGGTTCTGGTCCGGCACCCCGGCCGGCTGGTGACGCAGCGGCACCTGCTGCAAGAGGTGTGGGGGCCGCAGTACGAGCGCGAGACCAACTACCTGCGTGTCCACCTGGCCGCGATCCGCAAGAAGCTCGAACCCTCGCCCGCACGCCCTCGCTACTTCGTCACTGATCCCGGTATCGGCTACCGGTTCGAGCCCGAGAGCGACGCCGACTGACCGACGACGAACCAACGATCGGTCACCGCTGTTCGGGCAGGCCTCTGGGCGGTGTCGGGTCGCGGTCGAGCCACTTGTGTGGCGTATCGGGCACTGGTGCCGTCGCCATCGCAATTGCCTCATCGACGGACATCGTCCGTTGCGCCAGCATGCGATGAGCCGGACGTACGAACCCGAACTCGACCGCCTTGTCCATCCATGCCAACATCGGCTCCCAGAAGCCGTCGACGTCGAGCAGCACCACCGGCTTGGCCACGATGCCCAACTGGTTCCAGGTCAGCATCTCGGCGAACTCGTCGACCGTGCCGAACCCGCCCGGCATCACCACGAACCCGTCTGCGAGGTCACTGAGGCGAGCCTTACGATCGTGCATCGTCGGCACCACCTCCAGGCGGGTCAGTTCACGATGCGCGACCTCTGCGCCGACCAGGCCCTCGGTGATAACGCCGATGACCTCGCCACCTGCCAGCATCGCCGCGTCGGCAGTGATGCCCATCAGACCGACCCTGCCGCCACCGAAGACCAGCCCGATACCACGGTTGGCCATCGCCGTTCCGAGACGGGCCGCTACCGCGGCGAATGACGGCGACGTGCCCGTGTTCGAGCCGCAGTAGACGCAGAGCCGAGTGGGTTGGCGCGTCGCTGGGTCGTCGGACATCACGTCAGACTGACACATTCAGAGCCGGGCACGAAAAGGCTTGCGCCGCGGTGGTTCGGTAACCTTCGCCGGATGAGCACCGATCTTGCCGCACCCGACCTTGCTGCTGCCGCCGACGTCATCGAGATCGCCAGCGGCGTTGTCGGAAAAGGTGTTCGCCACCTGGCGGCCAGTGGCGGCCCGGAAGTCCATCAGGTTCTGGCGTACGACCTCGCCCACGCTGCCGCGCAGGTGGCAACCGCACGGGCAATGCTCGACTACGGCGCGAAGGGTGACCTCGAAGCAGCCATCACCTGTGCGTTCACCGCCGACATGGTGCACGACCTGATCACTCGCATCGCCGGCCGCGAGGCGGTCTGGGGAATCGAGATCGCACCGATGCGCAACGCGCACCCGTTCCTGGAGAAGTTCCGCTCGCCCGAGTTCGTCGCCTCACTGGCCCAGCAGCCCGGCTCACGGCACCTCGACGACGAGATGGAGATGGTGACCGACACGTTCCGCAGCTTTGCCGAGAAGGTCATCAAGCCCCATGCCGAGCACGTGCACCGCCACAACGCCGACGTTCCCGAAGAGATCGTCACCGGGTTGGCCGAGATGGGTGCCTTCGGCCTCAGCGTGCCCGCCGAGTACGGCGGTTTCAGCGAGGGCGGCGATGGTGAGTACATGGGAATGGTCGTGGCCACCGAAGAGCTCAGCAAGGCATCGCTGGGCATCGGCGGTTCGCTGATCACTCGTCCCGAGATCCTCACCCGGGCGCTGGTCAAGGGCGGCACCGAAGCCCAGAAGCAGGAGTGGTTGCCGAAGCTGGCGGTCGCCGAAGTGATGCCCGCCGTCGCAGTCACCGAGCCCGACTACGGCAGCGATGTCGCCAGCATCACGGTCAGTGCCACGGCTGCGGCCGGCGCCGACGGCGAGCCCGGCTATGTGATCAACGGCGTCAAGACATGGTGCACCTTCGGTGCCCGCGCCGACGTGCTGGCATTGCTCGCTCGTACCGACCCGGACCGCAGCAAGGGCGCCCGTGGTCTCAGCTTGTTCATCGTGCCCAAGCCACGCGGTGAAGGCCACGGCTTCCAGTTCGATCAACCGGCCATCGCCAGCGGCACCGCCGGGCGCATGGAGGGTCGCGCGATCGACACCCTCGGATACCGTGGCATGCACAGCTACGAGGTGGCGCTCGACAACTGGTGGGTGCCCGCCGACAACCTGGTCGGCGGCGAGGACGGCGTCGGCAAGGGTTTCTACCTGCAGATGGCCGGCTTCGAAAATGGCCGACTGCAGACGGCGGCGCGTGCGGTCGGTGTGATGCAGGCCGCCTACGAGGCTGCGCTGGAGTACGCCCAGAACCGCACGATCTTCGGGCCCTCGCTACTCGACTACCAGCTCACGCAGGTCAAGTTGGGCCGCATGGTCATGCTCATCCAGGCCGGTCGCCAGTTCGCCTACAGCGTTGCCCGCATGATGGCCAAGGGCGAGGGCACGATGGAGGCGGCAATGGTGAAGGCCTACGTGTGCAAAGCAGCCGAGTGGGTGACGCGCGAAGCAATGCAGATCCACGGCGGCATGGGTTACGCCGAGGAGTACACAGTCTCGCGACTGTTCGTCGACGCACGCGTGTTGAGCATCTTCGAGGGTGCCGATGAACTGCTGTGCCTGCGGGTCATCGCCCGTCGGCTGGCTGACGCCTCGAAGGCGTAGTCCGCTGGGCTAGCCGGCGGTTGCAACGATGCTGGTGATCACCGCATTCGCCGGGATCGCCTCCAACACCAGGCTGCGCACGAATGCAATCGCATCCGCCTCGTTGGCCACACCGACGTGCTCGATCAACTCCACGGTCATGCTGCCGTGCTGGTGCGCAGCCACCTCGAAGTGATGGTCGAGTTCCTTCATCAGCACATCTGTCGGTGGCGCCTTGAGCGTCACCACCACTTCCACGTCAAAACCCATACCAGTGTCTAGCAGTCGATTGCCGTGCGCAGTGCCTCGCAGACCTCTGGCCACCTGCCTGCCGCCAACGTTCCCAATTGCTGCGTGAACGCTGACTTTGGCAACGCAGCGAGATTGTCGAACGTGGCGACACACTCACGACGGAGGCCATCGGCAGACCCGAGCGAGAGTTCGCTGCTGATGCCGCGTCGTGTGGTCGTGACCGGAGCAACCACCACAGTTCGAAGGCTGCGAATTGCCTGCTGTCGCGTGAGGACGAGGTACGGCCTGGGCTTCTCGTGAGGGAATTCGCCGAGCCAGATCTCGCCCTGAGCAATCACAGCCACTCCGACCAGTTCTCATCGTCGAGATGAGCGAAGCGCTGATGCGAGAGGTGGGCAATGTCCTCGTCGGTTTGGGGCATGCGGGTGTAGGCCTCGATGTACTGCTCGTCGATCTGGCGTGAACGCTCGATCTTGATCATGGCCTCGATGGCGGAACGCATGGCTTCGGTGCGGTTCGAGAACTGGCAGCGGACCACCAACCAGTCCAGATCGGCCAGCGTCTCATCTGGGAGACGAAGTGCAAGCTGTGTCGACATGCACAGAGCATAGTAGTGTGGTATGCACTTCGTCTACCGGATTAATCTATGTACCGAGACCGCGTAGTTGCCGCCGCCGTACGGGTCGCGTTCCCAGGTTGCATAGCGGTCTACCAGGGCCAATCCAGCATTCGCGCAGTAATCGTCGTACTCGTCCAGCGACAGTGCGCCGGCATCGCTCTCTACGGTGAAGCCCGCGATCAGTAGCCCGCCGGGGTGCAGATGACCAGCGAGAGAGGCCACGATCCGGCCTCGATCCTCGGCCCTACAGAAGATCATCACATTGCCCGGCATCGCGACCACGTCGAACGTGCGGCCCAACGTCATCGACGCGAGATCGGCGTGGTGCCACTCGATCTCGGGCATGTCGGCGCGGGCGTAGGCCAGCAGGTCGCCGTCGAGGTCCGCGCCGACGACCTCGATTCCACGATGGTGCAGTTCGATCGCAACTCGACCCATGCCACAGCCGGCGTCGAGGACCGACGTCGGGTGGTAGCCCTCGATGAGATCGGCTTCCCCGTGGCTTGCCTGCCCAGCCGCCTCCATGCGCGCAAAGCGAGCGTGATACTCCTCCAGGGCGATCGTCTCGCGCCAGTGTGTCCAGCGCGGGCTCACTGGGTCGATCAGCGGGTCGGCCATCAGTCGATGAGTTCCATCAACGACGTCAGCCGCTGGAAGTCCGCTCCCGGATGATCGTCGTAGGGGTCGAGCAGGATGGGGTGGAGCCCCGCGGCCCGTGCACCGCCGACGTCCATCGTCACCGAGTCGCCGACGTACGCGATGCGACTCATTTCGATGCCCTCGAAGTGCGGCAGGGCGAAGTCGAAGATGTGAGGGTCCGGCTTGGCAACGCCCACCACGTGACTGTCGATGATGACGCGCACCGGGGTGTTGGGCCCGTCGCCCACCTGGCAGATGCCGCTGCGGGCGAGCACCTGGGCGATCTGGCCGCTGGCATTGCTGACGACACCCATCGGCATCCCCTGCAGGTGCAGCGCCTGCAGCGCCGCAACACTTTCGGGGATGGCCCAACGCCACGTGTGCGCGTTGCGGGTGTGTTCCAACACACTTGCGGCAAGCTCCACCTCGTGCTCGTCGACGCCCACAGCCTGCACGTAGGCGAGGTTGTAGTCGTGCCAGAACCGTTCGGTTGCACCCGCCGCGCTCTTGGCCGCCATGCCGGCGTAGTGGGCGCGGCGGTGGGCGCCAATCGATGGATCACCCCCGTGATAGGCCAGCAATGGGCCGAGCACGGTTGGGTCGGGCAGCAGAAAGATGCCGCCGGCGTCGAACAGGATTGCGTCAAAGTTCCCTACAGGCACTCAGTGAACCTAACCTTTGGTCGTGCGTAGCCCTCGTGACTTCTTCAAGCCGCTCGCTGTCGGTGCTCCCGAGCCCGTCCGCGAGATCCCCTTCCGCCCCAGCCGTGTCGTCCACTTCTTCGCCCCGCAGAACGAGAAGATGGTGGCGAAGCTCCCTGACATCGTGCCCACGGTCGACATTCTCCTGGGCAACCTGGAAGACGCCATCCCGATGGCCGACAAAGAAGCCGCACGTGCCGGCCTGGTGGAAGTGGGCAAGACGGTCGACTTCGGCACCACCCAGTTCTGGACGCGGATCAACAGCCTCGACTCGCCGTGGGTGCTCGACGATCTCACCACGCTCGTCAGCGAGATCGGCGACAAGCTCGACGTCATCATGGTGCCCAAGGTCGAAGGCCCGGAAGACATCCACTACGTCGACCGCTTGCTGGCGCAACTGGAGGCGCGCGCCGGGCTGAAGAAGCCGCTGCTGATCCACGCCATTCTCGAGACCGCTCGCGGGGTGGGCAACGTAGAGGCCATCTGCGCCGCGTCGCCACGGATGCAGGGCCTGTGTCTCGGTCCGGCAGACCTTGCCGCCAACCGGCGGATGAAGACCACCCGTGTGGGTGGCGGGCACCCCGACTACATCGTGCGCGCGGACCCGCCGATGGGTACCGACGGCCCCGAGTACACCGCAGCTCGCACCACCTACCAACAGGACCTGTGGCACTACACGATCTCGCGGATGGTGGATGCCTGCGCGATGTACGGCCTGCTGCCGTTCTACGGCCCCTTCGGCGACATCAAGGACACCGTCGCCTGCGAAGACCAGTTCCGCAACGCCTACCTGCTGGGTTGCGTTGGTGCCTGGAGCCTGCACCCCGTCCAGATCGAGATTGCCAAGCGGGTGTTCAGCCCGCGGCCGGCCGACGTGGTGCAGGCGCAACGGGTGATCGACGCGATGGGCGACGGCACCGGCGCCGTCATGCTCGACGGCAAGATGGAAGACGATGCATCGGTGAAGCAGTGCAAGGTGGTGGTGCAGTTGGCTCACGAGTTGGCGGCCCGCGACCCGCAGCTCGCTGCCGCGTACGGATTCACATCATGAGCGCGTCGCTGCGTCCTCGCCGTTCCGTTCTGTACATGCCAGCCGCCAACGAGCGGGCGCTGGAGAAGGCGAAGACGATCGCTGCCGACGCAATCATCTTCGACCTCGAGGATGCGGTTGCACCTGACGCGAAGGAAGCTGCCCGGTCGAATGCCGTGGCTGCGGCATCGTCGGGTGAGTACGGCGCTCGTGAACTGACGATTCGCTGCAATGGCCTCGATACGCCGTGGGGCGTGGACGACCTCGCGGCCGCCGCCCAGTCGGGAGCTGGCGCGGTCGTGATTCCGAAGGTGTCGTCGGTGGCGTATCTCGACCAGGTCTCCGATCGGCTCGATGCTGCCGGCGCCCACGCCGACATGAAGATCTGGGCGATGATCGAAACGCCGACGGCAATCCTCGACGTTCGCGCCATCGTCGCTCACTGGCGCGTGTCGGTGCTGGTGATGGGTACCAATGACCTGGCGCGAGAGATTCGTTCCGTTCTCGGCGCGGCCGGCCGTCATCCGCTGGTGCCGCATCTGGCGGCTGCGCTACTGGCCGCTCGCGAGGCCGGCAAGGTGATCCTCGACGGCGTGTTCAACGACGTGAAGGATCTTGACGCGTTCCGCTCGGAGTGCGTGCAGGGATTCGAAATGGGCTTCGACGGCAAGACGCTGATCCACCCCGGCCAGGTCGACATCTGCAACGAGGTGTGGGCGCCGTCGCAGGCTGACATCGACAACGCTCGCGGTCTGATCGCCGCCTTCGACGAAGCCATCGCCGAGGGCAAAGGCGTGGTGACGTACAACGGTCAAATGATCGAGAACCTGCACGTCGCCAACGCGCAACGCATCCTCGCCGTCGCTGACGCAATCGCCGCCCTCGGCTAATCCAGCAAGAGGTCACGCCAGTGACGGCAGCGTCGCTGGGTGGAGCGGCTGATCGTCGACGAGATCACCTGGTACGTGGCTCGCTCATTGCGCCGCACTCGCCCGGCTCGAACCTGGTACGACAGCATGTCGGCAATCACGCGGTGAGGCGGCTTGGAACTCGACGACCACGTGGTCACACCAGCACCGTGGAGCGCATCCACAACCTCCGTCACGGTGACTGGACGTCGGGCGTCCAGCAAGACAGCGAATACTGCACGCCGCAGCGCGAGTCCCGAGATTGTGCGCAGCGCCATCACCAGTACTGGGCACGGCGATGCGCCAGGATCGGCAAAATTGGGCAGCTGTGCACCAAGGCAAGGGTGGGCCGCCGGCCTGGATCCAGGGCACCCTTTCGTGAGTTCACCTCTTTCAGATTTCGCCAGCGTCCATCACGCCCGCCAACGACGCTCGCGTCATGGCAAGCCGGCGCACCGCTGACATCGAAAACGGCTCGGGCCAGGGCGGGGAATGGCACTCGCACGCCTGCAACAGGTCCGAGCCGTTCGATGTGGTGGCCCTCCGTGATCGAGAGGTCCTCCGCAGGTCCACGCCAATTGATGAGATCGGATTGCGACGCGTATGGGGACTCGTTGGCCAGGCCGACATCGTGGGCTACCTCCAACTCGCGGGCGGCACTCTGCAGTCCGAACGGCATCGAGCCGATCATTCACTGGATCGACCTCGGTGTCCTTTCGGACAACCCAGGTGCCCAGAGGTCTATCAGCGTCACGGATTTCATCGTGTTGGGCGAACGAGAGACCGCTTTCGGGTGGACGGCATCTGGCATGACGAGATCGAAATGACGATCCACGCAACTCAAATCTGAAAGAGGTGAACTGGGAGAAGAGGTGCGAGAAGCCCCACGCACGTCTTGCGCCAGTGCCCGCGCTAGGGACGGATGGCGTTGAGGGCCGCCATGGCGGAGCCGCGGGCTCCGGCCATGTCGAGGTCGGACACGACCAGGAACTCGGCGATGTCTCGCTGCTCGACACGCAGCGCCGTGTGCTGTCGAACGATGTCGAGGAACCAGTCGCGGAAGTGCGGTTCGGCCTCCACGACTCCCCCGCCGACGAAGTAGCCATCGGGGTCGGTGAAGTTGGCCGCAATCGTGAACATTCGACCAATGGCCATCGCCTGCTGTTCGAAGATCTTCAGCGCCATTTCGTCACCGCGCTGCGCGTAGTCGCGCACCGCCTTGGCGGCCGCAGCGATCTCGACAGCGGCCAAAGGGTGCGACGGATACTGCGTCAGCCAGTACGGCAGCAGGTTGTTCTGAATACCGCTCAGCGATGCGACACTCTCCAGATCGCCATCGAAGCCGCAGTTGCAGTGCGGCAGCGGCTGACCCGCCTCCAACAGCCCCTGCATCGGGATGTGCACGTGCCCGAACTCGCCGGCCATGCCCGACGCGCCTCGCACGACGGCTCCCATCTCCACGACGCCGCCGCCCAGGCCGGTGCCCACGATCGCCGCGACCGATGATCGCTGAGACGACAGCGACCCATAGTGCCGCTGATGCGCGTAGAGCGCAGCGGCGTTGCCGTCGTTGTTGTAGATCACAGGCAGGTGCAGCGCAGTTTCGACCGCAGCGCGCACATCGAAACCCCACCACTCCCGCTGCGCGAAGTTGGTCGACCCTCGCGTCGAGATCACTCCACCGGCAGATGCCGGGCCTGGTGTGTCGAGACCGACCGCCAACACGGCACGCGCATCGGTGTCGGCCTCCCGCACGACCGCGGCAAAGACGGCCACGATCGCCTCGATTGCCGCCGGTGGACCTTCGGTGACCCTGCTCGGCACCTCGACCATGTGATCGGTCAGAAACGTGCCGTCCTGCGACAAGACGGTGGCGTTGGTCTTGGTTCCACCCACATCGATTCCGACCACGACTGCCATGTGACGACACACTACGGTGATCTTTGTACGGGAACAATGACCACTCTGTACGCCATCGCATGTGACAACTAACATGCACGCATGACCGCGCTCGACACTCACCCCGACGATGCCTACGACAACGACCGCAAGCACGTCTTTCACTCGTGGAGCGCACAGGCCGCGCTGAATCCGGCGGTCGTGACACGCGCCTCGGGCAGCGAGTTCTGGACGCAGGACGGCACCCGCTACCTCGACTTCTCCAGCCAGCTGGTCAACGTCAACATCGGGCATCAGCACCCCAAATTGGTTGCCGCCATCCAGGAGTACGCCGGAACCCTGTGCACCATCGCTCCGTTCCATGCCAACGATGCCCGTAGCGAGGCCGCGCGGCTCATCACCGAGGCCGCTGCTACCAACATCGACAACTGCGACCTCGACATGGTGTTCTTCACCAATGGCGGCGCAGAGGCCACCGAAAACGCGGTTCGCATGGCACGCATCCACACCGGCCGCAACAAGGTCCTCAACCACTACCGCAGCTACCACGGCGCCACCAACGGGGCCATTACGCTCACCGGCGATCCGCGGCGCTGGGCCAGCGAGCCGGGCATGCCCGGCGTGGTGAAGTTCTGGGGGCCGTACCCCTACCGCAGCGCCTTTCACAGCAGCAGTGACGCCCAGGAGTGCGAGCGGGCACTGCAGCACCTCGACGACGTGCTGATGGTGGAGGGTGCACACACCGTTGCCGCCATCCTCGTCGAAACGGTGGTCGGCACCAACGGCATCCTGGTGCCGCCGGACGGCTACCTGGCCGGCATCCGCGAGCGCTGCGACCGCCACGGCATCATGATGATCTGCGACGAGGTGATGGCCGGCTTCGGTCGTTGCGGCGAGTGGTTCGCCTTCCAGAAGTGGGGCGTACAGCCCGACCTGGTCTGCTTCGCCAAGGGCGTCAACTCGGGCTATCTCCCCCTCGGTGGTGTCGTGCTCAGTCGCAAGGTGTCGGACAGTTTCCGCGACAAGGCCTACCCCGGCGGCCTCACGTATTCCGGCCACCCGCTGGCCTGCGCCTCGGCCGTCGCCAGCATCAACATCTTCAAGGAGGAAGGCATCGTCGAGCATGCTCGCATGCTGGGCGAAGACGTGTTGGGGCCAGGCTTGGCGAAGCTGCAGGCCAATCACCCGAGTGTTGGCGACGTGCGCGGGCTGGGCGTGTTCTGGGCACTCGAACTGGTCAAGGACCGCGCCACCCGCGAGGCAATGGTGCCGTACAACGCCGCGGGTGCGGACGCTGCACCGATGACCGAACTTGCTGCCGCCTGCAAGTCGAAGGGGTTGTGGCCGTTCATCCACTTCAACCGCCTGCAGGTCACACCACCGTGTACCACCAGCATCGAGCAGGTGGAGGAAGGCCTCGCGATCCTCGACGAGGCCCTCGATGTCACCGACCGGTACTACACCGGCTGAGGTGCCACGACAGGGCCGGCGCCAACCGTCGCGCACCCCTCTGCCACACTCCCCCAATGGGACGCAACAGCCAACAACGTCGGGCGCACAAACAACGCCAACAAGCATCTCGACAGCGCACGGCAGGTCCGCGCGCCGGTACTGGCGGGGTCGATCACACGCTCGATGAGTTACTGAACCTCACCTGCCATGCAGCGTGGGGGCCCGGGGCCGACAAACCGCTGTTCGCCCGTGCGATGGCGATGCTGCACACGCTGGAGACCGAGGCAGACCCGCTCGATCGACCCAGCACCCGCGTCACTCAGGGGTTACGGCAGCTCACCGAGTCCGCGCTCGATGGCGGATGGCAACCCGCCGACCTCGTGCACGTCGTCCGACGCGAGTGGACCATTCGCGCCAGCCGACTCGCCATTGCCTTCGTCGCGGACCACGCTCGCCGCCTCGATGCGCCGACACGCGCTCCCCACCCATGGCTCGGCCAACTACAGGATCTGGGCGTGGTCGACAGCGACCGCACAGCTGTCGTCGGCGGGCGCGGCGACCTGATCGCCGGGTGGGCACGTGCAGAACGGCAACACCCCGACGACGCACTCACGGTTGCAGTGCAGCTTCTCGCCCAACTGCGTCAGCTACCACGCCTGCCCGTGGCGGTGACGCCGCCGTCACAGTGGGGTGCCACCAACCGCGGTGTCATGCCGACGCCGCGTTCCACGGAAGGCATCGATGCCAAAGCGCTGAAGCTGATCCGGGCGCTGCTCGCCAAGGCGGAGGCCACCACCTTCGAAGCCGAGGCCGATGCCTTCACCGCCAAGGCCCAAGAGATGATGACGCGCCATTCGATCGATGCTGCGGTACTTGCGTCGGCGGCTCTCGGCACTCGCCTCGCTGCCGGCGTCGAGTCGCGGCGGGTGCACATCGACAGCCCGTACGCGGAGGAGAAGGCCAGCTTCCTTTCCGCAATCGCAGATGTGAACGGGGTGCGCTGCATCTGGCTTCCCTACGCCGGCCTGTGCACGGTGATGGGGTTTCCGGTCGACCTGCAGCTCACCGACCTCCTGTTCACCTCGCTGCTGGTGCAGGCCACGAGGGCTTCCGCGGCCGCAACCGCCACCAATCGGCAGCTCAGCACGCCGTCGTTCCGGCGGGCCTTCCTCATCGCCTTCGCCCACCGCATCGCCGAACGGCTCGAGGCCGCACGCAGCCAGGTGGCTACCGCAGCCGCCGCGGAATATGGCGAGTCGCTGCTGCCCGTCCTCGCCCACCGCGAGGCAGCGGTGGAGGCTGCCTACACCGAAGCGTTTCCCAATGTGACCACGATGCGTAGCCGAAACCTCAATGCCGCCGGCTGGCACGCTGGGCGCAGCGCCGCCGACGCCGCCGACATCGGCGCCAGCGCATCCATCACTCGCGGGTAGCACCGGTCTGCGGCACGGTGCGCGCGAAGCTGCAACACTTGCCCGGTGACCGACACCAGCCATCTGCCTCGCTCCGCCCCCAACGACGCCACTGAGCACACCCACCGCGTCACGTCTCAGGGCGTCCCAGCCTTCGACCCAGCCGACTTCGAGCGTGCGTCGCGAGGGCTGATTGCGCAACACCCGACCGGCATCATCGACGGTGACTTCGGGCAGGCCTGGAACATCAACAACTACGACTTCATCCAGCAGGGTTCTCCCAACCCCGACACCGTGCACCCCAGCCTGTGGCGACAAGCCCAACTGAACAACATCCACGGCTTGTTCGAGGTGGCGCCTGGTGTCTGGCAGGCCCGCAGCTACGACATCTCCAACATCACGTTCATCGCCGGCGACACGGGATGGGTCATCATCGACCCGCTCACCACCACCGCCACGGCTCGGGCGTGTCTCGAGTTGGCCAATGCGCACCTCGGCGAACGGCCGGTGACGGCTGTCATCTACACCCACAGCCACCTCGACCATTTCGGCGGTGTGCTCGGCGTGACCAGCCAGGCCGATGTGGATGCCGGCAGGTGCCGGGTGATCGCGCCCGAGCACTTCATGCGCGAGGCAGTCGCCGAGAACCTGCTGGCGGGCCACGCCATGAACCGCCGGGCGCTGTACCAGTTCGGCCCGCTGCTGCCGCCTGGCCCGAAAGGCCACGTGGACTGCGGGCTGGGCAAGGGCACGCCCCTGAGCTCACCGGGTTTGATTGCACCGACCGAGGACATCACGTACACCGGGCAGGAACTGGTCGTCGATGGTATTCGCATCAGCTTCCAGATGACTCCCGAGACCGAGGCGCCAGCGGAGATGAACTTCTTCTTCCCCGATCACGGCTGGCTCTGCATGGCGGAAAATTGCTCGCACAACATGCACAACCTGATCCCCATCCGTGGCGCCCAGGCACGCGATTCACTCGCGTGGAGCACCTACATCGACGATGCCATCGAACTGTTCGGCGACCGTACCGAGATCATGTTCGCATCACACCACTGGCCCCGGTGGGGTACCAACGACGTACGCGAGTTCATGTGCCGCCAGCGCGACCTGTACCGCTGGATTCACGACCAGACTTTGCGGCTGGCCAATCACGGCCATGTCGCCACCGAGATCGCCGAGCTGCTGCAGCCCGCCTCGGAGCACTACGAGGAGAGCCACACCATCGGCTACTACGGCAGCCTGGTTCACAACGTGAAGGCGGTCTACCAGCGCTACCTGAGCTGGTACGACGGCAACCCTTGCCACCTCAACCCGCACCCCCCGGTGGAGGCCGGCCAGCGCTACGTCACGCTGGCGGGTGGAGCCGATGCGTTGCTTGCCACGGCGCGCGTCGCGTATGACGCCGGGGACTACCGCTGGGTCGCAGAGCTGGTCAACCACCTCGTGTTCGCCGACCCCACCAACACTGCGGCTCGTGCGCTGCAGGCCGACGCGCTCGAGCAGATGGGCTATCAGAGCGAGTCGGCGATCTTCCGCAACGCGTACCTGATGGGGGCCCAGGAGCTTCGTCATGGCGGCCCGCCTCGCAGGCCCTCAGCGAATCGCGGACTCGTACGCTCGCTGCCCATCGACCAGCTGTTCGCGCTGGTTGCAATGCGCCTCAAGGCGCACGAGGTGGGCGGCATGACCGTGAACATCAACTTCATGTTCACCGACCTCCAACAGCGCTGGACACTCGGGATGTCACACCGCGCCGTCCACTACCGCGCAGATCGACAGTTGCCCGATGCAGACCTCACGATCACCACGACGCGAGAGACGCTGTCCCAGATCGTGGCAGGCGAAGCCACCATCGACGACGCGGTCCACGCCGGCCAGCTCACAGCGGATGGAGATCTCGGCGCGCTGCACGCGATCGTCGACCACCTCGACACGTTCGTGGGTGGTTTCGCCATCATCGAGCCCTAGAGATCAGGGCCAAGCCCTGGGCCCGTCAGCCGCCGACCATCCAGGTGCCGTTGCTGCGCAGCAGGGCGGCAAGGTCGCCGGGGCCTTTTCGTTCAGAGGCGGCGGCAACTTGGGCCCCCACCATCTGGCCGTAGTCGCCGCGGTCGACATCGCGGAACACACCGAACGGTGTGGCCGAGTGATCGTCGTGCGACAGGCGAGCCAGTGCAAAAGCGAGACCGGGGTCTGCCCGGTTCGCATCGTGGACCAGGATCGCATCCTCGCCCACGTCAGCGACTTCGACGATTCGCAACTGCCCATCGGCGCCCATCACCACACCCTTGTGCCCGTCGACGCCGAAGCGAATCGGCTGCCCATGATGCAGATCGATCATCATCTCGTCGCGGGCTTTCCGGCTGGTGATGTCGTCGAACGCGCCGTCGTTGAACACGTTGCAGTTCTGGAAAATCTCCACGAACGACGCACCCTGGTGAGCGTGTGCCGCCCGGAACGTCTCGATCATGTGCTTGCGGTCGAGGTCGTGGGTACGAGCCACGAACGACGCCTCCGCACCCAACGCCACGGAAAGCGGATTGAACGGGTGGTCGATGGACCCGAACGGTGTGCTCTTGGTGACCTTGCCCGTTTCCGATGTCGGCGAATACTGGCCCTTGGTGAGCCCGTAGATGCGGTTGTTGAACAGCAGGATCGTCAGGTTCACGTTGCGGCGCAGGGCGTGGATGAGATGGTTACCGCCGATCGACAGCGAGTCACCATCGCCGGTGATCACCCACACGTCGAGATCGGGCCGGGCCACAGCAACGCCGGTTGCAATGGCCGGGGCACGCCCGTGGATGCTGTGCATGCCGTATGTGTTCATGTAGTACGGAAAGCGGCTGCTGCAGCCGATGCCGCTGATGAACACAGTGTTCTCCGGCGCGACACCGAGCTCGGGCATCAGCGTCTGCACCGCGTGCATCACGCCATAGTCACCGCAACCGGGGCACCAGCGAACCTCTTGGTCACTCGCCCAGTCCTTCTTGGTAGTGATAGGAACAATTGTGTCGGTCATGACAGCGCCTCCTTGATGGCGGCTTCGAGTTCTGAGGAAGTGAAGGGCAGGCCCTGCACCTTGTTGATCGGCTTCGCATCGATCAGGAAATCGGCGCGGATGATTCGACACAGGTGGCCGAGATTGAGCTCGGGCACCAACACTTTGGGGAACGGCTTCAGTAGTTCACCGAGGTTGGGCGGCAGCGGGTTGAGGTGGGTGAGATGGATCCAGGCCACCTTCACACCGTCACGACGCGTGCGCTGAACGGCGGCGTCGATGGCCGCCCAGGTGGAGCCCCAGCCCAACAGACACACCTCGGCATCTTCGTCACCGACGATGGTTGCCAAGGGAATGTCGGCAGCGATTCCGGCCACCTTGGCAGCACGCAGATGGACCATCTTCTCGTGGTTGGCGGGGGCGTAACTGATGTTGCCGGTGCCGTCTTCCTTTTCGATGCCACCAACACGGTGCATGAGGCCAGGCGTGCCGGGGATGGCCCACGGCCGAGCCAGCGTCTCGGGGTCGCGCAGGTACGGCCAGAACTCGGGCGTGCCGTCGGCGGCGACGTGGTTCATCTCCGTCTGGAACGACACCGAGATGTCGGGCAACGTGTCGAGATCGGGCAGCAGCCACGGCTCGCTGCCGTTGGCCAGGAACCCGTCGCTGAGCAGGATCACCGGCGTGCGGTACTTGAGTGCGATGCGCGCTGCCTCGATGGCAGCGTCGAAGCACTGGGCCGGGCTGTAGGCGGCGACGATCGGCAACGGTGCCTCACCGTGGCGCCCGAACATCGCAATGTTGAGGTCGGCAGCTTCCGTCTTGGTCGGCAAACCTGTCGATGGCCCACCACGCTGAATGTCGATGACCAGCAGCGGCAGCTCCAATGAGATTCCCAGGCTGATGGTTTCGCTCTTCAGTGCCAGCCCTGGGCCGCTGGTGGTCGTGATACCGAGGTGGCCGGAGAAGGCGGCGCCCAACGCCATGCCGACGGCGGCAATCTCGTCCTCCGCCTGCACGGTGCGCACACCGAAATGCTTGTGCTTCGACAGTTCGTGCAAGATGTCGCTGGCAGGTGTGATCGGGTAGCTGCCCAAGAACAGCGGCAGCTTCGCCTGCTGACCAGCAGCCACCAAACCCCAGGCCAACGCGACGTTGCCGCTGATGTTGGTGTACTCACCCGGGGGCAGCTGCGCTGGCTTCACCTGGTAGGGGTGATCGAAGAGCTCGCTGGTCTCGCCGAAGTTGTAGCCGGCCTTGAAGGCAGCGATGTTGCTGGCCTTCACCAGATCCTGGAACTTGCCCTCGATCCACTCCAAGGTTGGCTCGGTAGGACGCGAATACAGCCACGAGACTACGCCCAGCGCGAAGAAGTTCTTCGAGCGTTCCGAATCGCGGGCCTTGACACCCAGCGGCTCGGTGGCCAGCCGGGTGAGCGTCGTCATCGGAATCTCCACCATCCGATAGGCGCTGAGGAAGTCATCGTGCAGCGGGTTGTGGTCGTAACCAGCCTTCTCCAGGTCACGCTCCTCGAACGCGTCGCTGTTGACGATGAGCAAACCGTTCTGCTCCAACCGGTGCAGGTCGGCCTTCAGTGCCGCCGGGTTCATCGCCACCAGCACGTTGGGCGAGTCGCCCGGCGTGGTGATGTCGTGGTCCGAGATGTGGACCTGAAAACTCGAAACCCCATTGACGGTTCCCGCCGGCGCCCGGATTTCGGCCGGATAGTCGGGAAAGGTTGATAGGTCGTTGCCGAACAGCGCGCTCGCCGAGGTGAATCGATCACCGGTGAGCTGCATTCCGTCGCCTGAATCGCCGGCGAACCGGACGACGACATGGGAGATCTGCTCCGTCTGCCGGTCGGTTCGTACATCGACGCTTGTGGGCTTGGTGTCCGTCATGGGCCACCTCCTGGTGCGAGATCGGCCTCGTTGCCGCCCTCACTTCGCACGCTAGCGCGCGGGCCTCAGCGTGAGCGATACGCCCGGCCGCAACGACATGACAGGCGCGACGCGAGAGGGGCGGGCCGCCGTAGCGACCCGCCCCTCGCCGTGTATCGCAACGGCACGTTGGTATTCAGCCCCTGTCAGGCGCCGCCCTCGGTGAGGGTGACGTCGATCGGCGCAAACTTGTCACCGTTGATGTCGACACCCATCGACACCAGCAGCTTGTGCGCTGCAGTGACGATGTCGTTGGTGTAGGCATCGGCGTCGGGAGCCTTGGTCAGCACGGTGCTGCCTTCCAGGTTCTTGGTCTCCTGCGAGATCTTCGCAGTACGGTCCCATGCTGCGGGATCGATGTAGCCAACGCCGCCCTCGGCGGGCCAGATGAGCTTGTTGACTTCGTTCATCTCCCACGTCTGGTGGGTGAGACCCAAGATCGGGCTCAAGTCGGTGACGATGGTTGCGCACTCGGCAGCGTTGTCGCGGCAGAACGCCCAGCCTTGCAACGATGCAGCCACGAAATTGATGGCGGTGGCCCTGTAGTCAGCATCGCCCATACGCTTGCCGTCTGCCCAGATTGCGTCCTGCAACATGCCAACGCCGACGTCCTCGTACGAGATGACGTTGAAATCTTCGGGCTGGTAGAGCTTGCCAGTGTCGGGGTTGATCGTCTCGAGCACCTGTGCGTACTCGTTGTAGGTCATTGCCTCGGCGGCATCGATGTCACCCTCCAGCAGACCGACCATGTCGAACTGCTGCGCCACGTTGTCGACCGAAGCCGGATCAATTCCGGCCTGGGTCATGGCTGCGAAGACCTCGAACTCGTTGCCGTAGCCCCAGTTGCCAACCTTCTTTCCAGCGAAGTCGGCCGGGCTGGTGATGTTCTTGTCCTTGAAACTCACCTGCAGCGTTCCGCTGCGCTGGTACACCTGTGCGATGTCGACGATGTCGGCTCCGGCTTCACGGCTGGCAAGTGCCTTGGGGACCCACGCGATTGCAAAGTCGGCGTCGCCGTTGGCGAGCACGGTCTGCGGCGTGATGTCGACAGCACCTTCCAGAATGGTGACGTCGAGGCACAGGTCCTTGTAGTAGCCGTTCTCCTGGGCGGCGTAGTAGCCACCGAACTGAGCCTGCGTGACCCACTGCATCTGCAGCTTCACGGGCGTCATTTCGGTGCACTCGGCTGCCGCCGCTGTGTCACCTGTCGTGTCGCTCGGGGCCGTTGTCTCTGCCGGGGCAGTTGTCTCGTCGGGCGCCTTCGTCTCCTGCGGCGCCGTTGACTCGGCTGGTGCCTTCGTGTCCGTGGTGGTCTTGTCGTCGCCGCAGGCTGCGGCCACGATCGAGAGTGCCACCAAGGCTGCGATCACACCCTTGTTTCGTTGCTTCCTCATTGTTGCTCCTCCCCTTTCGGAATGATTCCTCTAGGCCTGTTCGGGTGGGTCATGAACCCTCCCGATTTCGGTTGCGGCCGCCCGGTGAGACGACCGCCTCCACGACAATTGCAATCACGTAGAACCCCAACCCCAAAAGGCAGGCACCGGTGACGTATGCCCAGCCAACGGCGTTCTTCGAGTTGGCGATATTGCTGGCGATTCTGCTCCCGAGACCATTCTGTGCCCCACCAAAGTACTCCGACACGTAGGCATAGATGACCGCCAGCGGCGCCGAGATGCGCAGCGCGGTGAACAGGAATGGAACGGCATTGGGAATGCGCACCTTGCGCATGATCGCCCAATCGCTCGCGGCGTAGCTACGCATCAGCTCGGAGTGCACCGGCTCGACCTGACGCAGGCCCTTGGCAACATTGACGAGCACGACGAAGAACACGACCAACGTCACCATCAGCCGGCGCGGCACCTCGCTGGTGCTCGAGAACATGTTGTTGAAGACCGAGACCAGCACGAACGCAGGGATCGCGTTGATGGCGATGGAGAGTGGAGTGACCAACTCGTCGGCGAGGCGGAAACGGCTGAGTAGGAACGACATCAATACACCGGCGATCGTGCCGACGACCAAACCGACCGCAGCGTTGGTCCCCGAGACCTGCATGGCTTCCCACACGTTGTTCCAGTTGGTCGTGAGCGCCTTCCAGACATCGGTGGGAGCGACAAGGAAGTACGGCTGCATATCGAAGCCGCGCACCACCAGCTGCCACGCCGACAACATCAGCGCGCCGAGGACGGCCGGCGGCCACAGCGCGTGCAGCACAGGACCGAAGCGAGTCGTCACCGGTCGTCAACTCCCTGCGGGCCGTGGCCGGTGGTGCCGTACTCGGCACCGCGTAGGGCCTCACGCACCTCAGTGATCTTGCCGAAGAAGTCACGCGACTCACGGGTGTCAGGGTCGCGGTCCGCACCCAGCGGCACGTCGATGATGTCGGTGACGCGGCCCGGCCGCGGCGACATGACGACGACCCGCGTGGACAGGTATACAGCCTCGGGAATCGAGTGGGTGACGAAGATGACCGTGGTCTTGGTCTCCGCACAGATGCGCAGCAGCTCGCCTTGCATGTGCTCACGAGTCATCTCGTCGAGGGCCCCGAACGGTTCGTCCATCAACAGGATCGAGGGGTGCGCCGCCAGTGCACGAGCGATGGCAATCCGTTGCTGCATGCCACCGCTGAGCTGCCACGGCATGTGGTCGGCGAAGTCGGGGAGCTTGACCAGTTCCAGCATCTCCCGGGCCCGCGCACGACGCTTGGCGCGGTCCCAGCCCTTCAACTCCAGCGGCAGTTCGATGTTCTTCGTCACGGTGCGCCAGTCGAACAGCCCGGCCTGCTGGAATGCCATGCCGTAGTCCTGCTCGAGACGAGCCTGCTTGGCGGGCTTGCCGTTGACGGTCACCGACCCGCTCGTCGGCTCGGTGAGGTTGGCGATCAGACGCAACAGGGTGCTCTTGCCGCAGCCCGATGGACCGATGAGCGAGATGAACTCACCCGGCTCGATCGACAGGTCGATGTCGACGAGCGCGTCGACCTGACCGGCTTTCCCAACGTTGAAGATCTTGCCCAGACCAACGACCTCTACTGCACTCACGCAACGTCCTCCATCACGACATGATCTCTTTCGGTCGGTTCCGCATGAAGAAGGTGTCAGCAACCGCGATCAACGCAGCCATGATCAAACCCAGAACTGCCGCACCGATGATCGCGGTGTAGACGATGGCAGGGTCGCTCGTGGTAGCCCTGGCGAATTCGATGACCAGTCGGCCGATGCCGCCACGCAGGCCGATGGAGATCTCCGACACGACCACGCCGATCACGGCACCCGCCGCGCCCAGCTTGAGCCCCGGCACGATGTACGGCACCGCCGACGGGAAGCGCAGCGTGAAGAGCGTGCGATGCCACGGCGCCGCCAGGCTGTCCATCAGTTCGAGAGATGCCGGGCTGGGTGATTGCAACCCGCGCAGCGTGTTGACCGCGATCGGGAAGAACGACAAGAACGCGCCGAGGACCGCTGCCGACATCCAGCGCGGCCACTCCCAGCCGAACAGCTCCAGCTTGCCGCTCCAACTGGCGATCAGCGGTGCGAGCGCGATCAACGGAACGGTTTGGGAGATGACGAGGTACGGCAGGATTGCGCGCTCGGCAAATCGGAAGCGGGTCATCACGACGGCGAGTGACACGCCCGCGATCAACCCCATCGCAAAGCCGGCCAGCACCAGGCGCAGCGAGAACCACACCGCATCGAGGACCACCGAGAAAACCGTCTCTTCAGCACGGCGGCCGACCGGATCGCCGAAGCGGCTGAACATCTCGCTGACATGGGGCATCACTCGATCCTTGGCCCGCGGCAGGATCTTCCAACCGAACACCTCACCACCGTCTTGGGGACCGAACTTCTTGTAGAGCTCCCAGCCGGCTGCCACGAGCGTGAGGGCGATGAAGAACATGAGCGCGCGACGGGCACGCAGAAGCCACACCCGGAGCGAACGGGAGTTGGTGGGCGCGGTCTGGGAACTCATGACGTTGTCAGCGTCACGATCTGGCCTTCACGTGCTCGGCAACAGCCGGCATGACCTTCTCCCCGTATGCCTGCAGCGTGTGGTCCTTGTCGTCATGCTGCAAATAGATCGCGAACTGGTCGACACCGAGGTTTCTCAGCTGCTGCATGCGTTCGATGTGTGTCTCCACCGGGCCCACGATGCAGAACCTGTCGACGATCTCGTCGGGCACGAACGTGGTGTGGGTATTGCCGGTCTGGCCGTGCTCGTTGTAGTCGTAGCCCTGACGGTTCTTGATGTAGTCGGTGAGCGCCTTGGGCACGGGTGCGTCGTCGCCGTAGCGGGCAACGATGTCCGCCACGTGGTTGCCCACCATGCCACCGAACCAGCGCACCTGCTCACGCCCGTACGCCAGCCCGGCCTCGGTGCCATCGGTGACGTACGCGGGCGCCGCGACACAGATGGTGATGTCGTCGGGGTTGCGCCCCGCAGCCGCGGCGGCGTCTCGAACAGCCTTGATGGTCCACTCGGCGATCGAGAGATCCGCGAGCTGCAGGATGAAACCGTCGCCGACCTCACCCGCCAGCGCCAGCGCCTTGGGGCCGTACGCCGCGACCCACATCTCGAGGCGGCTCTTCGCCGCCCACGGCAGCCGCAGATCGCCGCCCTTGTATTCCACCGAGCGGCCGTTGGCCATCTCACGAATCACGTGGATGCTGTCGCGCAGCGTTGCCAGGTTGGTGGGTGCACCGTTGGTCACGCGCACGGCACTGTCACCACGACCAATCCCACACACGGTTCGGTTGCCGAACATCTCGTTGAGGGTCGCGTAGAGGCTGGCCGTCACCGTCCAGTCACGAGTGGCAGGGTTGGTGACCATCGGCCCAACGGTGACATTGCGCGTCTCGGCCAGGATCTGGCTGTAGATGACGTACGGCTCTTGCCACAGGATGTGGCTGTCGAAGGTCCATACGTACTCGAATCCGTAGGACTCTGCCCGTTTGGCAAGGTCGATCACGCGCCGCGACGGCGGCGTGGTTTGCAAGACGACTCCGAACTGCATCACTAGCTCCTCTCGTGTACCTGGGGGGTTTGTGGCGGCTACTGGTCGGGGAATTGGCGACGTTAGCGGTTCTGCGGGAAGCCGAGGTCGACCTTGCTGGTGCGTGGGTCGGGCCAACGCTTGGTGACGACCTTGGAACGTGTGTAGAAGTTGATGCCGTCGGGTCCGTAGATGTGGGTGTCGCCGAACAGGCTGTTCTTCCAGCCACCGAAGCTGTAGTAGCTGACCGGCACCGGGACCGGCACGTTGACGCCCACCATGCCGACCTCCACGTCGAACTCGAACTGGCGGGCAGCGCCGCCGTCACGGGTGAAGATGGCGGTGCCGTTGCCGTAGGGGTTGGCGTTGATCAGCGCCAACCCGTCGTCGTAGCCGTGCACGCGGGTCACGTTCAGCACGGGCCCGAAGATCTCGTCCTCGTAGCACTTCATCCCCGGCGTGACGTTGTCGATCAGGCTCGGGTTCAAGAAGAAGCCCGTTGGGGGGAGGTTGACCGTACCGTCGACCACAACCGTCGCGCCCTCAGCGGGCGCCGCATCGACGTAGCCCTTGACCTTGTCGCGATGCTCGCCGGTGATCAGCGGACCCATCTCGCTGCCATCCTGGCTGGCGGGACCGACCTTGATGGCCGGAATGCGATCCTTGATCTTGGCCACCAGATCGTCGGCGATGGACTCGCTGGCAAGCACCACCGACACCGCCATGCAGCGCTCGCCGGCGCTGCCGTAGGCGGCGCTGACGGCGGCGTCCGCGGCCATGTCGAGATCGGCGTCAGCCAACACCAGCATGTGGTTCTTCGCGCCGCCGAGTGCCTGCACCCGCTTGCCGTTCTTGGTTCCGGTCTCGTAGATGTAGCGAGCGATGGGCGTACTGCCGACGAAGCTGATGGCCTGCACATCGGGGTGTTCCAGCAACCGATCGACGGCCACCTTGTCGCCGTTGATGACGTTGAAGCAGCCGTCGGGCAGACCGGCCTGCTTCAGCAGTTCACCGATGAACATGCTGGCCGACGGGTCCTTCTCACTGGGCTTGAGCACGAAGGTGTTACCGCACGCGAGGGCGTTGGCGAACATCCACATCGGTACCATCGCCGGGAAGTTGAACGGCGTGATGCCCGCCACGACACCGAGCGGCTGCTTGATGCTGTAGACGTCCAGGTTCGTGGACGCCTGCTCGCTGTAGCCACCCTTCATCAGGTGTGGGATGCCACAGGCAAACTCGATGTTCTCCAACCCGCGAGCCACCTCACCGAGCGCATCGCTGAGCACCTTGCCGTGTTCCTTGGTGAGCAGCGTCGCGATCTCTTTGCGGTTTGCGTCAACCAACTCGCGCACGCGGAACATGACCTCGGCGCGGCGCGACAGGTTGGTGGACCGCCATGCCGGGAACGCAGCCCGGGCCTTCGCCACAGCCAGGTCGACCTCAGCTACAGAAGCGAGGTCCACCGATGAGGCCTGCTCGCCGGTAGCGGGGTCGTACACGATCCCGGAACGACCCGAGGTGCCCTCGACGACCTGGCCGTCGATCCAATGCGAAATGCGATTCATGTTCTTCCTTTGTGACGAGATGAGGG